>JGI25326J35508_1002332_pt1 | contig 12924 bp, 9 predicted proteins | sample HigsolmetaAR201D_FD_35508 | JGI IMG/M metagenome (IMG submission 35508)
GAATGGCGATGTTCAAGCGTGCATCGGCGAAATGCTGGAACCAGACATGCTCGAGCAGTAGATTCACGTCGGCGGATGCGCGCTCGCTGAATCGTCTACCTTGCCATGCACGCCGCAACCTGGTGCGCCATTGCACCCAAGTGGAACGGCGATCGCCCGCTCCTTGCGAATCGATCGCCAGCACGTTGACCTCATGGCCGAGCTGCTGCAGCGCGCTCCTCAAAATGTCGATGTCGCGCGACAAGCCGACGCCATTCGACTTGCCGATGATATTGACCCGCCTCGGCTCCGTGGCGAGGAGCGATCCGTTCCATAGAGATTCTTGTGCAGCGGACATTCCGACAGAATATTGGAACATGCGCTGAGCGCAATATGTTGCGCGTCAAAGACGCGTTTCGAGGCTGTTATCAACGTGTAAAGCACATTCCAGTTCCGTCGGTCGCGTCGCTCGGGTTGCTGAGGCAGCATCAGCTCGTGCCTGCAACCTGCCCTCCGGCGCGTGCACCATAGCGATTCGACGTCACGCGCTGCTCGGGAGCGAGCTTGCCGAGCTTTTCGAGCCGCGCCTCGATACCTGCTAGCGTCCTGCCGAACTCGCGCGCCAGCTCGCGAGGCGAACGGCCCTGCTCGAACTCGGCAACGAGCCGTTCGTCCTCTTCGGCCGTCCAAGGCTTGCCGACGTTCGGCAGTCTGCCTGTCCGCGGCGGCGCCGACGGGCGCGCCTCGGCTTCGACAGCGGCAGGCGCGACTGCAGCCACTTCGAGCGCCTGCGACGCGATGAAGAGCGCCCGAATCACATCGGGCGCTTGATAAGGACTATCGGGCGGAAATGCCTCACCCGTGACCGGGTGAACTCCGTTGGCAAGCGACGAGACGATGGCCAGCGCTTTCGATCGATCCATGACCGTGCTCCTTTGGCAAAAAGTTGCATGACGGCACCGTTCGACATTCAACCGCACGGGCGCGCGCACGGGTCGACGACAAACTGCGCATATCCACAGTTTTTCGACACCGCCACAGCCTGGCTTCGTCGACACGCGGCGCGCGCGAGGTCAGGCATAATTCCGGCATGCGTGCCTTCTTCCTGTTCGTTGCGCTTCTCGCCGGCGCCCTCGTCGTGGCCGCCGCGCTCACCTATCCCGTCTGGTCGCTCGTCGCGCTGATCTCGATCGAGCCGGTGCATCGAGTCATGAACCGGCTTGCGATGCTGATCGCGCTCATCGGCCTTGTTTTCCTGACGCGTAGGCTCGGGCTATCTAATCGCGATTCGCTTGGTTACGGCTTGCCGAGGACGCAATTCGCGCGACAACTTTTCGTCGGATGGATCGCCGGATTTCTGTTGATGGCGCCGCTCGTTGCGCTCCTGCTTGGCTTGGACATCCGCGAGCCGCGCGCCGCACTCGACGGGAACTGGCCCGCCATCGTGTTCGGCGCGATTCTCTCCGGCTTCACTGTCGCGCTCATCGAGGAAACCTTCTTTCGCGGCGTGCTCTTCACCGCCGTCCAGCGCACTTCGAGCCTCGCTGCCGCCGTGATCGCGCCGAGCCTGCTCTACGCCGNACTGCATTTTCTCGGCGGCCGCCTGCGCGTGCCTGCCGAGGAGGTCGGCTGGGAGCATGGATTTCTCGTGCTTGCGCGTCTGTTCGAGCGTTACGCCGAGCCGCTCGCGTTCNTCGATTCCTTCCTCGCATTGTTCGCGCTCGGCGTATTGCTCTCGCTCGTGCGCTTGCGCACCGGTGCAATTGCCGGCTGCATCGGCCTGCACGCAGCCGGAGTCTCCACCATTGNAGTGTTACGAAGCGNCACGGAAGTCGATGCTGCTGCCGAGCACGCCAGATGGGTCGGCACCTACGACGGTGTCATCGGCTGGGCAGCGCTCGTATGGTTCGTGACGCTCGTAGCCGTCTACTTCCGGCTTTCGCAGAGACGTTCGTCGCCCTAGCACGCGCTCACGAGCGCGCACCGTACGTTCGCAGCAGCTCATCGAGATAGCGCAGCCGCTCGACGCCGCCATCGAGCTCCAAGCACGTCTGACGCTCGGACAGCTCGAGCGGCAACAGCTCCGCAAGCCGCGCGCTCACCCAGCACGCATCGTCGAACTGCGCGGGCGCGTCGTCGTAAAGAAGGCGTGCTTGCGGATAGATTTCGCGCAGAATCTCCACGAGCGAATTGAGCTCTTCGGGGACGGGCACGCGCGGCCCCTCGTCGAAAAGCTCGACGTCGGCAACGTTCAGGCCGTCGTTTTGCGTCGTCACCTTATGAATGCGGAAACGCCGCTCGCCCCGCGCGCGAATGCCGAGCAAGCCGTCGGGCAGCTGATCGAAATCGACGATACGTGCCGTCGTTCCGATCGCGACAGTCGTCGCACGCCCGACTTCGGAACCCGAGGTAATCAATGCGACGCCGAAGGGTTCGTCTTCGCGCAGACAACGCCTGACCATGTCGACGTAACGCGCTTCGAAGATTCGCAAGTGCAACGGTCCGCTCGGAAAGAGCACCGCATGCAATGGAAAGAGCGGAAAGGTCGCCACGACGCGCTCGCGGACGCACGCATGCACAAGGCTGCGTGCGCTATTTCTGTTGCAGCCTCGCCAGCAGCTTCTCGTGAATGCCGCCGAAGCTGCCGTTCGACATGATGAGCACGTGATCGCCGGGCGCGACGAAATCCGCCAGATCTCGCGCGAGCGCATCGACATCCTGCGCGACGCGCGCCTTGTGCCCGAGCGGCGCGACTGCCGCCGGAACATCCCAGCGCACGGTCGGGCCCTGATACACGAATACCTCGTCGGCTCCCGCCAACGCACCGGCTAGCGCATCGCGGTGCGTTCCGAGCTTCATCGTGTTCGAACGCGGCTCGAACACCGCGATGAGACGCGCGCCGCCGATGCGCCGCCTGAGTCCGTCGATCGTCGTTGCGATCGCCGTCGGATGATGCGCGAAGTCGTCGTACACCGTCACGCCGGCAGCGACGCCGCGCACTTCGAGCCGGCGGCGTACGCCTTTGAACGTGCGCAGCGCCGCCACCGCCTGCTCGATCGACACGCCCGCATGTCGCGCTGCGAGCAGCGCCGCCAGCGCGTTCTGCGCATTGTGCTTGCCGACGAGCGACCACTCGACATCGCACACGTGCCGCCCTCCCTGCACGATAGCAAAGCGCGAGAAATCGCTATCGGGGCTCGCGCGCACCGTCCAAGTCGCACCGTCGGCGGTGTCGGCCGCGAAACGCTCGACGGGCGTCCAGCAGCCCATCTCGATGACTTTCATCACATTGGGATCGGCACCATTCGCCACCACCAGCCCGTTACGCGGCACCATGCGCAGAAGCTGATGGAACTGCCATTGGATGGCCGCGACGTCCGGATAGATATCCGCGTGATCGTGCTCAAGGTTGTTGAGCACGACGGTGCGCGGCCGGTAGTGCACGAACTTGGCGCGCTTGTCGAAGAATGCGGTGTCGTACTCGTCGGCTTCGACGACGAAGCATGCGCCGGTGCCCAAACGCGCCGTCGAGTGGAAATTGCTTGGCACGCCGCCGATCAAAAAGCCGGGATCGTAGCCGGCGTGCTCCAGGATCCAGGCGAGGATGCTCGTGGTGGTCGTCTTGCCATGCGTGCCCGCGACAGCGAGCACCCAACGCCCGGCCAATACGTGACGCGCGAGCCACTCAGGGCCCGAGGTGTAAGGAATACCGCTCTCGAGCAGCGCTTCGACGAGCGCATTGCCGCGACTCATGACGTTCCCGACCACGACGACATCGGGCTTGAGCGCAAGCTGCCCGGGGTCGTAGCCCTCGATCAGATCGATACCGAGCGCCGCCAATTGCTCCGACATCGGCGGGTAGACGTTCTGATCCGAACCCGTGACGCGATGGCCTGCCGCACGCGCGAGCGCCGCAATGCCGCCCATGAAGGTGCCGCAGATTCCGAGAATGTGAACGTGCATGAAGCTCCCGACGGATCGTGTGAGACGAGACGGACGCCGAAGGACTGCTCGCCGATGCGCGACCGCGACGCTGCATCGCGCACCTGCCGCGGACACCTATAATGCACGCCCCATGCGTGCTCCCTTCATCGAAATTGTACACCCCGCGGATGCCAGCGCCCGTGCGGATCACGGGTCCAATCCCGTTCTTGCCCCGCGGAGCATGCCCGCATGAGCACACAACCGATCGTGCTCGTCGACACGCAGGCAGCGCTGGAGCAGGCGCTGCAGACGCTCGCACCCAGCGAGTTCATCGCGCTCGACACCGAGTTCATGCGCGAGAGCACGTACTACCCCAAGCTCTGTCTCGTGCAGCTCGCCTCGCTCGAGCATTGCGTGCTCGTCGATCCGCTCGCGCTCGCCGACCTCGAGCCGCTATGGGCGTTCCTGACGGATCGCTCCCGACTGAAGGTGCTGCACGCGGCACGGCAAGATCTCGAAGTGCTGGCGGCGCGCGCTCCGCACGCGGTACCGCTCGCCCCGCTCTTCGATACGCAGATCGCGGCGGCACTGCTCGGCGAATCGGCGCAGATCGGCTACGGGGCACTGGTCTCGGCGCGTCTCGGCACGGCGCTCGCCAAAGGCCATACGCGGACCGACTGGACGCGTCGCCCGCTGTCCGCCGAGCAACTCGACTACGCTGCCGACGACGTGCGGTATCTCGCCGCGCTCTATCTCGATCTGCGCGCCGAGCTGGAGCGTGCGGGCAAGCTCGCCTGGCTCGAACAGGAAGCGGATGAGCTCGCGCGCATCGAAACGTTTCGCATCGAGCCCGAGCAAGCGTGGAAGCGACTCAAAGGACTCGATCGGCTGCGCCCCGAGCAACGCGCCACCGCAAAGCTCCTCGCCGCCTGGCGCGAAGAGCTGGCGATCAAATACGACAAACCGCGCGGCTGGATTCTGTCGGACGAAGCCTTGCGCGAGATCAGCGAACGGATGCCGAAGAACGTTCAGGCGCTGTCTCGCCTGCGCTCATTGCCGGAAGGATTGATTCGCAAGCGCGGTGAGGAGCTCGTCGAGATCGTCGCGCGCGGCGAACAGACCAAGGCAACCGAGCCGCAAGCCGCGCGTCCGTTCCGGCCGGAGCCCACGCAGCTGGCGTTGGTCGCGAAGCTGATGGACTTCGTGCGCAGCCACGCCAATTCGCTGAAAGTGAGTCCCGAGCTGCTTGCGACCCGGCGCGATGTCGAGCAGCTCGTGTTTTCCGGTAGGACCGAAAGGCTGATGCAAGGCTGGCGGCGCGATGCCGTCGGCGAGCGCCTGCTTGCGCTCGCGCGCGCCGAGGGCGTCGCGACCGAAAGCGCCGACTGAGCGATTACTTCTTCTTGGCGGGCGCGCGCCGTGCCGCGACCTTGCGCTTGGCCGCCTTCTTCTGAGCGCGACGAGCGACCTTCTTGGCGGCGCGCTTGGCCGTCTTGCGNGCCGCTTGCTTNCGGGCCGGCCGCTTCACCGTACGCCGCACAGCCTTCTTCGCGGACTTCGCCGCACGCTTCTTGCTCGCGGCCTTCTTGACGCTCTTCTTCTTGGCGGCAACGCTCTTCTTGGCCGAAGCCGCGCCGCTCTTCTTTGCCGTCTTCTTCGCGCTCTTTGCCGGCTTCTTGGCGGGCTTGCTCTTGCGCGCCGGCGCGGACTTCTGCTTCGCCGACTTGGTCTTGCCGGCCTTGCGCGGCGCAGCGGTTTCGACCGAGACCTGATCGGCCGGCACTGGCTTGGCAAGGGCGGCAGCCTCCATGCGCTCGAACACTTCTTCGAGCTCGCCTTCGCCGGCGACGATGCGCAGCAGACCGAGGTCGGAATAGTGCTCGATGAGCGGACGTGTCTGCTGTTCGTAGACTTCGAGGCGTTTTGCGATGACCCCTTCGTTGTCATCGGCGCGCTGCTGCAGCTCCGTGCCGTCCTTCGCGCAGGTCGTCACGCCGGCGGGCAGCGAGTGAATGTTGTACACGCTGCCGCACTTCGGACACACGCGGCGGCCCGCCAAGCGCTTCACGAGCGCGTCGCGGCTCACTTCGAGCAGCAGCACCGCATCGAGCGGCTGGCCGATGTCGGCCAAGAGCGCCTCGAGCGCCTTGGCTTGATCGATATTGCGCGGGAACCCGTCAAGGATGAATCCGTTGGCGGTATCCGGCTGACCCAGCCGGTCGCGGATCAGGCCGAGCACGATCTCGTCGGAGACGAGCTGCCCGGAGTCCATGGCGGCCTTCGCCTTCAAACCAAGCTCGGTGCCGCGCGCAACAGCATCCCGCAGCAAATCGCCGGACGAGATTTGCGGCACCCCGTACTTCGCTTGCAGCTTCTGGGACTGAGTGCCCTTACCCGAGCCGGGCGCCCCCAGCAACACAATACGCATCGTCGATAGTCCTCTTGAGTAAGACCCGGTGAGTCCAACCGGGGCAAGCCAGAGTCCGAACCGGTTTCCAGCAAGACCGCTTCGTTCGATTGAGCGCTCCGGCGCACCGTCCGAAGCATCGTTTTGGGTCCGCTACCCTACAGAAAAGATGGGCGACTGGGTACTGGGTCGCCCCCAAAAGCCGCTTCGTCCGCGCTGCTCACGGGCGCCGCTGCGGCGGGAAAACGCACGCCCGATCTCCTCGCCAGCGCGGCGCGCTCTCGCTATCCTTCCGCGCCATTCTGCAAGAAAACTCAACAAGAGGACCCAGCTCTATGCCGAAAGCCCCAGTGCGAAACGCTTTCTACGCCCAGTCGGGCGGTGTCACCGCGGTCATCAATGCCTCTGCGTGCGGCGTCATCGAGACCTGCCGCAAGCACAAGAACAAGATCGGCAAGGTGTATGCGGGACGGCACGGAATCGTCGGTGCGCTCCACGAGGATCTCATCGACACCACCAAGGAATCCGCGGCCGCCATTCGGGCACTGCGCTACACGCCCTCGGGCGCGTTCGGCTCGGCGCGCTACAAGCTGAAGAAGTTCGAAGAGAACCAGAAGGAGTACGAGCGCCTCATCGAAGTCTTCAAGGCGCACAACATCGGCTACTTCTTCTACAACGGCGGCGGCGACTCCGCCGACACGTGCCTGAAGGTCTCGATGCTCGCCGAGAAGATGGGCTATCCCATCAAGGCGATCCACGTGCCGAAGACCGTCGACAACGACCTGCCGCTCACGGACTGCTGCCCCGGCTTCGGCTCGGTCGCCAAGTACGTTGCGGTGTCCATCCGCGAAGCGGGCTTCGACGTCGCCTCGATGGCGAAGACCTCCACGAAGGTGTTCATCCTGGAAGTGATGGGCCGCCATGCCGGCTGGATCGCNGCGGCAAGCGGCTTGGCCGCCACGAAGGCNGGCGAGAGCCCGCACATCATCCTCTTCCCCGAGATCACCTTCGACGAAGAGAAGTTCTGCGCTCGCGTCAAAGAGTGCGTCGAGAAGTACGGCTACTGCACGATCGTCGTGTCCGAAGGTGTCAAGAATGCCGACGGTAAGTTCCTCGCCGATGCGGGTCTGCGCGATGCGTTCGGCCATGCGCAGCTCGGCGGCGTGGCNCCGGTGATCGCGCAGATCGTCAAGACGCGCCTCAACTACAAGTACCACTGGGCNGTTGCCGATTACCTGCAGCGTGCCGCCCGCCACATCGCCTCGAAGGTCGACGTGGAGCAGGCCTATGCGCTCGGCAAGGCGGCGGTGGAGCTCGCCCTGAAGGGCCACAATTCGGTGATGCCCACAATCGTTCGTGTCAAAAACAATCCGTACAAGTGGAAGATCGGCGTCGCCAAGCTCGAGGATGTTGCGAACAAGGAAAAGATGTTGCCGCGCGACTACATCACCGAGGACGGCTTCCACATCACGAACAAGGCGCGCAAGTACTTGAGCCCGCTCATTCGCGGCGAGGACTATCCGCCTTACAAGGACGGTCTGCCGCAGTACGTCACGCTCAAGAACGCGCCGGTGAAGAAGAAGTTGAAGGAACCCTTTGTGCTATAGTCCGGCCGTTTTTTCGGTGGATTTGTCTATCGGACAGGGCGCGCGCAAGCGCGCCCTGTTCCATCCGCCGCCTCGAAATTGCATACAACCGACCGGCTCCAAGAGGATCAGTTGATGTCTAGTGATGTCGCTCTCTGGCTTGCCATTGCCGCGGGTGTGCTCGCGGTACTGTATGGCGTGTATTCCGTAGGCTGGATCAACAGACAGTCGGCCGGCAACGAGCGCATGCAAGACATCGCCGCTGCCATTCAGGCGGGCGCCAAGGCCTACCTCAATCGTCAATATTCCACGATCGCCATCGTCGGCGCCGTGCTCTTCGTCGTGCTGGGCTTGGCGCTCGACTGGGCAACCGCCGGCGGATTCGCCGTCGGCGCCATCCTCTCCGGCGCGGCTGGATTCATCGGCATGAACGTGTCGGTACGCGCCAATGTAAGAACTGCTCAAGCCGCGAGCGTGAGCCTCAACTCGGCGCTCACGGTCGCCTTCCGCGGCGGTGCGATCACCGGCATGTTGGTGGTCGGCCTCGGCCTGCTCGGCGTGGCAGGCTACTTCGCGGTGATCCGCAACTTCGTCAGCGACGATCATGCGCTGCACGCGCTGGTCGGTCTCGCCTTCGGCGGCTCGCTCATCTCGATCTTCGCGCGTCTGGGCGGCGGCATCTTCACGAAGGGCGCGGACGTGGGCGCCGACCTCGTCGGCAAGGTCGAAGCCGGCATCCCCGAGGACGACCCGCGCAATCCGGCCGTGATCGCCGATAACGTCGGCGACAACGTGGGCGACTGCGCCGGCATGGCCGCCGACCTGTTCGAAACCTATGCGGTCACCGTCGTCGCGACGATGGTGCTCGGCGGTCTCATGTTCACCTCCGCCGACGGCGTCATCGACATCAACTACGTGCTCTACCCGCTCGTGCTCGGCGCCGTCTCGATCGTCGCCTCGATCATCGGCACGTTCTTCGTGAAGGCCGCCGACGGCGGCAAGATTATGAGCGCGCTGTATCGCGGCACCGCCGTCTCCGGCGTGCTCGCGCTGATCGCGTTCTGGTGGGTCACCAAGCTGCTCATGGGCGAGCGCGCCGGCGCCTTGTTCGGTTGTGCCGCCATCGGTCTCGCGCTTACGGCCGCTCTGATCTGGATCACCGAGTACTACACCGCGACCGAGTTCAAGCCGGTGCGTCGCGTGGCCGAGGCCTCGCAGACGGGCCACGCCACCAACGTCATCGCGGGCTTGGCCGTTTCGATGCGCTCGACGGCTTGGCCGGTGCTCGCGGTGTGCGCGGCCATCTGGGGCTCGTATGAGCTCGCGGAGCTCTACGGCATCGCGGTCGCGGCGACGGCGATGCTGTCCATGACGGGCATGATCGTGGCGCTCGACGCCTACGGCCCGATCACCGACAACGGCGGCGGCATCGCGCAGATGTCCGGCCTGCCGCAAAACGTCCGCGACATCACCGACGCGCTCGATGCCGTCGGTAACACGACGAAGGCCGTGACCAAGGGTTATGCGATCGGCTCGGCGGGCTTGGCCGCGCTCGTGCTGTTCGCCGACTACACGCACAACCTCGAGTCGCACCTGCAGGAGACCGGTCGCGCCATGGCGCAGTTCTCGCTGTCCGATCCGGCCGTCATCATCGGCCTATTCATCGGCGGCTTGATTCCGTATCTCTTCGGCGCGATGGCGATGGAAGCCGTCGGCCGCGCGGCCGGCTCGGTCGTGATCGAAGTGCGCCGGCAGTTCCGCGAGATCAAGGGCATCATGGAAGGCACCGCCAAGCCCGATTACTCGCGCGCCGTCGACCTGCTCACGCGCGCCGCGATCAAGGAAATGGTGGTGCCCTCGCTGCTGCCGATCCTCGTCCCGGTGCTGGTAGCCTTCGGCCTGAATTACCTGATGGGCGATGGCGCCGGCGTGCGCGCGCTCGGCGGTCTGTTGATCGGCACGATCGTCACGGGCCTGTTCGTCGCGGTCTCGATGTGCACCGGCGGCGGCGCCTGGGACAACGCGAAGAAGTACGTCGAGGAAGGCAACTTCGGCGGCAAGGGCTCGGAGACGCACAAAGCCGCCGTCACCGGCGACACCGTCGGCGATCCGTACAAGGACACCGCCGGTCCGGCGATCAACCCGCTCATCAAGATCATCAATATCGTCGCGCTGCTGCTCGTGCCGCTCCTCTGAGCGAACGCGCATCGCGTCGACCGAAAGCACACGCCCCGGCAGGTCGGAACCTGCCGGGGCGTTTTCGTTTCCGAGTAGGCGCGCCTGGGGAGCCTTGGGACGTCGGCCGCAGCTCTTCGTTCGGCCGCATCCCGCAGGGGCCGCGCATCCCGCGGCTCGCCGCAGCGGCGAAGAGTGCTCCTCAGGCAGTCTGGGCCATCGCCCGCGTGATCGGCTGCGGACGACCCAGGTGATAACCCTGCGCGAAATCGACGCCCATCACCCGTGCGGCTTCGAACGAGCCGTCGTCTTCGACCTGNTCGGCGACCACGCGGAAGTTGAGCGTGCGGGCGAGCTTGATCATCGCCGCGACCATCGCTTGATTGACCGAATCGCCCGCGAGATTGCGGATGAACGAGCCGTCGATCTTCACGTAGTCGAGCGAGAGATTCTTCAGATTGCCGAACGATGACAGGCCGCGGCCGAAATCATCGAGCGCAAACTGACACCCCATGCTGTGCAGCACGCCGATGAAACGCTGCGCGTGCTCGATGTTCGTGATGACGGAATTCTCCGTCACTTCGAAGCANAGCTGCTCGGGCGCNACGCCGGTGCGATCGAGCAGATCGACGACNAACTCGAGGAACTGCGTATCGCCGAGCGTCTGGCCCGANAGATTGATCGCGAGGCTTCGCTGNCTCGGCAGGCGGATGCTGCCGCGCCCCAACGCGGTGACCGCCGTCTGCACCACCCAGCGATCCACATCCGACATGAGCCGGTAGCGTTCGGCGGCACGCAGGAACTCGGCGGGCGAAATGCCGCCCGGGATCGTCTCGTCCTGAAGCCTGAGCAGCACCTCGAGCGCAGGTCCGCGCGCCCCGCCGCTAGTGGCGATGATCGGCTGCGCCAGCAGCTCGAAGCGATTCTCCTTGAGCGCCGTCTGCAGCCGCTGCAGCCATTGAATCTCGCCGCGATGACGCGCCACGGCCTCGTCGCGCGCGGAATACACATGCACGTGATTGCCGCGCTTCTTGGCGACGTAGCACGCCGAATCGGCAGCGCTCATGAGCTCCTCGGCGGAGCCGCTTTCGCGCGAGATCTCGATGAGCCCGACGCTCACGCCGATGTTGAAGATCTTGTCCTTCCAGACGAACCGATAGTCGTTGACCTTGCGCACGACATCGTCGGCGATCTGGCGCGCCTTCTCGAGCGGACAGCCGATGAGCAGCANGCCGAACTCGTCGCCGCCGAGCCGTCCCACGGTATCGGAGTCGCGNACCGTCTCTTTGATGAGCGCCGCCACCTCGCGCAGCATGTTGTCGCCCGCGATGTGGCCGCAGCTNTCGTTCACGGCCTTGAAGCGATCGAGATCGAGATAGCAGAGCACGTGACGCGCCGAGCTCGTGTGAGCGACTTCGATGGCCTCATCGAGCCTGCGCTCGAACTCGCGTCGATTGACGAGACCCGTCAAGGCGTCGTGGCTCGCCTGATAAGACATCTGCCGCGTCAAGCCGCGCAGCTCGGTCACGTCGCGCACGAGCGTCACCGTGCCCATCAGATCGCCCCGCTGATTCTTGAGCGGCGTGACCGTGAGCTCGACCGAACGCTCCTGCCCNTCNCCGCGCGAGATGAGCAATCCGCGCCGTCCGACGGTGACCTTGGTCTGCGTCGCCAGGCAATGACGGACCGGATCGCCGAGCGAACGCCGATCGCTCTCATCGACGAGCGTGATGATGTCGGTGAGCGTCTGGCCGACNGCTTCGATGGCCGGCACGCCGGTGAGCTGCTCGGCCGCTTGATTGACGTAGTCGATACGGCCGCGCACGTCNGTCGTGATGATGCCGTCGCCCAAGGAATCGAGCGTCTCCCAAGCCGTCGAGCGATGACGCGACGACGTNTGCGCCGCGCTCGCGGGCGGACCCATTTCGACGAGCGAAAGGAGCAGCGCCGGCCCACCCTGATAGTCGATCCGCACCGCGGACAGCTCGAGGCGCGCGCGCTGTTCGGTCTGCGGGTGCAATTCGAGCTCGAGCCGCTCCAGCGCCGGCGCACCGGCCAGACGCCGCGCCAGCTGATCGCGGACGAGCTCGGCGTAATCCGGGTGCACGAGCTCGGGCATGGAGCGGCCGACGAGCGCTTGAACCGGTGCACCGGCCAAGGCAGCGAATTGCGCGTTCGCGAAGACGATCGTGTCGCGATAGACCGCGACTGCCTCGTTGAGACCGCTCAGCAGCCCGGTGAGCGAGCGCTCGCGCTCGCTCAAGAGCAGATCCTTCATGGCCAGATGTTCGAGCAGCCGATTGGCGCTGTCCGCAAACGATTGGGCGACGCCTTCTGCACGGATGCGCTCGGCGTACTGACTCGACTGCACGATCTGTTCGAACTGCGCGACAGCTCGCTTGAGCGTGCTGTCGCGCCGGACGCGTACCGCGAGTGCGGCAACGAGCCCGAGAAGCACGAGGAACGTGACAATGAAAACGATGACCAAAGTCCCCTCGAGGGCGCTCACGTCAACCGCCGAATTCAACCTTCACCCCTTGAATCGTGCGCGCGTCAGGCGCTCGCACGCGTTTGCGCGGCTCGTGAGCACTGCCCGAATCGAAGGGCGCAATCAGCACGAGAGACGTCGCAAACTTATTGTCTGTGCGACAGGATATAGAACGCCGCGGTTTCTGCTGCACGGATTGACCATAATGGTGATCGGCGTGATGGTTGGGCGGCCAGCGTCGGCGCGCCGATCGCAACGCGCTTCCGCGCTTCGGGGAAACCCTGCAAACCGAAACGTTGTCGCGGCCGACGGTCGGCCCGGGTACGCGCTTGTCGGGCGTGCACAAAGCTCGTACCCTGTCGCCC
>JGI25326J35508_1002339_pt1 | contig 12898 bp, 10 predicted proteins | sample HigsolmetaAR201D_FD_35508 | JGI IMG/M metagenome (IMG submission 35508)
TCCGGGCAGGGGCACCGGTCACCGGATGGCGGAGGCCGAGGAGCCTGCGTGGGGACAACCGGCCGCGGCGCCGTCAGATCGCGGGCGAGCGGGGTCGGCCGGGCTGGGTCGTGACGACGACGTCTTCGTCGAGGTTGACCAGCAGCACCGTACGGGTTCCGTCCTCCTCCCGGCGGACGAACATGCACCGGTACTCACCGCAGGCGACCTGCCGCAGGTCCGGGTAGCCGTATCGGCAGCCGGATCGGCGGTCCCTTATCACGGGCACCGGGAGGGCGAGGTTCCGCCCGGCGCACAGCATGACGGGCCGGTTGGTGTCGACCTCTTTGGCGGCCGCGACGCCGCTTTTCTGCGCGTAGACGCCCATGATCCACAACGCGAAGAATGTGTCGATGAGAATGATGGCGGCAGCGATCGCGCTTGCGGCCAGCGCGCTCATGTTCGGCCAGCGCCGGCAGAGAAACGCGCCATACGGCACGAGAATGACCGCGGCCGCGATAAGCATGGGCGGGATCGGGTGGCTTGTCCTGAATATGTACAGATCGACCACTCCGATCAAACCCAGTGCCAGGGCGATGGCGCCCATGACGGCGCATCCCGTCCCGATGGCGAAACGAGCCCTGTGGGAGAGTTTGCGGATGCCGGCGTGCGCGAGGAACAGCGCAAGACTGATCCCGGCGGTGATGCCCACTGATATCGCGGCCTGCCTGATCCCTCTTTCGAGGTAATCGTCCAGCGACGGGTTGAGGAGGCCGACGCTCATGCCAAAGTGAGCGGCAAGGGCGCTGTAGCGGTGCAGCCCGAGATAGATCGCGAGAGCGACGAAGGTGGGTGCGGAGACGACCGGGACCAGCCATCGCGCCGCCCGCGACAGGTGCGTGAGTACCTGGTCAGGGTCGTTCGGCATCGTCCGTTATTCCGGGCAGTTCTTCCGTCATTTCCGGCAGTTCTTCGGGGATTACCATCTCTTCCCAGAAAAGCCTGATTTCGGGAAAACCGGGGTTTCCCGGGTCCGCTTCCTCCATCTCTTCGGCCAGCGGGCCGAACGTGTCGGTCTCGATGGGCTCGGGAGTGGGATCGTCGGGAGGGAGGGGCTTGGGCGACGGCGCCGTGGAGGGCGGTGGCGTGGCCGTCTTCCGGGACGTCGGCCGGGCGGGAGGCGGGACCGCCGGAGGCGTGGTCGTGCCCGTCAGCCGCTGCCGGACGGGGACCGCGGACGGCTCGTCCTTTTCGTCCTGAGTGTGGGATCGATCCTCATCGAATCGGGTTTGTTCGGGATCGGGGAACAGGTATGTGCCCGGAGACGGCGAGACATCCGGTTCGTCCGGACGTCGCTCGCGGGTGTTCGTCAGGGAAAGGACGTATATCGCTGTCGCCGATATAAAAAGGAACGCACAGCACACCGCCGCGAGCAGGCCGATGCTCACGCGGCGTCGGTTGTTTCTCTCCATTTCGTCGCCTCCCGCGAAGTCCGGGCGGTCGGCGTCCTTCGCTGGATAAGCGGTCGCCGTCGCCAGAACCGAGTCTCAGGAAGACGGAAACCGCCTTCACGGACGGCGATCATACATTACTCCGAGTGTTGGCGGGAAACGCTTATTGGTGCACGGGATGCTCTGCGGGAAAGCGGATCCAGGGCTTTTGAAGGAATCGTGTGGGACGCTTTTCTGAGCGATTGCGCAGGCTGGGAATGATCTTTGCGCACGCTCGGCCCCGAGGGACCCGGGGCGGGCTGCGCAAGAGGGTCGTGGCCGGTGCGGGTGCGGGTGAACGGGGACGCCCGCGTTCTCTTTTCGCCTTCCGTTCCGTGTGCGGGCGCGAAATACCTGAATCACTCTCACATGCCGCTGCGTGACCGAGAAGGCCGATTGCGATCGCGCAAATGTGTTCGCGGCGGAGCGTACGCGTTCTCCCATTCCGCACGCCTCCTGGAGAAAGGTGCGGCGTACACCCCGTCGCAGGGGAGACGCGAAGCCGTACCGGCGGAGATCACCCGGGAGAACCGGGCGCGGGGAACGCTCAGACCCGTCGGCGGCCCCACCGCCACCATCGGCGCCGCCGGGGAACGGGCTCCTCGCGAACCGGCGGCGGCTCCCTTTCGGCCTCGGCGGCGGCCTCGGCCTCCCGGGCACGGCGGGCCTCCCGCCACAGCTCCAGCATCTCGTCGAGGTCCACCAGCCCGACCGGGATCGGCGGGCCGGACGGCGCACGCCAGTGCTCCCGGATCTGCGCGTTGAGGTCCTCGACCGCGTCCCGGACCGCCTGCTCGGACGGCAGGTCGCCGACCGTGTCCCGCAGGCGCTGCCGCTCCTTGCGCAGCCGCAGGGCGGGCGGCAGCATCGCGGACGGGTCGAGCCCTTCGGCGATGGCCTTCTCCCGCGCCCACCACATCGGGTCGCTCGCCCGGTGCAGGTTGCGCAGCGGCTTGCCCGCGCCGGGCAGGTTGTCGAACTTGCCCTCCTCGATCGCCCGGCGGATCTGTATCTCCACCCAGGTCTCCTGGCTCATGCCGGGCGGCTTGCGCTCGGTGATGGTGCCCTCCTCGACGCCCACGTCCCGGACAGGTTCGGCCCGCCTCCCACGTTAGGCCGTGCCGTACGCGGGAGCCGGGCCGGGCGTCGGCGAAGCGGGGTCAGCGGCGGGTCAGGGTCCAGGCGCCGTCGGCCTTGACCGTGACGAGCCGGGTGCCGCTGGGGAGGACGACCTTGCCGCGGTAGCGGCCGATCCGGTTCACCAGGAGGTCGGGGAAGTCACCGATCCGGGTGTAGCCGTGGACGATGAAGTTCGACCTGCCGGTGTGGGCGGCGCGCATGGTGCGCAGGCCGCGCGTGGGGGAGAGCCTGAGCACCTGGTCGCCCCGGCCGCTGATGGTGGCCTTGCACCAGCAGCGGGCCTTGCCGACCGGCATGAACGTGGCGGTCCAGTGGCCGTCGGCCCGGATGCTCACGGCCGCGACCTCCCGGGAGTGGTGGCCGTTGTAGAGGACCGTGCCGTCGTACCTGCCGATCTCGTTGACGAGGTACTCGCTCACCCGCCCCTTGCGGTCGAGCGTGTGCACGATGAAGTTCGAGGCGCCGTCGTGGGTGAACCGGATCAGCCCCGGCTTGCGCGTGGCCCGGATGCGGATGACGTTGTCGCCCACCCCCTGGTGGCGCCGGTCGGCGGCGGAGTCCGGCCGGGCGGCCTGTTCGGCGGCGGCCGTGGCGGCCGGGGCGGTGACGAACGCGGTGATGAGCACCGTGGCGAGCACGGCCGGTACGGCGAGCATGCGGCGCAGCATGAGATCTCCTCGACGAGCGGGATGTGCTGGGACTGCTGAGCGGGCGGCCGGGCCCGGGAGACGGGCGCGTGGCGGGTGCGCACGGGACGCCCGTGATGGCCGGAGGAACGAGGGCCGGCCGCCGGAGGGAGGTGCGGGTCAGCGGAGCGCGACGGTGACGCCGCCGGAGAAGGGGGAGTCGTGCAGCTCGATGGCGGTGAGCACGGCGTCCTTCGGCACGTCGAACAGCAGGATCCCCTTGACGCTGTTCCCGGGGTTGATCTGGTTGAGGAAGGCGTTGGAGTCCTTCAGGCTGACGGCGGCGGTGCCGGAGGAGGCGTCGAAGCGGCGGCCCTTGGCGTCGATGAGCCGCTGCGACGAGTCGTCGAAGATCTGGGCTTCGTCGCCGATGTTCTTCACGGTCACGTNGACAAGCACGTACTGGCCCTGGGCGGTGGACGCGGTGAAGCCCTCACCCACCTGGGACAGGCCCTTGCGCACCTTGGTCACCTTGAACGCGAACTTGCCGTCGCGCACCACGTCCCCGATGCCGGGCTGCGCGGGCTTCCGCCGCTCTCCCGCGTCGTCGCCGCCCCCGGACGACCTGCGGCCGGATTCGCCCGCCGCCGCGGATCCGGTACGGCCGGCCGCGGTGCCGTCACCGCCGCCGGAGCCGTCGCCGAACAGGGTGCCGACGATGCCGAGCACCAGGAGCACGGCGACGCCGGTCAGCGCCGCCGTGAGGCAGCCGCCGCGCCGCCGCTTTCCCGCGGGCTGCGGGTGGTACGGCATCGGCTCGCGGGGCGGCCGCTGCGCGGGGTGGCCGTACGGGTTCGGATACGGGCCGGGATGACCTGGGTTGTTGCTGTGCACGTAACTCCAAGCGGTGTGGAGCGGGGACAAGGACGGAGGACACGGACCCGCCGGGACGCCCGGCGGGCGACTGCGGCGGGTCCCGTCGCCGCGGCCACGGGCGGGTGCGCACGACGAGGCCGAGGCGACCCCGTCGTGCCCCTCGCCANACCGTCACCCGAACTGGCGACGGCCACCATTAGATCACTTGTGTACTGAAAACACAAGTGAATGAGAGATGTTCCGATCCACGCGGGAGAATAAACGGTGAGGCGTCATGAAGGTGCGCGGAGATGCCATCGGGCGACCGGACCACACCCGCCACGGTGATCAGGAGACGCGAAGCCCGCCGCGAGCCTGCTCTCGTCCGGCGTTCTGACCCCCGCCACCGCGGTGCCCTGGCGTCTTCACGCAATGAACCGGAGGCGAAAGGTCAACGCGGCGTCGAACCGCCACCCAGGAGATCGCGCCCATCCGGGCGTGGCGTGAGAGCCGGAGATGCTTCGGGTACGGCGGGCACGACCACGGCCGTTCGTCAGGGGCGTGGCGGAGCCGGCGCGAGCAGGATCAGGAGCGGCAGGGTTCGGCCCGGCCGTCCGCCGCCGGGAGCCGATGAGCCGGCGGGGAAGCATCGCGAGATGTGCCGCCCGTGGGGGTACCGAGACCGGCCGCCACCCGCGCGCCGGGCCCGCCGGGCACCTCCCGCGTCGCGCCGCCGGGGTCGGCGCCGGGGAAGGCGATGCCGAGGNCGCGCAGCAGCGGGATCGCCTTGACCGCGGTCTCCTCGTACTCCGCCGCGGGGTCGGAGAGCGCGACGATCGCCCCGCCCACGCCGTACGACAGGCCGTCGGGCGTGATCACCGCGGTGCGGATCACCATGCTGAGGTCGGCCGCGCCGGTGAGCGAGAAGAAGCCGATCGCGCCGGAGTAGACGCCGCGCGGCCCGGCCTCCAGCTCGTCGATGATCTGCATCGTGCGGATCTTGGGCGCGCCGGTCATCGAGCCGCCGGGGAACGCGGCCCGCACGCAGTCGACCGCCGAGGCGTCCGGCCGCAGCCGTGCCCGCACCGTGCTGACGAGCTGGTGCACGGTCGCGTACGTCTCCACGTCGAAGATCTTGGCGACGTGCACCGAGCCGACCTCGGCGACCCGGCCCAGGTCGTTGCGGACCAGGTCGACGATCATCAGGTTCTCGGCGACGTCCTTCTCGCAGGTGGCGAGCTCCTTGGCGATGAGCGCGTCCTCGGCGGGGGTACGGCCGCGCGGCCGGGTGCCCTTGATCGGCTTGGACTCCATGGTGCCGTCGGCCGACACCCGCAGGAACCGCTCGGGCGAGGAGCTCAGCACCGACACCGGGCCGAGCCGCAGGTACGCGCCGAACGTGGCCGGGCTGATCCGGCGCAGCGCCCGGTAGCACTGCCAGGCGTCGAACGCGCCCGCCACGTGGAGCATGTTGGTGAGGCACACCTCGTACGTCTCGCCGCGGCGGATCGCCTCCTGGCAGGCGGCGATCAGCTCCAGGTAGCGGGCCCGGTCGTGCCGCAGCCGGACCGGCCCCGCCGTACCGGGGGAGCCGACCGGGCCGGGGCGGCGGCCGGCGAGGGCGCGCAGCCGCGCCGTGGTCGTCTCGAACCAGGCGAGCGCCGCGGCGTGGTCACCGCCGACGGCGAGCGCGAGCAGGTACGTGGTCGAGGTGGCGTGGTCGAACACGATCGCCCGGTCGGCGAAGATCATCGCGGCGTCCGGGGTGGGGGAGCGGTGCGCGTCCGCGCCCCCGCACTCGGCCTTCAGCTCGTAGCCGAGGTAGCCGACCCAGCCGAGCGCGAACTCCAGCGGCAGCGACGGCNCCCGCGNCCGCCACCGCCGCAGGTCGGCGTCGAGCCAGTCGAGGAANCCGCGCTCCNCGGTGCGCGTNCGCCCGCCCTCGGCCACGGTCACCGTGCCGTGCCGTACGTCGGCGGTCACCACGCGGGCGANCGGCCCGGAGGCGTCGCCCATCACCGAGAACCGCCCGGCGCCCTCGTGCACCAGGCCGCTGTCGAGCCAGAAGGCGTGCTCGGCGTCCCCGAACAGCGCCTCGAAGGCCACCTCGTCGTGCCACTCGGTGGGCAGCGAGCGGACCAGCACCTCCGCCTCCACCGGATCCGGCACCGGCGGCCGCTCCGGCACGGCGGGGGACGCCGGGGCGGGCGCGGCGGAGATCCGGACCGTGGGGCGGGGNCGNGGGANNTCGCGGGTGAGGTCGCGGAAGTTCGCCAGGATGCGGTGGCCGTACTGGGTGCGGATCGACTCGGGGTGGAACTGCAGGCCCCAGATCGGGCGGGTGCGGTGGCGCAGCGCCATGAGCACCCCGTCCGGGGTCCACGCGGTCGCCTCCAGCTCCTCCGGCAGCGAGGTCACCGCCAGCGAGTGGTAGCGCACCACCTGGAACGGGGACGGCACCCCGGCGAACAGGCGGTCGCCGCGGTGCTCCACCGGGGAGAGGCGGCCGTGGCGCGGCTCGGGCGCGGGGCCGACCGTGCCGCCGTGCACGTACGCGACCCCCTGGTGACCGAGGCAGACGCCGAGCAGCGGGATCTCGGCCCGCTCGATCACCTCACGGCAGACGCCGAAGTCGGCCTCCCGGTACGGCGTGCCCGGGCCGGGCGAGATGACGACGTTGTCGAAGTGCGCGAGGTCGGACGGCCGCCAGCGCGGGTCGTCGTTGCGGATGACTACCGGCGGGTGGCCGTTGAGCTCCGCGAGGTAGTGCCAGAGGTTGTAGGTGAACGAGTCGTAGTTGTCTATCAGCAGCGTCCGCATGTTCCCCGCCCGCCGCCATCGCACCCGGACGGCGCCCGGCACTCGATCGGCGTGCCCGCGTCGCTCCCGCCCTGGCGGATGACCGTCCTGTGACCCGGTCATGATCGCGGGGATGACGGGCGGCCGGTAGGCCGACGATCCGGTCGTCCCTCGCGAGGCACTTCATCCTAGGCCAGCCGGGAGAAAACGGGCACAGTGCAACGTCGCGGCGCCGCTCGGAGCCATGACGCGGCCGCCCACCGTCATTTGACGGATGCGCCCGCGCCCCGGCCGAATCCCGCACCGGGTGCGCGGCCGGACCGTCGGCCTCGGGGCGCGCCGGAGCTGCGCGGAGACCGCCGAGGTATGCGCGCCATGTGACGTCGTCGCGTGACACGTCCCCTTGACCCGCCGAGGGTCGCGATAGGTCAATTGCCGCAAAACACGCTCCCCGTCTGCGCCAATATGGGCAGGTACCGATCTGACGGGGGAGGAATCAGATGAACGAGGGACGAGCAGAGCAGACGGATGTCACGCTGCCGTCCTGGAAGGAGGTGCTGTCGACGCCTCCGCCCCGGCGGGTGCTCGACGACGAACCGCCGCCGGCGGACGAGCCCGAGGTGCGGGACCGCGTCCTGGTGCACGTGATCTGGGAGGTCCTGCTGGCGGTCGCCGCGGTGGGGCTCGTGCTGGCGAACCTCTCCCAGGCGCCCGCGCAGCACCTCACCGAGCTGTTCGGCTCGGCGGCCGTGGTGGGCCTGCTCGCGGTGGGCCTGTCGTTCTCGCTGCGCACCGCCACGCCCAACCTCGCCGTCGGGGTGATCGCGGGCGGGACCGGCGCGCTCACCGCCGTCCTGATCCGGGACGACTGGCCGGTCCCGGTGGCGATCGCGGCGGGTCTCGGCGCGGCCCTGGGGACCGGCGTGCTGCTCGGCCTGCTCGTCATGCTGCTGTCCGTGCCCGCCTGGGCGGTGACGCTCGGCGCGGCCGCGGCGCTGCTCGCCGTCGTCTCCGGGCTCACCCGGGGGGCCACGGTACCGGCCGATCTCGGTACGTATCCGGCCGTTCCGGCGTTCGTCGTGTTCGCCGGGCTGTCCATGGGCGGGGGAGCGGTGTGGCTCATCCCGGGAGTACGGCGGGCGCTCGGCGGCCTGCGGCGGGAGGGGGAGCCAGCCGAACGGCCCGGGCTGCGCGCCGGGCTCGGCGCGCTCGCCGGGCTGGCCGGGTCGAGCCTGCTCGCGGGGGTGGCCGGGATCGCCGACCTGCTGCGCCAGCAGGGGGCCGTGGTGCCGGTGGAGGCCGTGCCGGTGACGGCGCTCGCCGCGGTCCTGATCGGGGGCGTGAGCGTCTACGGGCGGCGGGCCGGCATCTTCGGCACCCTCTTCGGCGTCGTGATCATGGTGAGCGCGGCGTCGCTGCTCGCCCTGAAGGACACGCCCGCGTGGATCGTGCAGGCGTTCGCCGGNGGCATGGTCGTGGCCGGCCTGCTCGTGACCCGGCTGATCGAGGGCTCGAACGCGGTGCTCAACCGGGACCGCAAGCGGCGGCGGCCGCGCGCTGCCGCCCTGGATGCCAGAAAAGTATGAAACGGCAGGCAGCNGGTGATCTACCGGTAGCGTGACAAACCGCGCTCGCCGCCGTTCCCCATCCCCACGGCGGCGGCGGGCGCCCCTTCCGCCCTGCCCGCACCGCAGGCCCGCGTTCGCCGGGAATCCGCACGGTGACCGCCCTCATCGCGGCGAGGTGGGAGGGCGGGCCGACGGGCGTACGGGTGCCCCGGCTACGGAGAAAGACGGAAAACGATCCGGCCTGCCCTCGCCCGGACGATCGGGCGGACGCATGTGCGTGCGCGCAAGAGACGCGTTAGCATTGACGCTTGCACGTCAATCTCTGTCATAAGACACAAAACCGCAGTTTAATTATAGCGGAAGGGTGGCAATTGGTCAACAGCGAGATCGCGCGCGAGCAGGCGTACGTCGAGCGGCTCTACCGGCGCGTCGACGAGCTGCGTGACGAGGCCGAACGACGGCTCGCCACGGTGCTGCGCGAGCACGGGGAGACCGAGCAGTCGCTCGTCGAGCGGGAGGCCGCGTTCGCCGGGTACGCGCGGCGGGTGGCGCGGCTTGAGGCGGCCGAGCACGGCCTCTGCTTCGGGCGCCTCGACATGCGCGACGGCCGCCGTCGCTACATCGGGCGCATCGGCATCTCCGCCGGCCCCGGCGCCGGGGACGACGACGAGCCGCTGCTGCTCGACTGGCGCGCCCCGGCCGCCCGCCCCTTCTACGTCGCCACGGCCGCCGCCCCCGAGGGTGTACGGCGGCGCCGCCACATCGCCCTGCGCGGCCGCCGCGTGGTCGGCGTCGACGACGAGATCCTCGACCGGGACGCGGTCGAGGCCGAGGAGGGCCTGGTCGGCGAGGCCGCGCTGCTCGCCGCGGTGAACGCCGCGCGGACCGGCCGCATGCGCGACATCGTCGAGACCATCCAGGCCGAGCAGGACGAGATCATCCGCGCCGACGCGGGCGGCGTGCTCGTCGTGCAGGGCGGCCCCGGCACCGGCAAGACCGCGGTCGCGCTGCACCGCGCCGCGTACCTGCTCTACACCCACCCGCACCTCGCCGCCCGCGGCGTGCTCGTGGTCGGCCCCAACAGCGCCTTCCTCCGCTACATCGCCCAGGTGCTGCCCGGCCTCGGCGAGACGAGCGTGCTGCTCACCACCGTCGGCGCGATGTTCCCCGGGGTCGTCGCCGACCGCGGTGAGCCGCCGGAGACGGCCGAGATCAAGGGCCGGGCGGTGATGGCCGAGGTGATCGCCGCCGCGGTGCGGGACCGCCAGGCGCCGCCCCGCGGGGACATCGAGATCCCGTACGGCGAGGGTGTGCTGCGGCTGGCCGAGCGCGACTACCTGCGGCTCGCCGAGCGGGTCCGCGCCCGCCACGCCACCCACAACGACGCGGGACGGGTCTTCCAGCGGGCGGTCGTCGACCTGCTCGCCCGGCAGGTCGCCGAGCGGCTCGAGTCCGTGGTGCTCGACGAGAACGGCGAGCCGCTCGACGGCGGCGACCCCGGCGGCGTGCTCACCGAGGCCGACCGGCGCGCCCTGGTCGCCGCCGGATACCCCACGGCGCTGCTCGACCTCGAGGTCGGCCTGTCCGGCGACCGCGCCACCGAGAACCAGGGCCCGCTGCTCGACGAGACCGACCTCGCCGAGATCCGCCGGGAGCTCGCCGCCGACCCCGGCGTGCGGGCCGTGCTGCGCGACCTGTGGCCCATCCTCACCCCGCAGCGGCTGCTGTCGGACCTGTACGCCGCCCCCGGCCGGCTCGCCGCCGCCGCGCCCATGCTCACCGAGCGGGAGCGCGGGCTGCTGCGGCGCGAGCCCGGCGGCGGCTGGAGCACGGCCGACGTGCCGCTGCTCGACGAGGCCGCCGAGCTGCTCGGCGAGGCCCGCCGTACCGGCCGCACCCGGGAGGAGATCGAGCGCGCCAAGGAGATCGCCTACGCGCAGGGCGTGCTCGACGTGCTCGTCGGCTCCCGGTCGAGCGACCTGAACGAGGGCGAGGAGGCGGAGATCCTCATCGCGACCGACGTCATCGACGCCCACCGGCTCGCCGACCGGCACCGCATGGCCGACCTGCGCACCCTCGCCGAGCGCGCCGCCGGCGACCGGACCTGGACGTTCGGGCACGTCGTGGTCGACGAGGCGCAGGAGCTGTCGCAGATGGCCTGGCGCATGCTCATGCGGCGCTGCCCCACCCGGTCGATGACGATCGTCGGCGACGTGGCCCAGACCGGCGACGCCGCGGGCACCACGTCCTGGGCCCGGGTGCTCGAGCCGCACGTGGGCGACCGGTGGCGGCTCGCCCGGCTCACCGTCAACTACCGCACCCCCGCCGAGATCATGACCGCGGCGACGCGGGCGCTGGCCGCCTCGGCCACCGGCGCCGGCCCGGACCTCGAGGCGGAGGCGCCCCGCTCGGTGCGGCGCACCGGCGTGCCCCCGTGGCGGATCTCCACCACGCCGGAGGAGCTGCCGCGCATGCTCGCCTCCTGCGCCGCCTTCGAGCTGGCCACGCTGGAGGAGGGGCGGCTCGCGGTGATCGTCCCGGACGCCCGGCGCGACGAGCTGGGCAGGGCGGTCGCCGCGGCCGTGCCGGACGCCTCCTACGGTGACGACCCGGACCTGGAGAGCCCGCTGGTGGTGCTCGGCGTGCGCCAGGCCAAGGGCCTGGAGTTCGACTCGGTGCTCATCGCCGACCCGGCCGGCATCCTCGCCGCGAACCCGCGCGGGCGCAACGACCTGTACGTCGCGATGACCCGCGCCACCCAGCGGCTCGGCGTCATCCACGCGGGCCCGGCGCCCGAGCCGATCGCGGCCGCCATCCCCGGGCCGGACGAGGAGGGCTGATCCGGGGCCGCCGGGCCGTACCGGAACCCGATGACCGAAACCGGCGATCTTCCGGGGACGCCCGCGGCACGGCGGAATGCGCCCGGGAGGGCGATGTGCGAATACGGCTGCTGTGGCGGGCGTCCCGCCGGCCGCAGCGGCGGACACGGCTCGCGGCGTACGTGGTGTGCCTGCGCGGCGACGAGGTGCTGCTCGCGCGCCGGATCGGCCACGAACGGCCGCGCTGGATACCGCCCGGGGCGGGGTCGACCTGGGGGAGGACCCGTACGACGCGGCGGTCCGGGAGGTGGCCGAGGAGACCGGCCACCGGGTGGAGATCGAGCGGCTGCTCGGCATCCACACCGTGGTGCTGCCGCCGAGCGAGGCGGGCTCGGACGCGGTCCACGCGGTGCGGGTCGTCTACGAGGGCCGGGTCGTCGGCGGCGAGCTGCGGCACGAGGTCGGCGGCTCCACCGACCGCGCCGCCTGGGTTGCGCTCGACCGGGTCCCCGAGCTCGACCGGGTCACCCTGGTGGACGTCGCCCTCGACCTGTACCGGACGCGGCCGCCGGACGGCCGTTCCCGACTCGCAATCTCCTGAGGTGCCGTCCCGTCACCGGTGTTCTGTACGGTGATGGGCGAATTCGTGAACGATCGATCGACCGGTGCCGAGGTCCGGCCCGGCCGGCTGGAGAGGGACGTCCGTGCCAGAACCTCGGCCGCTGAACCCGGGATGCCCCACCCACATCGGCGCCTACCGGATCGTGGGGAGACTGGGGCAGGGCGGACAGGGCACCGTCTACCTGGGCGAGTCCGAGTCCGGTCCGGTGGCCGTCAAGATCCTGCACGAGCGGCACGCCGCCGACGAGGACGCCCGCGAGCGGCTGCTGCGCGAGGTCGAGGCGGCGCGCAAGGTGCCCGCGTTCTGCACCGCGCGGGTGCTCGAGGTCGGCCTCTTCGGGGACCTGCCGTACGTGGTGAGCGAGTACATCGACGGCGAGTCGCTCGACCGGCGGGTGAAGGCCCGGGGCCCGCTCGACCCCGGCGCGCTGGAGCGACTCGCCATCGGCACGGCCACCGCGCTCGTCGCCATCCACAGCGCGGGCATCGTGCACCGCGACTTCAAGCCCGCCAACGTGCTGCTCTCCTCCGACGGGCCGCGGGTGGTCGACTTCGGCATCGCCCGCGCCATCGACCTGGTCACCTCGTCGGTGTCCGTGGCGGGCACGCCGCCGTACATGTCGCCCGAGCAGTTCTCCGGCGAGGGGATCGGCACCGCCTCGGACCTCTTCAGCTGGGGCGGGACGATGATCTTCGCGGCGACCGGGAGGCTGCCGTTCGGTGAGGGCTCCCATGTTCGCGATCGTGAACCGGGTGCTGCACCAGGAGCCCGACCTGTCCGGGCTGCCGGAGAGCCTGCTCCCGATCGTCGCGGCGTGCATGGCGAAGAACCCGGACGACCGCCCCACCGCCCGCGACCTGCTCATGCGGCTCATCACCGGCTCGGCCGCGGTTCCGGCGGCCCCGGCCTCGGAGAACGAGCTGCTCGAGACCGCGACCGCGCGCATCCGCGGCGCCGCCCCGCCGCTCGCGCCGACCCTGCTCGCCCCGCCATTGGCGGG
>JGI25326J35508_1002341_pt1 | contig 12894 bp, 9 predicted proteins | sample HigsolmetaAR201D_FD_35508 | JGI IMG/M metagenome (IMG submission 35508)
GCCCGATTGCGCCAAGGCGGCGGCTTTTCTAAGACCGGGGAGCCTTCCTCCGGCCCCAAGCGAAAGCCGCCATGACCGAAACGACCGAGACCCCCGCCGCCCCCCTCACCATCGCCCTCGTCGCCCACGACGCGAAGAAGGAGGAGATGGCCGCCTTCGCCGAGGCGCACCGCCATCAGCTCGCCGGCACGAAGCTCTACGCCACCGGCACCACCGGTGCGCGTGTGATGGAGCGGTGCCCGGAGCTCAGCGTGACGCGGCTGAANAGCGGGCCGCTGGGCGGCGACCAGCAGATCGGCGCCATGATCGCCGAAGGGCGCATCGACATGCTGATCTTCTTCGTCGATCCNCTGTCGCCGCATCCCCACGACGTCGACGTGAAGGCGCTGATGCGCCTTGCGCTCGTCTATGACATCCCCATGGCGCTCAACCCGGCCACGGCCGCCCTCCTGCTCCCCCTCAAGGTGCAGGGGTGAAGGGACCCTTCACGTGCCGCGCGGCTTGGCCCGCGTCGTCGGCTGGGCGCTGACAGGGTCTTCCGGCCAGGGGTGCTTGGGATAGCGGCCGCGCAGCTCGGCCCGCACCGCAGCCCACGAGCCGCGCCAGAAACCCGGCAGGTCGCGCGTGATCTGGATCGGCCGGTGCGCCGGCGACAGCAGCTCAAGGATGAGCGGCACGCGCCCACCGGCGAGCGTCGGGTGCCTGTCGAGCCCGAACAGCTCCTGCACCCGCACGGCAATGGAGGGCCCCTCCNCCCCGTCGTAGTTGACCGGGATGCGCGATCCCGTCGGCGCCTCGAAGTGGGTGGGCGCCTCGGCGTCGAGCCGGCGCATCAGCTCCCACGGCACCAGGCTGCGCAGTGCCGCGTCGAGATGGCCGGNATCAATGCCGGCGAGGCTCGTCACGCCCAGGATGTGCGGCGCCAGCCAATCCTCNACGGTCCGTGCNAGGGCCTCGTCGGAAAGGTCCGGCCAGGGCTCGCCCTCGGCCCGNCGCAGNAAGGCGACGCGCCCGCGCAGCTGCTGCTGCGNCCTGGTCCAGGGCAGGCAGTCGATGCCCAGGGCTGCGATGCCACGCGCGAGGGTCGCCGCGGACGANTCGTCCGCCGGCACGGCGAGCGGCTGCTGCGAGAGGACGACAGCACCGAGACGACGCAGCCGGCGGGCGCGCAGGGCGCGTGCGGCCCGGTCGAACGTCACCTCCACGACCGTCTCGATGCGATGGCCCGCGACGGCCTCGATGGCCTCCGGGGTGATCGGTGCCGCGAGCACGATGCGCGCGCTCGCCCCGCCGCCGGCGATCTCGGCCACGGCGAGGAAGGGCTCCCGCGCCAGCCGGTCGGCGGGATCGACGAAGGCGCCGCGTCCGTTGGCGAGCAGGAACTCGCCCGCCTTGCCCCGCGCGCGGGCGATACGGTCCGGAAAGGCGAGCGCGACGAGGGCGCCCGGGTCGTCGTCCGCCACCTCGGCGGGCAGGCCCGCCGCCGCAGCCTGCCGGGCCCAGCCGGCAGCCGTGCGACGCATGTCGGCCGCCCGGCGCGAGCCATCGGCGCGGAAACGCTCCAGCCGCTCGACGAGGTCCGTCCCGTTACCGCCGAGGCCGCGCTCGACAAGGACAGCGGCGATCTCGGCCGCCGTGCCGGCCGCAGCACCCGCGGCAAGAACCATGCGCGCAAGGCGCGGCGGCAGCGGCAGGTCGTGCAGGTGCCGCCCCGTCGGCGTCAGCCGGCCGTCGCCGTCCAGCGCGTCGATCTCCACGAGGAGGCGCCGCGCCTCGGCGAGGGCGGGCGCCGGCGGCGGATCGAGAAAGCGCAGCCGCGTCGGGTCGGCGAGCCCCCAGGCCGCACAGTCGAGCATAAGGGGCGCGAGGTCGGCACTCAGGATCTCCGGCCGCGCGAAGGGCTCAAGCGCGCCGTTGCCCGCCTCCTCCCACAGCCGGTAGCAGACCCCCGGCTCCGTCCTGCCGGCGCGGCCGCGCCGCTGGTCGGCGGACGCGCGCGAGACGCGTACGGTCTCGAGTCGCGTCAGGCCGAGATCGGGCTCGTAGCGCGGCACGCGTGCCAGCCCCGAATCGATGACCACGCGCACACCTTCGATGGTGAGCGAAGTCTCGGCGATGGAGGTGGCGAGCACCACNTTGCGCCGGCCAGGCGGCGCGGGCACGATGGCCCGGTCCTGCTCGGCGCGCTCCAGCGCGCCGTAGAGGGGCGCGACATCGACGGCCGGGTCCCGGATGCGCTCGGCCAGCAGCTCCGCGACAAGGCGGATCTCGCGCTCACCGGGAAGGAAGACGAGGATCGAGCCCTGCTCGGCGCCGAGCGCGGTGAGCACCGCGTCAGCCACGTCCTCCTCGATGCGCCGCTCGGGCCTGCGGCCGAGATAGCGCGTCTCGACCGCGAAGGCGCGGCCCTTGCTCTCGATCACCGGCGCATCGCCGAGCAGCGCGGCGACGCGCGCGCCGTCGAGCGTCGCCGACATCACGAGCAGCCGCAGGTCCTCCCGCAGGCCTTCCTGCGCATCGATGGCGAGGGCGAGGCCGAGATCGGCATCAAGCGAACGCTCGTGAAACTCGTCGAACAGGACCGCCGACACACCCTCAAGCGACGGATCGTCGAGGATCATGCGCGTAAACACGCCCTCGGTGACCACCTCGATGCGGGTCCGGCGCGACACCCTCGTCTCGAGCCTGACGCGCAGGCCGACCGTCTCGCCGACCGCCTCCCCGAGCATGGCGGCCATGCGGGCGGCCGCCGCGCGCGCCGCGAGGCGCCGCGGCTCGAGCAGGATGATTCGCCCCCCGCACCAGGCCTCCTCGCGCAGCACGAGCGGCACGCGCGTCGTCTTGCCCGCGCCGGGCGGCGCCACGAGAACGGCAGCGTTGCGCTGCGCGAGCGCAGCCCGCAGGGCGGGCAGGGCCTCATCGACAGGCAGGGGCGATGCAGAGGGCAGATGCGTCATGCCGCCCTTGATGGCGAAGAAGAATGCCGCCGGCAAGCGAGAGGTCGTGCATCCGCCGGCGACGATCTTCACGGAAGATGACGAAGAGACACGCAAACCGGCGCTCGGCAGGGCTTTGTTTACACCCGCGGCGTAGTCTTCCTTCTCAGCCGCCATCGGAACGACGATTGGAATGCCTTCCTTCAACTACTTCCTTCCGTTCGTCGAGAGCGCATCGTTTCTCGTGCTGTCGTCCGTGCTGCTCGCGGTTCTCGCGAAGCCGCTGGCACGCCGGCCGCTCGCCTGGCAGATCACAGTGGGCGTCGTCTTCGGCCTCNTTGCCCTGGTNAGCATGCATCGTCCGGCNGTTCCCCATCCGGGCATGCTGTTCGATGCGCGCAACGTGCTGGTAACGCTCGCCGCGCCCGTCGGCGGCATCCTGAGCGCCACGATCACCGCCTGCATGGTGCTGGTGATGCGCTTTAATGCGGGCGGCACCGGCGTTACGGCCGGGCTCATCGCCATCGTCATGTGCGCACTGGCCGGATCGGCCTACCACCTCTACCTGCGGCACACGCGCCGCGAGCTGAGCTGTCGGGACCTCCATGTCCTCGGCGCCGTGGCGGGCATCCTGCCCCTGTTTGCGCTCGTCGCGCTGCCAAGCTGGGAGGCGACAGTCGAAACACTGCGGACGATCGCNGCCCCGCATATCATCGTGAACTGGCTCGGTGTCGAGATCACGGGCATGCTCGTCCTGTGGGACAGGGAGCGGCGCGCGGCCGTGCAGGCGCTCGGTGAGACCGAGCTGCTGCGGCGCGGCATCGTCGACAATGCGCCGGGCGTGCTCTTCCAGCGCGTGCTGCATCCGGACGGCCGCATCTCCTTCCCCTTCGTCTCCAAGGGCGCCATCGACATCTTCGGCGTCGAGGCGTCCGAGATCATGCGAAATGCCGAGAACGTCCACCGCCTCGTGCACCCGGAGGACTTCGCCACCTATCGCGAGGCGCTCGACGTCTCCGCCCGCGACGGCGCGCCGTGCAACGTGCAGGTCCGCATCATCCGCCCCGAGGACGGCCGCACTGTCTGGATACGCACCCAGGCCTCGCCGCGCGCGGGCCGCAACGGCGAGATCATCTGGGACGGCTTCGTCATCGACGTGACCGACCGCATCGTCGCCGACGAGCTGCNGGCCGAGAACGAGCGCTCCCGGCAGCGCACGCTGCACCAGCTCGCCGACCGCTTCGAGCAGGGGGTCGGGCAGGCGCTGCGCCAGCTCTCGCGAGCNGCCGACGACATGCGGGCAGCGGCCGGCAACCTGGCCACCACCGCGCAGGGCACCAGCCGCAAGGCAACCGAGGTGGCTGCCGACGCAGAGGCGACCTCCGCCCATGTGCGCACGGTGGCCGGCGCGGCCGAGCAGATCCACGCCTCCATCGACGAGCTCACCCGCCAGTCCATGGTGACGGTGGACAAGGCGCGCGAGACCTCCGAGCATGTCGCAATGACCCGGGCCGACGTCGACGGCCTCGTCGAGGCAGTGCAGAAGATCGGCACCATCGTCGAGTTCATCGAGGACATCGCCAACCAGACCAATCTCCTGGCGCTCAACGCCACGATCGAGGCCGCGCGCGCCGGCGCCGCCGGCCGCGGCTTTGCAGTGGTGGCGGGCGAGGTCAAGAGCCTCGCCGTGCAGACGAGCCGCGCAACCGCCGAGATCGCCGCCAATATCGAGACCATCCGCAACGCCTCCGTCGCGGCGGTGCGGGCCGTGGCCTCCATGGACGGAACGGTGGCCGAGATCGGCCAGGCCGCGTCGATCGTCGCCGACGTCGCCAAGGCCCAGTCGCGCGCCGCCGAGGAGATCGCCGCCAGCGCCCGCCAGGCGGCAACGAGCACCCAGGCAGTGTCGAGCAACATCGGCGACGTGCGGCTCGACGCCCAGAGCGCCGGCGTCGCCGCCGAGCAAGTGCTGCAGGCGGCGACGGAGCTCGACGAGCAGGCCCTCGCCCTCAACGAGGCCGTCGACGCCTTCGTACGCCAGGTCCGCTCCGCCTAACAGATAGTTGACTCAGTCAAACAATCACAGGATGCTGCCGCGATGGGAGGGTTCTACCCATGGTGACGGCAACACTTCGCCATGCCGGGACAGGCATGGCCACGGGCAGCACGCTCGACGATCGCATCGCGGCCGTGCGCCGCTTCAACCGCTTCTACACGCGCGAGATCGGCTTCCTTCACGAGCACCTGCACGACAGCGGCTTCGTGCTAAGCGAGGCACGCGTGCTCTACGAGCTCGCCCAGTGCGGGGAGACGACCGCGACCGAGCTTCGCCGCCGGACGGGGATCGACGCCGGCTATCTCAGCCGCCTGTTGCGCCGCTTCGAGGAGAAGGGGCTGGTCACACGCCGCGCCTCGCCGGACGACGGGCGCCGCTCTCTCCTGTCCCTCACCGAACAGGGCCGGGAGACCTTCGCCGGTCTCGACGCGGCAGCCCGCCGTGAGGCCGGGGCGCTCATCGCGCCCCTGACGGAGGACGCGCAGGAGCAGCTGGTCACGGCCATGGCCGCACTGGAGAATGCGCTTGGCGCCGGCCGGCTCGATCCGGCCCGGATCGTCCTGAGGGATCCCCGTCCAGGCGACTTCGGCTGGATCGTCGCCCGCCACGGTGCGCTCTACGCCGAAGAATACGGCTGGGACGCGACCTTCGAGGGACTCGTGGCNCAGGTGATNAGCGACATTGTGCAGAATTTTGACCCCGCACGCGAGCGCGTCTGGATCGCCGACCACGACGGCATCAGGCTGGGCTCCATCTGCCTCGTGCGACAGTCCGACGAGGTGGCGAAGCTGCGCCTGCTGTTCGTCGAGCCTGCGGCACGGGGGCTCGGCCTCGGCCGGCGGCTGGTGGCCGAATGCATCGCCTTCGCCCGCGCCGCGGGCTATGCCCGCATCACGCTGTGGACCAACGACGTCCTGACCACGGCCCGCGNCATCTATGCCAAGGCCGGGTTCCGCCTCGTCGCCGCCGAACCCCGCAGGAACTTCGGCAAGGATCTCGTCAGCGAGACCTGGGAGCTCGACCTCTAGCGGCCCCGCCTCACCCTCCCACGTTGAAGGCCGCGAGCGCCGCCATGTTGACGATGTCCGTGTCCTTGGCGCCGAGCGACACGATCTGCACCGGCTTGTCGAGGCCGACGATGAGCGGGCCGATGACGGTGGAGCCACCGAGCTCCTGCAGCATCTTCGTCGCGATCGAAGCCGAGTGGAAGGCCGGCATGACAAGCACGTTCGCCGGCCCGGTCAGGCGGCAGAACGGATAGACGCTCATCAGGTCCCGGTTGAGCGCGACATCCGCAGCCATCTCGCCGTCGTACTCGAAGTCGCAGCGCCGACTGTCGAGGATGCGCACCGCCTCCTGTACGCGCTCCGAACGTTCACCCGTCGGGTGGCCAAAGGTGGAGAAGGCGAGCATGGCAACACGCGGCTCATAGCCGAGCCGGCGGGCGACGCCCGCTGCTTCCACCGCGATCTCCGCCAGATCCTGTGCGCTCGGCATCTCGGTGATGGCCGTGTCCGCGACCAGGACGGTGCGGCCACGCGCCAGGACGATGGATACGCCGATGACGCGGTGGCCCGGCTTCTCGTCGATGACGCGGCGCACGTCCTCGAGTGCGATTGAATAGTTGCGCGTCGTGCCCGTCACCATCGCATCGGCGTCGCCGAGCGCCACCATCGCGGCGGCGAAGTGGTTGCGGTCCTGGTTGATGAGGCGCTGGCAGTCGCGGAACAGATAGCCCTTGCGCTGCAGCCGCTCGTAGAGGAACTGCGCGTAGGCGGCGTTGCGATGCGACAGGCGGGCATTGTGCACCTCGATGCCTTCCTTGGCCTCGAGGTCAATGCCGGCGAGCCGCGCCGTCTCGTAGACGCGCTCCTCGCGCCCGACCAGAATGGCCGTGCCCAGCCCCTGGTTGACGAAGGAAACGGCGGCGCGGATGACCTGCTCCTCCTCGCCCTCGGCGAAGACGACGCGCTTCGGGAAGCGCCGGACGCGCTCGAAGACGCGGTTGAGCGTGCCCGCCACCGGGTCGCGCCGGGCCGAGAGCTGCGCCTTGTAGCCGCGCATGTCGACGATGGGCCGGCGCGCCACGCCCGTCTCCATCGCCGCCTTGGCGACAGCGACCGGCACCACGTGGATGAGGCGGGGGTCGAACGGCACGGGAATGATGTAGTCGCGCCCGAAGCGCGGACGCGCGCCCTGATAGGCGGCAGCCACCTCGTCCGGCACATCCTCGCGCGCGAGCTCGGCGAGCGCCCGCGCGGCGGCGATCTTCATCTCCATGTTGATCGTCGTCGCCTGCACATCGAGCGCGCCGCGGAAGATGTAGGGGAACCCGAGGACGTTGTTGACCTGGTTCGGATAGTCCGAGCGGCCCGTCGCCATGATGGCGTCGTCACGGATGGCAGCAACCTCCTCCGGCAGGATCTCCGGGTCCGGGTTGGCCATGGCGAAGATGATGGGGTTCGGCGCCATGGAGGCGATCATCTCCGGCGTGAGCGCGCCCTTGGCGGACAGGCCAAAGACGACGTCGGCCCCGTCGAGCGCCTCGGCCAAGGTGCGGGCCTTCGTCTCGACGGCATGGGCCGACTTCCACTGGTTCATCCCCTCCTCGCGCCCCTTGTAGACGACGCCCTTGGTGTCGCAGAGGATGACGTTGTTGGGCGCGAAGCCCATCGCCTTGATAAGCTCGGCGCAGGCGATGCCGGCCGAGCCGGCGCCGTTGATCACGAGCCGGGTCGTCTTAACGTCGCGGCCGGTCAGGTGCAGCGCGTTGATGAGCCCCGCGGCGGCGATGATGGCCGTGCCGTGCTGGTCGTCGTGGAAGACGGGAATGTCCATCAGCTCGCGCAGGCGCTCCTCGATGATGAAGCAGTCCGGCGCCTTGATGTCCTCGAGGTTGATGCCGCCGAAGGACGGCCCGAGATAGCGCACCGCGTTGATGAAGGCTTCCGGGTCCTCGGTGTCGACCTCGAGGTCGATCGAATCGACATCGGCGAAGCGCTTGAAGAGGACGGACTTGCCCTCCATCACCGGCTTCGAGGCGAGCGCGCCAAGGTTGCCGAGGCCGAGGATGGCCGTGCCGTTGGAGATGACGGCGACGAGGTTGCCCTTGGTCGTGTAGTCGTAGGCGACGCTCGGGTCCTCGTGAATCGCCTTCACAGGCACGGCGACGCCGGGTGAATAGGCGAGCGAGAGGTCGCGCTGGGTCGCCATGGGCTTGGTGGGCACCACCTCCAGCTTGCCGGGCCGCCCCTGGGCATGAAATTGCAGGGCTTCCTGGTCAGTGAAGGTAGGGCGGGAGCGGCGCTTGGCAGTGTCCATTGTCTTCTTGATCTCGGGCGTTTCCGGGTCGGCCGCGACCTTACGGCAGCAGCACGATTCCGCTCAAGCGAAGTTCTCCACGATTTCCGCAGATCAACCATGCAACGGAGGATGAAACGCCGGGTTGGCTCTGCTAGCGTCCCGGCCCATGAGCCGTGAAGTTAGCGCCGCAAGGGACGATCAGGAGCGGACGGGCAGCGTTGCCGTGCCTGCGGATGCGGGCGCCGAGGCCGTGCGGGCCGAGCTCCAGCGCATGACCCCGATGATGGCGCAGTACATGGAGATCAAGGCCGCGCACGCGGACTGTCTCCTCTTCTACCGCATGGGCGACTTCTACGAGCTGTTCTTCGAGGACGCCGAGATCGCCTCGCGCACCCTCGGCATCGTCCTGACGAAGCGCGGCAAGCACCTCGGCGAGGATATCCCCATGTGCGGCGTGCCTGTGGAGCGCGCCGAGGACTATCTCCAGCGCCTCATCGCGGCCGGCCACCGCGTCGCCGTCTGCGAGCAGATGGAGGACCCGGCCGAGGCGAAGAAGCGCGGCGGCAAGTCCGTGGTCCAGCGCGGTGTCGTGCGCCTCGTCACGCCCGGCACCATCACCGAGGACAGCCTGCTCGACCCGGCGCGGGCCAACCTTCTCGTCGCCATCGCCCGTCGCCGCACCGGCGAGGACAGCTACGCCTACGGCCTGGCCGCNATCGACATCTCCACCGGCCGCTTCACGGTGACGGAAACGCCGGCCTCCGGACTCTCGGCCGAGATCGCGCGGCTCGACCCGCGCGAGATCGTGGTGCCTGACACCATCTACGACGAGCCGTCGCTGCGCGACCTGTGGCGCGAGCAGCGCGCCGCCGTCACGCCCATGGCGCGCGACGGGCTCGACCCGGCCTCCGCCGAACGGCGGCTGAAGGACTTCTTCGGCGTGGCGAGCCTCGACGCCTTCGGCGCCTTCTCGCGCGCCGAGATCGCGGCGGCCGCAGCTGCACTCGCCTATGTGGAGCGCACACAGCTCTCTGCCCGGCCGCCCCTGTCGCCGCCGTTGCGCGAGGACCTGTCCGGCACGCTCTCCATCGACGCGGCGACGCGCGCCAATCTCGAGCTGATGCGCACCCTGTCGGGCGAGCGCAGCGGCAGCCTTATCGCGACCATCGACCGCACGGTGACGCCCGGCGGCGGACGCCTCCTCGCCGAGCGGCTGGCGAGCCCGCTCACCAACGTGGCCACCATTCGCGCNCGCCACGATGCCGTGGCCTTCCTCGTCGCGGAACGGCCGCTGCGCGAACGCCTGCGCCAGGCCCTCGCCGCGGTGCCTGACATCGCCCGTGCCCTGTCGCGCCTGACACTCGGCCGCGGCGGCCCGCGCGATCTTGCGGCGGTGCGCGACGGGCTCCGGGCGGCGGAGGCCATCGCGAACCTGCTCGCGGACGCTGCCGCCGGCGGAGCTCGCGGCCGCCGCCGGGTCAATGCGGGGCATCGCGCCCGGCCTCGCCGAGGACCTGTCCGCTGCGCTCGCCGACGAACTGCCGCTGCTCAGGCGCGACGGCGGCTTTGTGCGCGAGGGCTACGACGCGGCACTCGACGAGGCGCGCGTGCTGCAGGTCGATTCGCGCCGCTTCATCGCTGCCCTGCAGGCCCGATATGTCGACGAGACCGGCTGCCGGACGCTCAAGGTCAAGCACAACAACCTCATCGGCTATTTCGTCGAGGTGCCCGCCGCCGTCGGCGAGGATCTCCTCAAGCCGCCCCACAACGCCAACTTCGTCCACCGCCAGACGATGGCGGGGGCCATGCGCTTCTCCACGGTGGAGCTCGGCGAACTCGAGGCACGTATCGCCTCGGCGGCCGACAGGGCACTCGGCATCGAGCTCGCCATCTTCGACCGCCTCAGCAATGCCGTCGTCGCGGCGGGAGAAGCCATCAAGCGCGCCGCCGAGGCACTCGCCGTCGTCGACGTCACGGCGGCGCTTGCGCTGCTGGCCGACGACCTCGGCTGGACCCGCCCCATCGTCGACGACAGTCTCGCCTTCTCCATTTCCGCCGGGCGTCACCCGGTGGTCGAGGCCGCGCTCAAGCGCGCCGGCCACACCTTCGTCGCCAACGACTGCGCGCTCTCTCCGCCAGAGGGCGAGAAGGCGGGCCGCATCACCCTTGTCACCGGCCCCAACATGGCCGGCAAGTCCACCTTCCTGCGCCAGAACGCGCTCATCGTCGTGCTTGCCCAGATGGGCGCCTTCGTGCCGGCGGCAAGGGCCCACATCGGCATCGTGGACAAGCTGTTCTCGCGCGTCGGCGCCGCCGACGACCTCGCCCGCGGACGCTCGACCTTCATGGTCGAGATGATCGAGACGGCGGCCATCCTCAACCAGGCGGGCGAGCGCTCCCTCGTCATTCTCGACGAGATCGGCCGCGGCACGGCCACCTTCGACGGCCTGTCCATCGCCTGGGCGGCNATCGAGCACCTGCACGAGGTCAACCGCTGCCGCTCGCTCTTNGCGACCCACTANCACGAGCTCACCGCGCTCTCCGANCGCCTGGCGCGTGTCGAGAACGCGACGGTGCGCGTGAGCGAGTGGAAGGGCGACGTCGTGTTCCTCCACGAGGTCATTCCCGGCGCGGCCGACCGCTCCTACGGCATCCAGGTCGCCAAGCTCGCCGGCCTGCCGCCGCCGGTCATCGCGCGCGCCCGCGCCATCCTCGACGAACTGGAAAAGACCGAGCGGGAGAAGCCGGTCGCCGCGCTCGTCGACGACCTGCCACTGTTCGCCGCCGTGTCGCAGCGCCCCGCCGCCGCAACGCCGCAGAAAGACGTGCTCNGGGAGGCCCTCGACGNCCTCGACCCGGACGAGATGACACCCCGCGAGGCACTGGAGACCCTCTATCGCCTCAAGGCGCTGCGGGCCGAGCAGAACCAGCGGTGATCAGGTGGCAGCCGCCACCCGGCGCATCCGCCGCAGCCGCAGCATGAAGAGCAGGCCGTTCCAGGCAACGGAGATGGCGAGGCCGATCAGGAGTGCCGCGGCCGCACCGAGGGGCACGGCGGCGAGATGCACCGCGGCCATCCCTGCAGCAAAACCGGCGAGGCCGTAGATGCTGCTCGCCGCCACCGCGGCAGCGGCCAGCCCCCCGACCGCACGGTGCGTCACGACGACGACGCTCGGGATCACGACGGGGAAGAGCGCGAGGATGCCCGAGGCGAGCGGGCCGATGTGCCAGCTCACGACGCTGAGGACGCCGACGAGCGTCGCCACGGCAAGCGCGCGCAGTACGAGATCCACCGGGCGNGACGCATTGGCAGGAGGCATNGCCACTCGCGAGAAGCGCAGCGCCAGCGGCACGCCGATGGCAAGTGCAACGGCGTTGAGCACGAGGCCCGCCCACAGCGGCGGCGTGAGGGCGCGGATGGCGACGGCGGCGAGCAGCCACGCGCCGATCGCGCCGGCAAGGCAGCCGGGGGCGCCCACCCCACGCCGGGCGAGCACCGCATAGGTCATGACGAAAAGCACCGTCACCGCATTGATGCTGACGCTGCCCACGGCGCTCTCGGCAATGAAGGCAGCGCCGTGGTCCAGGGCCAGCACGACATAGGCCGGGCCGGCCGAGATCGGCAGCGTCGCGATCAGCCCCCCGACGAAGGGCCCCGCCTTCTGCGCCGCGAGCGAGCCAGCGACGACGACGGCCGCCACGAGCAGCATCTTGACCGGCAGCGCCAGCAGCGCGGCATCCAACGCCATGTCTGCGAACCTTCCTCCCCGGCGGCGCACGCGCTGCCGCTCAGGCAACGCATAGCGCGTTACAGCAACCNAGGCCCGCGCTGCCGGCGCAACCCTGCCCTGCCCCGGCCGAAGCGGTGGACCGCCACAATCGCGCCCGCTTTTGTTCTCTTCCTGTTCTTGAGCAGAAGGTCGATCGCCGCTAAGCTGGCTGGGCCCGGGGGAAGGACATGGTGACGAGGGTCGCGACGGTCGCGTTTGAAGGGATCGAGGCGCGGGCGGTGGACGTGCAGGTGCAGATCGCACCGGGCAACGTGGCTTTCACCATCGTCGGCCTGCCCGACAAGGCAGTGGCCGAGAGCCGCGAGCGCGTGCGCGCGGCCCTGATGGCCGCCGGGCTCACCCTGCCGGCCAAGCGCATCACCGTCAATCTCGCGCCGGCCGACCTGCCCAAGGAAGGCTCGCACTACGACCTGCCCATCGCGCTTGCCGTCATGGCGGCCATCGGCGCCGTGCCGGCCGATGCCCTCGCCGGCTACACGGTGATCGGCGAGCTCGCGCTCGATGCCTCGATCGCGCCCGTTGCCGGCGTGCTGCCGGCCGCCATTGCCGCCAGTGCGCGCGGCCACGGGCTCATCTGCCCCGCTGCCTGCGGGCCCGAGGCGGTGTGGGCGAGCGGCGACCTCGACATTCTCGCGCCGCGCTCCCTCGTGCAGCTCGCCAACCACTTCAAGGGCACACAGGTCATGGCCCGGCCCTAGCCGGCGGTGGCGCCCCCGGGCTCCGACCTGCCCGACCTGAAGGACATCAAGGGCCAGGAGAGCGCCAAGAGGGCGCTTGAGATCGCCGCCGCCGGCGGCCACAATCTCCT
>JGI25326J35508_1002359_pt1 | contig 12825 bp, 7 predicted proteins | sample HigsolmetaAR201D_FD_35508 | JGI IMG/M metagenome (IMG submission 35508)
GGCGCCGCTCGTCGGGCGCTGCGGCCTCCCGATCCGGGCCGGGGCACTACGGTGATCATCGGGACGCCGGCGCCCCGACGCAGAACCTCTGGACGCATCCGAAAGGGACGGCCGTGGCCAGGCTGGGCATCCACCGCGACTTCCTTCGAGACCTGATCTCGCTGGACCGCTCCGTCCAGCGCAAGGTCGTCGACGCCATCCTCAAGTTCGAGCGGGCCACGCACGCCGGAATCCACCTGGAGAAGCTCAACGGCGTGCGCGACGACCGGCTCAGGAGCATCCGGATCGACCGGTCCGTCCGCGGCATCGTCCTCGCGCCCGACAGCGGGGACGGCTTCACTCTCTTGAAGGTCCTGCCCCACGACGAGGCCTACGCGTGGGCGGAACGCCGCCGGGTGTCGGTCAACACGACCACCGGGCACATCGAGATCTGGGACTCCCATGCGGTCGAGGCCGCCACCGAGGAGCTGGCGCGCACCACCTCCGCCCCCGAGCCCGAACGGCTCTTCGCGCACGTGTCCGATGAGGACATGGCCCGGCTCGGCGTAGACGAGCAGATCCGGGTCTTCGCCAGGCTGCTCACCGATCCCGGACCGTTGGAGGCGATCAAGGACTACCTGCCCGAGACCCAGTACGACGTCCTCATCGGCCTCGCCGCGGGCCTGTCCCCCGACGAGATCGCCGAAGAGGTGATCGACGCCGCGAACGCCGAACCGTACGACGCCGACGACATCGCCGGCGCGATGGAGCGGACCCCGTCCAGGATCGCGTTCGTCGAGGGCCCCGAAGAGCTGATGGCCCTGTTCGAAAAGCCCTTCGCCCTGTGGCGCGTCTACCTCCACCCGACCCAACGGGACGTCGCCTACGGCACCTACTCCGGCCCCGCCCAGGTCACCGGCGGCCCGGGAACCGGGAAGACGGTGGTGGCGCTGCACCGCGCCCGACACCTGGCGGCCCGGGGCGGACGCGTGCTGCTCACCACGTTCACCTCCACACTGGCCGAGTCCCTGCTCGAAGGGCTGCGCCTGCTGGAGAACAGGGAAGAGGTCCTCGCCCGCATCGACGTCCGACACGTCGACCAGGTCGCCGCGCGCATCGTCCGCTCCCACCGCGGGCCCTACGCCGTCCTCAAGGACGCCGACGAGGAACGACAGTGGGAACGGATCATCCGCGACCGCGGCGTGGACTACAGCGCGACCTTCATCGCCGAGGAGTGGCGTCGGGTCGTGCTCGCCCACGACCTGCGCACCCTCGACGAGTACCTCGCGGTGCGCCGCACCGGACGCGGCAGACGTCTCGGCCCCGTCCAGCGCGCCCGGGTCTGGCGCGTGATCTCCGAGTTCCGGCGGGAACTGGAGGCCCGCAACGCCCACACCTACGAGACCGTGTGCGCGGAGGCGACGAGGATCCTCTCCGAGCGGGACGACAAGCCCTACGACCACGTCATCGTCGATGAGGCCCAGGACCTGCACCCCGTCCGCTGGAGGCTCCTTCGCGCCCTCGTGCCCCCGGGGCGGGACGACCTGTTCATCGCCGGCGACGTCCACCAGCGGATCTACGACAACCGGGTCTCGTTGCGCTCGGTGGGGATCGACGTGGCGGGCCGCTCCACCCGCCTGACCGTCAACTACCGGACCACCTCGGAGATCCTCGCCTGGAGCCACGGCCTGCTGGCCGGGGAACGGATCGAGGATCTCGACGACGCGCCGGCGTCGCTGAGGGGCTTCCGTTCCGAGACGCATGGACCGCCCCCGGAACTCGTCTCCGCGAACACCAAGACCGAGGAGCTCCGGAAACTGACCGCGAAGGTCCGCCAGTGGCTGGAGGCGGGCGTGGAGCCCGACGAGATAGGGATCGCCGCCCGTTCCGGCCCGCTCGCCCAGGAGGCGGCCCGCTCTCTTCAGAAGGCGGACATCCCGGCCTGCCACCTGTCACGCGAACAGCGCCCCGTCGAGGGCCACGTCCAGACGATGACCATGCACCGCATGAAGGGCCTGGAGTTCCGCTGCGTGGCCCTCATCGGCGCGGGCGAACACCATCTCCCCGCGCCGGGCGCGGTGCGTCCAGCGGAGGAGGACGAAGCGGCCCACTCCCACGACCTCCAACGGGAGCGCTGCCTGCTGTTCGTCGCCTGCAGCCGTGCCCGCGAGCTCCTCTACGTCTCCTGGCACGGCGCTCCGAGCCCTTTCCTCCGCGACTTCGTCTCCGCCCGGTAGCGCCCCGAACGATTCCCGGAATCCGGGATTTCGTGAGTCGATGACGCTCGCCCGTCCTCGGCGACGGGGAGAACGCGCCTATGCGCGGAGCCGGATCTCTGGGCCGAGTGCGACCGCCCCATTCGATGGGGAATGTTGTCGAAACTGTGGTGTTCGACGGGGCGTGCGCCTCCGAGGCGGGTCGCGGAGGGGGTTCTCCCGGCGAGTCGGAGTCCGTGTGCAGGGGGTCTTCGGCTTTTCGTTCACTCCGGCCCGCACCGAACGGCGATCATCACCTCGTTACGAGCCCGCGTCCGATGGGGGCCTGAGAATCGCCATCCAAGAAGGTCGGTCGAACGGTATGCGCGGTCCGTGCTCGAGTGTTCGCGAGAGCGAATCGCAAAATTCCGAATCCGAGAGCTCTTGTAGAAATTTCATTTTCATTGCCGGTGCATGAGGCCCTTGTCGATCATTCCTTTCTGGAGGGTGCGTCCGAGAGGTTCGGCGACGGGCGCCCGGTGTTCGAGAGAACGCTCCCGTCCTCCAAGGGTGATCGGCGCGGAATCGCGGTGACTCGTCTCTGGGACGCGAGGGTCGGGCATACCCCCGTGACGAACCCCTCCGGGCGCGCCGGAGAGGGGCCTCATAGGCACGGCTCCTTTCAGGGCAGGTTCGAAACCCGGGAAACGGTCGTGTCGGATCGCCTTGGGATCTTCGAGTCGGTTCTCGAGGGCGATGAGAATCCAAGACCGAGTGACCTTCTCCTGACCGCCGGGAACTTTCAAGGTCGTCCAAAGGTCTGATCAAGGGTTGAAAGGTCCCGGGGAAGGAGCGACCCATGGACGCCAACACCGTGGTGGCCACCTTCACGACGGGAGCCGCACTGGGATCCCTGGCGGTGTCCTTCCTGGAAGGACGTGCCATGCGGCGGCACAACCGCCACTCGGTGCGCCCGATCCTTGAGTTCACGTTCATACGGTGCAGGCACGAGAACTTCGCCGGCCTCAAGCTCGTCTAACTGCGGTCTGGGCCCGGCCATCATCACCAGGACCGCCCTGTTCCTGGACGGCCGTCTGCTCGGCGGATGGGACGAGGCCACCATCAATCCGATGCGGGACAACCTGCCGCACCGTCCGTTCGCCACCGCCCTGCGGGTTGGACAGGCCCTGCCGGTCGGATACGAGAGGTTCCTGCTGTACATGGAGGATTTCGATCGGCATGAGGACGCCTGGTTCTGGGAGCTGCTCCGCGAGCGGATTCGAGTGGACATCCACTACACCTCTCTCTACAAAGGCAAGGAGTTCTGCGCATCCACCAAGGCGGCCGGCTGAACTCGCGGCGGACGGCCGCTGCGGCTTGACCATCATCAACGCATCGACCGTCAGCGCCTTGAGCCTTCTAAGGCGATGATCCGATGCGCCGGATGCTCCCCGGTCGCGCTCGGTCCATTGAGGGGCGGGCCCCGGGCGGTGAGCGGTTCCCGAGCTCCATACCGGGAGGCGCCGGACCACGAGGCGGCCGGGGAGCTCTCGTCCCTGTCGAAGGCCTTCGCTCTGCAAGGCGCGGTGCCGGCGCGCAGGAGGTCTGTTCGGAGCAGAACGCCGGACGGCGACGAAGAAGCGGGGGCGTCGTCCGCCCCCTTCCGGGCGGACCTCGATGCCGATCGCGGCCCGCCGTGCGCACTCACTCGGTGGCGAGGCCCGGAATCCGGCGCACCCAGTGGTCGACGATCGATTCGATTTCGTGTTCCGAGGGTGAGGCGCATCGGACCTTGATCGGTTTGGTTGAGCCCTTCGGCAGGTACAGGGCGTCTCCGATGCCGCGCAGGTGTTCCGCTCCCGGTCGTTCGACGACCAGGACGCTCTCCTCCGGGGAATCCATCTTGAGGGCCAGACGGGACGGGATGTCGGCTCTGATCCGGCGGGAGAGGACCCGCTCGGTCGCCCGTCGGGTGGCCAGGACGAGATGGATGCCGACGGCCCGCGCCGTTCGGGCGAGGCGTCCGACGAGCTCCTCGGTCTCTCGTGGAGAGATCGACATGAGTTCGGCCAGCTCATCGACCACCACGACGATGCGCGGGTGGATCCGACCGCCGCGTCCGGGCCTCGAGGCCGAGAACCCACCGGTGCGCATGGCCTCGTTGTAGGCGTCGATGTCGCGGCACTCATGGGCGGCGAGGTCGTCGTAGCGGCGTTCCATCTCCTCCTCCACCCCACGCAGCGTCCCGATCGCCGAGCCGGCATCGGTCACCACCGGGGTGAGGAGGTGGGGAACGCCCGCGTACGCCGACAGCTCGGCGCGCTCCGAATCCACCAGGACCATGCGGACGCGATCCGGGGAAACGCGCATGAGCAGCGAGGTCACGATCGCATGGACCGCCGCGGACTTCTCCGCCGCCGCGGAACCCGCGATCAAAAGATGGGGCAGTGACGCCAGGTCGGCCACGAGGGGACCCGTGTCGCCGCGGCCGATCGCCACCGCGAGGGGGTGCTCTTCGGCGTCCGGCGCGAAGCGGAGCACATCGCCGAGTCGCACCGCTCCACCGTCGGAGGAGGGGCGGCCCTCTCCGGCATGGAGGCCGTCGGCCGCTTCGAGCAGGGAGGGCGGCGGCGGTTCGAGTCCCTTTCCGGAGCCTCCGCGTTCCGATGGGCCGGGACGACCGCCCGCCCGCGGTGTTATGACGATCTCCCGTTCGGCGGCGGCCTCGCGGAGCCTGCGTCGAAGATCGCGCAGTCGCGTCTTGACCGACTGCGCGTCCTGCGGACGCTTGGCCGGCTCCTTCTCAAGGAGCTCCGCCACAAGGGCGTCGAGCTCGTCCGGAACGTCGCTCCTGAGCGTGTGGACCGGCGGCGGAAGCGCGTTCTGATGCCTGTACATCAGTTCCAACGGCGTGCCGTGGAACGGTGGACAGCCGGTGAGCAGCTCATAGAGCACACAACCCAGCGAGTAGAGGTCCGCCTGCGCGCCGGCCCGTCCCGCGAACTGCTCGGGCGCCGTGTAGAGGGGTGTGCCGACGCCGCTGGTCCCGGTCTCGCCGTCGATCCGCTCCACGATGCGGGCGACGCCGAAGTCGCAGATCTTCACCCGGTTGAACGCGGTCACCATGATGTTCGCGGGCTTGACGTCCCGATGCACGACTCCGCGTCCGTGGGCGGCGGCGAGGGCGTCGGCGAGTTGGACGCCGANGCCGAGCACCCTGTCGATGGGAAGCCCCTCGGGGTTCCTCCGCACGATCTTGGAGAGGTCCTCGCCCTCCAGGTACTCCATTACGAAGTACAGCAGCCCGTCGTGCTCCCCGACGTCGTGGACGACCGTGATCCCGGGATGCTGGAGGGTGGCGGCGATCCGGGCCTCCCTGCGGAAGCGCTCCACCCGCCCCGGTTTGGCGTACCGGACCGGCGGCAGGATCTTGACGGCCACGGGTCGGTCGAGCCTGCGGTCCACGCCCCGCCACACCTCGCCCATCGCCCCTCGGCCGATGGACTTCTCCAGCCGGTACCGGCCGTCGAGCTCGACCCCGGCGTACAACGGACCTCCCGCCGTTCCTCCCCGGTACCCCTGAACCTCGCCGCATGCGGTCGGGCTCGGCCGACTGTGAGAGCCTCCCGAGCGATGGGCGCGATCGTTAGCGTAGTGCCGATCGTGGCGCGTCGATGGGCGGTAGAGGATCCGCGGACGTCGTTCTGCCGAGACCGTTCTCCGCCATCCGGTGCGATTGGACGGGCGCGCAGTGCCCGTTGCCTCGGCCACCCCTTTTCGGGAACATCGCTCGACTCTTCCCCGGTGGCGCCGGGCAGTCGGAACAGGCCTTTGAGCCTCTTCGGGGAGCATGGATCCTCGTCCCGGAGCAGCGGGTCGGCGCGGCGGTGCGATCTCCTTCCCTCGTCCGACTCGGGGGTGACGTCGAAGGATCATCGATGGTTCGCCCGTGAGGACGCGCTGCCGCGTGCATTCGGTGTCTTCGAGCACGCCCGAAGCCGCAAGGCCTTCGCCTCTCGGCCCGTTCGCCGCAGGTGACCGATGGAACGGGAACAATGAAGCCGCACGCATTCGACCTGCCTTGGAGTCACTGCGACGGTGGGTGAGCACTCGGCCAGGATTTCACCACCGCGATCTTACGGAGCGCTCTGGGAATCGGAGCCGGTCGCGTCACCGGTCTCCACCACCATGAAGATCCCCGGGCCTTCGAGCGCCTCACCGGTTTCGTCGTAGGCGACCAGGCCACCCGCGCCATCGAGAAGGAGGGTGAAGCCGTCCACGGTGCGCAGCACCTCACGGCCGTTTGCGTGCCGCTCCACCACGCCGGAGACGACCTCGGCAGCCGGGAAGTCGGGGGACTCGCCGGTGAAGACGTTCGTCACGCTGACCGACGACCACGGCTGGAGAGTGTCGCCGGTGATCCGACCGTCGGCCGAGACGGTGATCAAACGCATGCGGTGACGGGCGAAGGGCTCAGAGGTCTGCGGGTCGCGTGGATGGAGGCTCACACGACCAACGTAGTCGCCGGAGTCGAGCAATGGAGAGAGCGACGGCGGCCGCTATGTCCCACACGGTGGGGCTGGTCGGAAACCTCGTTTGAAAATACTCGCCCGATGGGCTGCTGTGACCGTGGAAGCCCTGGTAGGGCAAGGGATGCTGCGGCACCGATCAGGACGGGACGGCAGGTCGTCGATCACGGTCGAACTCAAACGATCGAGAGGCCTGATCATCGGGGTGATGATCAGGCCTCTGACCTGCTAGTTCGTGTCGGGATGGCAGGATTTGGATCCACGCCCCTTGACCCTCAACATCCGCGCTCACAACATGGACTGGTTCGGCGACATGCGCATGATCAAGAGGGTCTCGGCGCGGCAGTTGGGCACCGCGCACTGATAGCCGGCTTCTTCGAGCACGGCCCGCTTGGTTGCGGCGGGCACGTGCCGGCTTGGAGGGGTTGCAGTGTCGGTCACGGGGGCACGATGGCCGCTCGGTATGACTGCAGACGGTGAAATGCGGCCCTATCCCACCAGGTTCGCCGTCGAGAAGCCGGCCGGGCTGTGGCGGGGAACCACAGCCCGGCCGGCCCACCGGTAGACCATCGGGCCTCAGACCAGGTCGATGACGCCGAGCCGTTCGGTTGCCTTACCCGACAGTCGCCGCTAGCAGCCTCACCACCGCGACACCCCCCCGATCGGGGTTGCCAGAAGGGGGTCACAGGCCACCGCGATGGCCGCGGCCACTCCCAACGCACCGATCACCACTGCCCGCAGGCTGAGCGGCGGCGGTTCGTCATCATTCTGTGCGCTCGTCATGAGCGCGGCCTCCTCACGGTCGTGATCAAACACCCAGACGGCTCCCTGTCGGCGCAGGGGGCGTCACCCAGCCGTCCCTGTTACAGGGGCGATAAACGCTCACCAGGTGCAGGTGGTGCCGGTGCGGCAACAGTCGTCCTTTGGGCGTCGTTGCGCATCGCGTCAACATGGGTCAAGGTGGGAGCCGTGGTTGGGCAGACCATGGGGAAGATCCGAGAGGGGGTGGCTGAGCGGGCGCAGGTGCATGTTCTGATGGGCGGTGCCGACCGGAACGACGACTGCTGCCCAGACGACTTCGGAATCCCAAGTGCACACTAAAACCTTTAAAACCTTAGGGCATTTCGAACCTGCAAACCCGTCAAATGGGGTATCAATCGCTCATGTGAAGTGGTCTCATCAAGCCGTCTTGGAGCAAACTTCAAGTTCAATCGGCGTGGCAACGGCCGTCACCTGGCAGTCCCCTTTGCAGCAGCCATGCCCAGGCCCGGCGGGCGGCATGGCCAAGAATGACAACGGTCGCCGCCCGGTCCTCTCCGTTGCAGCGCGAGCGTCTGGCGAGCTCCGTCCAGGTACTCGGCGTAACGGCGGTCGTCAGCCGGCTGCTGCTGTTGCAGTGCGCCGTTCCATCCGGGACGATGGCGACGTGAGCAAGTGGTAACGGCTGTCATCCAGCCGTCCCCGTTGCGGTTGATCGCTGGATGGCTCAGACTTTCCAGCAACCCAAGTGGTAACGGCTTTCATTCAGCCGTCCCCGTTGCAGCCGGATGGTCTGCGCTACCGAAGCCTGGAAGGCAGGGTGCCAACAACTGTCATTCGGCTTACCTTGCAGGTGATGCATCCTCATCCGTGTTGTGGTTACGGCGACTGGACAGCTAGAAGATGGCGGGTGTTGTTGCGGGTCGTCGGAAGCTCGAGTGGACGGAGTGGCCCCTGGTTCTCGTCGACTCCTGCGTGACTGGCCCCTACCCGAACCGCTACTAACAGCCTCGACTACCGCCTCGTCGTCGATCTCTCGACGACTTCCTCGGCTCTGTCCACTGCCGGCACCTCCCACTCGAAGGACTGGGCGCAGTGTGAGGCAGTCGGTCTCGATACGTCCACAACTTTCAGGAAGCGGCGGACATGCAGTGCTCATGCTCACTAGNCTTCTGATCGCTGGAAGGTTCATCCCTCGCAGCGGCGAAGGCATGGATGGGNAGGGGTAGGCCGGTGAACAGCGTGAGAGCCGCTCGGCGTGCTATGCGCCGAGCACAGCGTCGAGAGCGGCTCGCCGTCGGCATCGCAGTTGTTTGCGTGGTAGTGACTGCGGTGGCCGTGGCGGTGAATGCAGGGAAAGCTATTTGCATCTCCGCTTTTTGTTAAAATGGGTATAAATATTGACAAGATGGGCGGAGGTGTCAATGTTCGTTTAACGAATTGAATGGGAGTGTCGGGAAAAGTGTGCACCTCGGGCATTGAGGGATATTTTTGCTTCTTNCCGAAGGCTGCAAAGCCCTTGATGTTGCGTGTTTTTGTTGTAANAGTCAAGTGCTCTAATGATGAGGTGGCGAGTGATCTGTTGCTCTACGGGTGGGTGTGGACTGAAAGAGCTTTTTGCGGATCGGCGCCTTTATGTGGAGGTCTCGCCTCGGAGTAATCCATGAGGTCCTTTGTTCCATTTTTGTTCGAGTGGGGCTTTTGTTGTTTTTTGGCGCTGTCTGAGTAGATCTCGCCCGACGGTTCTTTGGGATCTTCATTGAATGTCAGTGCCGTATGGAAGAGTGGTTGGCTGGATCCGCTCTTACGGGATGACTGACGTGTATGCCGATTTTGGTGATTTTGTCCGGAAGGCGACCGAAGGTAAGGACCCTTACCCGTACCAGGAAGCGATCGCCCGGCGTGGACTGCCGCGGCTGCTGAGCGTTCCGACCGGGTCGGGGAAGACGGCTGCGGCGGTGCTGCCGTGGCTGTGGCGGCTGCTGAGCGGGGGTGCGGAAGGAGAGGGAACCTGCTGGCGGCTGGTGTATGTGCTGCCGATGCGGGCTCTGGTCGAGCAGACCGTGGAGGAGATCCGCAAGTGGCTGGTCGCGCTCGAGCTGGCCGAGCAGGTGCAGGTGCATGTGCTGATGGGCGGCGTCGACCGGGACGACGACCGTTGGCAGTTGAAGCCGGCCGATCCTGCGATCTTCGTGGGGACCCAGGACATGATCTTGTCGCGGGCCCTGATGCGGGGGTATGCGGAGCCTCGGTCGCGGTGGCCGGTCTCGTTCGGGTTGCTGCACTGCGGGACACAGTGGGTGTTCGACGAGACGCAGCTGCTGGGGCCGGCGTTGGCGACGGGGGCGCAGCTTCAAGGGTTGCGGGACCTGTGGGGGACGGCGGGGCCGACCGCGACGATGTGGATGTCGGCGACCTTGGACGCCGAGGATCTCAACACCCCTGACCACCGGCTGCCGGCGGGCTCGGACGACCTGGTGACCTTGGAGCAGGCCGATTACGAGAGCCCGTTGGGCGTGCGGCTCAGGGCGAAGCGGCGGTTCCAGCGTCTGGAGCTTCCCGACGACGCCAAGCGCTATCCGGCCATCTTGGCCCGGCAACTGGTGACGCGGCATGTGCCCGGCACCCGGACGATCGCCTTCCTCAACACGGTCGAACGGGCGTGTGCGGTCTACTCGGCGCTCTCCAAGATCAAAGATGCTCCGGAGCCGCTGCTGGTCCATTCGAGGTTCCGGCCCGCGGAACGGACGCGTCTGGCCGAGCGGTTGAGCGAGGCCCCGGCCGCTCGTGGGCAGATCGTGGTGGCCACCCAGGCTCTCGAGGCAGGCGTGGACGTTTCCTCACGGGTGCTGTTCACCGAGGCCGCCCCGTGGAGCTCGGTGGTGCAGCGGGCGGGCCGGTGCAACCGGGCCGGCGAGCATGTAGAGGGCGCCGACGTGCTGTGGAGCCCGCCGCCGAAGATGGCCGCCGCTCCCTACGAAGCGGACGACTTGCACGAGTCGATCCAGGCATTGGAGGCCTTGGAAGGAAAGGCGATCACGACTTCAGAGCTGAACGCTCTGGAGGTGAAGAACGGCAAGCCGGTGCATGCGGTGCTGCGCCGCCGGGACCTGCTGCAGTTGTTCGACACCTCTCCCGATCTGTCAGGCGCGGACATCGACGTCAGCCCTTGGATCCGGGACACCGACGACACCAAGGTGTTCGTGGCCTGGCGGACCTTCCCCGGCGGGGAGCCCGAGCAGAATGCCCTGTTCCCCGCCCGGGCCGAGCTGTGCCCCGCTCCCATGGGCGATGTTCGCAAGCTCATCAAAGACGAGCGCAAGCTGTGGACCTATGACCGGGTGGAGGGCGGCTGGCGCCGTGCCGTGCAGGCCGACGTGGTCTGCGGGGCGGTGTTCCTGGCGGACGCGGCCGCCGGCGGCTACAGCGTCGAGCTGGGATGGGCGCCCAAGTCACGTGAGCCCGTCACCGAACTCGGAAGGGCGGCCACTTCCGAGCCGGATGCCATTGGCAACGACGGGCTGTCCTACGACTCTTCAAAGTGGGTCGGGCTGGCCGAGCACCTGAGCGATGTGGAACACGAGGTTGACAAGCTCTTGGACGAGCTGCGCCCTGTGCTCGGCGAGCTCGAGGACCGGTTCGTCGAGGCCGTGAAACTGGCCGGGCGTTACCACGACCTCGGCAAAGCACACCCCTTGATGCAGGAGGTGCTGCGCTCGACCTTGCGTGAAGGCGACCGGGATCCCGGTGAAGGGCCATGGGCCAAGTCGGCGCGGCGGCGCGGGGGACGCCCGGCTGGGCGATACCCGCGGCATGAGCTGGTCAGCGCCCTCATGCTGCTGCATCCCGACAGTCCTCTGCTGGAGGATCTCTCGGAAGCAGATCTGGTCACGTATTTGGTGGCGGCCCACCACGGCAAGGTCCGTCTGAGCGTCCGTTCCCTACCCAAGGAGGAAGGGAGCGTCCTGGGCGTCGCCGACGGGGATGTGATCCCTCCGGTCGGGCTGCCGAACGGCGCGGGGACGCTGCCGGAGCTGAAGCTGAGTCTGGAACCCCTCCGAATCGGCACCGACCAGACGAGCCGGTCATGGACGGAGCGGACGCTGCACCTGCGTGACCGTCCCGACCTCGGGCCGTTCCGGCTGGCGTTCCTGGAGGCGCTGGTGCGGATCGCCGACTGGCGCGTGAGCAAGTCCTACCGCGGGGAGGACGTGTGAACGTCATCGCCTTGAACGGCTGTAGGGCCGACACCCTGGCCGGCTATCTCAGCGCCCTCGGCCTGCTGCGCGTGGTCGCCCGGCAGACGGACCCCTCGGCCCGGCTGCACTGGGCGCGTGATGTCGCCGTGCTGACGACCCGCCTGACCGGTGAGGAACTGACGGCCTGGCTGACCGACGAGTACCGGCCGAGCCCGATCATCTCCCCGTGGAACGCCGGCTCCGGGTTCGCCGGCAACGGCAAGAGCCCTGCGGCCGAGCGGGTCCTGGACCTGTTCCGCAACAGCCGGGAGGAACGGTTCGCCGTGCTCCGGGAGGCGATCGCGGCGGCCGACCGGGTGGTCGCGATCGCGCGCTCCCGCGGTTGGGAGGGCGGGCCGCTCTGGGCGGAGGACCGGAAGGCCGACGTCGTGCGGCTGTGCCGCAACATGCTGCCCGACGACGCGCTGCCGTGGATCGACACGGCCGTCACGCTCACTACCGACGACCTGCAGTTCAGCCCGCTGACCGGCACGGGAGGCAACTTCGGCCGCCAGGACCTGTCGGTGACGTTCCTGCAACGCCTGGCCGAGGCGGCCGGGCCGAACGCTCGGCGCGCCCGCTCCCTCCAGTGGGCGGAGGCCGCGTTGTTCGGCCGGGAGGACGTGCCGTATCTGCGCGACACCGTCGGCCAGTACGACCCGGGCCGGGCCGGCGGCGTCCTATCGACCACCGGCAACGACGACGCCGGTTTCGCCAACCCGTGGCGGCTCGTTCTCACTCTGGAAGGTGCTTTGCTGTTCGCCTCCGCGGTCACCCGCCGCAACCAGGCCTCCGCCGAGGCCGGCTCCCTTCCCTTCCTGGCCCGGACTTCGGCCGTCGGCTACGACAGCGCCGCAGTCGGCGAGACCGTCAAGGGCGAACAGTGGATCCCCCTGTGGCCGCGCCCCGCCGGACTGGCCGAGATCGAGCACCTGATAGGCGAGGGCCGCGCGCAGTGGAACGGCAGACCCGCCCGCACCGGCTTGGAGTTCGCCCTGGCAGTGGCCTCCCTCGGGGTGGACCGCGGTCTGTCGGCGTTCCGCCGGTATGTGATCGCCACCCGGTTCGGCCAAAGCCCTCTGGCCGTCGCCGTGGATCGCCTGCCGGTGCGGCGGCGAGAGCAGG
>JGI25326J35508_1002374_pt1 | contig 12767 bp, 10 predicted proteins | sample HigsolmetaAR201D_FD_35508 | JGI IMG/M metagenome (IMG submission 35508)
AGATGCAACTGATCGAGGGGGGCGCGAAGCTGGAGGTCTCCGGCTGCGTCGCCTTCATCTGCAAGTCGCAGGTCTGGCTGCGCGAGCAGTAAGGCACCACCGCCCGGCGACACGGAAAAGCCCGGCCCCGCCGGGCTTTTTTCTGCGTGCCGGGGCCCGCCGGGCCGGGCGCCCCGGCATGCGATAATTCCGTCCTTGCCGTCAATACCGGTGCCATCCCCGCCATGACCCCACGTCCCGCGATCGTCACCAACGCCCTGCCCTACGCCAACGGCCCGCTGCACCTGGGCCACCTGGTGGGCTACATCCAGGCCGACATCTGGGTGCGGGCGCGGAGGATGGCCGGGGGCGAGGTGGTGTACGTCTGCGCCGACGACACCCACGGCACGCCGATCATGCTGGCGGCGGAAAAGGCCGGGGTCGCGCCGGAGGAGTTCATCGCCGCGATCAAGGCCGGCCACGAGCGTGACTTCCACGACTTCGGCGTCCATTTCGACTGGTACCACTCGACCCACTCGGAGGAGAACCGCGAGCTGACCGCCCGCTTCTACGCCGCGCTGGAGGCGCGCGGCAGCATCGAGCGCCGCCCGGTCGAGCAGCTGTACGACCCGGTCAAGGGGATGTTCCTGCCCGACCGCTACGTCAAGGGCACCTGCCCGAAGTGCAAGGCGCCCGACCAGTACGGCGACAACTGCGAGGTCTGCGGCGCCACCTACGCGCCGACCGAACTGATCGACCCGCGCTCGGCGGTATCCGGGGCCACGCCGGAACTGCGCACCTCCGAGCATTTCTTCTTCCGCCTGGCCCAGTACACCGGGGTGCTGCGCGAATGGCTGCGCGGCGACGTGGCCGTGCCCGGGGTGAAGGCCAAGCTGGCCGAATGGATCGACGGCGAGGGCGGCCTGCGCGACTGGGACATCTCCCGCGACGCGCCGTACTTCGGCTTCGAAATCCCCGGGCACCCCGGCAAGTACTTCTACGTCTGGCTGGACGCGCCCATCGGCTATTTCTCCAGCCTGCTGGCCCTGGCCCGCAGCGGCCGCCTGCCCGGCTTCGACGAGGCGCGGATGGAGGAACTGCTGCGGCCCGGCCCGCATGCCGAGCTGCACCACTTCATCGGCAAGGACATCGTCAACTTCCACGGCCTGTTCTGGCCGGCGGTGCTGCACGGCAACGGCCTGCGCCTGCCCGACCGCCTGCACGTCAACGGCTACCTGACCGTGGACGGGGCGAAGATGTCCAAGTCGCGCGGCACCTTCATCATGGCCCGCACCTACCTGGACGTGGGCCTGGACCCGGATGCGCTGCGCTACTACTTCGCCTGCAAGTCCTCCGGTGGCGTGGACGACCTGGACCTGAACCTGGCCGACTTCGTGGCCCGCGTGAACAGCGACCTGGTCGGCAAGTTCGTCAACATCGCCAGCCGCTGCGCCAGGCTGCTGGACGTGCACTTCGGCAACGCGCTGGCCGCGCCCGGGGCCCACGACGGCACCAGCGCGGGCTGGGCGCAGGAGGCCGGCCAGCTGCTGGCGCAGGTGCGCGCCCAGCTGGACAGCGCGGCGGAGCTGTACGCGCAGGACAACTACGCCGCGGTCACCCGCAACGCCATGGCCGCCGCCGACCTGGCCAACGAGTACATTGCCCGCACCGCACCCTGGGCGCTGGCCAAGGACCCGGCGCGCCTCGCCGACCTGCACCTGGTGCTGACCACCGCGCTGCAGGCCTTCGCCGACATCGCCGGCGTGCTCAAGCCCATCGTGCCGGCCACCATCGCCCGCGCGGAGGCATGGCTGGGCACCGCCCTGGCCCTGGACCGCCGCGTGGAGCTGGCCGGCCGCACGCTGTCGGCCTACGCCCCGCTGTTCACCCGTATCGACCCCAAGCTGATCGACGCCATGACCGAAGCCTCGAAGGACACCCTCGCCGCCGCCACGCCCGAATCCGCCCAGGCCGGGAAGAAGGCCGAGGCGAAGAAGGACGCCGCGCCCGCCGGCGGCACGCCGCAGTACGTGGGCATCGAGGACTTCGCCAGGCTCGACCTGCGCATCGGCAAGGTGCTGGAGTGCGGCTTCGTGGAAGGCTCGGACAANCTGCTGCGCTTCCTGCTGGATGCCGGCGAGCTGGGCCAGAGGCAGATCTTCTCCGGCATCCGCGCCAGCTACGGTGAGCCGGAGAAGCTGGTCGGCCGCAACGTGGTGTTCATCGCCAACCTGGCCCCGCGCAAGATGCGCTTCGGCATCAGCGAGGGCATGATCCTGTCGGCCGGTTTCGACGGCGGCCCGCTGGCCCTGCTGGCCGCCGACGAGGGCGCCCAGCCCGGCATGCCGGTGCGCTGAACCCCGCGCGCGTGGCCGCGCCACGCGCCGCTCCCGGGCCGCCATGTCGTCCACGCCCCTGCCCCTGGTCGAGCGCCTCGACCGCCTGCTGCCGCAGACCCAGTGCGGCCAGTGCGGCTATCCGGGCTGCCGCCCGTACGCCGAGGCGATGGCGCGCGGCGAGGCCGGCCCGGACCACTGCCCGCCCGGTGGCGATGCCGGCGCGCGTGCCCTGGCGAAGGTGCTGGGCGTGCCGGCGCGCCCCTACGACCGCAGCCGTGGCGAGTACAAGCCGCCGCGGGTGGCGGTGGTGGTGGAGGCCGACTGCATCGGCTGCACCAAGTGCATCCAGGCCTGCCCGGTGGACGCCATCATCGGCGGACCGAAGCTGATGCACGTGGTGATCGACCCGCTGTGCACCGGCTGCGAGCTGTGCGTGCCCGCCTGCCCGATGGACTGCATCGTGATGGAGCCGGCGCCGGAAGCGTCGGCCTGAGCCTTCAGCGCGCGCAGGCGCGGCAGATCCGCTCGACCCGGTAGCCGCGCGCGCGCAGCTTCTCCACCAGCCCGTCCGGCCCCAGCANATGCAGGCTGCCGACCACCACCAGCACGTCGTCGCGGCCGGCCAGGTGCCGCTCCAGCACCGGCAGCCAGGCGTCGTTGCGGGCCACGTTGATGCGCGCGTACAGCGCCGGGTAGTCGCGCTGCATGCGCACGGCGATGCCCTCCCACAACCCCTGCGCATCGCCCGCCCGCCACATTCCGTGCAGCCTGTCGAGCCGGGCCGGGCCGGACTCGAGCAGGTCCAGCACCTCGGCCAGCATCTGCCGCTGTTCGTCCAGGTCCATGCCGGCCATCAGCGCGATCTGCGCGCTGGCCGGCTCCAGGCCGCTGGCGGGCTTGCCGGCCGCGGCGGCGGCGCGCATGAAGTGCCGGTCCAGGCCCAGTTCCGGATCCAGGCCCTGGCGGGCCAGCCCAGCCAGCTGCAGGGTCAGGGCGATGAACCAGGGCTCGAACTGCTCGCTCCAGCCGGCCGGCAGGGCGCCGGCGGCGACCTGCCGCTCCAGCCGCGCCCACAGCTCCGGCCCCAGGTCTTCGCGCAGGCTGCCCGGCCGGGTGCGCCGCGCCGCCTGCACCATCCGCATGGCCAGCGCCGGCGAGGCGGCCTCCTCCGGGTCCAGTTCGAACACCAGCGTTCCGGCCCCGGCGAAGGCCTCCTCCACTTCGGGGGCCAGCGGATAGTCGTCGCGGGCCAGCATGTGGAACGAGCCGAGCAGGTACAGCGCGCTGTCGTGGTCGGACACCTTCCACAGCAGCGGCACCGGCGGCGCGGCCCACGCCGGCACGCAAGCCAGGAGCAGCAGCAGCGCGGACAGCCGGAGCAGCGTGCGGCGCATGCGCGGCCTCAGCGGACCGGGTTGGAGTAGTGCTTCTCGCCGGCGGTGACGGCCAGGTCCAGGCGGTTCTCCGGCGGCGGCAGCGGGCAGGTGGCGTACAGCGTGAATGCGCACGGCGGGTTGTACGCGCGGTTGAAGTCCAGCACCACATTGCCCGCGGCGTCGGGCGGATCGGCCTCGAGGAAGCGCCCGGCCGGGTAGCTGCCGTGGCCGCTGGTGCGGTCGGCCATCACGAAGAACAGGCGCCCGTCCGGCTGACCCAGCGCCTCCAGGCGGAAGGTGCGGCCGTCGCGCTCGAACTCCACCGCGCCCGGGTTGGGCATCCGGCTCTGGGTGCCGACGATGTCGCCGATCGGCAGAGTCTTGCCCGGCGGATGGGCGATGAAGCGGCCGGTGATGCGCCAGGACGGATCGGCCGGCCAGTACTGCAGACCGGCAAAGCGCAGCCGGGTGGGCGCGTCGGCATGGCGCACGCGCAGCGCGTAGCGGTCGCCGCGCTTGAGCAGGGTCACCTTGCCCTTGCCCTCGTCGAAGCCGATCACGCCCGGCTCCGGGTCGTGGTCGCTCTGCAGGCGCACGCGCCCGCGCAGCGGCTCGCCGTTGAAGGTCAGCTCCACCCCCTGCTCGGGCACGAACCAGAAGCGGTCCTGGGCGTCGCGCTCGACCATGCCCATGCGCGGCGGGCCGAAGGCGAAGCGCACGCCGTTGCCGATGCGGTCGCCGCTGCCCACGTAGTGCGCCTTCAGGGTGAGCCAGTGCAGGCCGACCAGACTGGTCCAGCCGTCCGGCGCCAGCAGCTCCTCCTCGCGCTGGCGCCGCCACTCCTCGGTGGCGGCCACGAAGGCGCGATCCACCTGCGCCTGCGCGGCCTGGTCCGGGCCTTCCCGGTCCTGCCGGCAGGCGGCCGGCAACAGCGCCAGCAGCGCCGCCAGCACGGCCGCGCTGCGCCCCTTCATCGTCCCCGCAGGAACCATCGGTCGATCTCCCCCAGCGTGAAGCGCGTCCAGGTCGGACGGCCATGGTTGCACTGCCCCGAGCGCTCGGTGGCTTCCATGTCGCGCAGCAGGGCATTCATTTCCGGAATGGTGAGGCGGCGGTTGGCGCGTACCGCGCCGTGGCAGGCCATGGTCGCCAGCAGCTCGTCGCGCGCGGCGGCCACACGCCGGGTGGCGCCGTGCTCGCGCAGGTCGGCCAGCACGTCGCGCAGCAGCGCCTCCGGGTCGGCATGCGCCAGCAGCGCCGGCACGCTGCGCACCACCAGCGTCTGCGGGCCACTGCGGGTGACCTCGAAGCCGAGCTCGGCCAGGGTTGCCGCCTCGGCCTCGGCCACGTCGGCGTCGCGCTCGCCNACCGCCAGCGACAGCGGCACCAGCAGCGGCTGCGCACGCAGGCCCATGCTGTCGTGCGCGGCCTTCAGCCGCTCGTAGCCGATGCGTTCGTGGGCGGCGTGCATGTCCACCACCACCAGGCCCTCGGCGTTCTCGGCCAGGATGTAGATGCCGTGCAGCTGGGCGATGGCGTAGCCCAGCGGCGGGATGCCGCCCTCCTCGGCCGGCAGCGGTGCCGGCGTGGGCGCGGCGGCCGCCGGCGGCGCGGGCACCGCTTCCTGCGCCTGCGCGGACGTGCCGTACAGCGCGGCGTAGGCGCCCACCGCCTCGTCCACGCGCAGGCCCAGCGGCTGCGGCCGCGGGTTCCAGGCGGGCATGGGCGCGGCCTGCGGCGCCGGCGCAGGCGCGGCGGCGGCCACCGGGGTGGCGCCGGCGCGGGTGTCGGCCAGCGCCTCCTGCAGGGTGCGGAACACGAAGTCGTGGACCAGGCGCGCGTCGCGGAAGCGCACCTCGTGCTTGGCCGGATGCACGTTCACGTCCACCCGTTGCGGCTCCAGTTCCAGGAACAGCACGTAGGCCGGCTGGCGNCCGTGGTAGAGCACGTCCTGGTAGGCCAGCCTCACCGCGTGGGCGACGTTGCGGTCGCGCACCGCACGGCCGTTGACGTACAGGTACTGCTGGTCGGCGCTGGCGCGCGAGTAGTGCGGCTGGGCGATCCAGCCGTGCAGGCGCAGGCCGGCGCCGGCGTGGTCGATGCGCAGCGCGTTGCGGGCGAAGTCCTCGCCCAGGGTCTGGCCCAGGCGCGCGGCGGCATCGGCCTCGCCCGGGCGGTAGCGCCGCGCCGGCCGGCCGTTGTGGCTCACCCGCAGCTCCACGTCCGGTCGCGCCAGGGCCAGCGAGCGCAGCCACTCTTCGATGTGGCCCAGCTCGGTGCGCTCGGCACGCAGGAACTTGCGCCGCGCCGGCACGTTGTAGAACAGGTCGCGCACCTCCACCGTGGTGCCCGGTGCGTGCGCCCGGGGCACCACCTCGCCGACCCGGCCGCCATCCACCTGCAGGGCCGCGCCATGCTCGTCCTCGCGCCGGCGCGAGGCGATCAGGAAGCGGCTGACCGAGGCGATGGAAGGCAGGGCCTCGCCACGGAAGCCGAGCGTGGCCACCGCCTCCAGGTCCTCCAGCGAGGCGATCTTGCTGGTGGCGTGGCGCGACACCGCCAGCGGCAGCTCCTCGGCGGGGATGCCGCAGCCGTCGTCGCGGATGCGGATCAGCCGGATGCCGCCCTCCTCCAGGTCGATGTCCACGCGCCGCGCGCCGGCGTCCAGCGCGTTCTCCACCAGCTCCTTGACCACGGAGGCGGGCCGCTCGACGACCTCGCCGGCGGCGATCTGGTTGATGAGGGTGTCGGGCAGCGGACGGATCGGCACGGGCGCGGACGGCGTCGGGCGCCGCATCGGTCAGGGAACCCCTGATGATAGCCGCAGGCAGGCGCGCCGCAGCTGCCGGCTCAGGGCGTGCCNCCCCCGGCGGCCGCCACGGCCACGCTCTCGGCCTGGGCGCGTGCGGCAAACAGGGTGCCCGGCGGCGGCTGGCGTGTGAAGTAGGTGTTGATACCGTCCAGCACCGCGGAGGCGACCTTGCGCTGGAAGGCCGGGTCGGTCAGGCGCTTCTCCTCCTCCGGGTTGGAGATGAAGGCCGTCTCCACCAGCATGGCCGGCATGTCNGCGGTGCGCAGCACCGCGAAGTTGGCGCGCTCGATGTTGGGCTTGTGGTTGTTGCCCACGCGCTTGAGGCCGGCCAGCACGTGGTGGGCCGCGTCCTCGGAGGCGCGCATGTGTCCGCTCTGCGCCAGGTCCAGCAGCACGTTGGCCAGCACCGTCTCGGTCTGCTGCAGGCGCACGCCGCCGACCAGGTCGGCGGCGTTCTCCTTGTCCGCCAGCCAGCGGGCGCGCTGCGAGGAGGCGCCCTTGGTCGAGAGCACGTATACCGACGAGCCGCGCGCGTCGCGGTTCTCCGCGGCGTCGGCGTGGATGGAGATGAAGATGTCGGCCTTGGCCTGGCGCGCGCGCTGGGCGCGCATCGGCAGCGGGATGAACACGTCGCTGTCGCGGACCAGGAAGGCCTTCATGCCGGGCGTGGCGTTGACCTGGCGCGCCAGCTCGCGGGCCATGGCCAGGGTCACGTCCTTCTCGCGCTTGCCGGACGGGCCGATGGCGCCGGGATCCTGGCCGCCATGGCCGGCGTCGATGGCCACGATCAGCGGGCGCATGCCGCCGGGCGTGACCATGGTCTTGGCCGGCGGCGGCGCCGGTTCGCTGCGGGCCGGCTCCGGTTGCGCGGGCACCGGCGCGGCCGCGGTCGCCGGCGCGCCGGCCGGCGTGGAGGCGGACGGCAGCGGCACCTGCACCCGCCCCTCGAGGATGGCCTGCGGCGAGACCTGGCCGGAGGACGCCGGCGCCGCGGCGGGCGGGGATGCGGGCGCGGCGGCGGCCGTGGCCACCTGCGCGGTCAGCAGCGCGGTGGCGCGCGCGGCCTCCTGCGGATCGACGGCAGGCGCCGCCTCGGCGGCAGCGGGCGCGGTGGAGGCGGCGGCGGTGGCCGGGCCGTCACCGGGCCACTCGACCACCAGCTTCGCCCCGTCCGGGGTGGACTCGGTGCGCACCGGCAGCGCCGCCACCGGCGCGGCCAGTTCGAAGACGATGCGGAAGGTGCCGGGCACCGGCTGGCCGGTGCGCACGCCGGTGACCACGCCGGCCGGCGCGGGCAGCCGCAGCGCGCGCGCGGCCCTGGAATCGGGCAGGTCCAGGACCAGCCGGTACGGATCGGTCAGGGACAGGGTGCGATGGCTGCCGGCGCCCTGCAGCTGCACTTCGGCGCGGGTCCCGGTGGCCCCCTGCTCCAGGCGCAGCCCCAGGACCTCGCCGGCCCAGGCGGAAACGGCCGCCAGGGCGAGCACGAGGCCCGCCCCCCATCGACCGATCCGGGCAATCCGCTGGCGCATGGGCGGATTCAAGCACCATGTCGCCCGGGAATGCAACAACTTTTTCCTTAATAATCGCCCACCTGCGCCACCTTCCTGCTATCAGGCCGAAGAAAGGCCCTGCAAGCGGTCACTTTTTGACAGTTCCTTCACCCAGGCCTGCCCGGCTTCCGTGCCCGCCTCCAGCACCGCTTCCCGGCCTTGGCCATGCTGCGCCAGCCGCACCACCAGATCCGGCGGCGGCAGGGCCGCGGCGCCGCGTTCGGGCCATTCCACCAGCCACAGGCAGGCGCTGCCCTCGTCCAGGCCGAGGAAATCCAGTTCGGCGGCATCGCCGATGCGGTACAGGTCCAGGTGCCAGGCCTCACCGCCCGGCACCGGGTAGCGCTCGACCAGGGTGTAGGTGGGGCTGCGGATCGGCCCCTGCACGCCCAGCGCGCGCAGCAGCGCGCGGGCCANGGTGGACTTGCCGGCGCCCAGGTCGCCGTGCAGGTGGACCATGGCCTGGGCCGGGCGGGTGGCGGCCAGGGCACGGCCCAGGGCCTCGGTGGCCTCGCTGTCGGGCAGGAAGACGCGCATCAGGTTCCGGTTCCGGGGTTGGCCAGGCGGCGCAGCCAGGGCAGCAGATCGGACGGCAGCAGGCCGCGCTGCCCGCCCTCGCTCGCGGCGCGGTCGCCCGCCTCGGCGTGCAGCACGGCGCCGGCGCAGGCCGCCTCGAACGCCTCCAGGCCCTGCGCGCGCAGCGCCGCGACCACGCCGGTCAGCAGGTCGCCCATGCCACCGGTCGCCATGCCGGGATTGCCGCCGGCGACCACGCACGGCGGCCGTTCCGGGGCGGCGACGATGCTGCCGGCGCCCTTGAGGACCACCACCGCGCGGTAGCGCTCGGCCAGGGCGCGGGCTGCACCGAAGCGGTCGGCCTGCACCGCCGCGGTGGTGGTGCCCAGCAGGCGCGCGGCTTCGCCCGGGTGCGGGGTCAGCACCGCGTCGGGCACCGGGGCGTCCAGCAGGTTGAGCGCGTCGGCATCCAGCACCAGCGGCTTGCCGGCGGCCAGGGCGCGACGCAGCAGCGCGCGGCCCCACTGGCCCTGTCCCAGTCCGGGACCGGCGGCGACCACGTCGGCCGGCGCCAGCAGTGGCTCCAGTTCGGCCTCCGACTCCACCGCCACCGGCATGGCCTCGGGCCGGCGCGCCAGCAGCACCGGCNCGTGGCGCTCGCGCGTGGCCACGCTGACCAGCCCGGCACCGGCGCGCAGCGCCGCCTCGGCGCACAGCACGATGGCACCGCCATGGCCGTGCTCGCCGCCGATGCANAGCACGCGCCCGGCCAGGCCCTTGTGGAAGTCGCGCGGGCGCGGCGGCAGCCAGCCGCCCAGCGCCGGGGCCCGCAGCAGCCGCGCCGCCGGCGCGGAGGCGGCGATGGTGGCCGCGTCCACCTCCAGCGTGTCCAGCCGCAGCGTGCCGGTGTGGTCCAGCGCCGCACCGGTGTACAGGCCCACGTGCGGGACGATGAACTGCAACGTGCAATCGGCGCGCACCGCCACGCCCGGCACGCANCCGCGGTCGGCGTCCACGCCGCTGGGCACGTCCAGCGCCAGCACCGGCGCCGGCGCCGCGTCCAGCGCCCGCAGCAGCGCGGCCACGTCCTCGCGCGGGGCCTGCTCCAGGCCGATGCCGAACACCGCGTCCACCAGCACGTCGGCCTCGTCCAGCGCGCAGGGGAACAGGTCCACGCGCCCGCCGGCGGCCAGGTAGTCGGTGCAGGCGCGCTGCGCCAGCGGCGAACGTGGACCGCCGCCGGCCGGATGCACCACCCGCACCTGGCGGCCGGACTGCCGCGCCAGGCGTGCCAGCACGTAGCCGTCGCCGCCGTTGTTGCCCGGACCGCAGGCGACCACGATGCGCGTGGCCTGCGGCCACAGCTCCAGCAGGGCGCGCCAGGCCGCCTGGCCGGCGCGCTGCATCAGCACGTAACCGTCGCCGCCCAGCGCCGCGGTGGCGCGGCGGTCGATGGCGCGCGCGGCGGCGGCGTCGTGGAGCGCGGTGGCGGGCGTGGACATGCCGGGGATTCTAGCCCGCCCCACCTATAATCGCGGCATGGACAACGCCGCGCCCGCCCTTCCCGATCCCGCGGCCGTGGCCGCGCGGATACGCGTGCTGGCGCGCGAACTCGGCTTCCAGCGCTGCGGCATCAGCGGCGTGGAACTGGGCGAGGACGAGGCCCACCTGCGCGACTGGCTGGCCCGGGGCCTGCACGGCACGATGGAGTGGATGGCGCGCCACGGCGACAAGCGCGCGCGCCCGGCCGAGCTGGTGCCCGGCACGCTGCGGGTGGTCTCGGTGGGCCTGGACTACGGCCGGCGCGACGAGGACCAGGCCTGGGCCACCCTCGCCGACGGGCAGCGCGCCTACGTGGCCCGCTACGCGCTGGGCCGCGACTACCACAAGCTGATGCGCAACCGCCTGCAGAGACTGGCCGACCGCATCGCCGCGGAGATCGGCCCGTTCGGCCACCGCGTGTTCGTGGACTCGGCGCCGGTGCTGGAACGCGCGCTGGCGCGCAGCGCGGGCCTGGGCTGGATCGGCAAGCACACCTGCCTGATCGACCGCGACGGCGGCTCCTGGTTCTTCCTCGGCGAGATCTACGTGGACCTCCCGCTGCCGGTGGACACGCCGGCCAGCGCGCACTGCGGCACCTGCACGCGCTGCATCGAGATCTGCCCCACCCGCGCCATCGTCGCGCCGTACCGGCTGGACGCGCGCCGCTGCATCGCCTACCTGACCATCGAGCACGAGGGACCGATTCCCGAGGCGCTGCGCCCGGCCATCGGCAACCGCATCTTCGGCTGCGACGACTGCCAGCTCGTGTGCCCCTGGAACAAGTTCGCCCGCCGCACCGACGAGCCGGACTTCCGCGCGCGCAACAACCTCGACCGCGCCACCCTCGTGGAACTGTTCGCATGGAGCGAGGAGGAGTTCCTGCGCCGCACCGAAGGCTCGGCGATCCGCCGGGCCGGCCACGAGCGCTGGCTGCGCAACATCGCCGTGGCCCTGGGCAACGCGCCGACCACGCCCGAGGTCGTCACCGCACTGGAATCGCGCCGTGGGCATCCCTCGCCGCTGGTGCGCGAACACGTGGCCTGGGCGCTGGCGCGGCATCGCGCGAAGCAGGCCGTCTAGAAGCGGCGGGAGCGCGGCACCGCGGCGGACGGCGCCGGCGCCCGTGTTCATTCCCACCGTCCCCGCCGCGCTATCCTGTCCCGCCGCCCGCGATGCCGACCATGCCCGAGCAGAACCCGGTCCTGACCCCCAGCCAGCTCAACACGCTGGCGCGCGACGTGCTGGAGAGCGCGTTTCCGCTGCTGTGGGTCGAGGGCGAGCTGGGCAACGTCACCCGCCCCGCCTCCGGGCACCTGTACTTCACCCTGAAGGACGCGCGCGCGCAGGTGCGCTGCGCGATGTTCCGGCCCAGGAGCCAGTGGCTGCGCTTCGTCCCGCGCGAGGGCCTGAAGGTGCTGGTGCGCGGCCGCCTGACCCTGTACGAGGCACGCGGCGACTACCAGCTAGTGGCCGACCACATGGAGGAGGCCGGCGAAGGGGCGCTGCGCCGCGCCTTCGAGGCGCTGCGCGCCAGGCTGCAGGCCGAGGGCCTGTTCGACCAGGAGCGCAAGCGGCCGCTGCCGCGCTTCGTGCGCCGCCTGGCGGTGGTCACCTCGCCCACCGGTGCGGTGATCCGCGACATCCTCAGCGTGCTGCGCCGGCGCTGCCCGCTGCTGGAGGTGGAGCTGCTGCCCACCCTGGTGCAGGGCGAGACCGCGGCCGCGCAGATCGCCGACCTGGTGCGCCGCGCCGGTGCCAGCGGCCGCTACGACGCCATCCTGGTGGCGCGCGGCGGCGGTTCGCTGGAGGACCTGTGGGCCTTCAACGACGAGCACCTGNTGCGCACCATCGCCGCCTCGCCGGTGCCGGTGGTNTCGGCGGTGGGCCACGAGACCGACTTCACCCTGGCCGACTTCGCCGCCGACGTGCGCGCGCCCACCCCTTCGGTGGCCGCCGAGCTGCTGGTGCCCGACCGCCGCGACCTGCAGGCCGCGCTGCACACCCTGGCCGGCCGGCTGCACAACGGCCAGCGCCAGCGCCTGCGCCAGGCCATGCAGCGCGCCGACCGCGCCGTGCTGCGCCTGCAGGCGCTGTCGCCACAGGCGCGCCTGGCTGCGCTGGGCCAGCGCCACGCCGCGCTGCGCCGGCGCCTGGACGGGCTGTGGCGCGAACAGCTGCAGCTGCGCGCCGCGCGCCTGCGCCATGCCGGCACGGTGCTGCGCACGCTGCATCCGCAGCGGCGGCTGGAGCAGCTGCGCGCGCGCCTGCAGCGCCTGCAGCACCGTCCGCAGGCGGCGGTGCAGCGCGTCCTGCAGCGCGAGGCGCTGCGCCTGCGCGCCCTGGCGCGTTCACTGGAGGCGTGCAGCCCCCTGGCCACGGTGGCGCGCGGCTACAGCATCCTCAGCGACGCCGGGGGCCACCTGGTGCACTCCACCGCGCAGGTTGCGCCGGGCGACCGCCTGCAGGCGCGCCTGCGCGACGGCAGCCTGGTGCTGGCGGTGGAAGCGGTGCAGCCGGACCCGCCTGAGCGGGCCGGCTGAGGTCCCCGGGACACACCGGCCGGCCATCGCCGCGGCCCCGACCGGGCACGAGGACGCGCCCCCGCAGATGGACGCGATCACCGCGCCGGGCAGCCGCCAGGCAGGGTACC
>JGI25326J35508_1002388_pt1 | contig 12716 bp, 9 predicted proteins | sample HigsolmetaAR201D_FD_35508 | JGI IMG/M metagenome (IMG submission 35508)
CCTCTACGGCGGCTCGATGAAGCCCGACAACGCAGCCGATCTGCTATCGGTCGCCAATGTGGATGGCGGACTGATCGGCGGCGCAAGCCTAAAGGCCGCTGACTTCCTGGCCATCGCGGGGGCGGCGCGCGGCGCATAGGTGCAATCCCGCCGCCGCGCCTTGTAATGGGGCGAAGGATGGTTATCCTGTGCGCGGGGCTTGGAAATGCCGCGAAACGCGTGTATTGAGCCGCGTCCGCATATGGCATCAGCCCATGACCGCCGGAAGGAAAGATGCAGAATATCCTCATTGTCATTCACCTGCTTATCGTTGTCGCTCTGGTTGGCGCCGTTCTCCTGCAGCGCTCTGAGGGTGGCGGTCTGGGAATCGGTGGCGGCTCGGGCTTCATGACGGCCCGCGGCGCAGCCAACACGCTGACGCGCACGACGGCGATTCTCGCCGCTCTCTTCTTCGCGACTTCGCTGGGCCTCTCGGTGCTCGCCCGTTACCAGGAGCGTCCGACCGACATCTTCGACCAGCTTCAGAGCAATCAGCCGGCCTCGAGCGAGGGCCGCGGCGGCGTCCTCGACCTGCTTGGCCCGGCGCCTACCGAAGTACCGGAAGCTGCGCCTGAGAGCGCGCCCGCCGAGGTTCCGGCCGGTGAGGCTGCTCCGGCCGAGCCGCAGGTGCCGAACGCGCAGTAAGACTGGCCCGACGGCCAATAACGGAATCAAACGAGCAGGACCGGCAACGTCCGGTCCTGTTCACTTTGGGCGCGCGTATGCGGAGAGACCCGTTATGCGCAGAAAAATGGCCGGGACATTAAATTTGTTCTGGCAAAATCACCTCTGTCCGGATAAGCGATAATTCCCATGGCGCGATATGTTTTCATCACTGGCGGCGTGGTTTCCTCCCTTGGCAAGGGCATAGCAGCGGCAGCGCTGGGTGCGCTCCTGCAGGCACGCGGATACCGTGTTCGCATCCGTAAGCTCGATCCCTACCTCAACGTCGATCCCGGCACGATGTCGCCTTACCAGCACGGTGAGGTGTTCGTGACCGATGACGGAGCGGAGACCGACCTGGATCTTGGCCACTACGAACGCTTCACCGGGCGCTCGGCGGTCCGTTCTGACAACATCACCACTGGCAGGATCTACCAGAACATCATCGAGAAGGAGCGGCGCGGCGACTACCTCGGCGCGACGGTTCAGGTGATTCCGCACGTCACCGACGAGATCAAGAACTTCATCCTCGACGGCAACGAGGACTACGACTTCGTTCTCATCGAGATCGGCGGAACCGTGGGCGACATCGAGGCGATGCCGTTCCTCGAGGCGATCCGCCAGCTCGGCAACGAGCTGCCGCGCGGCGGCGCGGTCTATGTGCATCTCACGCTGATGCCCTACATCCCGGCGGCCGGCGAACTCAAGACCAAGCCGACCCAGCATTCGGTGAAGGAACTGCAGTCGATCGGCATTGCGCCGGACATTCTTCTGGTCCGCGCCGACCGTCCGATCCCCAAGGAAGAGCGCCGCAAGCTCTCGCTGTTCTGCAACGTGCGCGAGAGCGCCGTCATCCAGGCGCTCGACGTCAGGCACATCTATGACGTGCCGATGGCCTACCACAAGGAAGGCCTGGATTCGGAAGTGCTCGCCGCCTTCGGTATCGACCCGGCGCCGAAGCCGCGTCTGGAGCGCTGGAACGAGGTGACCTCGCGCATCCACAATCCGGAAGGTGAGGTGACGATCGCCATCGTCGGCAAGTACACGGGCCTCAAGGATGCCTACAAATCGCTGATCGAGGCGCTGTCGCACGGCGGCCTCGCCAACCGCATCCGCGTCAATCTCGAGTGGATCGAGTCGGAAATCTTCGAGAAGGAGGATCCGGCTCCGTATCTGGAGAAGGTGCACGGCATTCTCGTACCGGGCGGTTTCGGCGAGCGCGGCTCGGAAGGCAAGATCATGGCCGCCAAATTCGCCCGCGAGCGCAAGGTGCCGTATTTCGGCATCTGCTTCGGCATGCAGATGGCCTGCATCGAGGCGGCCCGCAACCTTGCCGGCATCACCAAGGCGTCCTCGACCGAGTTCGGCCCGACGGATGAGCCGGTCGTGGGCCTGATGACCGAGTGGCTGCGCGGCAACATGCTCGAGAAACGTGCGGCAAGCGGCAACCTTGGCGGCACGATGCGCCTGGGCGCCTATGAGGCGAAGCTTCTGGAAGGCTCCCGCGTCGCGCAGATCTACGGCACGACCGAGATTTCGGAGCGCCACCGCCACCGCTACGAGGTGAACATCGAGTACCGGGAGCGGCTCGAGGCCGCGGGGCTGGTCTTCTCCGGCATGTCGCCCGATGGCGTGCTGCCTGAGGTGATCGAATACCGGGACCATCCGTGGTTCATCGGCGTGCAGTACCATCCGGAGTACAAGAGCCGGCCGTTCGAGCCGCATCCGCTGTTCGCCTCCTTCATCGCCGCGGCGGTGGAGCAGTCTCGCCTGGTCTGAGACATACGGAAGGGGATTGCATGATCCGGCGTTTCGCCGGATCATCGCTTTGGGGGGCCGTTTCAGGAGCGTTCGGAGGCGCAAGCGCCGGAGCAAAATCCGGTAGCGTACCTGAAAGCGTGCTGTCCGGGACATGACGGGAAGACCTGGCGCCTGCAGACCGCCCGATTCGGTCCGGACCTGGTCACAGGGCGCCGTCAGACATCTTGCAGGAGTAGCAGACATGAAGCCGAACGCCCGAGTTGAGGTGGGAAACGTCGTTTTCGCCAATGATGCGCCGCTCGCGCTCATTGCGGGACCGTGCCAGCTCGAAAGCCGTCAGCACGCCTTCGACATGGCCGGCAGCTTGAAGGAGATGGCCGAGAAGCTGGGCATCGGCTTCGTCTACAAGACCAGCTTCGACAAGGCGAACCGCACCTCGCTCTCCGGCGCGCGCGGCGCGGGGCTCGAGGCGGCGCTGCCGGTCTTTGCCGACCTGCGCAAGGAACTAGGCGTGCCGGTGCTGACCGACGTCCACACCGAGGAACAGTGCCGTATCGTGGCGGAGGTGGTGGATGTCCTGCAGATCCCGGCCTTCCTCTGCCGCCAGACCGATCTGCTGGTCGCGGCCGCGAAGACGGGCAAGGTCGTCAACGTGAAGAAGGGCCAGTTCCTGGCCCCTTGGGACATGAAGAACGTGGTGGGCAAGGTCGTCGGCTCCGGCAATCCGAACGTCATGGCAACGGAGCGCGGCACGAGCTTCGGCTACAACACTCTCATCAACGACATGCGTGGCCTGCCGATCATGGCGGAGCAGGGCGTTCCGGTGATCTTCGACGCCACCCACTCGGTCCAGCAGCCGGGCGGCAAGGGCGATTCCACGGGCGGCGAGCGCCGTTTCGTCGAGACCCTGGCGCGGGCGGCGGTGGCCGTGGGGGTCGCCGGCGTCTTCATCGAGACGCATCAGGACCCGGACAATGCGCCATCCGACGGACCCAACATGGTCCATCTCAAGGACATGCCGGCACTCATCGAACGCCTGATGGCCTTCGACATGGTTGCAAAGGACCTNTGACGACACACCGACACTCATGGTAAGCCGCTCGAGCCATGAGATTGACGAACGGTGAGCCCTGTCGAAGCGCAGGGCTCCGGTTTCTCCAATCCTCCCCGGTGGTTCGACGCGGTCACCGTGAGGGCGGGCATTCCGAGCGCTCCCGCCACGACGGCGGGTGTGGGATAGAACCTGTGATTTGCGCGGGATCGCCTCGACCTCGGGAGCAAGACGCGGCACAATCCGAATCCAGTTGTGATGGGTGAAGAAGATCATGGCAAGCGAACCGCGTGATCCGATCAGGCGTGCAGCGATGCAACAGGCTGAGGAGGCGAAGAAGCCGTCTCCGTCTGCGCCGCTGCGCCGGTTCATCCATCTGCGCGTCCACTCGGCGTATTCGCTGCTGGAGGGCGCGCTCCACGTCGGCAAGATCATCAATCACGCGATCGGCGACAATGCACCCGCCATCGGCATCGCCGACACCAACAACCTGTTCGGCGCGCTGGAATTCGCCCAGAAGGCCTCCAAGGAGGGTCTGCAGCCGATCGTCGGCTGCCAGCTCGCCACCCATTTTCACGACAGTCTTGCAGAGGCGCGCAAGGGCAACCGCAAGAACGCCCAGCAGGAATACGACCCGCTGCTGCTCATCGCCGCGACGGAGAAGGGCTACGACAATCTCGTCAAGCTGGTGAGCCGCGCCTACCTCAACCACGAGCCCGGCACGCCGCCCCACATTACGCAGGAATGGATGCGGGAACTCTGCGAGGGCATCATTTGCCTGACCGGCGGCCCGAGAGGACCGGTGGGCGTTGCCCTGCAGATGGGCCGTAAGGAAATTGCCGAGCAGCGGCTGCTGTTCCTAGAGGAGACGTTCGGCGACCGGCTCTATGTGGAGCTGGAACGTCTCGGCAATTATGATCGCACGCTGGAAGCGGCGACAGTTGATCTCGCCTACACGCATGACCTCCCGCTCGTCGCCACCAACGAGGCGTTCTTCCGAAGCCGCGACGACTACGAGGCCCATGACGCGCTGATCGCCATCGCCGAAGGCGCCGTCGTCGCGCAGGACGACCGCCGCCGCCTGACGCCGGACAATTACCTCAAGTCGCAGGCGGAAATGTCCGAGCTGTTCGCCGATCTGCCGGAGGCGCTCGACAACACGGTGGAGATCGCGCAGCGCTGCTCCTACTATCCCAAGACGCGCAAGCCGATCCTGCCGCGTTTTGCCGGTGCCGGTTCGGATCCGGAGACGGCCGAGAAGGCGGAGGCCGAGGAACTCAAGCGCCAGGCCCGCGAGGGTCTGGAGCGCCGCCTGAAGGCGCACGGGCCCGCCAAGGGGCACACCGAGGAGGACTACAGGGAACGCCTCGAATACGAGCTCGGCATCATCGAGCGGATGAAATTCCCCGGCTACTTCCTCATCGTGTCGGACTTCATCAAGTGGGCCAAGGCGCACGGCATTCCCGTCGGCCCAGGGCGCGGCTCGGGTGCGGGCTCGCTTGTCGCCTACGCGCTGACCATCACCGACATCGATCCGCTGCGCTTCTCGCTCCTCTTCGAGCGTTTCCTCAACCCGGAACGCGTCTCGATGCCGGACTTCGATATCGACTTCTGCCAGGACCGGCGTGAAGAGGTCATCCGCTACGTCCAGGAGAAGTACGGCCGCGAGCAGGTGGGCCAGATCATCACCTTCGGTTCGCTGCAGGCGCGCGCAGTGCTGCGCGACGTGGGCCGCGTGCTGCAGATGCCCTACGGGCAGGTGGACCGGCTCTGCAAGCTGGTGCCGTCCAACCCGGCCAATCCGACCCCGCTCAAGAAGGCGGTGGAGGAGGAGCCCCGATTCGCCGAAGAGGTGGAGAAGGAACCAATTGTCGGCACGCTGCTCGAGATCGCCATGAAGCTCGAGGGCCTCTACCGCCACGCCTCCACGCATGCCGCCGGCATCGTGATCGGTGACCGCCCGCTCTACGAGCTGGTGCCGATGTACCGCGATCCGCGCTCCGACATGCCGGTCACCCAGTTCAACATGAAGTGGGTGGAGCAGGCGGGTCTTGTGAAGTTCGACTTCCTGGGCCTCAAGACGCTCACCGTGCTGCAGACGGCGGTGAACCTCATCCGCCGGCGCGGAATCGAGATCGATCTGTCCAAGATCCCGCTCGACGACAAGAAGACCTACGAGATGCTGTCGCGCGGAGAGACGGTCGGCGTGTTCCAGGTGGAAAGTGCCGGCATGCGCAAGGCGCTGATCGGCATGAAGCCGGACTGCATCGAGGACATCATCGCGCTGGTTGCCCTCTACCGCCCGGGCCCGATGGAAAACATCCCGGTCTACAATGCCCGCAAGCACGGCGAGGAGGAGATCGCGTCGATCCATCCGATGATCGACCACCTGGTGAAGGAGACGCAGGGCGTTATCGTCTACCAGGAGCAGGTGATGCAGATCGCCCAGGTGCTCTCGGGCTACACGCTCGGCGAAGCAGACCTGCTGCGCCGCGCCATGGGCAAGAAGATCCGCGAGGAGATGGACAAGCAGCGCGTCCGCTTCGTGGACGGCGCCAAGAAGAACGGTGTCAGCGAGGCGCAGGCGAACACTATCTTCGACCTTCTCGCCAAATTCGCCGACTACGGCTTCAACAAGTCGCACGCGGCAGCCTATGCGGTCGTCTCCTACCAGACGGCCTATCTCAAGGCCCATTACCCGGTGGAATTCCTCGCCGCGTCGATGACCTACGACATGGCGAACACCGACAAGCTCAACGAATACCGGCGCGATGCCCAGCGCCTCGGCATCGAGGTCGTGCCGCCATCCGTCATGACCAGCCATCGCATCTTCGAGGTGGGCGAGAACCGCATTTACTACTCGCTCGCAGCCATCAAGGGCGTGGGCGAGGCCGCCGTCGACCACATCGTCGCCAAGCGCAACGAGAAGCCCTTCGAGAGCATCGAGGACTTCTGCTCGCGCGTCGATCCGCGCATCGTCGGCAAGCGGGTGCTGGAAAGCCTGATCTGCGCGGGTGCGCTCGACTGCTTCGGCCATGACCGAGCGGCCCTGTTCCAGGGCATCGACCGGCTGATGGGCCTGTCCGCGCGCGCTGCGGAGGACGCGGCGCTGGGACAGGGCGACATCTTCGGCTCCGCCGCGCTCGAGCCGCAGAAGCTGCACCTGCCGGTGAGCGAGCCATGGCTACCGGCCGAACGCCTGCACCGCGAATTCCAGGCCGTCGGCTGCTATCTCTCCGCCCATCCGCTCGACGATTACCGCGGGGCGCTTGAGAAGCTCCGCGTCCAGACCTGGGCCGAGTTCCAGGCCGCCGTGAAGCGCGGCGCCACCGCCGGGCGGCTCGCCGGAACGATCACCGCCAAGCAGGAGCGCAAGACCCGCACCGGCAACAAGATGGGCATCGTGCAGCTCTCCGATTCAACCGGCCAGTACGAGGCCGTGCTGTTCTCCGAGACGCTGAATCACTACCGTGACGTTCTTGAGCCCGGCAAGTCGGTCGTGATCACGGTGAACGCGGAAGACCGGCCCGAGGGCGTGAACCTGCGCATACAGACGGTGCAGTCGCTCGACGAGGAAGCGAGCAAGATGCAGAAGGCCCTTCGCGTCTACCTGCGCGACCCGAAGCCGCTGCAGCTAATTTCCGCCCAGCTCAACACCCGCGGCGAAGGGCAGGTGAGCCTGATCGTCATCAAGGATGGCGGCCAGGGCGAGGTCGAGGTGAGCCTTCCGGATCGCTACCGCCTGACGCCTCAGATCGCTGCCGCCATGCGCGCTGTCCCCGGCGTGGTGGATGTGGAGCTCGTGTAGCGGTTGAAGTGCTTTTCATTGCGTCTTAGGAATTTGTGTCAAGTTATTTGAAAAATAGGGGAATAGGCCGTTGGTCGGCGCGGGCGTCCAACCTTGCGTCGCTTGCCCAAGCTGCTGGAGCAATTCAGACTTTAACGAACACTTCGAATTGCTCGGGTGAAGACTACCCCTTCGCCGGCGGACAGTGGAACGTGTAACCGGTCTCCACCGCCGACTTGCCAAACTTGTCCCGCAGCCTGTCGATCGCCGTTTCGGCCAGCGCGCGCTTCTGCGCCTGAATGTCGATGAGGTCCGGCGGGTCGGCAAGGGACGCGTCCGTCAGGTCGGTGACGCCGATGCCGAGCAGACGGAACGGGGTGCCGTCAACTTCCCGCTGCAGCAGATCGACACCCGTACGGAAGATCCGGTCGGCAAGCCGCGTGGGGCTCGAAAGCTGCCGGTTGCGGGTCCGAAGGCGGAAATCCCGGGTCTTGAGCTTCAGCACGACCGTGTTTCCTGCGATGCCCGCCTTCTTGAGGCGGGCGGACACCTTCTCGCTCATCGCGCGCAGGATCGGCACCAGTTCGTCCAAGGCCGCAATGTCGCGGTCGAAGGTGATCTCGTTCGAGACGCTCTTGGCCTCGCTTTCGGGCTCGACCCGGCGGTCGTCCTCGCCGCGCGAAAGCCGGTGGAGCCGGTCGCCCATGACGCCGTAGCGCCGCATGAGCTCTTCCCGTTCCATCCGCTGCAGCTGCCCGACCGTGCGAATGCCGTCCTTCGCCAGTGTCTCGGCGAAGGCCTTGCCCACGCCCCAGATGATCGTCACCGGTTTGTCGGCGAGGAAGGTGACCGCCTCGTCACGGCCGATGACGGAAAACCCGCGCGGCTTGTCCAGGTCGGAGGCCACCTTGGCCAGGAACTTGCAGTAGGAGAGGCCGACCGACACCGTAATGCCGATGTCGCGCTCCACTTCCCTGGCGAAGCTCGCGAGCACGTATGCGGCGGGCGCCCCGTGCAGCTTCTCGGTGCCGGAAAGGTCGAGGAATGCCTCGTCGATGGAGAGCGGCTCCACGAGCGGGGTGAGCCGCAGCATGCGCTCGCGCACCTCCCGCCCGACGCGCGCGTACTTCTCCATGTTCGGCTTGATGACCACGGCATCGGGGCAAAGCTTCAGCGCCTGAAACATCGGCATGGCCGAACGCACGCCGTGGATGCGGGCGATGTAGCAGGCGGTGGAGACCACGCCGCGCTTGCCGCCGCCCACGATCACCGGCTTGTCGAGAAGCTCCGGGTTGTCGCGCTTCTCCACCGCCGCATAGAAGGCGTCACAGTCGATGTGCGCGATCGCGAGCTTGTCGAGCTCAGGATGAGCGAGCAACCGCGGACTTCCGCACGTCCGGCAGCGCCGCTCGGTCCCGCTGGCGGGGGCAAGGCAGTCGCGGCAGAAACCTGACATGCTGCGGTTGTCTTTCATGACGAAATATGGGAACGTAACGGGAAAACAGCGTACACCGCCATCCTCCGGTCCTCAACCACGCAGGGCTAGAATTCACCGGAGATTGAGGCCATGGGTGATTCCGCCAGGGCTTCCCGTGTCAGGGCTGGTAGTCCCAGCGGTCATCGCCGAAGGGCAGGCTGCGGGCCGCCCCGCTCACCTGCTGGGGTGAGATGTCGGCAGACTGGCAGAATGCAAGCAGTGTGGGCTCGTGGGCGAGAACGAATTGCAGCACACCGGCCAGGAAGCCGGGCGCGGCGGCGGCCTCGCGGATCTGGGAGGCCTCGATTCCCGAGATGCTCAGGAACCGGGGGAGCAATTCCTCGCTGCTCGCGATGAAGCCCAGTGCCTTGATGGCGATGTCTTCCGCGTGTTCCCGATCCATGCCGCATACCCCTGACGTCTTGGTGGAAAGGATTTGATAGGCATAAGACCGAAAATGTACAAGGCAAGGGGCTGCAGGATTGGTGGTCACCATCATTTCGACGCACGCGTTCTTCAATTCTTAAGAAGGATGAGGCATGGCAGGGGCGTCAGCGAGACCTGCACGGCTGCTGGTGCGAAAGGCAAGCGCGCGGCCCGGGTTGCGGGGAGAGCAGGCGTCAAGCGCTGATGGGGAGAGCGATGGCCAAGAAAGTGATGATCGTCGAGGACAACGAGCTCAACATGAAGCTCTTCCGCGACCTGATTGAAGCCAATGGCTACGAGACCGTTCTGACCCGAAGTGGTCTGAACGCGCTCGAGCTCGCCCGTGAACACAGGCCCGACCTGATCCTGATGGACATCCAGCTCCCGGAAGTCTCCGGGCTGGAAGTCACCCGGCGCCTCAAGCAGGATGAAACGCTGCGATCGATTCCCGTGATCGCCGTGACGGCGTTTGCCATGAAGGGCGACGAGGAACGCATCCGCCAGGGCGGCTGCGAGGCCTACATCTCGAAGCCGATATCGATCACGAGCTTCATACAAACGATAAAGACGTATCTGGGGGACGTCTAAGGGCAGGTTCTTGCCAGGACTGGGGTAAACAAGCGGGGTGGGGGCATGACCGCTCGAATTCTGGTGGTCGATGATGTGGCTGCGAACGTGCGGCTGCTCGAAGCGCGGCTGTTGGCCGAATATTACGACGTGGTGACTGCTTCGACAGGGCAGGAAGCCCTCGAAATCTGTGAAGAGGGCAAGATCGATCTGGTCCTGCTGGACGTGATGATGCCTGGCATGGACGGATTCGAGGTCTGCCGCCGGCTGAAGGGCAGTCCGCGGACGCAGCACATTCCGGTCGTCATCATCACGGCCCTTGGTCAGGTGGACCAGCGCATCACCGGCCTCGAGGCGGGCGCGGACGATTTTCTGACCAAGCCGGTCAACGACCTGCAGCTGCTGACGCGCGTGCGCACGCTGACCAGGCTGAAGGCGCTCACGGACGAATTACGGCTGCGCGCAGATTCCGCCAGCGATCCCGCTCTCGCGGAGCTGTTGCATCCGGCCGCGCAGGAATATCAGGAGCCCGCGCGGCTTCTGCTGGTGGATCCCGATGCTTCGTCTTCCCGCATGATCGCCGGCATGCTGCTGCAGCACTACGTGGTGGACGAGGTGTCGGAACCCCAGACCGCGCTGCTGCGGGGCCTCGAGCGGGATTATGACTGCATCCTCGTGGCTACCGGCGCGGAGGACGGCGATCCCCTGCGGCTCTGCGCGCAGTTTCGGGCACTTGAACAGACGCGACTCGTTCCCATCATCCTGATCGCAAGTCCTGGCGAGGAGCATCAGGTGCTGCGCGGGCTGGAACTGACGGTCAACGACTATCTCCTGCGGCCCATCGTGCCGATGGAGCTGGTGGCGCGCGTGCGTACGCAGGTGAAGCGCAAGCGCTACAACGACCAGCTGCGCGCCAGTGTCGCCAGGACGGTTGAAATGGCGATCACCGATCCTCTCACGGGCGTCTACAACCGGCGTTACCTCGACGGCCACCTGCCCACGCTCTTCAACCGCGCCCAGGCGCGCCAGAGACCGCTGTCGCTGATGCTGATCGACATCGACCGCTTCAAGTGGATCAATGACGAGATGGGCCATGCTTTCGGCGATCAGGTGCTGCAGGAATTCGCGCTCCGGTTGCGTCGCAACCTGCGAAGCATCGATCTGATCAGCCGCTATGGCGGAGAAGAGTTCGCCATCGTCATGCCCGAGACGGACCTTGCCTCGGCGCGCATCGTCGCCGAGCGGATCCGCGGCGAGATCGCGAACAAGGCGTTCTCCTTCAGCGACGGCAGAACGCTTCGGGTGACCGCAAGCGCCGGAATCTCGACGAAGAAACCGTTCGACGACAGTCCCGAGCAAATGCTTCAGCGCGCCGACGACGCTCTCTACGAGGCAAAGAAGCAGGGCCGCAACCAGGTGGTTGCACCGGCTGCCTGACCAGAGCCCAGACCAGACGGGCGCGGTCATTGCAATGCGACGTCGGGGCGTCGCGCAGTTGAGCTTCCACCGCACGACCGGTGAAAAGGCAATTTCGGGCGCGGTTCACGAAGATTCGCCGGCTATTGATTTTTCTCTATAGGTCGGGCATAATACAACCATAGGTAGATCTATAGACGATTGTGGTTGTGTTGATCCCTTTCTTCTCAGGTTCGCCGCATCTCCTGAGAGAGGGGGTAGCCGGCCGGCTCTGGCATCACGGCGGTTTCCTCGTACCGCTGCCAGATTGCCGACCGGCATTTTTCGACGGCGTCTTCTGTCTGGAGGCCATCTTCCAGCAATGTCCCCCGACTTGTTGCCGGAGGGCAGCGCGTGGAGCGACATTCGCGAGACGGCATGGCAGGGGCCCAAGGGTGGCAATCCCTTGGGGGGGCGATGCACGAGGGTCAAGAGGTGACAGCGGCGCTGCGCGGCACGCCCTGACCGGAAGCCGGCAAAGTCCGGAAGGCCAGAGGGCAACGGCTGCTGCTCTTCAAGGCCCAAAATGAAAACGGCGCCCGTAAGGCGCCGCATCAGAAGACGAAGCTGTCAGGCAGCTTACTTGATCTTGGCTTCCTTGAACTCGACATGCTTGCGGACGACCGGATCGTACTTNCGAACGGTCATCTTCTCTGTCATCGTACGGCTGTTCTTCTTCGTGACGTAGAAATAGCCGGTGTCGGCCGTCGACAGAAGCTTGATCTTGATGGTCGTGGCCTTCGCCATATCAATCGTCCGTATGTTCTAGTGATAACGATGGGCCGGCTGGGAGAACCCGAGACGCGGAAATTGTGGCCAGACACATATCGATCCTCACCGAAATGTCAAGCGATTGTCGCCGACATTCCGGAAAAGTGCGCGATCAGACTGTCTCCCGCACGAACCTGCGGTGACGCACGCAATAGCAGGGGACCGGATAGGCGCCGGGCTTGAGTTCCGGATCGTCCGCGAGCCGCCGCTCCAGATCCCCGATGAGTGTCTGGGTAATGTCGGGGATGTTCAACTCCCTGGCCTTCGACAGGGGCACCCACACCTGCTCCTCGAGTTCATCCGTGGGAGCAGGAAGCTCCGCCGAGACGGCTTCACGCCAGACGGCAAAAAAGCGGGTGTCGTAGCGGCGAATGTTGCCGGGCGGCGTGATGGCGCGGCCGAAATAGCGCAGCGAGTCGAGCGCCGGCTGCACGCCACTGTCGGAAAAGGCCTGCCAGGCGGGGCTCCGCGTGACAAAAGGCGTCTTGTAGCCGATCAACAGACCGGCTTCCTCATAGGTTTCGCGGATGGCCGACATGGCGATCGCGCGGGCGCGCGATTCGCTCATGCCCGCGATGCGCAGCTTTGCCGCCTCGGCAGGGTGCAGGGGCGCGGCAACGGGGATTCGCGCGTCGGCTGGATCCGTGCGTCCGCCGGGAAAGACGAAGCGTCCGGCCATGAAGACATGCTTGCTGTGGCGGCGGCCCATCAGCACACTG
>JGI25326J35508_1002398_pt1 | contig 12679 bp, 13 predicted proteins | sample HigsolmetaAR201D_FD_35508 | JGI IMG/M metagenome (IMG submission 35508)
CAGAAGCGGTCGTTTCGGGGCGGATTGCAACCCCGAGTGATCCCGGCGTCTGCCAACGCCGCCACGTCGGACGCGAAGACGTGTCCCCGCGTATCGGAGAAGCGGGCCTGACCGCCCGGCAAGCCGAGGGCGCGGGTCAAGAATGCTGCCATCTGCCCTCGGGTGACGGGATCGTCCGGGCAGAAGCGGTCGTTTCTCGGTGGGTTGCAGCCCCGCGTGATCCCCCGGCTCACCAGGAAGTCGATGTCGTCGGAGAAGACGCTGTCGGCCGGGAGCCTGCTCCTCGTCCGCCTCCGACTCCCCGGTCGCGGGGTCCCGATGCTCCGAGGTGGGTCCACTCGAGCCGCTCGATGTCTCCACCGACGGCCACAGCCCGGGGGCCTCGCCGCGGATCTCGACCGTCGCCGCCCGGTAGGACCCGGGCTCGCCGACGACCTCGATGACGCGCACGGTGACGGGCCCGACCGTCTTGGCCTGCCCGGCCGTCCAGCCGATCGTGCGGGGAGTCCACGGCGGCAACTCCTGGGAGGAGTCGCTCTGATCCGGGGGAGGGGCGATGGCGCGGACCTCCGTGCCCGTCCCGAAACACACGGGGAACCCTTGCTTCTTTTGGGCGCGGCAGGCGGAGCGTCCAGAGGACGTCTGGTCGACGGAATGGATCTCGACACCGTCGGGGCCGGCGGCGACGGTGTACAAGCGCCCCGGCTCTCCGGCGGGGACGACGACGAAACCGCCGTCGCCGTGGCCGGGCGCATCGAGGCGGTAGGTGCGAGTCGCCACATGGACCGTGGCCGGCGACCACCCGGCGGTGTAGCGGTTCCACGCCGCCACCGACTCGCCGCTCGACATGAGATTCGTGAGGTTGGCGTAGTCGCCCACACCGGCGGCAGGGTGCGCCGGCCCCGACAGGGGGACGTGTGGCCATCCGAGGGTGTGGCCGATCTCGTGGGCGAGAACCCCCGCCCCGTCGGAGGTGCCCGAACGCGAACCGACGATGACGCTGGGACGCCCGGTCACCGACAGCTTCCCGTCCCGGACGGTCACCGTCGGTGGCACGCCGTGGGCCCTCACGCCCCTCACGTCGGGATCGACGTAGAGGACGACCACGCCCTCGCCTTTGGCCTGCGAGAGGCAGGCGGCGACGTCGCGTCCCTTCACCACCCCTGCTGCCGAGAACCTGGGTGCGTAGAGCCCGCCCGAAGCCTCGGCGAAGATCGGCGTCACGCGGGCGTTGTACGCATCGGCCACCCGATCGAGGTCGACCCGAGGACGCTCCCCGGTGTCACAGACGTACACCTTCCAGTGGTCCGCCGCCCAAGACGAAGTGATCTCAAGATAAGGAGCGATTCGGTCGGTGGCGTAGGGACGACCGACGTCTCCGCCGGTGCCGACCGCGAGGGCGGGCGAGGCCGCAGTCACCACGGCGCAGAGCGCCGCCATCGCCACGACGCGCCAGACACGGGAGGGTGCTTTTGGAAGTCTCACGCCTCTGCCCGTCGGCCGAGGCCGAGGGCAATCAAGCTGCGGGGTGGGTACGCTGGGTTGAGGCGCCGAAGGGAGGGCGGCGATGCCGCCCATCGAGCCAACAGAGTTCCAGCCGGTGACCGAAGACGGCGCCTGGCGGGTCATCGACGGGCGGGCTCACGCCTGGTTCGAGGCCTCCTCACATGCGGCGGGAGCCGATCTCGTTCGGCGACTCGCTGCCGACGGCCCGCTTCCCGACATCGACCTCCGCTCGGGCGGGCTCCGGGTGCGGCTCGGCGGCCACGGAGAAGCGGAGGCCCGTCGAGCGGCGTCGATATCGGCGGCGGCACGGGAAATGGGCCTGCGGGGGGACCCCTCTGTCCTGCAGGCGGTGGACCTGGTCGTCGAGTCCACCGACCCTGCGACTCTGGTGCCGTTCTGGAGCACCGTGTTGGGTTATCGGCCCGAAGGGGACCGCCTCGTCGACCCGTGGCGGCGCGACCCTTCGATCACGCTCGCACACCACCCCGAGGCCCGGCTGCTCCGGAATCGCCTCCACGTGGACGTCGTCCGTCCCTCCGACGCCGTGGCTGCGGCAGTCGCCGAGCTCGGGCAGGTGCCGGGCGGGCCGTATGGGGTGCTCCTGTCCGATCCGGACGGCAACGAGGCCGACCTGGTGCCAGGAAGCCCGATCCCCGGAGGGCACGCATCCGACTGGGTGGCGGCGTTCGCGGCGATGGCCGCGTACCCCACGAAGACGCCACAGGAGACCGCCGAGCTCGTCACCGCGGTCGCCCGATCTGCCGACGGCGCCGGTATCCCGATGCTCGTCGACGTGCGGTCAGAAGGTGTGCTCGTCGACAGCGGAAAGGACATGTGGGAGGCACCCGACGGGCCCCTGGAGGCCTTCGTCGACCTGGCGGCCGNCATCCAGGCCGCCGCTCATGGCCTCGGGCTCGCAGCCGACCCCGTGCGGCCCCGATTCGTCCAGTTGTGCCTCGACATCGCCGACCTGTCGGCCGAGCGATCCTTCTGGGCGTCGGTGCTGGGATACGAGGCCGATCCCCGAGAAGGGGTCGTCGACATCTTCGACCCGCGACGGCTCAGCCCTGTCCTCATCTTCCAGCGGATCGATACCGACGACGTCGCCCGGAGGCGTCAACGAGACCGAATCAGGATGGTCCTCCACGTTCCTCCAGACCGGCTCGAGCAACGGATCGACGCAGCCATCTCGGCGGGTGGAAGCATCAGCCGGAGTCGTCCGGGCAAGACGCGGCTCCGCGACCCCGAGGGAAACGAGCTGGAGCTCGTCTACGCCCCTTGACTCGGCGGGGCGATCAGGCGCGGCGCGGGACACCCGGGTGTAGCTTTCGAAGGGTGGCCGGCTGCCATCCCGGATCCTCCGGGAGGCCAAGAAGATGGGCGTGGTGGCGAGGAGCATCCCGACAGCCGGTCTTTCACGTCTCCCACCGGCACGCCGTGCACAGAGGAGGTGCGCCATGGCTCCTGCGGTCATGCGCTCGTTCCCGAAGGGCTTCCAATGGGGAGTCGCCACGTCCGCCTATCAGATCGAAGGCGCCTGGGATGAAGACGGCAAGGGTCTCTCTATCTGGGACACCTACGCCCACACGCCCGGGAACATCGCCAACGACGACAACGGAGACGTGGCCAACGACCATTACCACCGCTACGCCCAGGATGTGGCGCTGATGGAGGGCATCGGCGCCACCGCGTACCGATTCTCGATCGCCTGGCCGCGGATCTTCCCCGAAGGGACCGGCTCGCCCAATCGCAAGGGGCTCGACTTCTATCAGCGCCTGCTGGACGAGCTCTCGAATGCCGGCATCGAGCCGTTCGTCACCCTGTACCACTGGGACCTGCCCCAGGCGCTCCAGGACCGCTATGGCGGTTGGCGATCCGTCGACACCGCCAACGCGTTCGCCGAGTATGNCGGCTACGTCGCCGAGCACCTGGGCGACCGCGTGAGGCACTTCTTCACNATCAACGAGTTCGCGTCGTTCGTCGAAGGCGGATATCAGGGCCTCACCGTCCGAGTCGGAGGCGGCAAGGAAGTGCACCTCGGCGCAGCACCTGGTCTCAGCTTGTCGGACTCCGAGCTGAGACAAGTCCGCCATCATGCGGTCCTCGGCCACGGGTTGGCCGTCCAAGCGATCCGCGCACGGGGCCCCGCCGGAACCAAGGTCGGATTCGCGGAGAACATCCGGGTGGCCGTCCCGCTGATGGACACACCCGAATACGTCGCTGCCGCCGAGAAGGCGACCCGGGAGCGCAACGCGGGCTACATGACGGTGATGCTCGAGGGCAGGTACACCGACGAATACCTCGCCGAGGCGGGAAACGGCTCGCCTCGGTTCACCGACGAGGAACTGAGGACGATCTCGTCCCCGGTCGACTTCGTCGGCATCAACGTCTACAAGCCCGGCTGGTATGTCGAGCCCTCCGACCAGCCACCGGGATACCACGACATACCCGTCAACGCCTCCCCATCCGAAGATGTTCTCGTCGTGGCACGTCTTCGACCCGGAGGTGCTGTATTGGGCTCCTCGGCAGATGCAGTCGATATGGGGTGCCACCTCTATCTACATCACCGAGAACGGTTGCGGCGCCTCCGACCAGGTGGCCGACGACGGGCGGGTCTACGACTCCGATCGTGTGATGTTCCTCCGTGCTTGCCTCGGGCAGCTGCAGCGGGCCACGGCCGAGGGGGTTCCTGTCGATGGGTACTTCCTTTGGAGTGCGCAGGACAACTTCGAGTGGATGGATGGCTATGGGACCCGCTTCGGGCTGATCTATGTCGACTTCGACACCCTCGAGCGCACCCCGAAGCTGAGTGCCGAATGGTTCCGAGAGGCGTCGCGCCGGAACGCCGTCGTGTGAGCGTCTGATCGGGACGACGAATGCCGTCAGAGCTCCTCGACCATGTCGGCGAGATCGGCTTGCGGGTCGCCGCCGCCGTCGCCGTGCTGGTCGTGGGGCGGGTGATCGCCGGCCTGGGCCGCCGGCTGGTCGGCCGCCTCACCAGCCGGCCCAGGATCACCCGCAACGTCGGCCCCTCGATGCGCTCCTTCCTAGCCCGAGCGACCCACGTGGTGGCCATGGGTCTGGCGCTGCTGGTGGCTCTGGCGATCGTGGGGATACCCGATGACGTCCTCGTGTGGGGCGTGGGGATCGTCCTGGTCGTCTTGGCGGTCGCCCTGAGTCGTTCCCTCGAGAACCTCGCCGCCACCGTGATCTTCATCGTCTTCCGGCCCTTCCAGCTGGGAGACGACGTCGAAACCATGGGCATCCGGGGAGTGGTCGAGGACATCCAGCTGTTCAACACGGTGATCCGCCAGTTCGACCACTCGGTGGCGTCGCTGCCCAACGGAGCCATCCAGAATGCCGGCGTCGTCAACCACTCGCGTACCGGGATCAACTGGGCGGCGATCGAGGTCACCGTCTCATACGACCAGGAACTGGCGAGGGCGCAGGAGGTGATCCTCGCCGAGCTCCTGGCCGACGACCGGGTGCTCGCCACACCATCTCCCGAGGTGGTGGTGCTGCGCCTGGACGCCGAAGGTGTCGTGTTCCAGGCCCAGCCCACCGTCGATCACGACAACCTGTGGCCGTCGTTGAGCGACCTCCAGCTCAGGATCGCCGCACGCCTCCGGAACGAGGGGATAGCCATCGCCGTCCCGCCAGTGCAGCCGGTGCGGTTCGATCACCACCCTGGCCACTCGGCGTGAAACCGCAGGTCGTCTAGTCCGAGGAAGTAGGTGTCGACCGGAGCTCTCATCAGGCAGGCAGTCGTCATCGAAAGGGCGTGCCGAGGACCGTTCAATCCGATCCTGCATCCGCTGCTCCTGGCCCACTCGGCAGCCGGACACGGCGGTGCCTGCCTCCGAGCCCGGCGCCGAAGCGCCGCCGCGGGGTTTCGGAAACGCCCGGCCGGGCAGGCAGGACCATCGACCCGAATCGAGGCACATTGATCGGATTCCGCCGACACCGGGGTAGGTTGTCCAGCGTGACTACCGACGCCGCCCACAAGGGCATGAAGCTGGCTCCGGTCGCGGTGGCGGCACTCGCCCTGTGGAACGTGGCCACCAACCGGTGGTTGCCGTCGCGGGCCTACGTCCCCTGGAACCTGGCCATGGCCGCGGGGATGCTCGGCCTCGCCCGTGCCGCCGGTCATGGCGCCGACGAACTGGGCATCTCCCCGCGCCACCTGCCCAAGGCGGCGCGGGTGGCTGCCACCGGGGTCGCCGCGGTGGGAGTCGGCTACGGCGCCGTCGCGTCCAGCCGGCGAGCCTCCGCGCTGCTCCAGAATCAGCGCCTCGCGTCTCTGTCCCGGTCGGGGACACTGTGGCACCTGTTCGTCCGCATCCCCTTCGGCACCGCCCTCGCCGAAGAGATCGCCTTCCGTAGCGTCCTTCCCGCTCTGCTGGGGTCGACCCGGCTGCCGCGGTGGCTGTCGTCGGGGATCGCCTCGCTCCTCTTCGGGCTGTGGCACGTCCTCCCCAGCCACCACGACGCCAGGGCGAACGGGCATTCCGACTGGAAGACGCTCGGCAAGGCCGTGGCGCTGGGAGTCGCCGGCACCACCGTGGGAGGTGGGGTGCTGGCGGCCATCCGGCGGCGCACAGGCCACATCCTCGCACCCGTCGCCCTCCACATCGCCGCCAACGCCTTCGGCCTCCTGGCGGTTCGCCTGGCACACTCCCGAAGGTGAAACCGGCCTACCTGGGCCTCACCACCGCGACGCTCTTTCTCATAGCGTCACTGTCGCCGTCCTTGCTGCCGCGCCACTGGGTGTTCCAGGCGATCGTGAGCGGCATCGTCACCGCGGTCGCATACGGGCTGGGAACGCTCATCAGCCACCTGTGGCGGACCTTCGTGTCGTGGGAGCCGCCTTCGGAGGTCAAGGCCATCGCCTGGCGGCTGCTGGCCGTCGGCGGGCCGATCGCCGTGGTCGCGGCATGGATCTACGGGGTGGAGCGCCAGAGAGCACTCCACCAGCTGATGGGCATGACGATGCCGTCGTGGTGGGGATACCTGTTGGGGCTCGCCGTCGGGCTGCTGTTGGCTGTCGCTCTGGTGCTGATCGCTCGGGGGATCCGCCTCGTCGCCCGACGGATCGCCGGGTTCCTCGACCGGTGGCTTCCGGCGCGTCTCGCCGGGATCCTCGCAGGAGTCATCGTCGGCCTGGTGGTGATCGGGTTGTTGGACGGTGTCGTCGTGGACCGCCTGTTCGAAGCCGCCGACGAGACGTTCCGAGTGACCGACCGCGCCATCCCCGACGACGCCGTCCAGCCGGACGACCCGCTCCGGTCGGGTTCGCCTGCGTCGCTGGTGGCGTGGGAGGACCTGGGCTCGAAAGGACGCACGTTCGTCGCCGGCGGGCCGACTGCAGAAGAGATCTCCGAGTTCACGAGCCGCCCCGCCAAGGATCCCATTCGCGTCTACGCCGGCCTCGCCTCGGCGGAGTCGGTGGAAGCACGGGCCGAACTGGTGGTGGCGGAGTTGGAGCGGACCGGGGCGTTCGAACGGCGCGTGCTGTGTGTCATCACCGCCACCGGAACCGGGTGGGTGGATCCCGAGGCCGCCGCCGCTCTCGAGTACATCTGGGGAGGCGACACCGCATTGGCTTCCATGCAGTACTCGTACTTGCCGAGCTGGATCTCGTTCCTGGTCGACTCCACCCGCGCCCGTGAAGCCGGACGAGAGCTGTTCGAGCTCGTGTACGAGCGGTGGGTGTCGCTCCCTCCAGACGACCGGCCGTTGCTGCTGGTGATGGGGGAGAGCCTGGGCGCCGACGGGGCGGAGGCGGCGTTCAGCGGGCTGGCCGACATCCGCAACCGGACCGATGGGGTGCTGCTGATCGGCCCGCCCAACTTCAGCGAGCTGTGGTCGGAGTTCGTCTCCGACCGCGACCAGGGCAGCCCCCAGTGGAACCCCGTCTACGAGGGGGGCGAAACGGTTCGCTTCGCCGCCGATCCGTCCCACCTGGACCCCGACGACCCTGCTTGGACCCGCCCCCGGGTCCTGTATCTGCAGTACCCGTCGGACCCGGTCGTGTGGTGGACGCCCCGTCTCATCCTGCGCCGCCCCGACTGGCTCGCCGAGCCTCGGGGCCCGGACGTGCTTCCCGAGGTGGAATGGTTCCCATTCGTGACCTTCCTCCAGCTCACCGCCGACCTGGCCAACAGCATCCAGGTGCCTCCGGGACACGGCCACAACTACGCCGGGCTGGTGGCCGACGGCTGGGCGGCCGTGGCCGCCCCCGAGCATTGGACGAGAGAGGACACGGCGAGGCTGCGCGCCCGGTTGATCGCCCAGTCCTACGAGACGGGCAGTTCGCCTAGCAACTGACGTCCCGGCAGGAGACGTGGGAGGCCGGCTCCACCTGCAAGGTGGCGTGGCCGATGCCGTAGCCGGCCTTCATGATCTGCTGCGCCCTGTCGAGAACGGGGTGGGGCTCGCAGTCCTCGGAGACCATCAGGTGGGCGGACGCCACCTCCATGTTCGACGTCAGCGTCCACACGTGGAGGTCGTGGACGTCGACCACGCCGGGGATGCCCTCCAGGTCGGCCCGCAGACGCTGCAAGTCGACGTGGGGCGGCGCCGCCTGCACGAGGATGCGGAGGCTGCGGGCGGCGAGGCGCCAGCCACGGGGAAAGATGAAGATGCCGATGGCGACGGCCACGACCAGGTCGGCGTACGGCCAGCCGGTGGTGGCCATCACGGCCGCGGCGGCGACGACGCCCGCCGAGCCCCACAGGTCGGCCAGCACTTCCATCATCGCTGCCTCCACGTTGAGCGACGTCCTGGCTCCTCGACGCAGGATCGCCCAGGAGGCGACGTTGGCGGCCAGGCCCAGTGCGCCGACGATCAGCATCGGCCGCCAGTCGACTGCCGTTGGGTGGGAGACCCGCTCGATCGCCTCGACGATCACGTAGAGGGCGACGCCCAGCAGCACGACGGCGTTGCCCAGTGCGGCCAGGATCTCCAGGCGGTAGAGGCCGTAGGTGCGGTGACGCCCGGCCCGCACGCGATCCGCTGCCAGGGTGGCGGCGAAGGCCAGGCCCAGCCCGACGGCGTCGGTGACCATGTGGCCGGCATCCGACAGCAGCGCCAGGGACCCCGTGGCGACGGCGGCGACCGCCTCGACGACCATGACCGTGACGACGATCCCGAAAGCCCACGCCAGGCGCCGGGTGTTGAGGCGGCGTATATCGGCGCTCACGCCGGGTGCCCCCCGAGGAAGTGGGCGGCGGCCACGTCCAACAAGGTGCGGACGTGGTCGTCGGCGATCCGGTAGTAGACGGTGCGACCGTCGCGGCGGGTGCGCACCAGGCCGGCCAGCCGCAGTTGGCGCAGCTGGTGGCTGGTCGCCGACTCCGACGACCCCACCACGGCGGCCAGGTCGCGCACGCACAGCTCGCCCGCCCCGAGGAGGGCGTAGATCATGCGCAGACGGCCCGGGTCGGCCAGGAGCTTGAATCGTTCCGCCAGCTCGGCGGTGGACTCGGCCGGCAGTAGACCGTCCCTGGTCTGGGCGACGGTGTCGGGATGGATGGGTGGGTGGACGGCTGCTGGGGCCACGAGCCCATCCTACCGCCATCTGAACACCTTCTCATATCTTCAGGTGTGACTAGTCCGGGAGTGTGGATCGGAAATGGGCCTCCTGGCGGCCGCCGTCTTCGTCGATCGATTGCACATGACGGCGCTGAGCCTCTTCGAGAGAACCCGGGTGCGCGGCGGGCTGTTGTGCGAGACACATACCCAGGAGCGGCTGGCCGAGGACACGCCGCGTCGGGACTGGGTGCCGCGCCTTCTGCGTCGGCGCCGGTTCTGATCGTCAGACCGCCAGCGCCCGGGGAGGCCCGAGGTGGTCGCAGAGCAACCCCCATACCTGGGGAGCGGCGAGCTCCCGCCGCATCGCCCGCAGCGTGCTGACGAACGTGGGCACGGCCCGGTCGGCGGCCATAGGGTTGGGCCGCATCTGGTCCAAGACCCCCAGGGGTGGCCGCAGGACGAGGATGTCGGTGTCCGGCCACGCCTCGGCCACCGTCCTCATCTCCTCTTCGAGAGCCCGTCTTCCCAGCCGGTCGAGGACGAGCTCGTGGGGGAACGCCCGCCGCCGACGCTCGGTGGCCGCCATCGGTGCGATGACGATGATCAAATCGAGCTTGCGGGGAGAGGCGAGCACCAGGTCCAGATGGGTCCCCGAGGCGACTCCGCCGTCGACGTAGGCGCGCCCGTCGATCTGGTGGGGATGGAACAGAAGCGGGATCGCCGAGCTGGCCGCCACGGCGTGCGCCAGCGACACCCGGGGGGCCCCGTCGGCGCCGAACCCGACCCGTCGGCGTGCTTCGACGTCGTAGGCGGTGATCACCGTCGGTTCCGCGGGCCATCCATGGGCGGCAGGCCCGACCTGATCCTCCACCCAAGCCGCCAGCCCGTGGGGCGTGTAGCGAGCCGGCGAGCCCATCAACAGGCTCATGCCCGGGTTGCGCAGCCCGGGCAGGATCCCGCCGCGCAGCCACCGGCCCAACTCGAGTGAGGGGTTCTTGGTGAACACGTGGCGCCGGATCCGCTCGGCCACCGACTCGGTGTCCTCCTCGGGGCGGACGAGGGAGTCGAGGTCGAGCTTCCCGCTCCGCACCAGCGAGGCCACGTAGGCGCCTCCTGAGGTGCCGATGACGATCTCGGAGTCGTTGGCCTCCCACTCACACGCCAGCTCCAAGGACATGAGGGTGGCCAGTTGGAAAGCAGCACCGGTTATCCCGCCGCCGCCTAGGACCAGGCCAATGCTGCTCATCGTTTGCAGAGCATAGGGGAAAATCCGGCTCCGGCTACGGTTTCTCCGATGTCCATCCGGCCCCTTCAGTCGCCGTCCGATCGCGCCGCGGTCCTCGAGTTCCTCGCCGACCAGGCCCGCAAGGGTCTACCCGGTCTGAGCGAGAACAAGCACGCTCTCGTCGAATACGACGACGGCCGGCCGGGGGCTGGGCTGATCGCCCGATCTGCCGACGGCAGGATCGTCGCCTACGTCGGCCTCGCCCCGGCGGCCGGCGGGGACTGGGCGATGGAGATCGTGGCCGGCGAGATCGACCCGGGCGGTCTCGTGGCTGCCGCCACCGACGAAGCCCGAAGGCGAGGAGCGAAGCGCCTCCGCTGGTGGGTGTACGGAAGGCCGCTGTCGGAGTGGCCGCAAAAGCTCGGGTTCTCGCCCGAGCGGCGCCTGCTGATCATGGCGAGGCCGCTTCCCGCCGACGAGGCGCCCCAGCTCCCCGAGGGGATCGCCGTCGGCCCCTTCCGTCGGGGCGTGGACGAGCAGGCGTGGCTCGAGGTCAACAACGCCGCGTTCACGGGCCACCCCGAGAACGGTGACCTGACCCGTGAGGACCTCGAGCGCCGGATGGCGATGGATTGGTTCGACCCCGAGGGGTTGCGCATGGCGTGGGCGGGGGAGAGGCTCGCCGGGTTCTGCTGGACCAAGATCCACCCCGGCGGCGACGGGGAGATCTACATCATCGGCCTCCACCCCGACTTCCAGGGCCGGGGGCTGGGACGGCCGCTGGTGCTGGAAGGGTTCCGNCACCTCCACGAGAGGGGCTGNGGGAGGGTGTTCCTCTACACGGAGGAGGACAACGGCGCCGCCGTGCGTCTCTACGAGAAGGTGGGGATGCAGGTCGTGGAGACGCACCGGAGCTATCTCCGGGCGCTCGGCTGACCTCAGCCGAACTTGCGGCCGCAGCCCGGGCAGCGCTCGTCCGTCTCCCGCGTCGACTTGCCGCACCAGGGACAGGGCAGGTCGCGATCGTCGGCGGAGAGGTCGACGATGAGCCGCGGGTCGACCACGAAAGGCTGCTCGCGGTTGTGGAAAGCCAACGCCAACAGACCGGTCGTTGCGGTCGCTGCCACCAGCACCTCGAACAAAGCGTCCTCCTGTAGTCGCCGACGAGACGTTAGGCAGGAGGGCTCCGAGATCCTGGGATTTCGCGATCTCAGGAGGCGCCGACGGCCTTGGCGAAGTCGGCGACGACGCGGTCGTGGTCGGGGAGGCGGGTGTCGCGGGACTCGGCGGCGTCGAGCAGCTGCATGGCGGCGTGGTAGCCGATCCAGCTCCCGAGGCGCTCCCGCGGCGCATCCGTGCCGTAGCCGGCGAGGAACGCGTCGACGGCATCCGTGTCGTGGATGCCCTCGAGGGACCACGTGGCGAGGCTCAGGTCCCACTCCGGCGGCGCCAGCGTCGCCCATTCCCAGTCGACGAGCATCACGTCGCCGTTCTCGGCGACGAGGAACTTGTCCGGGGTGGGGTGGGTGTGGGACGTGACCGGCTCGCTCGACGCCGGCGGCGGGGCTTCGGCCGCCGCCTCGAGGACCGACTGGGGGAGTTGGAGCTTGCGGCGGTACCGGGCGAGCCGCTCGATCGTCGAGGAATAGTGGGTGGCGATGTAGTCGCCGTCCATGCCGCCNTCGAGATTGGTGATCGGCCGCTTCGAATCGTGGACGCNGCGGAGGATCTCCCCGGCCCGGCGGATCACGTCGAGGTTCTTCGTGAGCGTCTGNAGGTTCCAGGCGCCCCCATCGGTCAGCTGGGCCCAGGCGGTGCCGTCGGGAGTCACTCCCCGGTCGATGAGGCGGGGGACCCCGTCGACCCCTTCGAGCGCCTCCAGGGCGTGACGCTCGCGCCGTTCGCGGCCGGGTGTGGCGTATATCTTCACCACCGAGGCGCGCCCGCCTTCTTCCAGGAGCCGGAACACGCGGTTGCGGTGCCCGCCGTCGGCCCGGGTCACCTCGCGAACGGTTGCCCGGGGAGCGATCCTTGCTACGAGTGTCAGTGCGTCCATGCGCCTCCCTCGGCAGCTCAGAGCGTCTGGTGCCGCTTGTTATCCTGCTTGGGACCCCGGCCAAGCACTGTACGCTTGCGCCGTCAGGCTAGTCGCCGACACCCCGGTTTCTACCTCTGGAATGACGTGCCCATAGAACTCGAGTACCCCGACGGATCCCGACACACGTTCCCCGACGGCACGACCGGTTTCGAGGTGGCCCAATCCATCGGCCCCCGGCTGGCGGCGGCGGCCGTCGCCGTGGAGCTGGACGGCCAGCTGCTCGACCTGCATCGGCCCCTGCCCTCGGGCGGCAAGTTCTCGGTGGTCACCGACTCGAGCGAGCAGGGTCGGTCCATCCTCCGCCACTCCGCCGCCCA
>JGI25326J35508_1002400_pt1 | contig 12660 bp, 8 predicted proteins | sample HigsolmetaAR201D_FD_35508 | JGI IMG/M metagenome (IMG submission 35508)
AGCCGCAGTGGTCCGGGAATGCCTCGTGGCAGAGCCTGCCGTAGTACGACGACTCGAAATCCTTGTTGCACGGGATGCAAATGCTTCCCTTGAAGCACCGACCTACCGTGTTGATTTGGCCGACGATGCGCTTCTGTTCGTTACGGATCTGATAGCAGGTGGCACACCCATCCGCGCAGTCATCGATGAACAGCCCTCCCTCGGTGAACGACGCCGGCAAGGTGAAGTCGGTCTGCTGCCGGGCGACATGCGACAGTCCGTCGCCGGAGTAGTCGGCCAGGATTTTGGCGTCGTAGGTGAGGGTGCCGGCGGCCTCGTCGTAGACGGGATTGAGGAGCTTGATGACGAGGACCTCTTGAACGCCGTCCTCGGTGCTGGCGACGAGCGCGGCATTGGGTGGGTTGTCTGGGGTGAAGCCGAGACGCTCCAGGAATTGCCCAGTTGGCGCCAGTCCGAAGATGCGCGCGGGACGGTCGGAGAAGTAGACGGTCTGCGCGGGCGCGCCGGTCAGCGTGAGTGTGAAGACGCCGTCTTCACCGGGCTTCGGCGTCCACGTACCGCTGGCGAAGGGTTGCACGAAGAGGTACTCGGGATCTGCTGGGATGTCGGCGTTCGGATGAGGCTCGGTGCTGACCTTGCGCTCGGGCACTTCAGATGCCGCGTTTTCTGGTGTTGCCTCCTGCGCGGCGAGACGCCCGAGGGGGGATGAGAGCGCGGCTGCCGCTGCCAGGCCTACGCCGCTGCCGACGGTGGCGCGGCGTGTGTGACGCGTGGCGAAGAGCTTCGCGATGCGATCGAAATGCTGGATATCCATACGCATCTCCTTCAACGTTGCAGGCTGAAGTCAGGGGACCCTCACCCCAGCGGCATCATTCTGGGTATAGGTTGTGGGGCGCGCATCGGCCAATGGGTGTAGTTTCGCGTGCTGGAGGGTGTAAACGCGTTGAGAAACGGGTGTAGGTGGGGGGTGTAGGCGGGGTCTGGGGAAGGAGCATGAGCGGGCGGTAGAAAGCGAAACTGGCTTGGCCAGAGGAACCGCCCCCGTGCCAAGCCAGTGTCGCGTTGAATGTGGATGAGACGCTGGAATTCGGCTATCGCTCGATCGGCGCTCCGATCAAGCTGCCCCACTCAGTCCAGGAGCCGTCGTAGTTGCGAACGTCCGGGAAGCCGAGAAGCTGGGTGAGAACGAACCAGGTGTGGGCGCTGCGCTCGCCGATGCGGCAGTAGGTGATGGTCGCCTTGTCCGAGGTGACGCCCTTATCGCCGTAAATCGCTCGCAGCTCGTCCGCGCTCTTGAAGGTGCCGTCCGGGGCGACGGCGCTGGCCCAGGGGATGTTGGCCGCGCCAGGAACGTGACCGCCGCGCTGCGCGCCTTCCTGGGGCAGGTTGGCCGGGGCGAGCAGCTCGCCGCTGAACTCGGCCGGAGAGCGGACATCGACCAGAGCCGCCGAGGGAACCCCGATCGCAAGGGCGACGTCGTCGCGGAAGGCGCGCAGGTTGGGATCGGCGTCGCGAGCGACGTAGGCGGTCATGGGGTAGCTCGGCACCTCGGTCGTGATGGGCCGGCCCTCGTCGAGCCACTTCTGGCGCCCGCCGTCCATCAGGGCGACTGATTGATGGCCATAAAGCTTGAAGAGCCAGAAGGCGAACGCGGCGAACCAGTTGTGGTTGTCGCCGTACAAGATCACCAGCGTCGAGGGGGTGATGCCAGCGCGAGACAGGAGCACCTCCCATTCGGACTTGGTCGGAATATCGCGGCGCGGGCGCTGCTGGAGGTCGTTCTGCCAGTGCCACCCGATCGCGCCTTGGATGTGGCCCTGCTCGTAGGCGGTCGTATCGACGTCGACTTCGATGAGTCGGATGTTGGGGTCGTTCAAGTGGGCGGCCACCCAGTCGGTGGACACCAGTGCCTCAGGATGGGCGTATCCGTCAGACATGTCTCCTCTCACCTTTCCCTTGGACGCGCCCCGGCGATTCGGCGCGCCACGACTGTCGTCCGGCGGCAAGAGGCGCTCCAAGCGGCCGGTACCTGACCGGCTGAAGGGCCAGCCAAGCGCCGTCTCACTCCAGGTCGCAAGACTCGGTCGGTCCACGTTGTCCGCCGTCGGACACTCCGGACAGGCCAATCATGTGGGTGTAGGCGTACTCTTCGCATCGTCCGAATGGTGTATTTCCGGGACGGTGTGGGTGTAGTCCTCGTGTTTCAGGGGTGTAGGCGGGTGTATGCGGTGCTTGCGGGCCCGGAGGATGGGGGCGAGAACGTACCTTCGGGGGAGGGAGTAGCCCAATGCGGCGAGCGTACGCCCACCGCCACGTGGCCTACAACTTAGGGGCGTGACTTGGGTGTACCGAAGCCGGCCTCGATTGCCATGGCGATGGCCTGGGCGCGGGAGACTGCCCCAAGCTTGGCGAGGATGTTGGTCACGTGGCGCTTCGCGGTCGCGGGGCTGAGATAAAGCGTCTCGGCGATTTCACGGTTTGAGCAGCCCGCGGCGATGAGGCGCAAGACCTCGATCTCGCGCGGCGTCAGGCCCCACTCGTTACGCGGTGTGACCGGCGTTGGTGGCGCTTCTGGAGGTTGGAGAGCCGGGTCGGCAAGGCGGTCGGCTAGGGCGAGTGCTTCGGCAACCGCATCGGCCAGCGGCAGATTTCGTCCGGCGGCCTTGGCACGATCAAACGTTTCCGGGGGCAGCGCCGACCGCGCGACATCCACCTCGAGCTCGTAGTCCGCGCGGTAGAACGGCGGGACCGGCAGGTTGAGCGAGTCGCGCAGCGCTTCGGCCGCGCCGTACATTCGGGCAGCCTCTATCGGGAGACCGGTCTGCCCGGCAATGTCCGCCAAGTCTTCGAACAGCGAAGGGAGAACCGTGACGGCATGGTGCTCCCAGCGAATCTGCAGGGTCTCCTTAGTCAGCGTGGCCGCGCGAGGGAAGTTCCCTTTCTTATAGGTGACGTACGCCAGGCAATGGAGCGCGCGCGCGATGCCGTCAGTATTGTTCAGCTTGCGATAGATCTCCAACGCTTCCAGGCTTTGGGCCTCGGCGCGGGCGAGGTCGGCGGGGTTGCCCGGCCGGCCGACGGAGCCAAGGTCGCCGAGCGTCGCCAGCGTACAGAGGGTGAAGCCGACGTGTTCCAGGTCGCCGAGCTCGCGGTACAGCGCGAGTGCCGATCCCGTCAGCTGGAACGCCGTCTCCCCGTCACCGCGATCCTTGGCGATGGCGCCAAGCAGGTGGAGGGCGCCGGCCAAGCCAGCAGTGTCGCCAGCGGCACGCGCGGCCTCGGCACTTGCTTCCGCGAACGCGGCCGCCGCGTCGTGGTCGTCGAGATCGGAAGCGAGGCGGCTGGCGAGCAGCTGCGCGCGAATGCGAAGGTCCACCGGGACGTCGGCATCCCGCTCGAGCGCCCGAGTCAGCCAACGGTAGCCTTCTTGCTCCTGGCCGAGAAGTAGCCACAGCGGATGAAGCTGGATGGTCAAGCGCAGTGTCGTTACGACATCGCCTTGACTGTCCAGCCAGGCGAGCGCGGCCCGGAAGTTTCCGAGCTCCAAGAGGAGTCGCGAGCCCCAGGCGCCGGGTTCGTGGCCGGCGAAGGCTGCTCTGGCCCGTTCCGCGAGCTTCAGGTACCAGTCGGCATGCCTGCGTCGAACGGCGGCCTCTTCTCCGCTCGCTGCCAATTGCTCCAGCGCGAACTCGCGAACGATCTCGAGCATCGAATAGCGCGGCTCTGGGGATTCGACCTGCGACGCGCCAGTTTCGAGCTGGCCGTCGCGCCGAAGCAGGCTCTTGTCGAACAGCGAGCTGAGGCCGGTGATGACGGAGAGCACGGTCGGAGTGCCAGAGCCATCTCCGGCTCTCGCTAACGCTTGCGCTGCCTCTAGCGTGAACCCTCCAACGAAGACCGCGAGGCGGCGGAAGAGCGCTTTCTCGTCTGGCGACAGCAGATCGTACGACCACGCGATGGCGTCGCGCATGGTGCGCTGCCGGTGGGGAGCGTCGCGGGGGCCGGATTCCAGGAGCGGGAGTCGTCGCTCGAGCTGGGCGAGCAACGCGGACGGGTGGAGCAGCCTGATCTGGGCGGCGGCGAGCTCGATTGCTAGCGGCAACCCGTCGAGCCGAGCGCAGATACGGACGACGTCGTCGAGATTCTCATCAGTCAGCGCGAAATCTGACCGAACGGCGACAGCGCGCGCCACGAAGAGGCGCACCGCGTCGGAGTCTGGCGGGTCCAGGCGCGGTGAGTGGGTGGGTGCATCGGGGTGTCGTTCCTTAGCCCGCGATGTGGGTGCAGGCAAGGAAAGTGGTGGCACCGGGATTACGCGCTCGCCGGAAACGTGCAGCGGGGTCCGGCTCGTGGCCAGCACCTTCAGGTTGGGGCAGGCGCCGAGGAGATTGGGGATGATCGCCGCGGCGGCAGCAACTTGCTCGAAGTTGTCCAGCACCAGTAAGGCGCTGGCGCCGGCGAGGTGGCTCTGCATGCGCTGAAGTAAGGATCGGCGATCGCCTTCTGGAATTCCGAGGGAGCTCGCGATCTCCGCCAGAACTAAGGATGAATCGCGGACCGAGGCCAACGCCACAAACCCTATGCCGTCGGCAAACTCCGGTTGCAGGCGTGTCGCCGCTTCTATCGCCAAGCGAGTTTTCCCAACGCCACCAGGGCCAGTTAGCGTTAGCAGCCGGACGTCTGACCGGCTCATGACGTCGGCGATCTTCGCAATGAGATCGCGGCGTCCGAAGAACTGAGTGAGTGGATGGGGCGGGGGCGGAAGTTGCGGCGAGCTGGAGACGTGTGACGACTTCGTTATCGACGAGCTGGCTCGTAAGGGAATCGGGAGGCGGGGGGCTGCATCGTGATTCGAGGATGTAGTGGAGGCCTCTCCCCCGGACCGTGCACGTTGAGATCGAGTACGGGCGACTGAGGGGCGAGAGGTCTTACTCGAAGATGTCTCCCGTGGGGCGGTATCGTTCACCCGTCCCTCCGACCCGCTTTCGCGCGTTGGCCTGGTCGAGCGAGAAGCCGTCATACCTGAGTACAGCCAAACAGCAACTGCAGCTCCTCTCCGGTTTCACCCTCTCAAGGAGCGCCGCGAAAAGCCCGACTGACAGGACCACGCACCAACACCCGTCGCGGGAATCTGCCCGAGACGACATGCGAGTTTCGGTTGGCGCGGAGCGGAGCGACGCTGGGCTGTGCCGCGGTCAAGCTTGGTGTGACGATCGGCCCAGGCAGCTTGCCACCTGTTGCGAGTTCGCGCGTTGGGCGCACCCCTGCGAACCCGAAGTTACAGGCCTAATCGGGGGCACACAATGGTACCCAGGTACTCCGACCAACCTGAGTCACGGACCATTACCTGAATTACGGTGCCGTCGAGCGNCAACGCCTAGCACGCGATGATGATGGACCCAGGTCCGTCTGTGCAATCTTACGAGAGTAATTTTCCTCCTCACCAGTGGTGGGCTGCCAGGAACCCGTAACGCTGAACCTCTGAGTAGAGATCTCCGCAAGCCTTTCCAGTGACTTAGTGGAATGCCGCCTTGATTAGCACGAGAACGCCACCAATNGCGATTAGGACGAGTCCACTAACCACGCGCCGAGGGATGGGCACATCGAGTTTCTGACCGATGCGCCACCCGTACGCGAAGAGCGTGGCAAACGCGACGATCTGAGCCACATCGATCGCCCGATCTACGGACATCACACCGAGCGCGGAGAGGATCAAAACGACTGTTGGTCCCTGCGCTCCCACAAGCACCGGCGTTGCCTCGTGCCAGAACTCCACTAGGTGATTGCGAGTGAGGCGGGTTTCTTGCCCCAGCAATGCCCCGATGGCATCGGCGTACACGTCGATGAGGGCGATCACCAGGGTGGTGCCAAACACCGTGACTGCCGCTTGCCACGCTTTGGGCGGATGCAGCTGCATCGTTTGCAACACGGCGAGCACGGTGATCAGCCCGTAGACGGCGCCAGCGACGTACGTGCTGACGGACGGCTTGCCAGTTTCCGACGAGGGATCGAGGTGTGAGGCGAGCGACGCGGACGATGGTGTGGCCACGTCTTGGGGCTGATTGGTCATGGCTCTGCTCCTGCGGGAGGATGGAGAGGCAATCGATACGCCATCAAATTGGATAGCAGGCCAACGATACCAAACAGCAACAATTGCGCGGTATGGGGTTGTGTTCCAAGATGAACCGAATGCGGAGCAGCGATTACGTTGTCACGGGGTTAAATTCCGCCGCCATTCGGATGTTGATGCCGCGGATGCCGGCTGGGACTCGCCGCTAAGTCGACCTTTCCAAGGTTCCCGCAACCTGAATCGCGGTTGCCGCGCATTAAATCAGAGCTTGCGGCGCAGCGCATGAGCCGCGGGCCACCAAGCGTGCAGCTGACACAGAGTCAGGCAATCGAAAACAGGAGTTAGGCTAGCTGTTAGGGGAGAAATGGGAGCGATAAAGAGTGGTGAGCCGCCAGGGACTCGAACCCCGAACCCGCTGATTAAGAGTCAGCTGCTCTGCCAATTGAGCTAGCGGCCCGTTGACCGACGGAAGTGTACCGCAGCGGCCACTTCCGTGTCAAAGTCAACTACTCTCTGAGAAACCTGAACCGTCACACCGGTGGGCGCATCCGCCACCACCCTTCGCTCTGCTCGTAGGCGTAGGCCACCCGCAGCGCCGTCTCCTCGTCGAACGGCTTCGCCAGCACCTGCAGCGACACCGGCAGCCCCTCCGAGAAGCCGCATGGCACCGCGATTCCCGGAATGCCCGCTAGGTTCGCAGGCACCGTGAAGACGTCCGCCAGATACATTTGATACGGGTCGTCCAGCCGAGCCCCGAGCGGGAACGCCACCGTCGGCGACGTCGGCACCGCGATCGCGTCTACCCGCTCGAACGCCTCATCGAAGTCGCGCTTGATCAGCGTCCGAACCTTCTGCGCCTTGACGTAGTACGCATCGTAGTAGCCGGAGCTCAGCGCGTACGTCCCCAGCATGATCCGGCGCTTCACCTCCGCGCCGAAACCCCGGCCCCGCGTCTTCTCGTACATCTCGCGCAGCGAGCTCGCCTCGCAGGCAAGCCCGTACCGTACCCCGTCGTACCGCGCCAGGTTCGCGCTCGCCTCCGCCGGAGCCGTGATGTAGTAGACCGGGAGGGCGTACTTCGTGTGCGGGAGGGAGACTGGGACGATTTCGGCGCCGAGTTCCTTTAGCCGGTCGATGGCCGCTTCGACCGCGGTCGCAACTCCGGGCTCCATCCCCGGCACGCTGTACTCCTGAGCGATCCCGATCCGCAAGCCGCGCAGATCGGGCCGCAGCGCCGCCCGGTAGGTGGGTACCGGCAGCGGCGAGGAGGTCGAGTCCGCCGGGTCATGACCCGCGATAGCCTCCAGAAGAATCGCCGCGTCTTCAACCGTCCGCGCGAACGGCCCGATCTGATCCAAGCTGCTCGCGAACGCGATCAGGCCGTAACGGGAGACGCGCCCGTAAGTCGGCTTCACCCCGACGATCCCGCAGAATCCCGCCGGCTGCCGGATCGAGCCGCCCGTGTCGGAGCCGAGTCCGAGGATCGCCTCGCCGGATGCGACCGCCGCCGCCGGGCCGCCGGACGATCCACCCGGCACGCGCGTCGTGTCCCACGGGTTCTTCGTCCCCCCGAACGCGGAGTTCTCCGTCGAGGAGCCCATCGCGAACTCATCGGTGTTCGCCTTGCCGACGAACACCGCGCCCTGCTCCCGCAGCTTTTGGACCACGGTCGCGTCGTATGGCGAGCGGTACCCCTCCAGGATGCGCGATGCTGCCGTCGTTGGCGCGTCCATCGTGCACAGCACGTCCTTGAGCGAGATCGGGATACCCGTCAGCGGCGCCGCCTCCCCGCGTTCGATCCGCGCGTCAGCTTCTCGCGCCTGCTCGCGCGCCACATCGGCCATCACGTGGAGATGGCAATGCAGCGTTGGCTCGAGCGCCTCGATTCGCGCGAGGTGCGCTTCCGCCAACTCCACCGCGGAGATCTTCCGCTCATCGAGGAGCCGGCGCGCCTCCGCCGCGGTAAGGCTGGTCAACTCAGTCCAGGTCGAGCTGTTCCCCGCGCTCATGGCAGCTCCTCGTCGCCGCCGAGCGGCGTGTGAACCTCGAAGTAATCGCCGCTCCGTCGCGGAGCATTCGCCAGCACGGCCTCGACCGGCAGAGACGGGCGAACCTCGTCATCGCGCATCACGTTCGTCAACGCGATCACCTGGGCCGTCGGCGGGATAGCCTCGGTATCGAGCTCATTCAGGAGCGCGATGTGCTCGAGGATGGTGGATAGCTGCTCGCGCATTTGCTCCCGCTCCTCCGGGGTCAATCCCAGCCGGGCGAGGGAAGCGACATGGTCAACGTCGGCGATCGTGAGGGTCATACGGCATCCTGCATATAGAACGAACACACGCGTGAGTGAGGGCCGCTCGCGGCCCCGCAACAGTCTAGCATTTGGCCTCGCGTTTTCCGCGCCGGTTATTAGCCATCGGTCGCCTCATTAGCACTGCTGCCCGCGCCGGCCCCGCGCGGCCTTGATGTACACTCCGTGACTACGAAGCCGATCCATCTGCCGCTCGCGCGGCTCGCCTCGATTTGCCGATAGCCGGTGTCCATCCTGCGAGGGTGCCTTGCACAATCAGCCATGAGACGATCCCGTCCGGCTCGCGTGCTCGTCGTCGCGGCGCTTCTGCTCGGCGTGCTCGCCGCCTGCGCCGACGACGATTCTGGGCGCCGCTTCGCCAACGAGCCGCCCCCGACGCTCGAGACCGTCGCCGAGGCGTCGCCGACGCGCATGCCTCGCCCGACCAGCACGCCCGCGACGCCGCTCGCCTCGCCGATCCCCGTCGAGGAGCTGCTCACTAATCGGGGAGGCTCGCAACCGATCGCTCTCGCCGTGGACCAGTCTGTTTACCTGTTCGCGTCGAATCAGTCACAACCCGAGCGCATATGGCAAGGCGACGGCGAGTTGCTCGACATCGCGCTCGCGCCAGACGGTGAGCGCGTCGCCATCCTGGTCCAGGAGGAAAGCGGCCTTTCGCTGCTCGTTCTCGCCACCGGCGGCGAAGAGCTTGCCCGGTTCGATGGCCTCGATCGGCTGGCGTCGTCGTCCGGCTCGCCAGTGCCGAGCGCGGCCGGCGCGGGCGGGATCGCATGGTCGCCCGCGTCCGATGCGGTGATGGTCGCGCTACCCACTGGCGGCGTCGCGCTCGTCTCGCTCGGCGAGGCGGAGCCTCAGCTCGTCATCGGTCCGAACAGGGCCCCGGCGCCGTCGGAGATCGTNTGGTCGCCGGATGGCCGCTCGATCGCNTACCTCGATTCAGATGGCAGCGGTTCGGCGGCCGGTATTGTCGTGGCGTCGGTCGGCGCCGCGCCGTTCGATCCGGTCCAGATCTTGCCGGCAGACCCGAGCGGCCGGCAGACCGTCCGTGACCTCGCCTGGCTGCCGGACAACAAGACGCTGCTTTACTCGACCGGCTCAACGCGCGGCGATCTTTCTGCCGGTGGCGATCTCTTTGCAATCTCCACGCATGGTGGCTCCCCGCGCCTCGTCGCCGCCTCCGCGCGGGTGGCCCCCGTGTCAGCGATCGGCCATTTCGCGCCGTCGCCGGACGGTCAGGTCGTCGCCTACACCGTCGTGGCCCCCAGCGACGACGGCCAACCCATCACCACATTCTGGGTGCAGCAGATCGACGGCGAGGCGATGCTGAACATCCCCGTCCCGGCCGCAGCCGATATCTCGGGTTTGTGGTGGACACCCGCCGGACTGGTGATCCGAGCCGATCCGCGGCAGTCCCTGTCCGAGGATCAGGAGCCTGGAGGATTCGCGCTGTTGCTCGCGGAGCCGGGCGGCAACGTCATCACCCTCTACGACTCCGCCGCGCCTGCCGGCACGCCCGTCGCGTCTCCAGCCGCGTCGCCGGTCGCCTCGCCGAGCGCCTCACCGGCTGCGGCCAGTCCGGCGGCGGAAGAAGCGGAGTAGGTGAGCGACTTGGGTGTCGAGTGCGCCCCTACGTGATCTCCTCCGCGTCGAAGATGTTCTTCGCCGCCGCGATCCGCTCGGCGTCTCGCTCGTCTGTCGAGTCGGGCTCTGCAGGCGGCTCGCTCGTCGCGGGCGTGCTTGAAACCGCCTCAGCTTGAGGCGCCTCTTCCGCGACCACGGGCTGCGGCGCCACCGCCGGAGCCGATGCCGACTGAGCCGACACTGCCGTCGGCGGAGCCTCGCCGCGCAACACGCAGCAGACGCGCACGCGCCGCCGCACGACTCGGCTGATCACGTCCTCGACGACCGCGCGCACCTCATCGGTGTTCAGCCGGTCCCGGTGGAACGCGTACGGCGAGACGAGGATGATCTGATCTCCCTGCACCGAGTGCGGATCGATCGAGGTCAGCAACGCTTCGATTCGGCGATTGATCGCCTTGATCTCGAGCCGGATGCGCGGCCAAAGCTCCGCCAATTGCTCGACGGTGACCACGGCCTCGCCCGACGGCGTTGCCGGCGCAGCCGGAGTCGCGGGAGGTGCTGCCGCGGGACGTGGTGTGGCTGCCTGCGCCATAGCGGCAGGAGCAGGCGCGGGGGCGGATGCTTGCACCGACGGCGCACTGCCTCGCACTCGATCACGCAGCGATGGCCCCGCCGGCCTGCGTTCAGTCTCCGCTGTTGGCGGTGGCGGCATTGCTGGCTCAGCGGCGGGAGCGCTCGTCGCTTGTCGCGTGCCGGCCGGCGCTGCCGAAGCCCGAGTCGTGCCCCGAAGCGTCGCTTCGACCAGCGCGACCTCCAGCGGCAGATGCTGGTATGACGAGTGCCGAATTCGATAGTCGACCTCGGAGAAGAGCCGTGCCAGCTCCGCAAGCTCCAGCAGCTCGAACCGCTGCGCGAGCTCTTTCGCTCGCTCGTCCGCGTCCAGCGAGTCCCCCGCCTTGGTGTGGAGCAGCACGCGCAGGTAGGCCACGAGCTGGCGGTTCAGCTGTCGCGGATCCTCGCCTGCCTCGACAGCGGCGTTGATCGCACCGAGGGCAAGCGCGGTGTCCTTCTCAGCGAGCGCCGTCACCAGGGTCTCAACCCGGTCGTTGCGGCTGACTCCGAGCAGCGCCCGTGCGTCGTCCGCGGTGATCACCCGGCGCTCCCCGTCGCCCGCGTCTTGCCCATAGACGGCCAATTGATCGAGGAGCCCTAACGCATCGCGCAAGCTGCCGGTCGCGTGCCGCGCAATCACCCGCAGCGCATCGTCCTCGACTTCCAACCCCTCGGCCGTCGCGACGGTCCGCAGCCGCGCGACGATCGCATCCACGCCGATCCGGCGGAAATCGAACCGCTGGCAGCGCGAGACGATTGTCGGCAGTAACTCTTCCGGGTCGGTCGTCGCCAGCACGAACTTCGTGTGCGGCGGCGGCTCCTCCAGCGTCTTCAGGAACGCGTTCGCTGCCGCCCCGGTAATCTGGTGCGCCTCGTCAATGATGTAGAACTTCGTCTGCAGGTGGGTCGGCGCGTACTTGACGCGCTCTCGCAGGTCCCGGATATCGTCGATGCCACGATTGCTCGCCGCGTCGATCTCGATGACATCCGTCGTCGCCCCGGTCGTGATCGCCTGGCAATTCGCGCAGCGATTGCACGGTCGAGCTTGTGGATCGGGATCGAGGCAGTTGACGGCTTTCGCTAGCAGTCGCGCCGTCGTCGTCTTGCCGGTGCCGCGCGGGCCACAGAAGAGGTAGGCGTGCGCGACTCTGCCAAGCGCGATTGCGTTACGCAGCGTGCGGACGACGTGCTCCTGGCCGACGAGCTCCTCCGCGTCGAAGCTCTGAGGCCGATACTTTCGATAGAGCGATTGTGTCTGCCCCGGTGCGGCCGACGCCTGCGCGGCGGCCGGCGCGGCAGCTTCAGTCTCGGGAAACAGCGACGGATTGCTCATGCGAGGAGCGCCTCCGAATCACCACTCCGGCCAGCAAGGCCAGCCGGGATTGTTCGTACGGGCAGTATACTCGATAGATCCTTTGTTCTATTCTTGCGCTGACTGAGAGACAAACTGGTGGGCACACTCTACGTCGTCGGCACGCCGATTGGAAACCTGGAAGATCTCTCCCCACGTGCCACGCGTGTCCTGCGTGAAGTCTCGCTCATCGCCGCGGAGGACACCCGCCATACGCGGAAGCTCCTCAGCCACTTCGGCATCGCCACGCCAACCGTCTCCTACCACGCCTTCAACGAGCGCAAGCGACGAGAAGAATTGCTCGCCGCACTGGCGCGCGGAGACGTCGCTCTCGTCAGCGATGCTGGCATGCCCGCTGTCTCCGATCCGGGTCGCGACCTTGTTGCTGCCGCGGCGGAGGCTGGCTATCCGGTGCGCGTCATCCCCGGTCCCTCCGCTGTCACTGCCGCGGTCGCAATCTCTGGGCTGATCGAGGGGCCGTTCGTCTTTCTCGGCTTTCTCCCGAGGGAAGCGGCCGAGCGGCGACGCTTGCTGCTGCGCGGGGGAGCTACCGGGTTCCCTCTCATCCTCTACGAGGCTCCCGGCCGCGTCGCCGCGACTCTGGCTGAGATCGCTGAACTCCTCGGCGACCGGTCCGCGATCGTTGCCCGGGAGCTAACCAAGATGCACGAAGAGGTGCGTCGGGGAACGCTCCACTCGCTTGCGGGCGCGCTCGCGGACACCGATTTGCGCGGG
>JGI25326J35508_1002472_pt1 | contig 12444 bp, 8 predicted proteins | sample HigsolmetaAR201D_FD_35508 | JGI IMG/M metagenome (IMG submission 35508)
ATGCGGATCTCGCGCGGAATCTGCGCGACGCTCGTCAGGATGCCCTCGAGGCCCAGGCCGCCCGACTGGTCGATCTTCCGGAAGGCGTCGATCATGAGCTCGGGCGAGAGCAGTTCGCGCGGCTGCGACCGGCAGATGTCCGAAAGGTCGAGGTCGATGCCGTCGCCGAGCTCCACGACGACCGACTGCAGGTTCGTGTTGACGCCAATCAGCGAGCGTTCGAGATCGTCGCGGCCCGACAGGTCGACGTTCGCGCCCGACAGATCGAGCCGGCCGTCCGACAGCAGGCCCGACGGGCACCGCGGCGGCGTCGTTGACGTGACGTCGATCATCTCGCGCAGCGACGCGGTGAGGATCGTGAAGTTGTCGGCGATGATCCGGATCGTCTCGCGCTTGCTGATCTCGCGGGCGCGCAGAAACGGCGCCATTTCCTTCAGGTCGAAGGTTGCCGACGGCAGGATCCGCAGCGTGGGATCGAACAGGCCGCGCGTCTGCTGCTCACGGCCGATGGCCGCCCGCAGCGCTGCCGCCTGGCGGGCCACCGACGGGTTGTGCGTGATGGCAAGCCGGACCGCGTCGGCGAGCCCGACCGGCGACGCCGGCGGCGAGGCCGGTTCGCCGGTCGCCTCGAGCGCGTCGGCTTCGGGAATCTCGACGACCTGCGCCGCGGCCGGCGCCGCCAGCGTAAGAGTCAGGATGGCCGCGGCCGCGCCGCGGCAGAGGTGAACGATGCCGCGCACGCGCATCATTCCCTCGCCGCCGGTGCCGGCAGGGCCACCAGCGCACCGGTCTGATACTGCAGTTCGGCCAGCCGCTGCGCCAGCTCCTGGCGCGCGAGCACCAGCGCAAGCTGCGCCTCCACCTGCTGCTGCTGTGTGATGACCGTGTCGAGCAGCGTCACGTCGCCCGCCCGGAAGCGCGCCAGTTCGGCCTCGACGATCGTCTGGAAGTGCTCGACGGCAGCCTCGGCCTGGACCACGCGCGCCCGGGCCTGCTCGATCGTTCCGGTGGTCTCGATGACGCCGAGCCGGATGCGGCGGTCGAGGTCGCGCTGGGCGATGCGGGTCTGATCGAGCTCGGCCTGACGCTGGACCAGCATGCCCTGCGCCGTGTTGTTGCCGAGCGGCTTCTCGAACTGGAAGCCGACGCCAGCGCTCGGACCCACCCAGCGATCGAGCGCTTCAGGCCCGGACCCCTCGCCGAGCGCGGTGAACCATGTGCCCACCTGAAGATCGAGCCTCGGCCGGAGGTCGTCCCGTGCCGCATCGGCCAGCGTGCTGCTGGCCTCGACGGAGTGCGACGCCGCGTAGAGGTCGGCGCGGTTCTCGACGGCCCGTTCGATGAGCGCGTCGGCCGAGGCGGCCGGCGGCGGATCGGGGAAGGCGTCGGCCGCGTCGGGCAGCGTGTTCGGATCGGTCGTGACGGCGACGCCCATCGCGTCGGCCAGCGCCACGCGCGCCTCGTGGTAGCGACGACGCGCCTCCTCGAGCTGGGCACGCGCCCGGGCCTCGGCGGCCTGCGCGCGCGCGAGCTCGACCTGCGGCAGGTCGCCCGCCTTGATGATCTGTTCGGTCAGCTGCGTCAGCGTGCTCTGGAACTCGACCGAGCGCTCCGCGATCTCGGCGGCCTCGCGCGCCGCGCGCGCGTTCCAGTAGGCCGTGGCGGTGCGCAGCACGCTGGCCGCCGCCTGATGACTGAGCAGGTACTGTCCGGCCGCGACCTCGGCGGCCGCCGCGCGCTCGGCNGCCGCCACCGAGCGTGCGCCGCGGCCGCGCAGCAGCGGAAGCGTGGCGTTGAGGCCGGCGCGGAACTGCAGCACGTCGGCAATGCCCTTGCCCCCGAACTCCGGAGCGCGCGGCTTGCCCTTGAAGTTGGTGCCGTTGAACGTCGCGTCGAAGAAGGGACTGACCGCGATGCCCGAGCGGAACAGCTTCGAGACGGTCAGCGTCCCGCTGGCGTCGATGAAGACCTCGTCAATCGGCGCCTCGCCGAGGTTGATCAGTCCCTGCTCGACGCGCTGGAAGTCCGACAGTGCCGAATCGATCTCGTCCTCGAACTGCGCGAGCGAGTCGAGGAGGAAGTTCTCGCGGATCGTGATGAACTGCTGCTGCTGACCCGGAGGCGCGCTGGCGATCAGGCGATCGAGCACGCGGATGGTCGCCGCGGCCGCGGGACTGACAGTGGCCAGCTCGTCGACCGGACCGCCGCCCCCGGGCGCGTTCCGGATGCGATCGATCAGATCCCGGATGAACTGCACCTCGGACAGGTGCTCGTCGCGCGCGTTGAGCACCGCGCGCAGATCCTCGCGCTTGCGGCGCTCGGTGTCCTTCTGGCTCTCGCTCAGCTCCTGCGTGCGGTGCGTGTACTGGGCGCTGATGAAGAGCGTCGTGTCGAACAGGCCGCGCCACTGCTGCGCGACGCCCATGCGGCGCTGCACCTCGGCGCGCCCCTGCTGCACGTCGGGCGCAAGGCGCAGCGTCGCGGCAATCGCGTCGTCGAGCGACACGCCGCCGGGGGCGAACGTCATCACGGGCGCGGCTTCGCCGAGCGGCGCTTCCTCGACCGCAGCAGCGGGCGCCTGTGCGGACGCCGCAGGCGGGCCTGCGACGAGCAATGCAATCAGTGGCAGAGCCAGACGGCCGGACAGCGATCTCATGGCGGGAAGTCTCCTGGGCGTCGTCATGACGCGGCGTCGATGCGCGGGCCTCGAAGCCGCGCAGCACGGGCTAGTTCCGGGCGCGCGATTCTACCAGAATCACGCGGCGCCGAAGCGCCGTTCATGCGCGATCTTGGTGTCGCCACGCGCGCGATCGTGACTGTTACGAAATCGACATTCGCAACACGAAATTGAATGCGGGTCGAACGCATCCACGCGAGGTGAGTTGTGCTACCCTTCCGGACTCTTCCTATGCGCATCAGTTCTCTGCATCTGACGATCGGGTTCGGCATCCTTGCGCTCGGCATCGGTGCCTGCCGCGGCCTGCCGGCAGGACCGTCGTTGAGCAACGTGACGGTCGGCTCGCTGACGCTCGAGTCGACGACAGGGAATCCCGGGCTGTGCTGCTGCCGCGTCGTCGGACGCGTGACGAACGGCAACGACGTCGCGGTGCACGCCACGCTGAAGTTCACCGCCCTCGACAGCCGCGGCGAATCGGTCGCGACGATCATGCACTTCGTGGCCGATCTCGAGCCCGGTGCTGATCGCGACATCGACGCGCACGGGTTCATCGTCCCGTGCGCGGCGATCGACCGGCTCACGACCGAGGTCGATGTGAAGGGAATCGCGCACCCGCCGATGTAGGTGCGACTGCCTGTCGTGCGCGGGCGCCGGTCCCCGCCGCAGGCCCGATGCGTCTGTCGCGGGGAGGATCGAGGTGATTGCTGCGACCGTGGCCGGAGAAGATGTGTCCTTCCTGAGTGAGCCAGCCCGACGGCTGCGCGCGCTGTCGCTCGAGCGGCACGGTCCGGGCCGNGTGCTCGAGATGGTCGGACAGTCGCCCGCCTTCCTCAAGGCCATCCGGCAGGTCGAGAAGATCGCGCGCTTCCGCGAGCCGGTCCTGATTACCGGGGAAAGCGGCGTCGGCAAGGAACACTTCGCGCACGCGCTGTACCTGCTGGGCTGCCCGCCCGGTCGGCCGTACGTCACCGTCAACTGTCCGCAGTATCAGGAAGGCAACCTCACGGTCAGCGAGCTGTTCGGCCACCTCAGAGGCAGCTTCACCGGCGCGACCGCCGATCGGCGCGGCGCGTTCGAGGAGGCCGACGGCGGCGTCATCTTCCTCGACGAAATCGGCGACCTCCCGTCGAGCGCGCAGGCGCTGCTGCTGCGTGCCCTGGCGACCGGTGAGTTCCGACCGCTCGGTGCCGCCACCGAGTCGCGGCGCGCCGACGTGCGCGTGGTCTCGGCCACCAATCGTGACCTGAACGAACTGGTGATGATTAACCAGTTCCGCTACGACCTCTTCTTCAGGCTGCGCCACTTCCTCGTGGAGCTGCCGCCGCTGCGTGAGCGGGGCGACGACTGGCGGCTGATTGCCGACTACACGCTCCTTCGTCTGGCGAAGCGCTACGGCGTGTCGAAGCGCTTCTCGGCTGCTTCGCTGGCGCTGCTCGGGAAGCATCACTGGCCCGGCAACGTGCGCCAGCTGATCGCCGTCGTGTCGACCGGCTACGGCATGGCCGACGGCGAGGTGATCGAGCCCGACGACTTCTGCGCGCTGCTCGATGCCGGCGCGCCCGGCCGCGACGACTCGAGCGACAGCCGCTACGACCGCATGGTGCGCGGCGGCGAGGACTTCTGGACCGTCGTCGGCCAGCCGTTTCTCGAACGGGATCTGAACCGCGCTCAGGTGAAGGCGCTCGTGCGACGCGGGCTCGGCGAAACGATGGGCAACTACCGTCGCATCCTCGCGCTCTTCAACCTGCCTGCGGGGGAATACCAGAAGTTCATGGACTTCCTCCGGCACCACGACCTGAAACCATGAGGTGCCGGACGACACCAGTCGGCGCACAGCGGCGCCGGCCTGGAGCGGTGGCTCCATCGAATGGAGCGGTGGCTCCATCGGCCACCGGCCGCTGTGCAGTGCGATTCGCGTAAGTGACGCACACAGCGGGAGTTGCCGGTTTCTGTCGATCTGGCCCGCAGGTTGCTCAATGAAGGGGCCGAACCGGCATGGGTCGCCGCCATGAGGGTGGCGACATCGAGAGCCTGAACGAAACAACTTCAGGAGGAGGAATACGACATGGCTCAGAAGATGACGCGTGGTGAGGTGCAGGACCTGGTGGCGAAGTTCGCGACCGAGAACCCGAAGTACCGCGAGGCGCTGCTGAAGGATCCGAAGGGCGTGATCGAGAAGCAGCTGAACACGAGCCTCGGCAACGTGAACGTGAAGGCGGTCGCCGACACGGCCGACACGGTGCACGTGGTAATTCCGTACGCCGCGCCCGAGGGCGAGCTGAGCGACGCGGATCTCGAGAAGGTCGCCGGCGGCAAGCAGGACATCCAGGCCGAGTGCACGGCGCTGGCGCTCGGCGGTGCGGCCGCGGGCAACACCGTCACGCAGATCAACCTCTAAGGCGGGGTCGTCGCCGTCGACGATCCCCGCGGAAGCCGGCCGGGGGCTCCGGCCCCCGGCTGCCGTAGCAACACCGTTACTCGAGAAAGGACAACAGCAATGTCGCAGGCCATGACCCGTGGTGAAGTGCAGGACCTCATCAGCAAGTTCGCGACCGAGAACCCGAAGTACCGCGAGGCNCTGCTGAAGGATCCGAAGGGCGTGATCGAGAAGCAGCTGAACACGAGCCTCGGCAACGTGAACGTGAAGGCGGTCGCCGACACGGCCGACACGGTGCACGTGGTGATTCCGTACGCCGCGCCCGAGGGCGAGCTGAGCGATGCGGATCTCGAGAAGGTTGCCGGCGGCAAGCAGGACATCAAGGCCGAGTGCACGGCGCTGGCGCTCGGCGGTGCGGCTGCGGGCAACACCGTCACGCAGATCAACCTGTAAGACCAGCTTCCGCGGGGTCGTGGGCGGGTCGCAGGCCGCCCACGGCCCCGGGGCGATCGCTGCATGCCGCTGTCCCCGGAAGACAGGCGCGAGATCGCCGGCCGCGCGGCCACGGTCTTCGAGAGGGCCGGGGCGCTGGGGGCCGACACGGCACCGGTGCGTCCCGATGCGGCTGCGCATGCCGCACTGTCGCGCTGGCAGCGTGTCTTCGCACCGGTCGATCCTGCCTCGTTCGCGCGCCGGCTCGGCTGGGACGGTCTCGACGAAGCCCGTGCCCTCGAAGCGATCGCCGCGCCCGTCGATCCGACGGCGCTCGAGCCGGCGCACTGGACGGTCTGGCTCGACCGCATCGTGGATGAGGCGGCCGGCGTTGCGGCCGATCTGCGCGACGGGCGTCTGCCGTCCGCTTCACCTGGCGACGCTCATCCTTTCGAAGAGCTGCGCGTGCCGTTTCGCCGGGCGGGACGACGCGAGCTGCTGAGGGCCGTCAGCCGGGCGCCGGCGCACGCGTCCGGTGCGACGCCGCTCGAGGTCGTCGATCCGTGCATCTTCGGCCACCTGCAGGCGCAGCTCGACCTCGAAATCGTACGCACGGCGGAACTGGCCTGGTACGAGCGCTTCGAGCGCGATCGGTTCGCGGCCGGCGCGTCGGCCGCGCCCGACAGTGGATCGTCGTCGATCTACAGGGCGTTCGTCCTTGGTCTGCTCGAGGGCGGCCTGTCGGCCTTCTTCCGCGACTATGCCTGGCTGGCCCGCCAGCTTGCGACGATTCTCGCCCGCTGGGTCGAGGCGTCGGCGGAGCTCCTCATTGCCGTTCGCGACGATCGGGCGAGGCTGTGCGAAGTATTCTCGCCCGGTGCCGATCCCGGCCTCGTCGTCGCGATCGAGCCGGCGCTGTCGGATCCGCATCACGGTCGTCGCCGGGTTGCGGCGCTCACTTTCGCGTCCGGGCTTCGCGTCGTCTACAAGCCGCGCAGTATCCGGATCGAGGAGGCATTCGGCCGGCTGATCGACCGGCTCAATCCCGGCCTCGACGTACCGTTGCGCGTGCCGCGCACGCTCGAATGCGGCACGCATGGATGGGTGGAGTTCGTCGAACCGTCGCCGGCGGCGAGCGTCGAGGAGGCTGCGCGGTATTTCCGGCGCGCCGGCGCGCTCATGTGCATCACCTGGATGCTCGGTGCCCGCGACCTGCACCGCGAGAACCTCGTGGCGGCGGCAGATGGACCGGTACTCATCGATCTCGAGCTGCTGCTGCAGCCGACGACCGATGGAGTCTTCGAGAACGAGGACGGGGCGACGGCTGCGTCGTGCCTGGCGACCGGCATGCTTTCGATGATTGAGATCGGGCCCGACGGCGAGCCGCACGACGCCGGCGGCCTGCGCGGCGAGAGCACGGGCACGCTGCCGGTGGCCGCGCGCAGCTGGCGGCAGTGCGGAACCGACGCGCTCTCGTTGGATGAACAGACGTCGTTCTCCGCGCCGCGCCGGCACGAGCTGCGGCTCGGCGACGTCGTGCAGCGTCCCGACGCGTATCCCGACGATCTCAAAGCCGGATTCGCCGACGCGTTCCGGCTGCTCATCGAGCGTCGCGCGGCGCTGCTCGCACCGGATGGTCCATTCGAGGCGTTTGCGGAGTGCCGGGTGCGGGTGTTGCCCCGGCCGACGAATCAGTACGCCCTGGCCATCTCGATGCTGACGAATCCCGCCGCGCAGCGCGATGGTGTCACGGCCGGTGCCATCGTCGACGTGCTGAATCGAGGGTTTGCGCACCATCGCACGCGGCCCGCGCTCTGGCCGGTCGCCGTCGAGGAGCGTCGCGCACTGCTCGCGCTCGACGTGCCGTACTTTTNCGTGGCCGCCGACGGCACGCGCGGATGGAGCAATGGGCGGGAGCTCGACGTCGACTACTTCACGACGAGNGGCCTGGCCGCGGCACGNCGGCGACTGACCACACTGACGCCNGACGATCTCGANGCGCAGCTCGCGCTGCTCGACCGCGCGCTGTCGGAGTCGACCACGTCAATGTTCCTGCCGGACCTGCCGGGNCCGCGACCGTCGGGCGCCGATGCGCTCGTTGCGGATGCCGAGTGGATTGCGGTTCAGCTCGAGGCGCGCGCCGTGCGTGACGGCGACGGGCTCGTGTGGCGCTACCGGCCGCACGTCGGTGGTGCCGGCTGGCGCGATCATCACCTGTACGACGGCACGACCGGCACGGCGCTGTTCTTCACCGCGCTTGCGCACGTGACCGGGCGCGACCGATGGCGACGCGTGGCCGACGGTGCGCTCGTGACGCTGCGGCAGCACCTCGAGCGACATCCTGTCGACACGCTGCCTGCGAGCGAGCCGATCGGGGCGGGCAACGGACTTGGATCGATCGCGTATGGTCTTGCGCTGGCAGCGTCACTGCGCGCCGACGTCTCGCTGCTGGACGCGGCAACTTCCGTCGCGCGCGGGATTGGTCCCCGTCTTACCCCCGATGGTTCGCTCGACGTCGTCAACGGCGCGGCCGGGGCCGCGCTGGCGCTGGTCGCGCTGCATCGGGTAGTTGGCGACCCGGCGCTGCTCGAAACGGCCGATGCCTGCGCGCAGGTGATCGTCGATCGTGCGACAACGACGAACGACGGCGGGCTGATGTGGCCTGGTGAGCGGGGAGTCACGCTGCTCGGTGTTGCGCACGGCACGGCCGGGATGGCGTGGGCGCTGGCGCGTGTCGCTCAGGCAACCGGCGATGCCGGACGGGCGCGCGCGGCCGATCGCGCGTACGCGTTCGTCCGCCGGTACTATCAGGCGGCCGTCGCGAACTGGCCGGTCGCCGTCGGAAACGACGACGCGGCAGCAGCCGGCGGAACGATGAACGGCTGGTGCCACGGCGCGCCGGGCATTGCGATCGCGTCGCTGACGGTGGCGCCGGACATCGTCGGCGCACTGCCGGACGCGCACGAGCCGCTGTTTCGCGCGATGGCCGCGTGGCAGCCCGTGCAGGCCGATCACGTGTGCTGCGGCAACCTCGCGCGCGCCGAGGCCCTGCTGGCCGCGGCGCGAGCCGACGACGGCGAGCTGCTCGAACGTGCCCGGACCATCGGCCGCCGCACCGTGGAGCGGGCGCGGCGCCGCGGACATTTCAGGCTCAGCGGTACAGGAACCGATTACCGGGTGTTCGATCCCGGCTTCTTCCAGGGGCTGGCCGGCATCGGCTATGAGCTGCTGCGGCTGGCGCGGCCGCGCGAGCTGCCGTCGGTCGTGGCGTTCGAGATGCCCGATTCGGCCGTGCGCTATGGTTCCCCGGGAGCGGAGTTCCCGGTGCTGTGAAAAGGGATGACGTCGGCGGCAAGCCGCCTCAGGGACAGGGTGATATGACGCTACGGACCTTTATTACTGCAGCCGGCATGCTGGTACTGGCGACGGGAACGGCCTCGGGACAGTCGGGGCCATCGGTGGCGGAGCTGCTGCCGACGCTCGTCGAACAGGCGGCGGTGATTGCACCGGGCCCCGCGGGTGAGGATCACAGCCGGCACTTTCTGCCCGACGAGGCGACGCTGGCGCCGCTGCGGGAACTGAACCGCGTCCTGGCGGTGCAGGTTGGTGCGTTTCCGGTCGGGCCGGTGACGCTGGCCGCGACACCCGCGGGGGCCGAGGGGGGCCATCACTCCGTCAGCGATGTCAGCGCGTTCACGGTAGGGAACAACCGGCTCACGCTCGGCGTCGGCTACCAGGCCACGACGTTCGCCACGCTCGACGACCTCGACCTCCGGTCGAGCGAGATCAATCTCTACCTGCCACATCGCGCGGGCGTCGATGAATCGGATCGCGACATGATGCGCCAGGTGGCCTCGATTCGCCTCAATCGCAAGGTCGCCTCGTTCGCGCTCACGTACGGCCTGAGCGATCGCGCCGACATCGGTGTGGTCGTGCCGGTCGTGCAGGTGGCAGCCGATGCACGGGTGACGAGCCACATTGTCCGCACCGCGACGGGCAGGAACACGGGCGTGCACCAGTTCGATCCGCTGGGCGGTGCGAACCGCACGCTGCCGCGGTACTGCTCGGAGCTCGAGTCGGTGCCGGTCGATCCCGAGTCGCTGCAGTGCCACGGCAGCGCTACCGCGCGCGGCATCGGCGACATCGTGCTGCGCGGTCGCTACCGGCTCACGGGCGGTGAAGCGGCCGTGGCCGTCGGGACCGATGTCAGGCTGCCGACCGGCAGCCGCGACAACTTCATCGGCCTCGGCGCGTTTCAGGTGCGTCCGGCCGTGATGGTGTCGGTGCCGGCGGGACGGTTCATTCCGCGTGCGCGCGTCGACTACACGTGGTCGGAGGGCGAACTCAGCCCGGCGCTCGGGTCCGTCGATCTCGAGGTGCCCGACGAAATCGGCGCTGCAGTCGGGCTCGACGCCCGGTTCCTCGGGCGTGCGGTGCTGGCGTTCGACGTCAACGTGCGCCGCATCGATGGCATCCGCGAGCTGACCACGACAACNCTCGAGTTTCCGTCGCGCGGTGCCGGGGCGCTGCCNTCGGCGAGCTACCTGGGGCGTCGCGCGCTCGCGACGGGCGATGCGCGGGCGATCCTGCTGACGAACACGGCCGTCGGTCTGCGCGTGGCCATGCCGGGTGATGTCACGGCGCAGATGAGCGTGGTGGTGCCCGTTGGCAGCGCGGGGCTGCAGCCCGGGCCGATGGCGGTCTTTTCGGTGACGAGGGGTTACTAGAGCGATGACGGCCAACGCGCAGGCTGGCGCCGGGGATCTCGACGACGTTCAGAAGTTCACGCGCACGGTCGCGGCAGGCGAGTTCGTCTTTCGGGCTGGCGATGCCGGTGACGAGCTCTTCATCGTGCAGGATGGCCGCGTCGATCTGCTGGGGGCCGACGACGTGGTCGTCGAGTCGATCGGGCCGGGTGGTGTGTTCGGCGAGTGGTCGTTCTTCGAAGGCCGGCCGCAGGATGTGTCGGCGCGCGCGGCACTGGACGCGCGGGTGATTCATCTCGACCGGGCGGTTTTCGATCGCATCACGGCGGAGGCGCCGCAGATTGGGGCCTCGATCGCGCGGCAGCTGGCGCGCCGGGCCGCCGCGGCGCGCGAGGCCGCCCGCGCCGCGCAGGTGCCTCAGCCTCAGGTCGCGCCCAGGGGGGAACCGACGCTCGTCGCCGAGGGCGGCCGGCAGGTGTTCCGGCTGGCGGGCTTCGACGAGGCCCTGGTCGGCCGGCCGGATCGCGCATCCGGCACCGTGCCCGAAATCGACCTTTCGCCGCTCGACGAGCAGCGGACGCTGAGTCGCCGGCACGCGAAGATCATCCGGCGCGGCGGGGCGCTGTTCGTGCGCGAGGAGCCGGGCGTGCGCAACGGGACGTTCGTCAATGGCGAGCGGCTCGGGGCCGGGCAGGAGGTCGAGCTGCGGGACGGCGATCTGGTGCAGTTCGGCTTCGTGAAGCTGGAGCTGCGGTGGCAATGAGCCTGCCGGGGCTGTGGTACGATCCGGGCTTCCGTTCAGAGGAGCGCCGGGGGCCCGCGTCGCGGGTCGGCGTACGAGGGTGTCAGTGAGTAATCCGCCCACCAGGATCGGGCGCTACGAAGTGCTCGAGCCGATCGGTCGCGGAGGGATGGGATCCCTCTACCTCGCGCTCGATCCGCTGCTCGACCGGCAGATTGCGATCAAGCTGCTCCGCGACGACGACGACGAGCTGCGCGAGCGGTTCGCGCGNGAAGCGCGCGCCGCCGCGCGCCTGCGCCATCCGAACATCGTCACGATCTTCGACGTCGGCGAGCACGACGGTCAGCCGTTCATTGCCATGGAGTACATCCAGGGGCAGACGCTGGCCGAGATCGTGCGCGGCAATGTCCCGCTGACGCTGACGCGCAAGCTCGAGCTGATCGAAGCGCTCTGCGACGGCCTGGGGTTCGCGCACCGCAGCGGCATCGTCCACCGCGACATCAAACCGGCGAACCTGATGATCGACGCCGATGGATCACTGAAGATCCTGGACTTCGGCATCGCGCGCGCCGCTGAGTCGTCGGGCATGACGCAGGCCGGCATGCTGATCGGCACGCTGAACTACATGTCGCCCGAGCAGGTCAGCGGCCAGCCGGTCGATGCGCGCAGCGACCTGTTCGCGGTCGGCGCCGTCTTCTACGAGCTGCTCACGTACCGGCAGGCGTTTCCGGGCGGGCTGATGGCGGGCGTGCTCAACAGGATCCTGTCGGGGCAGCCGGATCCGATCACGTCGATCGTTCCGGATCTGGATCCGGACATCGTGGCGATTGTCGAGCGCGCGCTGCAGAAGGAGCCTGACCACCGTTATCAGGACCTGGGCGCGATGCGACAGGACATCGCGGCCGTGCGCTCGCGGCTGACGCTGAGCGGCCAGGCGGCGACCGTCGTCGTGCCGCCGCCCGCGGCAGTCCCGGGCGACGCGCCTTCCAAGCCGTCGTCATCGGCGCGGCGCGCGGCGGACCTCGAAGAGATCGGTCGCCGGCGCAACGAACAGATACAGCGGCATCTGAGCGAGGCCGAGAGCCGTCTGGCGGCCGGCGAAGCCGAGGCCGCGATTGCGCTTGCCGAGCAGGCGCTGCTGCTCGACACGGGACACGCGAAGGCGCACGAGGTCATCGAACGGGCGCGGGCGATGGTCGAGGCGCGGCAGCTCGACGAAGCGCTGGAGGCGGCCGCCGGCGGACTGGCGAGCGGCGACCTGGCCGCAGCGGGAGAGCACCTGGCGCGCGCCGCCGNGATCGATCCTGANGCGCCCAGAGTGCAGACGCTGCGGCGATCGCTCGANGACGCGATTGAGCGTGAGGAGGCGGCGCGGCAGAAGGAAGCGCTCGACGCGCGGGCGCGCGAGGCGGTCGACGAGGCGCAGCGCCGGTTCGCGGCAGGCGGCCGCGAGGAGGCGCTGGCGTTACTGGCCGGCTTCGTCCCGCCACACCCGCTCGTGGCGCGAACG
>JGI25326J35508_1002475_pt1 | contig 12437 bp, 6 predicted proteins | sample HigsolmetaAR201D_FD_35508 | JGI IMG/M metagenome (IMG submission 35508)
ATGGCCCACACGACCAAGCTCTGCCCGCGGCGGCAGTCGCCGGCCGCGAACACGCCTTCGATATTGGTCGCGTACTTGCCGTGCTCGGCCTTGATGTTGGANCGCGCGTCGGTTTCGAGCTGCAGATCCTTGATGAGCGTCTGCTCGGGTCCGACGAANCCCATCGCGAGCAGCACGAGCTGCGCGGGCAGCACGCGTTCGGTGCCGGGCACCTCGACCGGAATGAACTGGCCCTTCTCGTTCTTCTGCCAGCTGACCTGCACCGTCACGACTTCCTTCACGGCGCCGTTCTCGTCGCCGTTGAAGCGCTTGACGGTCGTCAGATACGTGCGCGGATCGGCGCCGAACTTCGCCGCGGCTTCTTCCTGGCCGTAGTCCATCTTGTAGATCTTCGGCCACTCCGGCCACGGATTGTCCGGTGCGCGGTCCATCGGCGGCTTGTGCATGATTTCGATCTGCACGAGGCTCTTGCAGCCGTGGCGCATCGCGGTGGCGACGCAGTCCGTACCGGTGTCGCCGCCACCGATGACCACCACGTCCTTGCCGCGCGCATGAATCGGGCTGGTGTCGGGACCGCCGCCGAGCAGCGCCTTCGTGCTCGCGGTGAGGTACTCCATCGCGAAGTGCACGCCNTTGAGATTACGGCCCTCGACCGGCAGATCGCGAGGCTGCGTNGCGCCCGTGCAGATGACGATGGCGTCGAAGTCCTTGCGCAAGAGCTGCGGCTCGACGTTCTCGCCGACGTGCGCGTTGCAGATGAACTTCACGCCTTCCTGTTCCATCAGCTTGATGCGGCGCTCGACGATTTCGCGCTTGTCGAGCTTCATGTTCGGGATGCCGTACATGAGCAAGCCGCCCGGTCGGTCGGCGCGCTCGAGCACCGTGACGGTGTGACCCGCGCGATTGAGCTGAGCGGCGGCCGCAAGACCCGCAGGACCNGAGCCGATCACCGCGACCTTCTTGCCGGTGCGCGCCTTGGGCGGCTGCGGCACGACCCAGCCTTCTTCCCAGCCGCGATCGATGATCGCCGCCTCGATGGTCTTGATGGTCACCGGCGGGTTGTTGATGCCGAGCACGCACGAGCCTTCGCACGGCGCCGGACACACGCGGCCGGTGAATTCGGGGAAATTGTTCGTGAGGTGCAAGCGCTCCAGCGCTTCGCGCCACAGGCCNCGATAGACGAGATCGTTCCACTCNGGAATCAGGTTGTTGATGGGGCAGCCGGAAACCAGTCCGTTGATGAGCTTGCCGGTGTGGCAGAACGGTACGCCGCAGTCCATGCAGCGCGCCGCCTGATGGCGCAGCCGTTTCTCTTCCATGTGGTGATGGAATTCTTTCCAGTCACGCACGCGCTCTTGCGGCGTGCGGTCGACCGGTAGCTCGCGCAGGTACTCGATGAATCCAGTCGGCTTGCCCATTGATCTAGCCTGTCGTTCGTTGATCTGTATCCGCTGTCCGGCACATCGGGCGATCGTTCGTTTCTGCTTCCCGCGGTCGCGCGAGAGGTCACGCGNCGCTCTTGCTCTGGGCCCTCCCNCGCTCACGCGGGGGAGGGCAGCGTCCTGTCGCCCGTGGCTCGTACCCTTAGTTGCCGCCGACGCGGGCAAGGTCGCGCGCGTTCTCTTCGAACGCGACCATGATCGCCTCGTCGCCGGTGAGGCCCTGCTCGTGCGCGCGCGCGATGCAGGCGAGCATGCGCTTGTAGTCGCGCGGCATGACCTGCACGAACTTCGGTACGAGCTGCTCCCAGTTGTCGAGCACGTACTTCGCGCGGACGCTGTTCGTGTACTTGTAGTGCCGTTCGATCATCGCGCGCACGGCGGCGACCTCTTCGGGTTCGCNGAGCCCGTTGAGCTCGACCATTTCCTTGTTCACGTTGATCGGGAAGTCGCCGCGCTCATCGAGCACGTACGCCACACCGCCCGACATGCCCGCCGCGAAGTTGCGGCCGGCCGGGCCGAGTACGATCACNCGTCCGCCGGTCATGTACTCGCAGCCGTGATCGCCGACGGCTTCGACGACNGCGTGCACGCCGCTGTTGCGGACGCAGAAGCGTTCGCCCGCCATGCCGGCGATATATGCCTCGCCGCTCGTCGCGCCGTAGAAGGCGACGTTGCCGACGATGATGTTCTCCCAGGAGTTGAACTTCGAGTTCTTCGGCGGATAGATGATGAGCTTGCCGCCCGAGAGACCCTTGCCGACGTAGTCGTTGGCATCGCCTTCGAGCTTGAGNGTCATGCCGCGCGGGACGAACGCACCGAAGCTCTGACCGGCCGANCCCTTGAAGGTCAGCTCGATCGTGTCTTCCGGCAGACCTGCCGCACCATACTTCTTCGTGACCTCGCTGCCCGTGATCGTGCCGACGACGCGGTTGACGTTGCGGATCGGCAGCTCGGCGCGCACNTTCTCGCCGCGCTCGATCGCGGGTTTGCAGATCTCGAGAAGCGTGGTCATGTCGAGCGACTTCTCGATGCCATGATCCTGCGGGATCTGGCAGTAGCGGCCGACGCTCGGATCGACATCCGGCTGATAGAGCAGGTTGCTGAAGTCGAGNCCCTTCGCCTTCCAGTGATTGACGGCCTTCTTCGCCTCGAGCTTGTCGACGCGACCGACCATTTCTTCCACCGTGCGGAAGCCGAGCTGCGCCATGATCTCGCGCAGCTCCATCGCGACGAAGCGCATGAAGTTGACCACGTGCTCGGGCTTGCCCTGGAAGCGCTCGCGCAGGCGCGGATCCTGCGTCGCGATGCCCGCCGGGCAGGTGTTGAGGTGGCACACGCGCATCATGATGCAGCCCGTCGCAACGAGCGGAGCGGTTGCGAAGCCGAACTCCTCNGCGCCGAGCAACGCGGCGATCGCCACGTCGCGGCCGGTCTTCAGCTGACCGTCGGTCTCGACNACGATGCGGCTGCGCAGATTGTTGAGCACGAGCGTCTGATGCGTCTCGGCCAAGCCGAGCTCCCACGGCAGACCGGCATGCGCGATCGACGTCTGCGGCGAAGCGCCCGTGCCGCCGTCGTAACCGCTGATCAGCACCACGTCGGCATGCGCCTTCGCGACGCCGGCTGCGATCGTGCCGACGCCGACCTCGGAGACGAGCTTGACGCTGATGCGCGCGTTGCGGTTCGCGTTCTTCAGGTCGTGAATGAGCTCGGCCAGATCCTCGATCGAGTAGATGTCATGGTGCGGCGGCGGCGAAATGAGGCCGACGCCCGCAGTCGTGTGACGCGTCTTGGCGACCCACGGATAGACCTTGGCGCCGGGCAGCTGACCGCCTTCGCCGGGCTTGGCGCCCTGCGCCATCTTGATCTGGATCTCCTGCGCGTTGACGAGGTATTCGCTCGTCACGCCGAAGCGGCCCGATGCGACCTGCTTGATCGCCGAGTTCTTCGAGTCGCCGTTCGGCAGCGGCTNGAAGCGCTCGGGATCCTCGCCGCCNTCGCCGGTGTTGCTCTTGCCGCCGATGCGGTTCATCGCNATCGCGAGCGTCTCGTGCGCTTCCTTGCTGATCGAGCCGTACGACATGGCGCCGGTCTTGAAGCGCTTCATGATGCTCTCGATCGGCTCGACCTCTTCGAGCGGAATCGGATCGCCCGCCTTGAAGTCGAGCAGGCCGCGCAGCGTGCAGAGATTCGCCGACTGATCGTTGATGAGCCGCGAGTACTCCTTGAACTGCTCGTAGCTGCCGGTGCGCACCGCCTTCTGCAGGCGATGGATCGACTCCGGATTGAACAGATGGAACTCGCCGTCGTTGCGCCACTGATAGAGGCCGCCGACCGGCAGCGTCTGCGTCTCGGCGCGACGCTCGGGGAAGGCCGCGCGATGNCGCACGAGCACTTCNTGCGCGATGACGTCCATGCCGATGCCGCCGACGCGCGAAGAGGTCCAGGTGAAGTACTCGTCGATCACGTCCTGACGCAGACCGACGGCTTCGAACACCTGGGCGCCGCGATAGCTCTGAATCGCGGANATNCCCATCTTCGCCATCACCTTGATGACGCCCTTGGTGGCCGCCTTCACCATGTTCTTGCAGGCGGTCTTGTGATCGATGTTGACGAGCCGCTCGTCGCGGATCATCGCGTCGATCGTCTCGAAGGCGAGGTACGGATTGATCGCGCTCGCGCCGTAGCCGATGAGCAGGGCGAAGTGATGCACCTCGCGTGCTTCGCCGGTTTCGATCACGAGGCTGACGCGCGTGCGCAGGCCTTCGCGGATGAGGTAGTGGTGCAGACCCGCCACCGCAAGCAGCGCCGGGATCGGCGCGAACTCGCGATTGACGCCGCGATCGCTGAGGATGAGGACGTTCACTTCCTCCTCCTCGATCATACGGCGCGCCATCAGGCGGATCTCTTCCATCGACTTGACGAGACCCTTCTCCCCGCGCGTGACGCGGAAGAGCATCGGCAGGACGCCGACCTTAAGACCCGGCAGATCCATGCGGCGCACCTTGGCGAACTCTTCGTTCGTCAGGATCGGCCACTTGAGCTCGAGGCGGCGGCAGTCGGTCGGCTGCGGATTGAGCAGGTTACCCTCCGAGCCGAGGCGCGTTTCCGCCGACGTGATGAGCTCTTCGCGGATGCAGTCGATCGGCGGGTTGGTGACCTGCGCGAAGAGCTGCTTGAAGTAGTCGTAGAGCAGACGCGGTTTGTTGGACAGCACCGCAAGCGGCGTGTCGTTGCCCATCGAGCCGATCGCCTCGACGCCGTTCTGCGCCATCGGCGCGAGCAGGAGCCGCTCGTCTTCGAAGGTGTAGCCGAAGGCGATCTGTCGCTGCAGCAGCGTATCGTGATCGGGCGCCGGCACTTCGGGTGCTGGCGGCAGGTCGTCCAAGTGGATGAGGTAGTCGTTGAGCCACTGCCGATACGGGCGCTCGAGTGCGATCGAACGCTTGATTTCTTCGTCGTCGACGATGCGGCCTTGCTCGGTGTCGACCAGGAACATGCGGCCCGGCTGCAGGCGGCCCTTGATGACGATGTCCTCCGGCGGCACGTCGAGCACGCCGGCCTCGGAGGCCATGATCACCAGGTCGTCCTTGGTGACGTAGTAGCGCGACGGGCGCAAGCCGTTCCGGTCGAGCACGGCGCCGATCTGCTTGCCGTCCGTGAACGCGATGGAAGCCGGGCCGTCCCAGGGCTCCATCAAGCACGAGTGGTACTGATAGAAGGCGCGCTTCGTATCGTCCATCGTCTGATGGCCCGACCACGGCTCCGGCACCATCATCATGATGGCGTGCGGCAGCGAACGGCCGGCNAGCACGAGCAGCTCGAGCGTGTTGTCGAACATCGCCGAGTCCGAGCCGTTCGGATTGATGATCGGCAGGAGCTTCTTGACGTCCTCGCCGAACAGCTCCGACTCGAACAGCGCTTCGCGGGCGTGCATCCAGTTCGCGTTGCCGCGCACGGTGTTGATCTCGCCGTTGTGCGCGAGATAGCGGTACGGATGCGCGCGATCCCAGCTCGGGAAGGTATTGGTGCTGAAACGCGAGTGCACCAATGCCAGCGCTGTCTCCATCAACGGATCATTTAGATCGAGGAAGTACTGCGCCAGCTGCGAGGTCAGCAGCATGCCCTTGTAGACGATCGTCTTCGTCGACAGGCTTGCGACGTACCAGGTAGAGGCGCCCTCGGCCGTCGATGAACGGATCTCGGAATAGGCGCGCTTGCGGATGACGTAGAGCTTGCGCTCGAACGCCATCTCGTCGGTGATGTCCGGGCTGCGGGCGATGAACACCTGCCGCATGAACGGCTCGCACGACTTGGCGGTCTCGCCGAGCATCGAGTTGTTCGTCGGGACCGTGCGCCAGCCGAGGACGGTCTGGCCTTCGGACTGGACGATCTGCTCGAACTTCTCCTCGATCTTGCGGCGAAGNGTCGCATTGCGGGGCAGGAAGACGATGCCGCAGCCGTACGCACCCGGTTCGGGCAGCGTGAAGCCGAGCTTCTTGGTCGCAGCCGCCAGGAACTTGTGCGGCATTTGGATGAGCACGCCCGCGCCATCGCCCGTATTGGTCTCGGCGCCGCAGGCGCCGCGATGGTCGAGATTGGTCAGGATCTGCAGGCCTTGTTGCAGGATCTTGTGCGATTTGCGGCCTTTTACGTCGACGACGAAGCCGACGCCGCACGCGTCGTGCTCATAAGCCGGGTCGTAGAGCCCCTGCTTTTCGGGGCGGGTCGTCCGATACCGACGTGCACCAGTGTCAGTCGTGCTCATAAGATAATGGCCTATCGCTAGCGTCTTCGAATCCGCATCCGACGGGCACGCGCATTACATAAGATGAGCGAACGTGCGCCGCCTGGGAGGGTCAGCCGGACCACCAGAATCCGTCTCGCGCAACAATCCGCGCAAACCGAAGGGCGAAATGCATGCAGGAGGGTGGCCGTTTGAGGACGACGCACCTCTTGGCGCTTGTGAGACAGGGAGCGTCGACAGCCCGGTCGATCTTCCTAAGTCACTGATTCACTTGGGCTGATTTCGCGCACAACTTACCCTGCGCCGCCGATTGCGAGAACCGGGCGCAGCGTGCTCGTGGAATACAACCCGTTGGAATGCCGGTCATATTACAGACGGGGGGCGATGCGTCAATGCGCTTGCGCGTCNCGCCGCCTCGGCGCGGGCGCNGCGAAAGTCGCGATCGGCCGCTTGTGGCCTTTCGGAGGTCTGGTTTTCGCCCCGCCCGGCTACCAGCGGGCCCAGGTGATTTGCCACTTACCGCCTTCCCGCACGATCGTTGCCTCGAAGCGGTGCAGGTCGGCGTTCATGTCCCAAGCATGAGCGGCGTCCGCACCGCGACCGAGCATGGCGACCAAGACCGTCACCCGCGCTTCGTCGTCGGCCGGGAAGTCGAGCGCTTCGATCCGCGTCAGCAGGCTAATGGACTGATTCGCAAGGAAGTACCCGCGGAGCAGGCGGGCGACGTCTTCCCGGCTATGGCCGTACGCATCGCGATAGACCGGCGAGATTTCCGCCAGCACGCCCCGCGCGTCGCGTTCTTGCGCCGCACGTTCCACCCGCTCGATGAGCGAGCGAACCTCCGCCTCGGGCGTTGTGCGTCCGCCGCATCCAGTCGCGGCCAGCAGCGAAAACACGACGAGCAGCGCACACCGGACAAGCATCGAGGGTCACCGCATCAGGGCCAAGAACGCCGGAGAGGGTAGTGCAAGTTGGGGGGTGAGTTCGACGGCGCGCGCACGGAGCAATTGAGAAGCGGGCCACGTCCTTGGGGGTTGGTCCATTCGGACCCTTGACCCTTATTGGGGCCGCGTGCTCAGATCGCCGGCAAATATCTGCGCACCGGAGTGTGCCAATCAAATCAACCTGGCAGCCGCCTGACCGCGGTCAAACAAGGGAGATTCTCTTCTATGACGTTGACTAGTCCCCTCACCAATGTAATTCGCTGCAGCGCTGTCGTGCTCGGCGCGCTGTTCTGTACGACCGCGTTGGCTCAAGGCGGGCTGCTTTCGACCAAGAAGGGTTCGGGCGGCAGCGAGGTGCAAGGCTCGGCAGGCCCAGGCGGCTCGCAAGGCGACAACGGGCTCGAGCACTGCGACAAGCCGATGGGCGCGCTCGCCGTCGTCGAGCCGCAAAACCACGTCACGCAGGCGCTGTCGCGCTACGGCTTGCAGTCGCCGACGGGGCTCATTCGCCTCATGGTGCAGCAGTCGAACTGCTTCATCGTCGTCGAGCGCGGCATGGCGATGCAGAACATGATGCAAGAACGCGCGCTGGCCGAAGCCGGTGAGTTGCGCGCCGGTTCGAACATGGGCGGCGGTCAGATGGTGAGCGCAGATTTCGTGCTCACGCCTGCGGTCGTGTTCTCCGAAGACAATGCCGGCGGCGTCGGCGGTGCGATCGGCGGTCTCATCGGCGGCACGCGCGGCCGCGTCATCGGTGCGGTGGCGGGCGGCCTCAAGTTCAAGGAAGCGCAGACGAGCATGCTCGTGACCGATGCGCGCACCGGTGTGCAGGTGGCTGCTGCCGAAGGTAGCGCGCGCAAGGCGGACCTGCGTCTGGGCGTCGGTCTCTTGGGCGGCGGTGCTGCCGGCGGCCTCGGCGGCTACGGCAACACCAACGAAGGCAAGATTCTCGCGGCGAGCCTGATGGACAACTACAACAATATCGTGCGCGCCGTGCGCGGCCAGCCGAGCCTGCATCGCGACGTCGGCACGCTCGCCGAAGAAGCGGGCCGCAAGACGAAGGGCGGNGCTGTGTTCGAGGAAGGCGACACGATCGTGCCGAAGATCGCCAACGTGAAGTTGCTCAGTCAACCGAACGATGGCGCCGGTGCGGTCGCGACCCTCAGCAAGAGCGACGAGATGATCTACTTGGGCGAGGAGCAGAACGGCTTCCTCCGAGTGGAAACCGGCCACGGCAGTGGTTGGGTGAAGAAGGTGCTCGTCACCAAGTAGGCTGGAGGCAGGAGGTTGGAGCAATAGAGAAGGCGCGCGCTGCGCGCCTTCTCGTTTCCAGCGGCTCCAGCGCTCATGGTGCAGTCGAGCTCGGCAGCATCACGGACAGTAGTTCTCGCTGATCTCGTGTGCCGTCGCGGGCACGTCTCTTTCGGTCGCGAGATATGAGTAGCGGCACCTCAGCGCCGCGAATCTCTTTTGCCAGTCTCCAGTCCCAACCCGCAGTCAGGCGGCCAAGCCCAGTTGCCTGAGCAGCGGCTCGATCCGTGGCTTGCGGCCGCGGAATTCCACGAAGGCATCCATCGGATCGCGTGCGCCACCTTGTTCGAGAATGCTTGCAAGGAAGCGATGTGCGACGTCGCGGTTGAAGATGCCGGCTTCCTCGAATGCGCTGAATGCGTCGGCGGCGAGCACTTCGGCCCACTTGTAGCTGTAATAGCCGGCCGCGTAGCCGCCCGAGAAGATGTGCTGGAAGCTGTGCGGGAAGCGGTTGAATTCCGGCGGCGTGACGACCGCGACATCGCGGCGCACCTCATCGAGGATGCGCAGAATATCTTGGCGGCTCGTTGGATGTTCGCTGTGGATGCGCAGGTCGAACAAACCGAACTCGAGCTGCCGCACCGTTTGCATGCCTGCCTGGAACGTACGGGTGCCGAGCAGTCGCGCGAGCTCGGTTTCAGGAAGCGGCTCGCCGGTCTCGACATGACCCGAGATGAGNGGCAGNACTTCCGGGCGCCAAGCGAAGTTCTCCATGAACTGGCTCGGCAGCTCCACGGCATCCCACGCAACGCCGTTGATGCCCGCAATGCTCGGGTAATCGACGCGCGTCAGCATGTGATGCAGCCCGTGGCCGAACTCGTGAAACAGCGTCACCACCTCGGAATGCGTAAGGAGCGACGGCTTGCCGCCGACCGGCGGCATGAAGTTGCAGACGAGATAGGCGACCGGCAGCGCGGTGCTGCCGCCAAGTCGTTTGCGGCCCACGCATTCGTCCATCCACGCGCCGCCGCGTTTCTTGGCGCGCGCATAGAGATCGACGAAGAACCCGCCGCGCGGTGAGCCGTCCGCATTCAGAATGTCGTAGAAGCGCGCGTCGGGGTGATAAACGTCGACACTCTCCCGCGGCACGATGCGCACGCCGTAGAGCGTTTCGGCCACTTTGAACATGCCGCTCAACACTTTGTCGAGCGGGAAGTAGGGCCGCAATTCTTCCTCTGACAGCTCGAACCGCTCGCGCTTCAAGCGTTCCGCGTAGAAGCTCACATCCCATGCATTGAGCTTGCGTCCGGCAAAGCGTTCGAGCTCGGCAAGCTCGCGCTCGGCGACGGGACGCGCCTTATGTGCGAGCTCTTCCAGGAACGTGCGCACTTCCGCCGGAGAGGTGGCCATCTTGGTCGCCAGCGAGTATTCGGCGTAATTCTCGAAGCCGACGAGCGCGGCGAGCTCGCGGCGCAGCGCGAGGATCTCTTCCATGACGGCCGAGTTGTCCCATTGCTCGGGCGACCATCCTTGATCGGAGGCGCGCGTGACCCAAGCGGTGTAGAACTCGCGCCGCAGCGGCTCCGACTCGGCGTACATCATCACCGCTTGATAGTTGGGCGCATCGAGCGTGAACAGCCAGCCTGCTTCGTTGCGCTCCCGCGCGGCGCCGCGTGCGCGTTCGATGATTGGTTGAGGCAAGCCTGCGAGCTCGCGCTCATCGTGTACGCGGCGCGACCAGGCGTTGGTGGCATCGAGCACGTTTTCGTCGAATTTCGACTGCAGCGTTGCTAGGCGCTCCATCAAGGCCTTGAAGCGCGCTTTGCGCTCCGGCGGCAGCGCGACGCCGGCCAAGCGAAAATCGCGCAGCGCGTTCTCGAGCAGCTTGCGCTGCGCCGGGCTGAGACGCGCGCCTTCCTGCGCGAGCACGGTCTCGTAGGCACGATAAAGTGCCTCGTTCTGCGCGAGGTCCGTATACCATGCCGTGAGCAGCGGCAAGCAGGCGTTGTAGGCGGCGCGCAGCTCGTCGGTGTTGACGACCGCATTCATGTGTCCGATCGGCGACCACGTGCGCGCGAGGCGATGATGCATCTCTTCGAGCGGCACGACGAGCGTGTCCCAGGTATTGGCGCCGCTTGCGAGCAGCGCCGTCAGCTGCGTGCGGTTCTCGTTCAAGAGCGCACGGATCTGCTGCTCGATCTGATCGGCGCGAATCGCGGAAAACGCCGGCAATTGCAAAGCTTCGGCCATCGTGCTGTCCCGGATTTTCGTTGAGATGGGTTCGGCGAACCCGACGCGCAAGACCTGGGTTCGTATGGAACGCGCGATTCTAGAGCACGTTCCGAAAGGCGGCGACTCTCGCGATCAGGCGTACCGGCGNGGTGCTTGACAGCACGATTGCCGCGGATGGAGGCTGTGCGCCAATGGCGGCGGCGCTCGGTCGGCGCCGCTACAACCCTGATCCTTGCTTCTCGATCATCATGGCAGTCAGAACCTACGACGGCATCGCCCCTCAGATCGGCCCGCGCGCATACGTGGATCCGGCAGCGGTCGTGATCGGTCGCGTCACGATCGGCGAGGACGCTTCGATCTGGCCGTGCGCCGTATTGCGCGGCGACGTGCACGAAATTCGCGTCGGTGCGCGCACGAGCATCCAAGACGGCAGCATCCTGCACGTGACGCACGACAGCCCGGAGTACTCGCCCGGCGGGCGCGCCTGTATCGTGGGCGCGGACGTTACGGTTGGACATCGCGTCGTGCTGCACGCCTGTACGATCGGCGATCGCTGTCTGATCGGGATGGGCTCGGTCGTGCTCGACGACGTCGTCATCGAGGATTCGGTGATCCTCGGTGCGGGCAGTCTCGTGCCGCCGGGCAAGCGTCTCGAACGCGGCGGGCTTTACGTCGGCAGTCCTGCCAAGCGCGTGCGTGATCTGACGCCGAAGGAGCTCGCGTTCCTCACGTATTCAGCCGAGCACTACGTTCGCCTGAAGGATTCGTATTTCGTGTAAGGCGCGCGGACAACGCGCGCCGTGCGAGCGCGCGTCGATCTACTTCTGGCTCTTGACAGCTTCGAGCACCGGTTTGGTATCGGGTTTCACGCCGCGCCACAAATAGAACGATTCGGCGGCTTGCTCGACCAGCATGCCCCAGCCGCATTCCGCCCGGCCTGCTCCGACCGACTTCGCCCAGCGAGTGAACGACGTGTCGCCCTTGCCGTACGCCATGTCGTAGCAGAGCGTGGCGGGACCGATCACCGAGCGCGGAATCGGCGGCACGGTGTCCTGCAAGCTCGCCGACGTTGCGTTGAGGACGAGCTCGAAGGTGTGATCTTCCGAGATGCCGTCGAACCCGCAGCCGCGCACGTTGCCGAGCAGGCTGAATTCGCGCGCAAGGTCGAGCGCGCGCTGCTCGTTGCGATTGGCAATCTCGAGATACTCAGGTCCTTCCGCAAGCAGCGGGCCGAGCACGCCGCGCGCAGCGCCGCCTGCGCCCACGATGAGGATACGGATGTCCTTGAGCGACATGCCGAGATTGCGGGTGAGGTCGGTGACGAGCCCGGCGCCGTCGGTGTTGTCGCCGTAAATCCCGTCGTCGCGCAGCATCAGCGTATTCACTGCGCCCGCGATCTCCGCCCGCGGCGTGCGATAACGCGCGACGAACGCAGCAACTTGCTTGTGCGGCACCGTCACGTTGAGTCCTTTGCCGCCGGTTTGGAAGAACGCGGCCACTTCGCGCTCGAATGCGTCGGGCGTCGCGTCGATGCGACCGTACGTGATGTTCTGATTCGTTTGTTTGGCGAACATGCCGTGAATGAACGGCGACCAGCTGTGACTGATCGGGTGGCCGATCACGGCATAACGATCGGGTGCGCCAGTCTCGCTCATGTCAGTATCCGCGCTGATCTCGCAGCCACTCCGCTGCGCGCTTGGCGTAGTAGGTGAGGATGCCGTCGGCGCCGGCGCGGCGGATGCACAGCAACGATTCGAGCACGACGGCGCGCTCGTCGAGCCAGCCGTGTTGTGCTGCCGCTGCCAGCATCGCGTATTCGCC
>JGI25326J35508_1002476_pt1 | contig 12436 bp, 4 predicted proteins | sample HigsolmetaAR201D_FD_35508 | JGI IMG/M metagenome (IMG submission 35508)
CTGGGGGAGACTTCAAGAAGGGGGCTGCCTTCCGGCGCCGGCCGAGTCGTCTTGATTGAGGACCAGCGAGAAAAGTTGGCGGAATTCTGGGTGCAGCGTAGCGTTAAAGATCCACGCAATCGGCGTCTCCGCCTCCGGCTGGCGAATTCCGACGTTTATCCGAATTCAAGGCTCGTGATCACTCAGCTCCACAGCAGCTTGGCAAGCATAAGCTGGGGCAGCTATTGACGCGACTTTCGAAAAGGCGCTGGTGTAAGGTATTGCCAACAGAAATGTTTCATTGTGCGGGTGCAACACCGCTCGGGGGTAAGAACGGTCGCTTTGAGTGGCCTTTTTCGTGCGCTGATGCGAGCCCTGCGTCTTTCACCGCAATTCGGACGTGGACCGGCCAGCCGCCAGGTGCGGATAGCAGTCGCGGCGGCAAGTGGCCTCGTGGCCCAGCTCGATCGCTGGAAGGTTTCGGTTAGCAGCGACGGGGGCAAAGCCTCGGGAGCTTACGCGGCTGACCGAGGAAGAGCTGCGTTTTCGCAGGGCTTGCTTGCGGTTATGGCTCCCAAGCCTTGGTGTGACAGCTCAAGCTGGTCGCGTTCTCTGTCGAGGCCCGCAGATCTCTTCGACGGATTTCACCAATCGCAACTTGGCCGTCGCTGCCCGTATCTCGATGGAGCAGTGAAATCGCCCTGGTTTCTTTTCTGGGCTGATGGAGGAGTCTTCCGCCGGTGTGCAGGCGTACGTGGGGGGCGGACGCTTGCCGCTGGGGGCGGTCACGGTCCTTCCGGTGCGATGTGATGCGCCGAGAGGGGCGGGCTGCTACCGGGTACTGACGCTGCGGACGCGATCTCTTTCGGTCAGCCCGCGAGTGTACAGAATCGGATTTCGTGGGGCCGAGCATTGTGGGGCAACCGTTGCATGGGCCAGCATGGGCAACGGTCTGGTCGCTCGTTAATGTCTGCATAGCGCCATTATGTTTTATGTAAATACTGGTTATTTGTGGATGATCTATGCCGGTGTCGGCGTTGTGGCGTGAGCCCAGGATAGCTTTAGGTGCTCTGAAGTATAGCGGCTGGATGTCGGTTGAGTCGCGTGCAGCTGCTTGAGGGGGGGCAACTCGCTGCATGTGAGTGACTATAGCGTAAGCTTCCAGCGATGGATGTGCTTCGCGATGATTATTGCTAGGCGCGCTGGCGCTATAGTCTGTCTGAAAAGTTCCGCGTGCTTGCTTGACTACACCATGGTTCATAGATATAAAGCCGGTCCGGTTGTTGAGTGCCAAAAATACAACTAGGGCCAGGTTGCTGCCTTTGCGAGTGGCAAGCGGCTGTTCGATGACGCTCGCAACGTTGGCCAAGACGCTCGGCAATACGCCGGTGCATCGATTAGTTGAGTCTTGGGGCGAGCGTTGCGCAAGACGCGGCGATCTTGCAGTCGTGGCGAGTTGGGGCGAATAGGCAGCGCCCGGGGGAGGTTTGGGCGGTGCCTCCTCGGCGAGCATCCTTCACTCCCCTTGGTCTTCCGTCGCCTCGTGTAGTTGTTTTGTGGCCGTGCGGATGTAGAGGCCGTTCGTAGAGTCAATCGATTCTGTGGGTGAACGTGCAGCAATCGTGCTGCGCGACACTATCTATTAAATCTGTAATCTGGACGGCACAGTCATTTCTGGATCGCAGTCTGCAGTCTGGTGTTGCCGGTACGCTCCGTTCGTAAGGGTGAATGGAGCAGTGATGCCTAGCCTTCGCGTCAGCGAATGGTCACGGTTAAACCTGCAATTGCGCAGTGTTGGTGACCAGTGTTGATAGATTGCTAGGTCGCTACAAGGCTAGAGACCATTATTTCGGCTAAGGGGACGTCTAGTCACGCCGGTTATGGCACGCTTTTGCGTCAGCCAGTGGAGATCTGGCCTGTTCAAGCAAGGATGGCGAACGAACTCTTATATGCGGAGGGTAGGGTTATGGATCTGAAGCACACGAAGGTGATCGGGCCAGGCCACGGTTCGCTTCCGTTTCGAGGGTTGGATAACCTGGCAGACCTGCCTTGTAAGCCGGGGCCATTGATTACGGCCGACAGCCCCTACGGGGCAAGCCCTGGCGAGGCGTTGATTTGTACCCGTGGCGATGGTGGCGTTCAGCCCGGCCGATTCGGACGCATCTTCTGCAGGTCCAACTACAGGCCCAGCGATGAAGCCATTCACGAGCTGGCCGAGACGATGCGCGAGCCGAGCTTGGCACCAAACGATCACCCGGACGTGCCATTGGGTTTCACGTTCCTCGGTCAGTTCATCGACCATGACTTGACCCTGGATGCGACCACGATGTTCGGAAAAATGGAGGATCCCAAGGGGATTACGGATTTTCGGACACCCAACTTGGATCTCGACTGTCTGTATGGTGCCGGCCCTGGCGTGGATCGTTTCATGTATGACGTGACGCCGCCGGGCGACAAGAACCCCTACAAGTTGCTCCTGGACTTCGGCCGGAGCTTCGACCTTCCCCGCAATAGTCGTAATACGGCGATCATTGGCGACTTGCGGAATGATGAGAACTTTCTGATTTCGCAGCTCCACCTGGCGTTTATCAAGTTCCACAATGCGGCCGTCGATTACTTCCTGGCTACGCAGCCGGAGAAATACCGAGGGCTGCACGGGAATGTTTTCCTGTTCAAGGACGCCTGGCACAACGTGCTATGGCATTACCAGTGGATCATTGTGCATGAATTCTTGCCGAAGGTCGTTGGGCAGGAGATGGTCGACGATGTTCTGACCAATGGCTTCAAGGTTTTCGATTGGGAACGCATGGGCGCCAAGTTCCCGTTCATGCCAGTGGAGTTCTCTACCGCGTGTTATCGGCTCGGTCACACGATGTTGCGCCAAGATTACATCGTGAATGACCTGATCAAGAAGGATCTCTTCCAACTGCCGGTCTTCGGCACGCCACGGATCAATAGCGAGCTGGAGAAACTGGATTTCACCAAGTTCTTCGATTTCCCGGGACGGCCGCCCGCCCAGCGCAGCCGACTGTTCGATGCTAAGATTCCCGAGCCGGTCTTCAACTTGCCGTTCATCGATCCGGTTCAGGACAAGCCTGTCTCGCTGCCGGAACGCAACATGCTCCGGGCTCTGATCTTCGGAGTGCCGTCCGGTCAGGAAGTGGCTAGGGCGATGCAGAGGTGCGGTGTGGACGTAAGGGTCTACAGTAATGATGAGCTGGGCATCGATCCGGTGCTCAGTAAACATCTGGGAGGCGAAGCACCGCTATTCTTCTACATGCTAAAAGAAAGCGAGTTCGAGCCAACGAATAGCCGCCACTTAGGGCCGGTGGGCGGCCGGATTGTGGCCGAGGTGTTCCTCAACTACCTCAGCACGATTTCCGGGAACTATCTGAAGGATTGCAAGGAATGGAAGCCGATCTTTCCGCGGGCCAATGAAGACGACTTCACGATGGTCGATCTGCTCACGTTCGCGAACGCGTAAGCCAGACCGGGTAAACGCGAAGGGATGAGCTACGGACGTTTTGGGCGTTGGCAGCCCGCCCAATAGCTTCCGTTAGAGCCCTGGCCGAAAAACTCGGCCAGGGCTCTCTTCGTTGGACGGTTTGTAGTATCAGCGCGACGGTTTTATGCCTGACGGTCTTCAATCCGGGAAAGGGATTGTCGGCACGACCGGACGAGCGGGATTTTGGGGCTTGGATGGGCACGCCACGACGTTAGTGATTATGTCCCGCGTGGGGATCGATGCCGCCGCCGGCTTGGTTTTTCAGGGCCAGGTGCATCTGGTAGGCACCGCGGCCGGCGAGCACATCGCCGGGGAAAATTGCTCCGTCGTTGGCCACCACCACTGCCTGGCGGTCGCGGTAGATCACGTGGACCGGCACGCGGTCAAAGTGGTCGCCGTTACGCTGGTACACGTAGGTTTCGGCCCCGTCTTCGACGACGGCGTCCACAGGCAGCACAATCTGTTTGGTCCAGCGCTGGACGGGTACGCGCAGTTCCATTCGCTGGCCCGGCTTGAATCGCCACTCGATGAACCGCACGCCGCCGGGCGTGGTCCGGTCCAGCAGTACTTCGTTCGAGAGCGGGATGTAGAAGCGGAACGCGCGGCTGGAGGCGTCGATCTGGTCGGCCAGGTACATCACGTGCAGGTTTTCGATCACGTCGGACCGTTGGTCGCCGGTCAGCAGCACGGCCGAGATGGGAATGCGGTCGCGCACGGCCGCCCGCAGGGCCTCGGCATCATCCTCGTACGCATGGCCTTCGATGTACAGCTCGCAGTGGTCGGCCAGTATGCAAAGGGTTTCGCCCGCTTCGACGTGCTGCCCCTGCACGACCGAGAGCTGCTGCACGTGGAACAGATGCTCCTCGGCACAAGCTCCCGATTCGCCTTCGTGTTCGTGGTCCAGGGCAGAAACCGTGAGAGAACGCAGCAATTGCCTGGTGCGGAGGATTTGGTCTACCTGCGTTTCCGATAACCCATGCAGCAGCAGGGCCTGCCGTTCGGCGAGGAGCGAAGCTTCGAGCTTTTGGCGTTCGTAATCCTGCTCAAGCACGCGTCGTCCGGCGACCACGCCTTCGCCGGCGCTTTCCAGCCGGGCGATTTCACGCCGGATCACGTCCAGGCTTTCAGCGGTGCGCAAGAACTCCCGCTGGGCGGAAACCAGTTCTTCGTGCATCAGGCGGATTTCGAACAGCGGGCTGCCCGGCTCTACCGCCATGCCGGCCACGACGTTGATACGGGTGACCACGCCCGATAGTGGCGCGGTGACCTGGATCTGCGAGAGTCCGGGCCGTTCCACCACGATCGCCGGCAGTGTGACGGTCCGGGCGTAGTCCGATAGCTGCACCGTGACCGGTTCGTAGTTGATGTTACGCAGGGCCCAGGGGCTCAGCTCGATCGAGTTCGCCGCGTTGTGGGCATGATCATGGTCATGCCCGTGATCGTGGCCGTTCTTGGAGCCGGGCTGGCCATTGGCGGCCGTGGACGAGGCGGCGGGCTCGGGCCACCAGTGTTCGCGCCATACCGCGGCAGCGACCACGCCGACGACGATCAGAATCGCCGCCAGGCTCCAAGCAATCGTACGATTCCGCGACCGGGGAAAGCCCATCGTGTACCTCTCACTGTCAGCGGCGGAGGAAATCTTGCGGTACGGGGTAGCGGCGGGCCTGCGCCAGGTAACGCTTTTGCGACTTGGGGGCTGCGGGACCTAGCCCAACGGTTCGTCCCACGACCACCACATTTAGAACTGTATAACCAAAGCGCCGCCATGGGAACGGTACGCCATCTGCCCCCGGTTGGCCCACAGGTGACGGCACAGCGAGCGGCCGGGGCACAATATACATCAACAATAGGTTATTGGTCGGTGGCGGACGGCTTTCCTGTTCGCAGGCCAGCCATGTGAATGAGCCGTTAGGACGTTGCTAGCAACGGCGGCGCATTGGCGGCGTTTTCGAGCGCTTTGTGGGAACTCATGGGCAGCCTCGGGCGTCTGAATGGTGGTCGCGACGAGGCTGCAGCGTTCGTAAATCATTGAACGATTGCACGTTGTATTTCTTCGACCATCGCGGCCGTGGTATCAAGGAAAGCACGTCGGAGTCGCCGGAAGCTCGTGGTTATCGAGCATCGCTGCCGCTAAAGCGGGGGCGCTTGGACGTATCCCTTTACGCAACGTTTGGAGAATCACCTGTGCGTTTGCTGCTCGCATGTGGATGCGTTGCCATCGCATCTCTGGCTATCTGCGTCGCTTACGCGGTTTCGCAAGAGTCGCGGGCCGACCAGTGGAAACAGGTGTACGACGCCATGGCTAAGGAACTCCCCCGTACCGCCTTGGAGAAGTTGGAGCCGATCATCGCGTCGGCCAAGAAAGAAGGGGCCTGGCCCGAGGCGGTCCGGGCCGTGAGCCTGAAGATCCTGCTTGAAAGCGGCATCGATGACAGCGATTTCGAGGGGGCCTTTCCGCGCATGCGGCAGGCGATTGAGCAGTCGCCCGAACCGATGAAACCTGCGATGCACGCCATCCTGGCGCATTGGTACTGGCGGTACTTCCAGGAGCATCGCTGGCGGATCGGGCAACGGACGGAAACGTCCGATTCGCCCGGCGACGACCTGACCACCTGGTCACTGCCGCGGATCGTGGCTGAGATCGATCGCCAGTTCCAGGCGGCGCTTGCCCAGGGCGAGGCTCTCAAACGTACGCCTATCGCCGAGTACAAGCCGTTGCTCCAAGAGGGGACGATGCCGGCGTCGTACCGGCCTACGGTGTACGACCTGCTGTTGTACGAGGCGATCGCGTTTTACGCCTCGGGCGAGGCCACGGTCACGCAGCCGGAAGACGCCTTTGAGTTGGAAGCCGGCAGCCCGATTTTTGCCGCACCGGATCAGTTTCTGGCCTGGGAACTTTCCAGTGACGGCCACCTGGCCAAGGCGATCAAGCTGTATCAGCAGTTATTGCGGCTGCACGCCGACGACGCGGATCGTAGCGCGTACCTGTCGGCCGATCTGGAGCGGTTGCTCTTGGGCTACAGCTACGCGGTGGGATCTGAAAAGGATGAACGATACCTTGCCGCACTCAAACGGTTTGCCGAAGCGCATCGCGATCATGCGCTGGCCAGCCTGGCTTATTACCGGTGGGCCGAAGTGCTCCAGCGGCAGGACAAGCTGGTCGAGGCACACAAGCTGGCGGCCGAGGGCAAGCAGCTGCATCCCGATAGCGTGGGTGCCAAGCTGTGCCACAATTTGATCGCGCAAATTGAACAGCGCGAGGTCACCGTGCTGGCCGAACGGGTGTGGAACAAACCCTGGCCGGCCGTTGAAGTTAGCTACCGCAACATTGACCACATCTATTTCCGTGTGGTTAAGGCGGACTGGGAATCGCGGCTCAGGCAGATGCGCTTTGGGCCAGAGCATTGGGACCAGGATGCCAAGCGGCAACTACTTGCTCAGCCTGCGGTCAAAGCGTGGGATGTCCAGTTGCCGCCGACTTCCGATTACCGCGAGCGCAAACAAGCGGTGGCGGTGCCTGAGGATCTGGAGCCGGGGTTCTACTACCTGATTGCTAGCTGCCGCGATGATTTCAGCCAGCGCAACAACGTGTTGCTGTTCACCGAGTTCTGGGTGAGCGACCTGGCGCTGGTGATGCGCGAACGGCACGGCGATCCGGCCCTCCAAGGGCTTGTCACGCTGGCGGATTCGGGTGAGCCCGTCGAAGGTGCTACGGTCAAGACCTGGCGCCTGGACCCCCGCAGCAACCAGTGGATTGTCGGGCCGCAGGGGCGAACCGATGCCGCGGGCCTCTTCAACATTCCCGTCGAACGACGTGATTACGGTCAGTTTGCCGTCCTGGTGCAATGGGGGCAGCACCTGGCTTCACGCGGCTTCGAAAACGTCTACGGATACGATCAACGGCAGCAACCGTTTGAAAGCACCGTTTTCTTTACCGATCGAGCGTTGTACCGGCCGGGGCAGACCATCCACTACAAAGGGCTGAGCTTCCGCGCCGATCATCGCAATCGCAGCTACGAAGTCCTGCCGCGGCGGCAGTTGACGGTCATCTTCCAGGACCCCAACGGCAAGGAGATCGCCCGGCAGCAGCACCAGACCAACGCTTTTGGCGCGTTCCACGGCAGCTTCACGGCGCCTGCGAATCGTCTGCTGGGCCGGATGATGATTCAGGTGCAAGGCGGCCCGCCGGGCATGGCTCAGGTGGCGGTCGAAGAATACAAGCGGCCCAAGTTCGAGGTGCAGCTGCACCCGGCCCAGGAAGCTCCGCGGTTGGGCGAAGAAGTGCTGCTGACCGGTACGGCCTCCGCATATACCGGGGCACCGATCGACGGTGCCAAGGTTCGCTACCGCGTGGTCCGCGAAGTCCGGTTCCCGGACTGGTGGTCGTGGTGGCGTGGTTTCCAGCCGCAGCCACAGCAGGAAATCGCCCACGGTACGGTGCAGACCGATCGTGAGGGCCGCTTCCAGGTCACGTTTACCGCCGTGCCGGATCGCTCCGTGCCGGAGACAAGCGAGCCGGTGTTTGTGTACCGCGTCACGGCCGACGTGACCGATAACGCGGGCGAAACGCGTTCGGCCTCGCGCCAGATTCGGGTGGGGTACGCGGCCCTGCAAGCTACGCTGACGGCAGATTCTTGGCAAACCACAGCCAATCCGGTCGAGATCAAGATTACGACCACGTCGCTGGATGGCGAAGGCCGCGAAGCAGGCGGAAAGGTCAAAATCTATCAGCTCCAGGCTCCTGATCGCGTGCATCGCGCGCCACTTACCAATGACAGCTACCCGTATTATCCCGGGTACGGGGCAAGAGGTGGATTCGAAAACGGTGCCGGCAACGATCCGGATGATCTGAGTAACCCGGCCAATTGGCCGCTGGGCGAGGTGGTGGCCGAGCAAAACTTTGCCACTCGGGATAACGGCACCGCCGAGCTTGCGTTCACGCTTCAGGAAGGCGTGTACCAGGCGGTGCTGGAATCCCAGGACCGCTTCGGCAAAACGGTCACGGCCCGGCTGCCGCTCACGGTGATCCATCCCGAAGCCGATCGCCTGAACATCAAAGTCCCGCAGCTCCTCAAGCTGCGCAGCACGACGGTGGAGCCCGGTGAGGAGTTCGTCGCCGTGTGGGGCAGCGGCTACGACAACGCTCGGGCCTATGTCGAGATCGAACGCCAGCAGCAGATCGTCAAGGCGTTCTGGACCGACGCCAAGACCACGCAAGCCAAAATTGCGGTGGCGGTGCCTGAGGAGTGGCGCGGTGGTTTCACCCTGCGGGTGACGATGGTCCGCGAGAACCGGGCGTACATCGAGTCGCACCGGATCGACGTGCCGTGGACAAACAAGCAACTGAAGGTGGCTTGGGAGCGGTTCACGTCGAAGCTGCTGCCCGGCCAGAAAGAAACCTGGACGGCCGTAGTAACCGGTCCCGATGCCCAGCGGGCCGCGGCTGAAATGGTCGCCACCCTGTACGACGCTTCGCTCGATACGTACTTGCCGCACGAGTGGATGCGTTGGCTGAACATCTTCTACCAGGATCACTCGACCCTGAATGTGCGGTTCGACAACGGGCAAATGCGGTTGCGGCACCTGGCCGGCGGTTTTTCCAGTGACCTGGAGCACGTCGTGATTCGTTACCCGCACTTGGACCCAGAGATTGTCGGCTACGGCAACGGTGTGGGCTGGATGCAGAATAAGGGGGGCGGCCTGCTGGCAGCCGACTATGCGGCGGCCGTGCCCCTGGCGGCGCAAGCGCGTGGCATGGGCGGGATGGCTCCGGGACGTGAAATGGCTCTAAGAAAGAGCGATGGCATGCCGCCGGCCGACGCGAACGTAGCTGCCGAGGCGGCACCTGCGGATCGCGTCCCGGATACGCAGGCCGTCGCGCCACGTACCAACCTGGCAGAAACCGCGTTTTTCTTCCCGCATTTGACCACCGACGACGAGGGCACGGTGCGGATCAGCTTCACCATGCCTGAGGCGCTCACGCAGTGGAAGTTCATGGCCTTTGCGCACGATACGCAGTTGCGCAGCGGCTCGCTTCACGATCGCGTGGTGACGTCCAAGGATCTGATGGTCGAGCCCAATCCGCCGCGGTTTGTCCGCGAAGGCGATGAACTGGAGTTCGCCGTCAAGGTAACCAACCGCTCGGCGAAGGCCCAGCAGGGGAAGTTGCGGCTGACGTTCACCGACGCGCGCACCGGCAGCGACATGACGGCCGCCCTGGGCATCGAGGATGCCGAGTTGCCGTTCGAGGTGCCCTCCGGCGAGTCGCGCAGCTACGCGTGGCGTCTGAGCGTGCCCAACGGGGCCGGTTACCTGGTGTACCGCGTGGTGGGCACCACGGGCATGTTGTCCGACGGCGAAGAGAACTTCCTGCCGGTGCTCTCGAAGCGGATTTTGGTTACGGAATCGCTGCCGCTGCCCATCCGCGGCGAGCAGGCCAAGACGTTCCAGTTTGAGCATCTGCTGACCTCGGGCGATTCGAAGACGCTGCAGAGCCAGGGGCTGACGGTGGAGATGGTATCCAACCCGGCCTGGTATGCCGTGCTGGCGTTGCCTTACCTGATGGAATACCCGCACCAGTGCAACGATCAGGTGTTCAATCGCTTCTATGCCAACGCCGTGGCGCAGCACATCGTGAAGTCCGATCCCACAATCCGCCGCGTGTTCGAGCAGTGGCGGAACACGCCGGCGCTGGACAGCCCGCTGTTCAAGAACCAGGACATCAAGAACGTGCTGGTGGAAGAAACGCCCTGGTTGCGCGATGCCCAAAACGAAAGCCAGGCTCGGCGGAACATCGCCATCTTGTTCGATGAGAACCGGTTGACCGCCGAGCTCCGCAGCGCGTTCGAACAGTTAGCCCAAGGGCAATATGACGACGGGGCCTGGCCGTGGTTCCCGGGCGGACGGGGGAACGATTTCATCACCCTGTACATTACCACCGGGTTTGGCCGCCTGCGACAGTTGGGCGTGCCGGTCGATGTGCAACCGGCGATCAAGTCGCTGCACCGGCTCGACGCCTGGATCGACCGTAACTATCGCGCGATCCTCGAGGCGGCTAAGCGCGATCGGGAGCAGTTGAGCAAGAGCCACTTGAACCCGACGATTGCCCTGTACCTGTACGGACGCAGCTTCTTCCTGAAAGATCAACCGGTTGCCAACGAACACCGCGAGGCGTTCAGCTTCTTCGAGAACCAGGCCAAAGAGCATTGGACGAAGCTGGATTCGCGGCAATCGCAAGCGCACCTGGCGATCGCTTTGCACCGGCTGGGACAGCGCGAGTCGGCCCTGGCCATCATGGAGTCGCTGCGCCAGCGGGCCGTGCGGAACGACGAGCTGGGGATGTACTGGCACGATGGGCCGCGCTCGTGGTGGTGGTATCGGGCCCCGATCGAGACGCAGGCCCTGATGATCGAGGCCTTCGAGGAAGTCGCTCGCGATCCGCAGGTCGTCGAGGAATGCCAGGTGTGGCTGCTCAAGCAGAAGCAGACGCAGGACTGGAAGACCACCAAGGCCACGGCCGACGCGGTGTACGCGTTGCTGTTGCGGGGCGTGAATAACCTGCTGGCCTCCGACGCGCTGGTCGAAGTCACCTTGGGCGACAAACGGATCGAGCCTGGCAACGTAGAGGCCGGTACGGGCTACTACCGTGAGCAGTTTGCCGGTTCGGACGTGAAGCCGGCGATGGGCCACATTACGGTCAAGAAGGACGATCCGGGCGTGGCCTGGGGCGCCGTCCACTGGCAGTACCTGGAGGACATCGATAAGGTGCCCGCCTACGAAGGTACGCCGCTGACGGTTCGCAAGGCCCTGTACACCAAGGTGAACACGCCCCAGGGGCCGCGGTTGGAGCCGGTGGATGGCCCCGTGAACGTGGGCGATGAGCTGGTGGTACGGATTGAGGTCCGCGTCGATCGCGACATGGAGTACGTCCACCTGAAGGATCAACGCGGTAGCGGTACCGAACCGGTGGATGTACTGTCGCAGTACCAGTTCCGCGATGGGTTGGCGTACTACCAGTCCACCCGCGATACGGCCACGCACTTCTTCATCGACTACCTGCCCAAGGGCACGTATGTCCTGGAGTACTCGACGTGGGTTGTACACCGCGGGCAGTACACCTCGGGCGTTGCCAGCATCGAGTGCATGTACGCTCCCGAGTTCAACAGTCATTCCGGCAGCGTCACGCTTACGGTCAAGTAGTCTGCCGGGCAGGCACAACGTGCCACGCGTCACGAGCCGTCAATGGAAACGGCCCCGGCAGAATGCGTCATTCTGCCGGGGCCGTGTTGTTTGTCGGACTGTGGATGACGCTACTGCTGCTGCAACTTCTTCAGCGCTTCCGTGGCAGCATCACGCACCTGGGGAACCGGGTCGTTCTCGGCCACTTCTTGCAGCCGGCTGACCGCCTGCTGCATGCTGCCGCCCAGCAGGGCGATCGTCTTGGCGGCTTCGTAACGCACCAGCGGTTCTTCGTGGCTCAGGCCGGCGATCAGAATCGGCTTCACGGCCTCGACCAACTGCGGGTTCTCGGGGGCGATCCGCACCAAGGCCCACACGCTCAGCAGACGCAGCTTTTCGTCGCGAGCGGCGAGGTTCTTGCGAATCTCGGGCAGGGCTTCCTCGGCGGCCTTACCCATCGCGCCCAGTGCATAGGTCGCGCCGGCTTTGAGCTGGATATCGTCGGACTTGAGATCTTTGAGCAGTTCGGGGATCACCGAGGCCGGAGCCGGGCCGATGTTCGACAGGCTCATGAAGATCTCGCGGCGAGCGTCCTTATCGGTCTCACCGCGGAGGGCTTCAACCAGAGCCGGCACGGCGTCCTTGGCATCGGGGCCAATACGGCCCAGCACCACCACGGCAGCACGACGCAGCTTGGGATTCTTCAGTTCCGCGGCCACCGGCCCCACGGCGGCTTTGCCCATGTCGACCAGAGTGTCGGCCACGTTGGTGGCG
>JGI25326J35508_1002498_pt1 | contig 12369 bp, 10 predicted proteins | sample HigsolmetaAR201D_FD_35508 | JGI IMG/M metagenome (IMG submission 35508)
GGGGCCGCGGTCGCGCGAGCCGGCCGTCGCCGCCGGCTGCGCGCTGGCGGGCCGCGGCCGGCTCACCCGCCGTCGCGCAGCGCCGCGCGCTTGATCTTCCCGCTCGCGGTCTTGGGGAGCTCGTCGGCGAAGTCCACGATCCGCGGGTACTTGTAGGGCGCGGTCTGCCGCTTCACGTGCTCCTGGAGCTCGCGCCGCAGCTCGTCGCTGGGCTCGCCGGAGCGCAGGACAACGACCGCGCGCACCACCGAGCCGCGCTCGGGGTCCGGCGCGGCGACCGCGGCCGCCTCGGCGACGGCGGGGTGGGTGAGGAGCGCGGACTCGACCTCGAACGGCCCGATGCGGTAGCCGGAGGAGAGGATCAGGTCGTCGCTGCGGCCCTCGTACCAGTAGAAGCCGTCCTCGTCGCGGCGGACGATGTCGCCGGTCGCCCACCACTCGCCGTCCACGAGCCGCTCGCGCGCGTCCTCGGGGCTCTCGCCCAGGTAATGCGAGAAGAACGTGGGGCAGCTCGAGGCGCGCACCTGAAGCTCGCCGGACGCGCCGTCCTCGGCGGCCACGCGCAGCTCCATGCCGGGGAGCGCACGTCCCATCGAGCCGGGGCGCGGGCCGTCCCCCGGGAGGTTGCCGGTGAGCTGGCCGGTCTCGGTCTGGCCGTAGCCGTCGCTGATCACCAGGCCGGTGGCCTCCTCCCAGGCGTCCATCACCTCGGGGTTGAGCGCCTCGCCGGCCGAGACCATGCGGCGCAGGGAGGGGAGGGGGCGGAGCTGCGCGCGCTTGGCCATCAGGCGGTACTCGGTGGGGGTCTGGCAGAGGACGTTCACGCCCTCGCGCTCGATGATCTCGAGGCGCTGCTCGGGGTCGAACCGGCCCTCGGCGAGCACCGCGACGGCGCCGCAGAGCCAGGGCGCGACGAACACGTTGCGGGCGGACTTCGACCAGCCGGTGGCGGTCGTGCACCAGACGAGCTCGCTGCGCTTGGCGCCGAACCAGTGCTCGGCCTGCACGCGCTGGCCGAGCAGGTAGCGGGTCGTGTGCACGGCCCCGCGTGGCTCGCCGGTGGTGCCCGAGGTGAACACGATCAGCGCCGGGTCCTCGGGGTCGAGATCGACCACCTCCGCGGGCCACTCCTGCGGCAAATCCTCGTCCAGGATGCGCTCGAACTCGCCGAGCAGGAGCGTCGGCACCCCCTCGGGGAGCTCGCCGAGCAGCCGCTCGTCGATCACGCAGAGCCTGGGCTCGGCGGCGCGCACGCGCAGTTCGAGGTCGTGGCGGCGCAGCTGCGTGTTGCAGGGCAGCGCCACAGCGCCCATGCGCCAGCAGGCAAGCAGCGTGAGCACCCACTCGATGCGGTTGCCGACGAGGGTCATGACGACGTCGCCGCGGCGCACGCCACGCGCCCAGAGCGCTCCCGAGACGCCCGCGCTCATCGCGACCAGCTCGCCGAAGTGCCAGTAGCGCCGCGAGCCGTCCTCGGCGAGGGCGAGCAGCGCGCGCTTCGAGGCCGGGAACTGCTCCATCACGTCCTCGATGAAGTTCATGGGCCCCAAGTCTTACGGGTCGGCACCGCGGGAGCGGACGGCGCCCGCGGGCGCCCGGTCAGGGGCGCCAGATCCAGGGCTCGAACCCGGCGCTGCCGTTGTCCGCCGTGAAGAAGAGGGAGCGGCCCACGGGCGTGAACGAGTACGGAAGGGACGAACCGGACGGGTTGAGCTCGAACTTGCGGGTGCCGTTCGGCTTGCCGTCGGTCACCCACAGCTCGTAGTCGTCCGGGGCGCTGGAATCGGTCGCGCTGAAGACGACGCGGCCGGCGAAGCGCGTCGGGTCGCTGAAGTAGATCATCGAGCTGCCCGCCGGGTTGATGTCCCTGACCATCCGGGTTCCCTTGGCCGTGCCGTCGGTGACCCACGGCTCGAACCCGTGGGCTCCGTCGTCGCCCTGGAAGAAGGCCCGCTTGCCGAAGGCGACGAACTGGTACGCCTGGAACGGATCCGGGCCCGTCACCACGTCCTTCACCAGACGCGTCGTCTTGCCGGTCCCGCGGGTGCGCCAGAGCTCGTCGCCGTGCGTGCCGTCGTCGGCCTTGAAGACGAGGAGCTTGCCGACCTTCGTGAGCTCCTCGGGCCCGCCGTCGGCCGGGCCCGGGCCGATGTTCTTGACGAGCTTCGTCCCGCGCTTCGTGCCGTCGGTCCGCCAGAGCTCGTTGCCGCGGCTGTCGGTGCCGCTGAAGTACACGTGCCGGCCCAGGCGTACGGGGGGCATGGCGGATATGACCTCTACCGGGGCGATGCGGCGCGTCCCGCGCTTGGTGCCGTCGGTGCTCCAGAGCTGGCGCACGCCGCCGGAGGACGCGGCGAATATGAGGCGCCCCTTGAGCTTCACGCCGGTGAGCTCGTAGCTCGCGAGCGCGTCCCCCGGCCCGGGGTTGATGTCACGCACGAGCTTCGTCCCGCGCTTGGTCCCGTCCGTGCGCCAGAGCTCGAAGCCGACCGCGTTGCGCTTGCCGACGAAGTACAGGAAGCGCCCGAGCCGCGCGAACCGCACGGGGTCGTAGATGCCGTCGCCGGGCCCCTTGTTGATGTCACGCACGAGCTTCGTCCCGCGCTTGGTCCCGTCCGTGCGCCAGAGCTCCATCCCGTGGGCGCCGTCGTCCGCGGCAAACAGGATGCGCTTGCCCAGACGCGCGAACCCGTGGGGGTTGGAGGGGTCGGAGCCCGGCCTGATCCGCTTGACCAGCCGGGTGCCGGAGGCCTTGCCGTTCGTGCGCCAAAGCTCGGCGTCGATCCCGGAGTCGGCGGCCGCGAACAGCGCGAACTTCCCGACCCCCGCGAAACCCGTCGGCGACGAGCCTTCGCCCGGCGCCGTGTTCAGGTCGGCGATCAGGCGCGGCTTGGCAGCGAGCGCCGACGCGGCGCAGAGGAGCGCGCACGAGAGCGCCAGCGCACAGGCGCGTGCGAATCCCCGAGCGAGTCCCCGACGGCTTCCCATACCCAGTGCGCCGAGGCTAGCGGATGGGGCGTCAGCGGGCGAGCGTCGTCTCGTCGTAGAGCTTGTGCACGGTCACGGCGCCGGGCGGCGCGGCGTCCAGGCACAGCCCGCACAGCACGCACTCGTCCACGTTCTCGCGGACGATCTCCGCCCCCGAGTCCGTGGCCTTGAAGATGTCGACCGGGCAGGCCTCCTCGAGCCTGCGCGCGAGCTCGGGGTCGCGCGCGGCCTCGTCGGTGAGCTCGATGCCGATGAAGACGTCGTCGACGCGCACGCTCACGCCGCCACCCCCAGAAGCTCCTTGACGCGGTCGGGGATCTCGTCGATGCGCTCGACCACGGGGATGCCGGCGGCCTCCAGCCGGGCGATCTTCTCGGTGGCCGAGTCCTCCTTGCCCTCGACGATCGTGCCGGCGTGGCCGAAGCTCATGCCCCGCATCTCCTCGTCGTCCATGAACTTGCCCGCCATGAACGCGACGATCGGCAGGCGCGAGTCGTTGCGCTCGCGCCAGTCGACGAGCTCGGCCTCCATGCGCCCGCCGGGCTCGGTGTAGATCACGATCCCCTCGGTCTGCTCGTCGGCCTCGAACAGCGGCATGAGCTCGGCGTAGGTGGAGCCGATGATCGCGTCGCCGCCGATCGAGATCGCGGTCGAGACGCCCAGGCCCGCGGCCGTGAGCGAGGAGGAGATCTCGGTGGTCATCCCGCCCGAGCGCGACATCACCCCGACGCGCCCCGGCTGGTAGGCCTTGGCGGCGTCCTTGGCGGGGCCGCCGATGCCGCCCATCTTGCAGATGCCCGGGGCGATCAGGCCCAGGCAGTTGGGCCCGATGATGCGCGCCCCGCGCAGATCGGCGAGCTCGACCATCTGGGCCACGTCGCGGCGCGGGATGCGCTCGGTGACGACCACGATCAGCTTGATCCCGTTCTCGATCGCCTCGAAGACCGCGTCCTTGGCGAACGCGGGGGGCACGGTGACGACCGAGCCGTCGATCGGCCCGCCGTGGTTCTCCACCGCCTGCTCGACGGTGTCGAAGACGGGCACGCCGTGGACCTCGCGGCCCTTGCGGCCGGGGGTGACGCCGCCGACCACCTTGGAGCCGTAGTCGAGGCACTCCTTGGTCAGGTTCACGGCCTCGCGGCCGGTGATGCCCTGGACGATGAAGGTGAAGTCCTCGCTGAGCAGGATCGCCATCAGCTCGCCTCCCCGTTCGCGCTCGCGCCCCCGCCCTGGATCTTGGCCACGGCCCGGCCGGCCGCCTCCCACATCGAGACGGAGCGGTCGCAGTACTCGACGCCGTAGCGGTCGAGGATTTTGTAGCCCTCCTCCTCCCAGGCGCCGGGGATGCGGAAGATCGCGATCGTCTCGGCCGGATCCTTGCCGAGCTCGAGGCACGCCTTGATCACGCCGCGCGCGACGATGTCGACCCGGGTGTTGGAGACGATCGACATCATCACCGCGATCTTGTCGACGCCCTCCTTCTTGAGCACCTCCATCGCGAGCCCCTTGGCCTTGGCGACGGAGGGGTTGCCGCCGATCTCGGAGTAGTTGGCGGGCTTGCCTCCCTGGGCGCGGACCGCGTCGGTGAGCGTGAGCGAGCCGCCGCCCGCGCCGATCACGAGGCCGAGGTTGCCGTGGAAGCCGTGGTCCTTGCCCTGGATCACGCCGCGGTGGTCGGCGGCGTCGATCGCCTTCACGTTGCGCTCGAACTCGGAGGGCTCGTACTGCTCGCGCGGGTCGCTCAGGTCGACGCCGAGCTCCTCGAGCGCCTTGCGGTGGCGGAAGACGGCCTCGTTCTCCATCTCCATGTGCGCGTCGAGGGCGACGAAGGAGCCGTCGGAGAGGCGCGCGAGCGGGTTGATCTCCGCGAGCGTCATGTCCCAGTCGCGCTGCAGGCGGGCGAGCCTGGCGAGCACCGCGGTCGCGCGGTTGAGCTCGGAGCCGGTGAGCCCGACGCGCGCAACGACCTCCTTGGCCTGGAAGTCGGAGATCGGCAGGAGGTTCGAGAGGTGGCCGCGGCCCACGTGCTCGGGGTGCTCCTCGGCGACCTGCTCGATGTCGATGCCGCCCATGTCGCTGAACAGCATCATCGGGCGCTTGGCGCGGCCGTCCCAGAGCACCGCGGCGTAGTACTCCTGCTCGACCTCGGCCTTCGGGTCGACGAGCACGCCGACGGGCCGGTGCCCGTTGATCTCGAGATCGAGGATGGCGGCCGCGTGCTCGGCGGCCTCGTCGGGCGTGTCGGCGAACCTCACGCCGCCGGCCTTCATGCGGCCGCCGGTGAGGACCTGGGACTTGATGACGGTCGGGCCGCCGATCCGCTCAGCCGCGGCACGCGCCTCCTCGGGCGTCGTGCAGAACCCGTACTGGGTCACGGGAATCCCGGCGCGTTCGACGATCCGGCGTGATTCGTACTCGTAGAAGCGCATGGTTTCGGCGCGTCTCGCTGGGCGCGCGGCGCGCACCCTATCGCTGTGCGCGCCGGCTTGCTGCACTTTGGCTTATGTCCCGAATCGCGCATAAGTAAGCCGAAAATCGGCACATCGGGGCGCTGCCTCGCGGGGCGGAAGTGCGACAGAATGGGCTCTCGCGAACCGCGGGGGAGTCAAGAGGTGCGACCACCCCGGCGCTGACCTTGGAAGGAGAACTTCTCAATTGAGCGACACGGCAGCCGCTACTGACGTTCCGACGAAGCATCGCGAGCTGATCAGGTGGGTCGAGGAGATCGCGGAGCTCACCAAGCCCGACTCCGTGTACTGGTGCGACGGCTCGGCGGAGGAGTACGACCGCCTCTGCCAGGAGCTCGTCGACGCGGGCACCTTCCGCAGGCTCTCCGAGGCGAAGCGACCCAACTCGTACCTGGCCTGGTCGGACCCGTCGGACGTGGCGCGCGTCGAGGACCGCACGTTCATCTGCTCCGAGCGCGAGGAGGACGCCGGCCCCACGAACAACTGGCGCGCGCCGGATGAGATGCGGGAGGAGCTGCGCGGGCTCTTCGACGGTTCGATGCGCGGGCGCACGATGTACGTGGTGCCGTTCTCGATGGGGCCGCTGGGCTCCGACAAGTCGCACATCGGCGTCCAGCTCACCGACTCGGCGTACGTCGCGGTCTCGATGCGGATCATGACCCGCATGGGCAAGGGCGCGCTCGACGTGCTCGGCGAGGACGGTGAGTTCGTGCCCTGCGTGCACTCCGTGGGCGCCCCGCTCGAGCCCGGCCAGGAGGACTCGCCGTGGCCGACGAACCGCGAGGTCAAGTACATCGTCCACTACCCGGAGACCCGCGAGATCTGGTCGTACGGCTCCGGCTACGGCGGCAACGCGCTGCTCGGCAAGAAGTGCTTCGCGCTGCGCATCGCCTCGGTGATGGCGCGCGACGAGGGCTGGATGGCCGAGCACATGCTGATCCTCAAGCTCACCAGCCCGGAGGGCGAGGTCAAGTACGTGACGGGCGCCTTCCCGTCGGCGTGCGGAAAGACCAACCTGGCGATGCTGATCCCGACGCTCCCCGGCTGGAAGGTCGAGACGATCGGCGACGACATCGCCTGGATGAAGTTCGGCGAGGACGGCCGCCTGTACGCGATCAACCCCGAGGCGGGATTCTTCGGGGTGGCGCCGGGGACCGGCTACCACACGAACCCCAACGCGATGGCGGCGGTCGAGCGCAACACGATCTTCACCAACTGCGCGCTCACCGACGACGGCGACGTGTGGTGGGAGGGCATGACCGAGGAGCCGCCCGCGCACGCGATCGACTGGCACGGCAATGACTGGACGCCCGACTCCGACGAGCCCGCCGCGCACCCGAACGCGCGCTTCACGGTCTCCGCGGCGCAGTCGCCGTCGATCGCGCCGGAGTGGGAGGACCCCAAGGGCGTGCCGATCGACGCCTTCCTCTTCGGCGGCCGCCGCGCGACCGTGGTGCCGCTGGTCCGTGAGGCGTTCGACTGGGAGCACGGCGTGTTCCTCGGGGCGACGATGAGCTCCGAGCAGACCGCCGCGGCGTTCGGCACGGTCGGCCAGCTGCGCTTCGACCCGTTCGCGATGCTGCCGTTCTGCGGCTACAACATGGCCGACTACTTCGGCCACTGGCTGCGGATCGGCGAGCAGGCCGACCCCGAGAAGCTGCCGAAGATCTTCTACGTCAACTGGTTCCGCAAGGGCGCCGACGGCCAGTTCCTCTGGCCGGGGTTCGGCGAGAACAGCCGCGTGCTCGAGTGGATCTTCCGGCGCTGCAACGGGGAGGCCGAGGCGGTCGAGACGCCGATCGGGCTGGTGCCGGCGCCCGGTGAGCTCAACACCGAGGGCCTCGACATCTCCGATGAGGCGCTCACCGAGCTGCTCACGGTCGACGAGGACGCGCTGCGCCAGGAGCTGCCGCAGATCGAGGAGCACCTGGCCCGCTTCGGCGACCGCCTGCCGCAGCAGGTGCGCGCCCAGTTCGAGGCGCTGAAGGCGCGGCTGGGGTAGCGCGAACGCCCGGGGGGCGGCCGCATCGAGCGGCCGCCCCGGGCCCCGTTTGGCCCCCGATGGCGTGGTCGCCTCCACGCCCGCCTGACACAGATGTGACGAGAGTGATACGCGCGGCGGCCGTCTAGCCCGCGAACGCGCCGAGCAGCTTCGGGGCGACCTGCTTCTTGCGGCTCATGACGCCCGGCAGGGGCAGCGAGCCGTTCTCGAGCGGGCGCCCGAAGGCGCGCTCGATCGCGCCGGTCTCGCCGGCGGCAAGCAGGTCGGTCCCCTGGGTGAGGATGTCCGTGACCATGAGCGCCGAGAGCGCGTGCCGGTGCGACTCGCGGTAGCGCTCGAGCGCGGCGCGCAGCTCGTCGGCGCGGTCGAGCAGGCTGACGCCGACGACCTCGATCTGCGCGATCGACATCGTCCCGCCGTTGGCCAGCCGGTATTCCTTGGCGTCGCGAGCGATGATCTCGTCGGCTGGGACGTCGGTCACGTCGGAGCCCGCCTCGAACATCTCGCGGCCGAAGGCCATCGCGTCGATGCCGAGCTCGCGCTCGAGGAACGCGACGACCTCGCGGTCGCGCTCGGTCGCCGTCGGGGAGTTGAGCAGGACCGTGTCGGAGAGCACGGCCCCGAGCAGCATCGTCGCGGCCGGGCGGCTCGGCTCCATGCCGTTCTGGCGGAAGCGCTCGACGACCAGCGTCGCGGTCGAGCCCACCGGGTCGAAGGTCGCGCGCACCGGGATGCGGGTCTCGATCGAGCCGATGTGGTGGTGGTCGAGGATCTCCACGATCTCGGCGTGCTCCACGCCCGGGACGCTCTGGCCCTGCTCGGCGTGGTCGACGAGCAGCACGCGGCGCGGCCGCGGGGCGACGAGGTCAGAGCGGGTGATCAGCCCGATCGGCCTGTCGGACTCGTCGACGGCGACCGCCGCCCGGTAGTGGACGTCCTTGATGTCCTCGGCGATCTCGGTGACCAAATCATCCGGGTCGACCGTGAGCGGGTCGGTGTTGGCGAGCGCCCGGCAGGGGGCGGCGAGGGTGACCATCCGGCTCGAGACGTAGCTGTCGAGGGGGGAGAGGACGACGGTCGTGTTGTGCCGCTTCGCGAGCTCGAGGATCTCCGCGGACGGGCGCGCGCCGTTGGAGAGGATCAGCAGCGCGGCGCCGAGCTCGATCGCCTGGCGCTGGGCGTCGTCGCGGTTGCCGGCGACCACGACGTCGCCCTCGGAGATCTTGCTGTCCGCGTGCTGGGGGTCGATCGAGTGCACCCACACGCGGCCGGCCACGACCTTGTCCTCGCCGCAGAGCAGCTCGCCGTCGAGCACCTCGACGATCTTGGAGACGGCGGTGGGGGCGTCGACGAGGCTCGAGGTGGTGCGCGACTCGCGGATGTAGCGGTGCGCGAGCGCGCGCTCGGTCATCACGCCCACGAGCCTCCCGTCGTCGTCGACGATCGGGACGATGTCGAGGTTCTCGCGCGCCATCGTGAGGCCGACCGAGCGCACCGGCTCGTCGTGGCGCGCCACGGGGAACTGCTCGCGCATCACGTCGCTCACGCGCAGGTGCACGTGGCTCATCAGCTTGGGCGCCTCGCACCCGGCGCGCTCGAGCGCCCACTTGGTCTGCGCGTTCGGCGGGCCGAGGCGCACCGGCACGTACTCGTTCTCGGGGTCGAGCCGGTTCTTGAGCTCCGCGTAGCCGATCGCCGAGGCGACCGAGTCGAGGTCCGGGTTGCGGTGCCCCGTTACGTAGATCCGGCGCCGCTTGGGCAGCTCGTGCGTCTGGGTGATGGGCGGCCGCGCCACGGGCACATGATGACGCCGCAGCCGATGCCGCAATCAACCACCCATACGGTGGTCGCCTCCACGTCCGCTCGGCAGAGATGCAACGAAATCGATATGGCGGGACGCGAGCACGGTGCTGATCTCGCCCGCGAGCCTCGCTGGGTCGTCGCGCACCTGCCCGGTGGTCACCCGCATCGGTGTCAGGCCCGCGGTCACCAGCGCGCGGTCCCTGGCGCGATCGAGCTCGAACGCCACCGTGCCGCCGTGGCTCGCGCGATCGTCCAGTTCGACCACTAGTCCCGCCTCTCGCCAGAGGAAGTCGACCTCGTAGCGCTGCCCGTCGATCAAAAGCACCGTGTTGACCTCCGGGAGCGGGAGCCCGTGCCGGACGCAGAACCGCAGGAACTGATCCTCGGCGCTGGACCGCGTGCGCGATGTCCGCCGGCCCTCGATCCCGACCAGCCTCGCCAGGCGCTGGCGGCCGGCCGCGAACGGGTGGCGCTCGAGGACCTCGGCGATGTCCGCGTCGGTGACCAGGCCGTTGAACTCGGCCTGGCGGAGGATGCGCGGGAGGCCCTCGATCCCGGAGGCGGCGAGGTCGAGGAGCGTGCGCGCGACCGTCGTAGCCGGGACGCCGTCGACGACCTCGATCTCCTCGAGACACACGCGCGCTCGCCGGATGAAGGCCCCGGGCCGCCGGCGCCGCGGGGCCGGAGCGAGCACGCAGACCGTCTCCTTCGGCTCGGGTGTGATCCCGCGGAGCGCGGTCGCCGAGAGCTCGCCCGCGACGCCCTCCGGGCCCACGGAGAGCAGCGCGGCGCTCAGCCGCGCGCGGAACGTCCGGGTGTCGTGGCCGACCGCGTAGACCCCCGGGTACACGTTGCGCAGGCGGCCGTGGTCGCGTCGGTGCTCGATCGCGCGGCGCCCGATGCCGAGTTGCAGCAGCTGCCGGCGGCCGACCACGCCGTGCTGCTCGCCGGCCACGCGCGCGATCGCCTCATCGTCGGGTTCCTCGCCGCGCTCGATGCGCTCGCCCGAGAGCAGCGTGGTCGCGTACGTCGTCGTCATGCCGCGACCTTGACGCGCAAAGCGTCATGCGTGGCGCGCGGCGTGTGACGACTTTCGCCGCAGGCCGTTGCGATTTCGTTACATGTCGGTCAGGCGGGCGTGGGGGCGACCACGCTCCACGGGGCCAAACCGGCCTGGGGTTAGAGGCCGTACGCCTCGCGCAGCTCCGGGTCCTTCGCGGCCAGCATCTCGGCGAGGTCGACCATCACCTTGCACTGCTTCCAGGTGGCGTCGTCCTGCATCTTGCCGTCGATCATGTGGACGCCGCGGCCGTCGGGGATCGCCTCGATCACCTTCTTGGCGAACCTAACCTCCTCGGGGTCCGGTGAGAACACGCGCTTGGCGATGTCGATCTGCACCGGGTGCAGCGACCAGGCGCCGACGCAGCCGAGCAGGAACGCGGCGCGGAACTGGGCCTCGCAGCCCTCGGTGTCGCGGATGTCGCCGTACGGCCCGTAGAACGGCAGGATCCCGGCGGACGTGCAGGCGTCGACCATGCGCGCGATCGAGTAGTGCCACGGGTCCTGCTGCGCGGTCGCGCGCGGCGCCTCGGGGTCCTCCGGGTCGGGATCCTCGATCACCCGGTAGCCGGGGTGGCCGCCGCCGACGCGCGTCGTCTTCATGCGCCGCGACGCGGCGAGGTCGGCGGGCCCGAAGCTCATGCCCTGCATGCGCGGGCTCGCGGTCGCGATCTCCTCGACGTTCACCACCCCGAGCGCCGTCTCGAGGATCGCGTGCACCAGGATCGGCCGGTCGAGCCCCGCCTTCGCCTCGAGCTGGGCGAGCAGGCGGTCGACGTAGTGGATGTCCCAGGCGCCCTCGACCTTCGGGATCATGATGACCTCGAGCTTGTCGCCGATCTCGGTCACGAGCTGCGTGAGGTCGTCGAGGACCCAGGGGCTCTCCAGCGAATTCACCCGCGTCCACAGCGCCGTCTGCCCGAAGTCGACTTCCTTGGCGATGCGGATCAGCCCCTCGCGCGCCGCTTCCTTCTTGTCGACCGGCACCGCGTCCTCGAGGTTGCCGAGCAGGATGTCGGCCTGCTTGGCCATGTCCGGCACCTTCGCCGCCATCTTCTCGTTGGACGGGTCGAAGAAGTGGATCATCCGCGACGGCTTGAACGGGATCTCGAGCACGGGATCCGGCGCGCCGATCGCAAGCGGCTTGGCGAAGTCACGGGGGTTTCTCAAGAGAAGCCTCCTGGTATTGCGGTTCCCTTCCGCCGCGGAACGCTACTGCGCGCGGCGCCCCGGCGGGAACGGTTGGCCCGCCGCCCCGCCGCCCGTCGGCGGACTACCCTGGCCGCGATGGCGACGGTGCGCCCAGCGAGAGCCGACGAGGTGGACGCGGTCCTGCCGATGTACGAGTGGCTGTTCGCGCCGCCCGGCAGCAGGCCGGCGCTCTGGGACCCCGAGCGCGCCCGGGACGCGCTCGCCGAGGCGATCACGGCCGACGGCTGCGAGGTCCTGGTCGCTGACGAGGTTGATGAACTCGTCGGCCTCTGCACCGTCTACCTCGACCTGCACTCGGTGCGCTTCGGCCCGCGCGCCTGGGTCGAGGACCTCGCCGTCCACCCCGAGCGCCGCTCGCAGGGCATCGGCAAGGCGCTGCTGGACGCTGCCAAGGACTGGGCCCGCGTGCGGGGCGCCACGCACCTCGAGCTCGACTCGAGCTTCGCGCGCCAGGACGCCCGCCGCTTCTACGAGCGCGAGCGGCCGAGCTGGAGCTCGCGCAGCTTCGGCTGGCATCTCTAGCCCAGCTCAGATGCGGGTTCCGGCGCCTGCCCAGGGGTATCCTTCGCGCGGCCGCCGGCTCCAGGCCGGCGCCACCGGAAGGGGACCGAACGCGAGACTTTTGAGAGAGGAGTCATGGCCCTAGCCCCCGCGACCGCATACGACCTGACCGACGAGCAGCGGGCCATCATCGAGATGGTCCACGAGTTCGTCGACAACGAGATCATCCCCGTCGCCGAGGAGTACGACGCGGAGGACAAGTTCCCCGAGCCGATCGTCGAGCAGATGAAGGAGCTCGGCCTCTTCGGCGTCACGATCCCCGAGGAGTACGGCGGG
>JGI25326J35508_1002504_pt1 | contig 12337 bp, 5 predicted proteins | sample HigsolmetaAR201D_FD_35508 | JGI IMG/M metagenome (IMG submission 35508)
CTAGGCCAGACCATCGACCCTGAGCGCTACGAGCAGGAACTGCAGAAGGTCAAGGCCTACATCGCCCTCCACAACTGCTACGGCGTCGACCTCAACGACACCGCCGTGGAGCTGGCCGAGATCTCCATCTGGCTGAACGTCATGCACCCCGGCCTGCAGGCCCCTTGGTTCGGGCTGCATCTGCGCCGAGGCAACTCCCTCATCGGTGCTGGCCGCCGGGTCTACGACGCGGCCCAGCTCACCAAGGGGGAGTGGCTCAAGACTGCGCCTGAGGACATTCCGTTCTCCACCGGCTCTATTCCAGAGGGTAAGGTTCACCATTTCCTGGTGCCAGCTGAAGGCTGGGGTGCCGTGGCTGGGGCCAAGGAGGCTAAGGAACTCGCACCCGAGCAGGCTAAGCAGCTTGCTGCTTGGCGTAAAAAGATACGTGCTAAGGTCTCCGATAAGGGTAGTGCTCGCAAGCCGTCCCAGCTCCAGAGACTCCAGGCTCTAGCGAGGCGTGTCGAGTACCTGTGGGACTTGGTCATTCAACGTTTGACCATTTCCGAACGAGAGATCAGTCGTAAGATCGACGTCTGGGGCGCTGACTGGATCGAACAGCCTTTCTGCGCTCTTCCCAAAGAGAAGGTCTTCGGAGATCTCACTGCCCCGGGAACCCCATATTGGCGGCTGAAGAAGGTCATGGACGCCTGGTGTGCTCTGTGGTTCTGGCCCTTGGACCGCGTGGGCCTTCTCGATGGGACTGATGAGGTGTACAAGCGTCAGGAAGCTTTCGAGACCGGGCCCACATGGCTCGAGCCGTCCACCGCTGAGGCGAACGAGGCCTCCGTCGAGTCGGCTGGATTCAAGCCCGTATACGAGACCGACGCGCTCTTCGAAACCGAGGAGTTTAAACAGGTCAGCTTTGACCAGGCCATTGGTGAACTCCGCTCGGCCGGCGCCATTGGAATCAGCCGAAAAAATGCTCCCGGATCTGCTCGTAAGCGTTCGGCTTGCGAACCGGTGCGCCAGATCGTCCCGCTTGCAGATTTTGGTGACTGGCTGGAATTTGCCGAGGCAGTTCTTGGTCGTGCTGACATCCCGGAAGATTCCCTTGGTGCTGAATTTGCCTCATTGGCCGACCTAGAGGAGCACGAGGATCAACTTCCAGTCTGGATGGGCATGGATTCGCCCCTCAAACTCTCTGATCGCTTCCCCTGGCTCAATGTCGTCGATGATCTGGCCTCTCGGCACACTTTCTTTCACTGGGAGCTTCAGTTTGCCCAGGTATTCCATAAGGGGGGCTTCGATCTCCAGGTTGGTAACCCGCCGTGGGTGCGGCCCGACTGGCTGGAGGATGCAGTTCTCGCAGAATTCGATCCCTGGTTCAAGCTGGCGGATAAACCTGCTCTTTCTGAGCGGCGCTCTCGTAGGTCAGCTGTGTTGTCTGCGGCAAATGCCAGGTCCTACTATCTGGAGGAGCTAACAGCTAACGCGGGTGCGGTTGAGTTTATCGGTTCCGGGATTGTCTACCCCTTGCTTGCCGGTACCCGCCCAGACCTGTACCGCGCCTTCATGTGTCGTGTGTGGAACAACATTGGTGAAAGAGGGATTTCGGGGCTTATTCATCCAGACAGTCACTTTAATGGAGTAAAAGAGGGGAGATTGCGGGCTGCAGCTTACAGGCATCTTAGATTCCACGCCCATTTCTCGAACCAACTCTATCTCTTTGCTGAAATTAGGGACAAAATTGAGTATGGGGTCCATATTTATGGGCTGCGACAGTCGATTGGTTTCACTCACGTAAGTTGGATTTTTGATCCGCAGGTGATCATCTCTTCCTTTGAGCATAATGGCTCTGGGGAGATTCCTGGCATTCGGCATGAGGGGCGGTGGGATACTCGTCCGCATAAGGCGCGGTTGATTTGGGTTGATGAGGAGCTTCTCTCCCGATGGAGGAAGGTTAGTGGGTTTACTGCGGGTCCAGTGGATTGGGCGCCGCTTCTCTACCCAGTAACTACTGCTGAAGCGGATGCAATTGAAGCTCTATCGTCCTACAACTCTAGATTGGCTGCTTATGGTCCAAAAATCAGCGGAGGGTATAATGAGGCGAATAGCAAGAAGGATGGCACTATTCGATGGAATACTAGAAGGCCAGATTCTCTGGGAGATGTAATTCTTCAAGGGCCGCACTTTGCGCAGGCTACTCCTTTTGCCAAGCAGCCTAATATCCCTTGTCGCAATAATCAAGATTGGTCCTCTTGGGATCTTGTTGCTCTTCCTGTCGATGCTGTTCCTGTGAGCAACTATGAACGTGCTTGCAGTAAGGATGATTATCTCGCTAGGCAGGATGAGTGGATGGATAGTGATGGGATATCTCGTCGCTGTACGGAATTCTATCGACTTGCTTGGCGTTGTATGATTCCATTGGCTAATGAGCGGTCGTTGTTTGCTGCGCTGATTCCTCCAGGGCCTGCGCATATACATGCTGTACATGCGCTAGTGCTTGGGGATAGCCGGAGTACTGCTCTGAATTCTGGATTTTGGGCTGCTCTGCCGCTGGACTATCTACTGCGAATTACTGGTCGATCTGATCTTCAGCATGCTGGGGCAAGCAAGATGCCTGCTGCTGATCCGGGTCATCCACTGGCCTCGGCGCTGCTACTCCGAACTCTTCGGCTTAACTGCCTTACCAAGGCGTACGCTCCGCTTTGGGCTGAGCTGTACGATCCAGCTTGGGTAGACGAACAGTGGGCTGTGGACTGGTCAGGTCTCAAGCCGCTTGGTAACCCGGATGCGATCACGCCAGAGTGGACGTACGCAACGCCGCTGCGCACTGAACGGGAACGGCGTGCCGCGCTCGTGGAAGTAGACGCTTTGGTTGCGCTCTGGCTAGGAATGTCGGCCGAGCAGCTTGTAGCTATTTACCGTTCCCGCTACCCGGTCCTGGCGGACTATGAGGCCCAGACCTGGTTCGACGCCAACGGTCGCAAGATCGCCGGCAACCACAACGCCTACGGCTACGGTCAGACCAAGGAGCACTTCGAGCAGCTCATGGCCCACCTGGACCCGGAGGTCAACGCTCCGCCTCCCGAGGGCTACACGCCTCCCTTCTACAAGGCCGACCGGGAGGCCGAGTACCGGCAGGCGCACGCGGTCTTCTCTGAGCGGCTGCGCAAGGCACAGCAGGGCAACTAGAACGGGGTAACGAGTCGTGAAGCCGACGTTGGCGGCCGAGGAGCTGCAGCGGAGCCTCACCCAGTACCTCACCACCACGTTCGCGCTGGCCGAACCGGCGGTGCGTGAGGCGCTGGAACGCTTCCTCACTCACCCGGAGCAGGGCATTTTCCGCGGCCCTTACCTGCGGATCCGCACTCCGTTCGAGGTCGCCGACGACGGCTGGCGGGACTGCCTGGAGTGGGCCCCGCCGTCCTGGACGCCCTACCGGCACCAGGCCAAGGCCTTCCGCCGCCTCAGCACCCTCCACGGCCCGGCCGAGCCGACCCTGATCACCACGGGCACCGGGTCGGGCAAGACCGAGTCGTTCCTGATCCCCGTGCTGGACCACTGCCGCCGGCAGCGGGCCCGCGGCCGGCACGGGGTGAAGGCCGTCCTGCTGTACCCGATGAACGCCCTGGCCACCGACCAGGCCGTCCGGCTCAACGACTACCTCCAGCAGCCCGGCCTGCACGAGGTCACCGGTGCGCTCTACATCGGCGACACCCCGCAGACCGGCTACGCCAAGGTGATGACGCAGCGGGCGGAGATCCGCCGCAACCCGCCCGACATCCTCATCACCAACTACAAGATGCTCGACCTGCTGCTGCAGCGGGCCGAGGACCTGCCGCTGTGGCAGGACGCCGAGATCGCCTACGTGGTGATCGACGAGTTCCACACCTACGACGGCGCCCAGGGCACCGATGTGGCGATGCTGCTGCGGCGGCTGGCCGCGGCGGTCGGCCGCGCCCGGCCGGGACGTCCGCTGGGGGACATCTGCCCGGTGGCCACCAGCGCCACGCTGGGGGAGGGCGGCGACGGCACCGAGATCCGCAAGGTCGCCGAGCAGGTGTTCGGGGTGCCGTTCCCACCGGAGTCGGTGATCGGCGAAGACCGCCTGTCGGTGGAGGAGTTCACCAAAGACATCGACTTCACGCTGCCGCTGCCCACCCCCGATGAGCTGATCGCCTGCGGTGACCCGCTGCGCGAGCCCGGCGCGCTGGAGGCGATCGCCGCCGCCGTCACCGGGCGGCGCGACCTGAGCCCTTCGGAGCTGGGGGAGGTGCTGCAGCGGCACATCTTCACCCGGGCCGTCCTGGAAGTGCTGGGCGGCAAGCCGCGCACCTTGCCGGAGATGCTCGAGCTGCTGCCGTTGCGCGGCGCCTACAGCTGGGGCGCCGCCGTCAAGGCCGGCCCGGCCCGGGCGGCGATGGCGCTGGCCCGGTTCGTGGCGCTGCTGTCGGCCGCCCGCCGCCCAGGTCACCCCGACCGGCCGTTCCTGCTGATCGAAACGCACATGTGGGTGCGGGCGGTGTCGCGGCTGCTGCGGCTGGTGCACCACACCCCGGCGTTCGCCTGGGAGGACGGGCTGCCCGTCCTGGACGCCGAGTCGATGCTGGACGTCACCGGCAAGATACTGCTGCCGGCGGTGTACTGCCGGCACTGCGGCCGGTCCGGCTGGGCCGCCTACTCCCCGGCACGGTCCCCCAGTGAGCTCCTCACCGACGCCCGCCGCATCTACCGGGAGGCGGTCGGGCCGGGCAAGAAACGCGTCCGCCCGCTGATGCTGGCCACCCGCAGCGAAGCCGAGGCGGGCATCGGCAAGCTCGCGGTCCTCGACGGCGAACGCGTCCGCCCGGTCAGCGACGGCGATGTCTACGGCGAAGGCGACATCGTCTTCGTCCTGGCCGACCTGGCCGACACCGTCGAGTCCAACAACGCCGCCGAGCAGGACCGCTGCCCGGCCTGCGAGACCGACGAAGGCATCCGCTTCCTGGGTGCCGGGCTGGCCTCGCTGGCGTCGGTGGCCATCACCCAGCTGTTCGGCGGCGGGCAACTGGAAGAACAGCAGCGCAAAACCCTGCTGTTCAACGACTCGGTGCAGGACGCCGCGCACCGGGCCGGGTTCGTGGCCAGCCGCTCCTACCAGTTCTCGCTGCGCCGGCTGCTGACCAGCCGCCTGGAGGTCGAGCGGCCCATCGCCCTCAACGACCTGATCGCCGACCTGGCCGCGGCGGCCAGCGAGCAGGACGTGCTGCCCGCCGTCGTCCCGCCCGACCTGCACGAGTACCCGGAGATCGACGCGATCTTGGCGGGCACCACCACCGGCAGCCCCAAGGCCTGGCGGATGATCGGGGAGCGGCTGGCGTTCGCCGCCGTCATGGAACTGGGGCTGCGCTCCCGCCAGGGCCGCACCCTGGAGCTGACCCGCACCGCCGCCGCCGAGGTGGTGCTCACCGACCCCGAGCGGGTCGCCGAGCTGGCCCGCGACGTGCACACCGCCATGCCGGGCCTGCTGGAGTTGCCTTCGCCCGACCGTTACCTGGTGTTCGTCCGCGGCCTGCTGGAACGGCTGCGCTACCGCGGCGCCGTCAAGCACGTGTGGCTGGACGCCTGGATGCGCAACGCCGGCACCCGCCGGTTCGGGGCGATCTGGGGCGGCCGCCCCGAGGGCATGCCCGCCTTCCCCCGCGGCCTGAGCGCCCCGGCCTTCCTGCTCGACCGGCACAAGCGCCACTCGGAATTCGACCGGATCGACGCCGAGCAGGGCTGGGCGCAGGACTGGACGATGCGCTGCCTGGGCATCGGCAAGGGCCAGGCCGGGCACTACCTGGCGCGGCTGCTGCCGATCCTGGCGACCGAAGGGGTGATCGCCAAACGCACCGCAGAAGACGGCACCACCGGCGTCTACGGGCTGCAGCCCGGCCACATCGCCGTCCGGTTGCTGGCCGACGAGGAGGTCAACGACGCCGGCATCGGCTGCGACCGGTGCGCCTGGGTACAGACCGTCCCGCCCGAGCGGCTCGGCGACTGGTATGGCCAGCCCTGCCCCCGCTACCGGTGCGGCGGCCGGCTGACCGACCGGGGCACCCACAACCACCGCAACGACTACTACCGCCACCTCTACCTCGGCGAGGGCACCTTCCGGGTGGTCACCGCCGAGCACACCGGTGCGCTGACCCGCAAGCAGCGCGAGGACGTGGAAGAACGCTTCCGCCGCGGCACCCGCTACAACGACCCCAACGTGCTGTCGTGCACGCCCACGTTGGAACTGGGCATCGACATCGGTGACCTGTCGGCGGTGATCCTGGCCTCGCTGCCGCCCGGCCCGGCCAACTACGTGCAGCGGGCCGGGCGCGCCGGACGCCGCACCGGCAACGCGCTGCTGGTCACCATGGTCGGCTCCGCACCGCGCGACCTGTACTTCCTGGCCGAGCCCCGCGACATGATCGACGGGGAGATCACCCCGCCGGGCAGCTACCTGTCGGCGGTGGAGATCCTGCGCCGCCAGTACGTCGCGCACCTGGTCGACCTGTGCGCCCGGGGTCGCTTCTCCGGGGTGGCGCCGATGCCGCGGCGGGCCTCGGCGCTGTTCGGCGACAACGGCTGGCTGCAGGCCTTCCAGGAGGCCGCCCTGGCCGATGGCGCGGAGCCGGCCGAAGAATTCCTGGGGCTGTTCGGCGCGGCCGTCTCCGAGCAGGCCGCCACCGACCTGCGCTCCTTCGCCACCGGCGGGCTGAGGGACGCCGTGGAGTGGGTGCGCACCCAGTGGGAGCAGCGCCTGGCCGACCTGCGGGACCGCATCGCCACCATCGACCAGGCGCTCGGGGAGCTGGTGAAGTCCGACCCCGGCCAGCAGACCATCAAAAAGTCCCTGGAGGCCGAGCGGCGCGCCACCGCCCGGCACATCGCCGCCATCGGCCGCCAGAACGCCCAAAACGTGCTGGTGGAGCTGGGACTGCTGCCCAACTACTCCCTGGTCGACTCCACCACCACATTGGAGGCCACGCTGACCTGGGAGGAGGAGACCCCCGACGGCAAGCGGTACTGCAGCGAGGTCCGCGAATACAGCCGCCCGGCCCGGCTGGCCCTCACCGAACTGGCCCCCGGCAACTCCTTCTACATCCAGGGCTACCAGCACCACGTCAACGGCCTGGACATCGGCACCTCTTCTCGCCGTGCATGGCAGGAATGGCGCATCTGCCCACAGTGCGGGTATGTGCGCACCTGGCGGGCCGCAGACGACGTCTCGCCCTGCCCGCGCTGCCACAGCCGGGAGATCGCCGGGGTGCAGTCGCTGCACAAGGTGCTGGTCCCCACCCGGGTGACCGCCCACGACCGCCGCGACCAGGCCCAGATCAGCGACACCAACGACGACCGCGAGCAACGCCACTACGAGACCGCCGTGGCCGTCGATATCGACCCGGCCGACATCGCGCCGGGCTCCTGGCGGCACGCGAGTGCGGTGTTCGGTGTCGATTTCACCCGCCGGGCCGCCGTCCGGCACTTCAACCTGGGCGCCGCCGGCTCCGATCGTCCCGAGGACAAATGGTTCGCCGGGGAGCAGGTGCGTCTGGCCGCCTTCCACGTCTGCCCGTCCTGCGGCGGCACCACCGTCGATGGTCCTCCGGACGCCGCCGCCGGGGACGGCCTGTCGTCCACCACGTGGTCCCACCCCTCCCGCGCGCACCACCGACCCTGGTGCCCCTTCCGCCGGGCCGCCCGCGACACCGAGCACCTGCGGCTCATCCTCGCCCACGAGCTGCACACCGAGGCGCTGCGCATCCTGCTGCCGGTGGTGACGCTGCGGACCGCCGAACGCACCGCCACCTTCCAGGCCGCGCTCATGGCCGGGGTCGCCGCCTGCTACGGCGGAGACCCCGACCACCTGGCGATCGAACCGGCCACCATGCCCGACCGGGAGACCGGCCGCACCCGTCGTTTCCTGGTGCTGTACGACACGCTGCCGGGCGGCACCGGCTACCTGCACCGCCTGTCGGCCGCCGAGGAGTTCCGCCGCGTGCTGCAGGCCGCCCGCGCCATCGTCGCCGGCTGCGCCTGCAAGGACGACCCGGCCAAGGCCGCCTGCCACCGCTGCCTGCTCTCCCATATCCCGCAGAGCAAGTACGGCCTGGTCAGCCGGGCCGAAGCGGTGGAGATGCTGGACGGGCTGCTGGAGGACTGGGACACCGCCCCGGTGCGCACCACCCACGACATCTCCCTGTGGGACCAGGTGGAAAGCGAACTGGAGGCCCGCTTCCTGGGCGGCCTGGAGGCCTGGGCGCGCCGCGACGACACCCCCGGCACCCTGGCGCGCGGCCCGGCCACGGACGGCAAGAAAACCGCCGACCTGCGCATCAAAGGGCCCGACGGCACCGTGCGACACTGGCGGATGAGGCTGCAGAACACCATCCACGGCACCCGCCCGGACGTGGAGTTCCGCCTCATGGACACCGCCGAGCCCCAGCAGGTCTTCGTCTACCTGGACGGCTACGCCTACCACGCCGCCCCGGCGATCAACCGGCTGGCCGACGACGCCGCCAAACGCTCCCGGCTGCGCGCCCATCGGGGGCTGGTGTTCCAGCTCACCTGGGAGGATTTGGACGAGTGGGAGGAACGCGGCTTCGCCCCCGACACCTCCCGCGACCCGCGCCGCGCCCCCTACCTGGGCAACGCCCAAAGCACGGCCCGGCAGCTGTACCGGCGCACCGAACCCGGCCGGGACCCCGATGAGCTGGTCTGCACCATGTGGACCAACCCCATCGACACCCTGCTGGCCTACCTGGGCGAACCGGACCAGGCACTGTGGCTGCACCGCGCCGAAGCCCTCGTCGCCGGGGCGCTTACCGGCAAACGCGCCCAGACCGCCTGCGAGCGCGCCGAGGCGGCCGAGCCGATCATGGCGTCGCTGCGCGGCGAGGCGCTGCCGCCCGCCAAGCCCGGCAAGGTCGCGGTCGTGACCGGCGTGGACAACACCGGCTTCCCGCTGACGATCGTCTTGGACCAAAGCGCTGCACCCGCCTGGAGCGCGTTCGTGGTGATCGACGACCGCGATGAGACGATCCGCGCCGACGAGCAGACCCACAAACAGCGGTGGATGTCCTGGCTGTACTGGGGCAACCTGCTGCAGTTCCTGGACGCCGGCGGCGGCGACAGCGGGCAGCTGGCCTTCACCGGGCTGGATGCGTTCGACGTCGAGCACCTGGCCGCCGCCGGCGGCGACGGGCTGCTGACCGCGCTCAGCCTCGTCCCGCTGGATGAGGAGCTGCGCGATGAGACCGCACCTCCCCGGCCGGCGCCGGCCCCGGCGGTGCCCGAGCCGCAGCCCGCGGCGGACCGGGAGGAGACCGCCCCGGCGGAGCTGTCGCCGCAGTGGGAGCGGATCTTGGACTACCTGACTCCCGACGAACCCGGCCTGGCCCAGTTCGTCCGGGAGCTGGCCGGAGAGCTGGCCAAGCGCGACAAGCCCGCCCCACGAGAGGAACAGGTGGGCTTCGAGTTGCCCGACGGGATGTGGCAGGCCGAAATCGCCTGGCCCGAGGACAAGGTCGCGATCGTGCTGGACGGCGACGACGAGGAAACCCGCCGTCGCAACGCCGCCTATGCCGAGGCGGGGTGGGACGCCCGTCCGGTATCGAAGTGGACGCCCCAGGAGCTGGCCGAACGGATCGGAGGTAACAGGTGAGCGGGGCCCGGCTGCGGCTGCTCGACAAGGCCGACAAAGAGATCATGAAGCTGGACCGGGCGGTCAAGGGCGCCATCTACGACTTCCAGCACAAGTTTCGCCGCAACCCCAACGAGCCGGGCCTGCAGTTCAAACAGCTGACCGGGCACCCGCGGCTGTACTCGGCCCGTATCAACCGGGACTACCGGGCGCTGCTGCTGCACGCCGGAGGCAAGGACTACATCCTGGTGGCGGTCAAACCCCGCCGGGAGGTCTATGAGAACCTCGACCGGTACACCTACCAGATCAACCCGGTCACCGGCGGTATCGAGTTCGTCGATCTGGTCACCGCCGGCCAAGGCCTGCCCCCCGAGCGCGAGGCGGGCCCGCGGCCGCTGTTCGCCGACTACCCGCGCGAGGTGCTGCTGGAGCTGGGCGTCACCGAGTCGCTCCTGGACCTCATCTACAAGATCACCACCGAGGACGAGCTGCTCGGTCTGACCTCGCACGCTCCCCAGCTCACCGGCGATGTGTTGCTGGCGCTGCACGACGGCAAGACCCCCGAAGAGGTCCTGGAGCAGATCACCCGCCCGGTCGCGGCCACCGAGAAGGTCGACACCGACGACTACCAGGCCGCGCTCGCCCGGCCCGCCACCGTCACCACCGACGACATCGCGCTGCAGGAGGTGCTGGAGGAAGGCGACTTCGGGCGCTGGCGGGTGTTCCTGCACCCCACCCAGCGCAAGATCGTCGAACGCGAGTACCGCGGCCCCGCCCGCGTCAGCGGCGGCCCCGGCACCGGCAAGACCATCGTCGCGCTGCACCGCGTCAAGCACCTGCTGCAGCGTCTCGGCCCCGGCGACGGCAAGGACATCCTGCTCACCACGTTCAACAAGAACCTCGCCGCCGACCTGCACCAGCGGCTGCTGGCACTGGTCGGCGACCAGGCCATCAAACGGGTGCACGTGGTCAACATCGACAAGCTCGCCAGCGACGTGGTCGCCGAATCCGAACACGGCGCNCGGCGGCGGCGCATCGACGACGCCCAGGCCNTCGAGGAATGGCGGCACCTGCTGGAAGAAGAAGGNGAGCAGGACCGCTGGGACCCCGAGTTCCTGCACGCCGAATGGTCCGAGGTGATCTTGGGGCAGTCGATCACCTCCCGCGCCGAGTACTTCCGCGCCCGCCGCGTCGGCCGCGGCCGCGCCATCAGCCGCGCCGACCGGGCCCGCATCTGGGACCTGGTCACGCTCTTTGTGATGCGGCTGGACGACCAAGGCGTCTGGACACACCGGCAGGTCGCCGAGCACGCCGCCCGGCTGGAGATGGAACGGGCCCGCAAGGTNCGCGAACACCAGGCCGCCCANGCCGAGGCCCCCCTGCTGCAGCACGAGTCGGGCATGTTCTACCGGCACCGCTACCGGCACATCGTCGTCGANGAGGCCCAGGACCTCAGCGCCGCCCACTGGAAGATGCTCCGCGCCATGGTCCCCGAAGGCCCCAACGACATCTTCCTGGTCGGCGACACCCACCAGCGGATCTACGGCAACTACGTGTCGCTGGGCAGTTTGGGCATCAACATCCGTGGCCGCTCCGCCAAACTGACCCTCAGCTACCGCACCACCCACGAAATCCTCAGCGCCGCCGTCCGGCTGCTGGGCGAAGAAGAGTGGGACGACCTGGACGAGGGCACCGACGACCTGACCGGGTACCGCTCGGTGCTGCGCGGCCCCCGTCCCCAGTTCGCCGGCTATCCCACCTGGAACGCCGAACTCGACGGCATCGTCGAACGGATCCGGCAGCTGGAAGGCGGCTCGATCGCGGTGTGCGTGCCGGGCCGCCGCGAGGTCGCCGAAGTCGAGCAGCGNCTGGCCAAAGAAGACATCCTCTGCTGCGCCATCGGCTCCGACGGCCCCAAGCTCATCGAGGCGCCGGTGCACATCGGAACCATGCACCGCTTCAAGGGCCTGGAATACCGGCACATGATCATCGCCGGGGTCAGCGACGGGAAGGTCCCCTCCAGCCGCGTCCTGGCCTACCAAAAGAGCGACCCGCTGCGTTTCCGCCGGGAGATCAAGCAGGCCCGCTCGCTGCTGTTCGTGGCCTCCACCCGGGCCCGCGACAGCGTCACCATCTCCTGGAACGGACGCAAGAGCAGGTTCTTGCCATGAGAACCATCGCCGAACGCTACCAGCTCGTCGCACCCATCGGCCGCGGCGGCATGGGACAGCTATGGGAGGGCCTGGACCTGCGGCTGAACCGGCAGGTCGCGGTCAAGCTGATCGCCACCGGCGACCTGGCCGCCCAAAACCAGATCCGGCGGCGGTTCTACCGCGAGGCCCGCATCACCGCCCGCTTCCGCCACCCCGGCGTCCCCGCGATCTACGACTACGGCGACGACGGCGACCTGTTCATGGTCATGGAACTGGTGGTCGGCGAGCCCATCGACAGGCTTCGGGACGAGCAAGGCGCACTGCCGGTGCCCTGGGCCACCTACATCGTGGCCCAGGTATGCGCGGTGCTCGCCGCCGCCCACTCCGCCGGGCTGGTCCACCGCGACATCAAGCCGGACAACCTGATGCTGTGCCCCAACGGCCTGGTCAAGGTCGTCGACTTCGGCGTGGCGACCTCCATCGCCGGGGAGTTCTCCCAGATCACCGAGCCCGGCGAGATCCCCGGCTCGGCCCGCTACACCGC
>JGI25326J35508_1002508_pt1 | contig 12314 bp, 8 predicted proteins | sample HigsolmetaAR201D_FD_35508 | JGI IMG/M metagenome (IMG submission 35508)
CCTGGATGCGACGTCGGGCCGTGGCCGGGTCCATCATCAGCAGGGCGTCCCACTGGCGGGCCGACTCGGAGGTGTTCTGCCACCAGTGCGTGCGGGCCAGCGCCCCCTGCAGACGCATCTGATCCCAGCCTTCGCGGGCGGCCTGCAGGATGATCGGCCCCACCTCGGGGTGGTCGACGAACCAGCCGAGGTAGCCGTAGAGCGACTTGGCGGCGTCGCGGGGGTCGACNTCCGGGGNGGCGCCGACGTCGCCGATGATCGTGCTGCCCTGCGCGTAGCTGACGGCCATCGCGTCTCCGCCGGCGACGGAGGCCGCGGCCGCCTGCGCTTGGGAGAGGTAGCGCTTGTAGGCGCCGGTCTTGTAGACGGTCCAAGGGGTCCAGTTGGTGCCCCCGTTGCTGATCTCGTAGGCGGCCCGGGCGTTGAACGCGGGGTCGCGCAGACGGGTGGCGTCCCGGGCGCGCCCGGTGCCCCGATCCGCGATCAGCGAGCGGATCTGCCACAGGCCGATCGACCAGCCCCACTTGTTGTTGGCGAGGTGCTGGTCGCCGATGGCGTTGACCTTGCCGCCGGACTCGGCGAGCGCGATGGCGACGGCCGTGACGAGCGCCTGGCCGCGGAAGCCGGCCTGGTAGGCGTAGGCGGCGATCTGCGCCGGAGTCAGGGTGCCCTTGTAGACCGTCGTGGCCATCTCAGAACGTCACACGGGGGACATGCACGGGCGCGGGCAGCATGTCGAGCAGGTTGGCGACCTGCACGGCGATGTCGTGCGCCGCGGCCTCCTCGGGGTTCTCGCGCCGCAGCAGCGCCTCGGCGGTGGCCGTCTCGTCCGGCGGGGCGTACTCGGTGACGACGTCGCCGGGCCGCAGCGGGCTGTCGTCGACACCGACGGCCGACATCGGCTCGGTGCCGACCTCGACGGTGTCGGCCTCGGCGGTGGCCATCGCGATCTGGCCCTTGCGCTGCAACTCGTGAATGAACGAGATGAACATGCGCTGCTCGGCGGCGTTCGCCTTGCGGCCGAGCACCGAGGAGGCAACCTGGTCGATCGTGGCCCGCAGGCCGTTGGGGTCGGAGAGGATCACGTTGATGACCCGCCCCTCCTCCTCGCCGCCGGCCAGCCGCTCGAGGAGCGCTTCGATGGCGTCGTCGTCACCGCTCTCGATCGCCTCGGCCAGCGCGTTCAGGTCCAGCCCGGCGGCTTTGGCTACTTCTTGCAGCAGGTCGTTGACCGAGATGTCCCGGCCGGCGGCGGTGATGCGCGCCGCACGGGCAACCGCGGTGGTCCACGCCGCGAACGAGTCCTCGTCGTGCTGGCCCCAGCGGATCTGGTCGATGTCGACGTTGCCGTAGAACCCCCCGGCGTACAGGAGCGCCTGGATACGCCGGAGGGTCTGGGCGTCGAACTTGTAGAACCGTTGCAGCAGCTCGCCGACGGTCGTGTCGGTCGCGTAGACGGGCGGCTCGGCCGGGCGGGCGCGCCGGTCGACGTCCCGGGTGCCGATCGGCGGGCCAGGCCGGCGCTCGTAGGGACGCGGCGGCGGGGCGAGGCTCTTGCGGTCCGGCACCCGCTCGGCCCCGGTGAGCCCGCCGGTGAAGATCGCGTACGGGTCCGCGACCGGGCCGAGCTCACCGATGATCGCCGGGTCGAGACCGAGCTCACGGATGACCTGTTCGAGGGCTTCCTGCTCGTTGCTGGGGGGCGGCATGCGTCACTCCTGTCCGGGGCTGGACACGCTGGCCAGCGTCGGCATGTCGTCCAGTTCGACCGGGTCGTTCTCGAGCTTGCGGTAGTAGAGGTCGGCGAAGGCCGGGTTGCGCTCGACGAGGTTGCTGACAGCGGCCTGCCAGATGAAGGCGATGTCCCGGTTCGACGACGCGGTGAGCGACTTGGACTCGCGGGTGGCGAGCAGGCCCAGGACGGCGTCACGGATGCGGAGGTACTCCGCGAGGCCCTGGATGTCGGGCCGTTTCATGAGGTCGGGGTCCTCGGTGAGNTTGCGGGCACCCTCGATCCGCTTCCGCCAAGCGTTGCGGTCNGTGACCGCGTACTCGGCNTACCAGGCCGGGTANTTCNNGGCGAGACCGGTGATGACNAGCTGCTTCAACACCCGNAGCTGCTCGGCGCCNCGGACCTGCAGGTTCGGGAGCCCCTTCGCNACCCGGAGGGTTTCNATCATGTCCATGTAGCGGCTGTAGTGCGCCCAACCGAGCCGCTTCTGCGGGCCGTCGAGCACCTCGTCGAACGGGAGCCGGCGACGCTGACCGGTGGCCATCTGCCGGTCGTAGACAGCCCGGGAGAACTTGACCGCGGTGCCGCCACCGTCGTAACCGGCGATCACCCCACCCCACTCCGGGTAGGCGTCGATCAGGTGCTTCCACCGCTCGTAGGCCTCCATGCCCTCGATCGTCGGGGGCACCCCGTTGAGGGTCTCGGTGAAGCTCTGCGTGACAGCGAAGAACTCCTCGCCGAAAGTGTCGAGGAAGATGTCATCGGCGGTGGTGACACCGGCCCGGACCCCCTCGGGGGCCTCGGTGGGGAGCGCCTCGCCGCCGGGGAGGTTGAACCGCTCGGCAACCTCCCGGGCGCGCTTCCAGTCGCCGTCGCGCAGGGCACGGTAGACGTCGACGTAGGGCTTGTAGGGCGACTCGTAGATGGGGATGACCGGGGCGATGAACGAGGTGAAGGTGCGGAGCTGCATGAACCGCTTCGCCTCGTCGGCCACCTCCTCCTTGAACCGCTCACGGGCCGCCGGGTCGGAGAAGTCGACCATCGGGATCTCCCCGTTGGCCATCTGCACCATCTTCGTGATGGCGATGCGGGCCTCCGCGTTGGCCCGGGCGGCGGCGTCCTCTTGGCTGGCGGCCATGAAACGCCGGACCATCGTGGGGGTGATCGCCTCGACCGGGTCGACCGGCCCGAACGGGATGATGAAACGCACCGACTCTTCGAGCGACGGGTTACGCTCCACCATCTCAGAGACGGCGACCTGAACGAACGGGCCGAAGCCGGGGGTGCCCTGTGCGACAAGGTTGAAGCCCTCCTTGTCGATGAACACGTAGCCCTGGCTGTCGACCGCCGAGTGGAAGATGCCCTGGTTGACGATGCCGCGGGCGAACTCGGGGAGGCGGAAGACGATGAACTTCTCGCCCCGGTCGTCGGTGTAGGTCCAGCCGATCTTGTCGGGCACGAACCAGCCGGCCCGGGCCCGGGCGGCGAAGACGGGGTTCTCGACCGCGAGCCCGGCCCAGCGGGTGAGCACCTCCTGCCAGGCGGCGTAGAAGGGGATGAGGAGCCGGGTGGCCGCGGCGAAGCGGGACTGCTCGGCGGCGTCGTAGAGCAGCTCCCGGGTCTCGCGCAGGGCGAAGTCCCGGGCTTGGCGTTCGAGCCGCTGGATGTCGTCGATGTTCACCTGGCCGGGTTCGAGGGACGCGAAGAGCCGCCGCACCTCCGCCTGGTAGAACCGCCGGAACGTCGGGTTCCGGGAGAGGTTGTCGGTGGGCATCGTGCCCAGCACGTCGAAGGCGTGGTTGATGGCAGCGTTGATCGCCTGGGTGAGCGGCGAGCGGGCGAGAAGCTGCTCGGTCTCGGCGCCGTGGATCGGGGCGCGGGCCTCCTCGGGGATCAGGTCGAGCAGCTCAGCGACCTTCTCGTCGGAGACCTTCTCGCTCGTCGAGCGGGCCTGCCGGCGGGTGACCTTCTGCACGTCGGCCTCGGTGAGGGCGAGGATGCCCCGCTTCACGTCGTCGATACCGCCGGTGTACGCCTCGACGTGCGCGGAAACGGCCTCGGCCCAGGCCTGCTTGTCGGACCGCCACGGCACCTTCGCCGCGTAGGCACGCCCGGCGGTCGTGTTCTCGAGCCAGTCGACGACCTCGTCGACGGTCTTGCCGGCGAGGAACTGCCGGGCCATCTCGTCCTGGGCGATCTGGTAACGGAGGTTCCGTGCCCACTCGGCCCGGTAGATCTCGTTCTCCTGCGCGGAGGAGCCCCACGTGTAGGTGCGCCACCGGCCGGGGTCGCGTCGCAGCGCCCCGTACCAGCGGTTCTCGTGACGGCCGAAGATCTCGTCGACCATCTCCCGGGAGCTGTTGAGCACCCGGTAGATCTCGTCCTTGGTGCCGGGCGCACCGAACGGCCCCGAGATCGAGTGGCCACCGAAACGAATGTTCGTGTAACCGGCCTCTTCGAGTTCGGCCATCTTGCGGACGATCCGGTTGCCGAGCGCACCGCCGGCGAGCGCACCCATCGGCCCGGCCACAGCCCCGCCGGCGAGTGCGGAGGCGACGAACCCGCGGCGCCCAGCCCGGTTCGGGTCGGTGGTCTTGAGCACCCGGTCGACCATGGGGTTGGTGCGCAGGTCGGCCATGAGGTTGCGGAGGTTCTGCCACGATTCGAGCCCGACGGTGAGGGCACCGAACTTGGCGACCTGGCGGAGCTGCTCGTCGGGGATGACCCGGAAGGTCCACGCGGGTCGCAGCAGGGTGAGGGGCCGCCACACCTCCATGAGCATGCGGGCGGCGTCGAGCCCGTACTCCTTGGCGGACCAGGCGGGCGCGGCGGCACGGGTGATCTTGGCCCGCCAGTTGTCACCGTACTTGAGCCGGGCGTAGCGGGCGGCGTGTTTGCGGAGCAGGTGGAAGTTGGGGACGACGACGACGTTCTGCAACTGGGTGACTGTCAGCGGCAGCTCCATTTCGAGGAACTCGTCCCCGTCGGGGATCTGCAGCCGGGCGCGGCCCTCGCCGTCGTACTTGACCGACCGCAGCAGCGCCTTGGCCTGGTTGCGGCCGATGCGGGCGTTGAGGATGACGGCTTCGAGCTCGTCGTCGTCGAGACCGTGCTCTTTGAGGATGCGGTGCTCGGTGCGTTCGATCCAGCGTTCGAAGGCGGGGCCGCGCTGGTCGGGTTCGAGAGCGTTGAACTGGCCGCGAGCCTTCGCGATGGCGACGTCGTCGTAGCCGGCCTCCCGCATCATGCGGGCCAGGTGCGCGTCCGCGGTCGGGTCGTGGGTGTTGACGATGTGGTGGGGCCGCATGTCGGCGATCCAGCGGACCCCCTTGCCGAAGAAGCTNCGCTGGTAGAAGGCGGTGGCNTTGAACGCCGAGCGGAGCTGCTGGCCGCGGCTGTAGCTGGGNCCGGCGGGCAGCGACTTCCAGGCGGTGGTGAGCCGCCGGACACGTTCCTGTTCGGTGCGGACGGCGTCGATCTCCTCGCCGATGCGCGCGAGCCGCTCGGAGACGAGCTTCGGGTCGAGGGTGTCGTCGACGTTGACCCCCCAAAAGGCGGCGAGCTGTTCGGCGTCTTCGCCGATGTCGAGCCACGAGGCGGCGTCGTCGAGGGTGAGCTGGTAGGGGGTGGGCCGCAGGACCGGGTTGGTGCGGATGATGGCTTGTTCCATCATCAGGTCCGCGAGCCGGTTGCCGAGCGCCCAGTCGCTTCGCTTGAGCTCGTCGAGGGCGCGCATGTCACCGAGGAACACCCGCATGACGAACTCGCGCTCGGCGGGGCCTTCGGCTTCGGCCAGGTAGCGGGCGATGATGTCCCCCCGGTGGTGGTTGGGGAACAGTCGGTCGCGGATGAGCCCGGCCCGGATGTCGACGTCGTCGGGGAGTTCGTCGATGAAGTCGTTGATCCGCTGCCAGCCGGGGGTGCGGGTGATCCCGGAGAAGAAGCCCTTGCGGGGTCGGGCGGCCGCGGCGAAGTAGGCGTCGATGTCGGCCTGGGTGGCTTCGGCGAACCGGCGGACGGTCTCGGGGGCGATGCTGCGGGTCGCTTCGAGCGCTTCGACGTCCGCGGCCCCGGCGGCGATGCGGGCCTCACGGGCCTGGCGGGTCTCGGCGATGTTGCGCAGCACCCGGGCGCGGGTCGGGTCGGTGGTGGTGGCCGCTTCCCCCATGAGCCGCTCGAGGCGGAGCTGACGCCGGGTGGCCTCGTAGCGGGCGAGCCGCCCGGCCTGCTCGGGGGTGAAGGTCTGCTCGCGGCCGACGATCCGCTGTACCGACTCGGGCAGCCGCAGGTAGACCCGGTCGATCGTGTTGTTGATGGCGGCGATCCGGCGGGCGACCCGGCCACCGACGTCGAAGGTGCCGAACTGTTCGGCCCGGCGGCCGATCTGCGGGGCGACCCGCTCGGTGACCGTGCCGATCCGGCCGCCGAGCGCCGCCGGCCGGCCAACGCGGGAGGCGCTGACGGCCTTGCCGGCGAGGACGTCCGGGGAGAGGAACAGGCGGGCGAGCGCGTCCGCGGAACCGGAGAAGAACTGGTAGGCGTCGGTGCCGACGAAACGCTCGACCTCCTCTTCGTCCAGGATGTCCTTGGTGCCGAACATGAGGACGAGCGCCTGNCCGGGGCTGCGGGACTGGGCGATCTCGTTGGCTTTGCGCCACGTGTCGACGTCGAACAGGGCGACGATCCCCCCGAGGGGNCCGCCGCCGATGCCCTGTTGGGCCTGCCAGGTGGGGGAATCGGCGAGTGAACCGGCGGTGAACGCCATCGACAGCGGCTCGGCGACCCCTTCCCGGTAGGCGGTCTCAAGACCCCGGTTGATGGTTTGCAGTGGGCCGCGCAGGTGCTCCCGGCCGGGGATGGCGCCGATGACCGCACCGAAACCTTCCTCGGGGCCGAAGATGTTCCCGGCGAACTGGGCGGTGCGGGACGTGACGGTGGCGTTGATCGTGCCGAGGATGCCGTCGACGTCGTCGTCGACAAACGGGGCGCGGGCGAGGTCCCACACCAAACCCGGGATGGCTTGTGCGCCACCACCGATGCCGGTGACGAACCGGTGGATACGGTCGAGGAAACCCACGGGTCAGGTCTCGGTGCGTTCGTAGTAGTCGGGCGGGAGCTGGGAGCGGATGCGACGGTAGAGCTGCCGCACCTCCGGCGAGGAACCGGGCCGTGAGGCGAGGATCTCAAGGACGGGGAGCATCTGCGCCCACAGCACCACGGACGGGTCGGGTCCCTGCGGCATGGCCGGCAGTGCCTCGGGACCGGGGCCGGGGCCGACCGGCAGCCCGGCGGTGACCGGCTCGGCGGGCCGGCTGCTGGGCGCCGCGAAGAGCCCGCCCTGCGGGGGCGGCTGGACCTGCTGGGCGGCTTCGACGAACGCGGCGAGGTCCGGTTGACCGCCCCGACCGCCGGCCGCTTGCTGGGCGCGTTCGGCGGCGGCCACGAGCGTGTCGGTGGACCGGTCCGGCAGCGGCGCGACCCGCTGGGCCTCCTCGTTGCGTTTCCGGGACCCGTAGGGGCCGCCGGTGTAGGAGACGGGGGCCTGGGCGGGCCCGCCGGGCGCGGCGACCGGCGGCAGGTCGGTGCGGTTGCGGCGGGGGCCGGGGCGTGGCTTGCGAGGCACGGCTCAGCCTCCTGCGGGTCCACCGCCAGGTGGGGCGGCCATGAGAGCGGCGATGACCTGCTCGAACTGTTCGGGGTTGGACGGGGGTGCGCCCTGCTCTGCGGGTGGGAGCGCCATCTGGCCGCCGGCCTCGGGGGCGTTGAGGCCGGGCATGGCACCGGGTGGGAGCACCTGGTCGGGGGCGATCGGTCCCTGCGCGGCGGTGGCCTGCCGCTCCTGGGCCTCCTGCTGGGCCTGGGCGATCGCGTCCTCGATCATCTTGCCTTCGCGCACCAGCTCCCGGACCCGGGCCAGGTCGGTCCACGCCATCTGCCCGGAGGCGACGAGCTGCACACCGGACATGACGATGGCGTCGTCGAGGGCTTCCTCGATGAGCGCGCGCTCCTCCGCGTCGGGGTTGTCGACGAGCGGGTGCTTGGCCATGCCGGTGCGCCGGGAGAGCATCCGGGCCTGGTTGAGCGCCGCGATGGCGACCGTGGCGTTCTGGGCGTCCATGCCCGGCATCGGGTAGGCGACCACCGACTTGCGGGTCTCGGTCCAGATGTCAACAGGCCGGTAGGTGACGTGCCGGTTGGTGCCCTCCCAGCCGGAGAACACCGTGTACTTGCGTCTCGGCCAGTAGCCGAGCTCGGTGGCGGCCACGGCCTCGTTGATGACCTCGAGGGCGTAGCCGATGATCCGGTGGGCCTCCTTGAGCCGCGGGTCGACCGAGTAGGAGGCGAGCTGGGTGACGGTCTGGCCGGAGCGGATCGACCCGGTGGACTCGCCTTGGAAGACCGCCGGGTTGCCGGAGGAGAGCCGGGCGGCCCGCTCGAGGTTCGACATCTGCACCTGGGTTTGCGGGCCGGGGGCGAGGTTGAGGGTCTGGACGGTCCGGGCGTTCTGGACCAGGTTCACCTTGCCGGTGCGCCCGTCGTGGAACTGGCCGCCGACGATCTCGGGCTCCTGGCCGTTCTCGCCGAGCACGACGAGGTGCGGGAACACGGCCTTCTCGGAGGCGATGAAGTCGAGGGCGGCGAGCTTGTTGAGCACGTCGGTGTGCGGGATGATCCGCGACACCGTGGCGATCATCCGGTCGAGGGTGACCGCGGCGGGGCAGACGGCGGTGACCATCCCGGCCCGGTTCGGGTAGGCCCGGAGCAGGAAGCTCTGGTCCATCGAGTGGTCGCCGTAGAGCACCTGGCCGGTGGCCGAGTACCGCCGCAGGTAGCTTTGGGTGGCCCGCTTGCCGAGGATGCCGATGAAACAGTGTTCGGCGTCCTGCCATTCGAGGACGTCCCACAGGTCGTCGTCGCTGGTGGTGTGACGGTCGATGAACTCGGCGACCTCGGGGTAGAGCGCCTTGAGGTGCTGGGGGGACCGGCCGTAGACGAAGGCGATGTCGCGGGGTGCCCGGATCTCGTCGGTGCCCATCGGTTCCGGGTAGGTGAGCATCGGGTCCCGGGTGACGATCCGGGCGCGTTTGGCCTCGTGGTCGGGTTCGACGAACAGGCAGAAGGTTCCGTAGCCGTAGAGCTGCCGGTAGCCCTTGGCGAGCCGCAACGGCAGGTGCGACTCGTAGTAGGTGGCCCCCCAGGCTTCTTTGCGCAGCTCGGCTCGTCGCCGATGTGATTGCGCGGTGGGGTCGACGGCGGGTGCCCACAGGGACGGGAGGGTGTCGTTGGCCCGGGTGGCGAAGCCGTCGACGGCGTCGGAGATGATCTGGGCGGCGAGCGCCGGGAACTCGGGTTCCCCCTCGACGTCGTGGAGGGGGAACACGATCGCGTTGTTGTAGCGCTCGGCGACGTCCATCATCTGCCGCTTCACGAGCGTGTCGGTGAGGCGGCGGTGGTGGACGGTCTCGACCGCGCGGTGCCAGGCGTCCTCGTAGCGGCGATAGCGGTCCGGGACCGGCATCGCTCAGTCTGCGAGGATGGCGCCCCCGACGCCGCCGTCGGGCCGCGGCGGGCTGGCGGTGCGGTGGCCGACGGGCCGGCGCCGCATCGAGGGGGTCTGCGCGACCTCGCCCGGGCGGTACTCCTGGCCGCCGGACTCGGCCCGGCTGGTGTTGACGGTACCCGCGGGTGCGTGGTGGCGGGCGGGTCGCACCCGGTGGGGCTTGTGCGTGGGGTTCGGGTCGATCGCCATGCGCTACTTCCCCTTCTTCTTGNCNGCACCCTTGGCGGCCTTCTTGGCCGCCTTCGCTGCACCCTTGGTGGCCTTCTTGGCGAACTGGCCGAGTCGGTACCCGCCGCGGAACCGGCGTGCCATCACGTCTCCTGTCTGAACTCGGACACAGGATGTGCGGACCTAGCGTACCCCGACGGGGTATCCGCGTGGCGATGGCCGCCGGTGTCCCCTCCCCCACCGGCCGGACATGTCCCCGGGCCGCCACGGTGTGCCACCGACGTGCCAGCTCGGGTCTTCCCCCTCGCGGCGCTGCTTCTTGCGCTTGCGCTGCCACCCGAGCCAAGTGAACCAGAGCGCCATGACGAGGTCCTGGCGAAGCAGCTTCGGGTCGATGTTGGGCCGCCAGGCGAGCAGCTCGGCCCGCAGCGGCTCCATCGCCCGCCGGCAGTCGTCGGTGGCGTCGGGGAAACGGATCTCGCCCTTGATGAACGAGCCGGCCATCGCCCCGACACCGAAGGTGAAGTCCCACTTGTTGGCGCCGGTCTCGTGCTCGACGACGCGGAACCCGAAGGTGCGGGCCAGTTCCCGGAGCCGGTCGTCGCGTGCGAGACCCCGCTGCTGGCTGTTGCGTTCGACGACGAGCTCGGTGAACCGGAGCTGGCACATGCCCCGGATGATCTCGAAGATGTCTTCGTTGCGGGCCAGGCCGTAGTCGACCCGGGCGGCGAGGATGCGGAACTCGGTGGCGGTGGTCTGCGCGACGACCATCGCGTTGCCGCCGCCGAGGGCCGGGTCGAGCCCGGCGATGGTGAGCGAGACGAGGTGCGGGTCCCGGACCCCGTAGGTGAGGTTCGGGTCCCGGGCGGCGTCCAGCATCTCCTCGGTGAAGGTGTTCGCCCCCGCGGTCTGCGGGGCCATCATGTAGGCGGTCTGCCACGCTTCTTCGCCGACGATGGCTCGCTTGTCCTCGAGCGCCTCGATCGGCCACATCTCCGGGCAGTACGAGTTGCCGTGCTCGTCGAGGGCGGGGATCTGCACGACCCGCATCATCCGGTCGGGGATCTCGGCGGCGAGCCGCTCGTAGACGTCGCCGACGCCGACCCGGGTGCCGATGATGACGATGCGGCCGTTGCGACCCGGCCGGGAGAAGAACGTTTTGCGGAGCCGGTCGAGGATGCGGTCGGTGTCGCCGATACCTTCGGCGGACTGGATGTCGTCGAGGATCAGCCAGTCGCAGCGGGCACCGTAGATCTTGGAGCGCCAGCCGGCGATCTGGAAGGTGTAGTCCTTGCGGCCCGACGCCTTGGAGACCCGGATGTAGCTGGCGTTCCAGGGCTTGTCCCGGTCGAGGGTCGGGTCGCGGAAGGGGCCGTAGCGGGCCACCCACTCGGGGATGTGGGCCTCATAGCTGGTGTCCGGGTCCTCGTAGTCGGGGTTGGTCATCCGCTCCTTGACCATCGAGAGCACCTTCGCGGCGGGGCTCTGGCTGTCGACGGTCTCGGAGACGTAGAGGATGCGGGTGTTGGGGTCGTGCGCGATCTGGTCGCACACCCAGTCGGTGATGAGGGTGGTCTTGCCGGCCTCGGGCGGCACGAGGATGAGGGTGATGCCNCCCGGTGGGGTGTCCTCCATCGCCTCGATGATCCGGCGCTGGTGGGTGAAGGTCTCGTAGCCGAAGTAGTAGCGGCGCCGGGTGATGAAGTCGTGGTCGACGGGGATGTCCTGGTCGATCCCGGCACGCACCCGGTCGACCCGGAGCCGGAAGTCGTCGAAGCGTTTCCGCCACACCCGGTAGGTGTTCTCGGAGATGCCGACGGCCTCGCAGGCTTCCTTGACGGTGTGCCCGGCGATCAGGTGGTTGATGAACGACTCGCGCTTGGCTTCGGCGCGGGCGAGCCGGCGCTGCTGGGAGGGTGAGAGGTGGGCGCGGGAGGGTTCGTAGTAGGAGCCGGGCTCGGGGGGTGGCACGGGCGGGGACTGGATCTCGAGGAGCCACTCGGGCTGGGGTGGGCGGACGCGCAGCAGCTCGGCGCGCAGGGCCACCAGGTCGTCGTGGGTGTCGACGCCCCAGCCGGGCAGGTAGGCGAGGCTGGTGCCCAGGTGGTCGGTGGTGCGTTCGGTGCGCCAGCGGCGGGGNGGGTTGACCCGGACCGTCTCGTCGGCCATACCCCCGGAGGGTAGCGGGGAGAGGAGCCCGGCCCGGGTCGCGGCCCGGNCCGGTGACGTCCACCCTTCGGAGAAGGACCACGTCCCGCCGTGGGACGCGCCGNGCATAGCACGTGTCCAGCCTTGGACAGGACGCGCAGAGCCCCCGCTGGCTGGGGGGCGGGGGCTCTGGGGACGCCGTCGCTGATGGTGTGCAGGGACCTCCGCTGGGAGGGGATGATGCGTGCCCCGGCCCTCGAGGCGGCAGGCAGCGAGGCCCCGGGGCCGGGGGCACGGCGTAACCACCCGGCGGGGAGTGTATCAGGCCCGTGTCCGCCAGTGCCACCTCCGGTACAGCTCGTCGAGGTCGGGTGGCGGGGCGGCCGGCCTGGGTTTGGGCCACACCCCGATCCAGCGGCCGACGGCCCAGATGGGCAGCCACAGCGGCACGTACACCGAGACGACGGCGGCGGCGACGGCGCATGCCCAGCGTGGCCAGCCGCGGTTCTCGCCGATCTCCCAGCCGACGATGAGCCCCCAGCCGTAGGCGCCGATGATCGCGGCGACGACGGCGGCGGCCATGATGGCTTCTGCCATGCTCCTCCCTTCTCAGGCGGCGTCGATGAGGCGACCGTAGGCGGCGACGAGCCGCAGGTGTCCGCGGCGGACGGCGCGGGGGGGGGGCTGGCCGCCGTCGGGGGGCGG
>JGI25326J35508_1002513_pt1 | contig 12306 bp, 7 predicted proteins | sample HigsolmetaAR201D_FD_35508 | JGI IMG/M metagenome (IMG submission 35508)
TTTTTCCGGATCCCCCACTACAGCAGAGCCTGGCCGTGTCCTTCTTCTCCGACGTCGAACTGGTCCCCGGCGACCCGATCCTGGGCCTGACCGAGGCGTACAACGCCGATCCCCGCCCCACCAAGGTCAACCTGGGCGTGGGCATCTACTACGACGAGCAGGGCCGCATCCCGCTGCTGAAAGCGGTGCAGCAGGTGGAGCAGGCGCTGGCCGCCAGCGCGCGCCCGCGCGGCTACCTGCCGATNGACGGCCTGCCGGCCTACACCCAGGCCACGCGCGAGCTGCTGTTCGGCAAGGACTCGCCGCTGCTGGCCGCCGGCCGCGTGGCCACCACCCAGACCGTGGGCGGCTCGGGCGCGCTGCGCGTGGGCGCCGAGCTGCTGCGCAAGGTGCTGCCGCACGCCACCGTGGCCCTGAGCAACCCGAGCTGGGAGAACCACCGCGCGGTGTTCACCGCCGCCGGCTTCCAGGTGCTGGACTATGCCTATTTCGACCCGTCCACCCACGGCGTGGACTTCGCCGGCATGCTGGCCGACCTGCGCAAGCTGCAGCCGGGCACCGTGGTGCTGCTGCACGCCTGCTGCCACAACCCCACCGGCGCCGACCTGACCCTGGAGCAGTGGCGGCATGTGGCGCAGCTGCTGAAGGAGCGGCAGCTGTTCCCGTTCATCGACATGGCCTACCAGGGCTTCGACAAGGGCATCGCCGAGGANGCGCAGGCCATCGGCGTGATGGTCGAGGCCGGCATCGACACCTTCGTGGTGGCCAGCTCGTACTCCAAGTCGTTCTCGCTGTACGGCGAACGCGTGGGCGCGCTGAGCGTGGTGGCGGCCACCGCCGACCAGGCCAGGGCGGTGCAGTCGCAGATCAAGCGCATCATCCGCACCATCTACTCCAGCCCGTCCGCGCACGGCGCGGCGCTGGTCTCCGGCGTGCTGACCAGCCCCGAGCTGCGCGCGCTGTGGGAGGACGAGCTGCGGCAGATGCGCGAGCGCATCCACGCCCTGCGCGGCGGCCTGGTGGCCAAGCTGGCCGAGCTGGGCCGGCCGGAGTTCGGCTTCATCTCCAGGCAGGCCGGCATGTTCTCCTACTCCGGCCTGAGCCGGGAGCAGGTGGACCGCCTGCGCGAGGAGTACGGCATCTACGCCGTGGGCACCGGCCGCATCTGCGTNGCCGCGCTGAACCAGGGCAATTTGGAGTACGTGGCCCGCGCCATCGCCGCGGTCAGCGGCTGAGCCCGGACGCCCGGGCAGCCGGACACGAAGGCCCCGCGACGCGGGGCCTTCGCTTTTCCGCGCGGGGACTACTCGGGCACCCTGGCCGGGACGAAGGGCGAGACCGGGTCGGAGGCCGGGAAGGTCTCCTCCAGCGCCTCGTCCTGGTTGAGGTCCTCGTGGTGCTTGCGCCGGCGCTCCTGGCCCGGCGTGGCCGGCGCCTCCCGGGACGTNCCCGGCGGCGGCGGATCCTTGCGGTCGCGTTCGGCCATGTCGCTGACTCCTCTGCCGGTGGGCCTGGCGCCATGCTGGCGCCGGCGGCGGGAAGGCGGCGTGAGAACCGGGTAAGCCGCCGGTGAGGGCCGCTCACGGCCGCCCCACGGCCCCCGTGCCAGGGTGGAGATTCCCCATCCGAGGCCGCGCCCATGCCCCGCCCGATCTGGACCGGCACCCTGTCCTTCGGCCTGCTCAACGTGCCGGTGTCGCTGATGCCCGGCGAGCGGCGCACCGACCTGCACTTCCGCATGCTCGACTCGCGCGACCGCAAGCCGGTGCGCTACGAGCGGGTCAACGCCGAGACCGGCGAGGAAGTGCCGTGGAAGGACGTGGTCAAGGCCTTCGAGTACGACAAGGGCAGCTACGTCGTGCTCGAGGAGGACGACATCAAGGCCGCCGCACCGGAGAGCCACGAGACGGTGGAGGTGGAGACCTTCGTGGACGCGGCGGACATCGACCCGCGCTTCTTCGAGAAGCCCTACGTGCTGGTGCCGGCGAAGAAGGCGGAGAAGGGCTACGTGCTGCTGCGCGAGACCCTGCGCGGCAGCAACCGGGTGGGCATCGCGCGTGTGGTGATCCGCACCCGCGAGTACCTGGCCGCGGTGCTGCCGCACGGCGACGCACTGGTGCTGGAACTGCTGCGCTACCCGCAGGAGCTGGTGGATCCGGCCGAGTACCGCCTGCCGGAGGGCAAGCCAGCGGACTACCGGATCAGCGCCAGGGAACTGCAGATGGCCGAGCAGCTGATCGACTCCATGGCCGGNCGCTGGCAGCCGGACGACTACCGCGACGAGTTCCGCGAGCGCCTGCAGGCCATCATCCGCAAGCGCATCCGCGGCAAGGCCGGCACCACCCGGGTGGAGGAGGAGGACGCGCCGGCCGAGGANGCCACCAACGTGGTGGACTTCATGNCCCTGCTGCAGCAGAGCCTGGAGGCCAAGAAGCGCACGCCGGCGAAGAAGGCCGCGGCCAAGAAGGCCCCGGCGAAGAAGGCCGCGAAGAAGGCGCCCGCGCGCAAGGCGGCCAGGAAGGCCCCGGCCCGGCGCAAGGCCGGCTGAAGCCCGGCGTGCGGCGGTTCAGCGCTTCACGTCGAAGCGGCCCTCGCCCATCAGCGCCTCGACCTCGGCCTCGGAGGCCAGGCTGAAGTCGCCCGGGATCGCGTGCTTGAGGCAGCCNGCGGCCAGGCCGAAGCGGATGGTGCGCTCCGGCGCCCAGCCGCGGATGAGCCCGTGCAGCACGCCGGCGGCGAAGGCGTCGCCGCCGCCGATGCGGTCCACGATCGGGCCGACCTCCAGCGCCGGGGCCAGCGCGACGGCACCGTCGCGCCCGACCAGCACGCCGGCCAGGGCGTGGTGGTCCACGTTGCGCGGGGTGCGCAGGGTGCAGGCCATCCAGCGCAGGTGCGGGAAGGCGGCGAAGGCATCGGCCGCGGCGGCCCGCACCCGCTCCAGCGCCTCCGCCTGCGGGTACTGCCCGCCCAGCACCACGCCCATGTCGCGGTGGTCGGCGAACAGCACATCGGCCTGGCCCATCAGCCCGCGCAGGATGGTCGGCGCGTCGCCGTTCCAGGCCTGCCACAGGCTCGGGCGGAAGTTGCCGTCGAAGGACACCTTCACTCCGGCCGCGCGCGCGGCGCGGGCGGCGGCCAGCGCCGCGGCGGCGGTGTTGGCGCCCAGCGCCGGGGTCACGCCGGACAGGTGCAGCCAGTCGGCGCCGGCCAGCAGGCCGGGCCAGTCGTAGGCGTCGGCCGCGGCCAGGGCGAAGGCCGAGCCGGCGCGGTCGTACAGCACCTCGGCCGGGCGCTGCGCCGCGCCCGGCGCCAGGAAGTACAGGCCCATGCGCCCGGGCANCTTGCGCACCCCCGCGGTGTCCAGGCCGTGGCGGCGCAGCTCACCGGCCACCGCCTCGCCCAGCGCGTTGTCGGCCACCGTGCTGACCATGGCCACGTGGTGGCCGAAGCGGGCCAGNGACACCCCGACGTTGGCCTCGGCGCCGCCCACGCACACTTCCAGCTGCGGCCGCTGCAGCAGCTTCTCGCGGCCGGGCGCGCTCAGGCGCAGCAGCAGCTCACCGAAACAGACGACACGCGCGGACATGGGTTCTCCTGTGGTTGGGGCGGCAGGTTCCCGGCGGGAGCGGCCATGGTGGCACGGCGCCGCGCCCGGCGGGCGCCGGATGGCCAGCGGTGTCATTCTAGCTTCGGCCCGGCGCCGCAGGCCCCCGCGGGCATGTGAACGCTAACATCTTCAATGTGTTGCAGCGCAAGATGCTGCGCCGCGCACGGCGGTGTTAGCGTTTCCTTTGACCAGCGGTGTCATGCCGCGTGGCCCTGTTTGCATCGCTCCAACAGATCAGCAGCCCTCGGGAGGGGATATGCACACTCGCAGTAACCGCCGCAAGACACCGGTTACCTTGCTGGCCGCGTCGATCGGCCTGGCGTTGTACGCGCCCGCGTTCGCCCAGGATTCCCAGGATCCGCAGGGGTCCGGACAGGGCGGGGAGGCGGTCGAACTGGAGACCGTGGTGGTTACCGGCTACCGCGCCAGCCTGGAGCGCGCCATCGACATCAAGCGCGGCGAGGCCGGCGTGGTCGACGCCATCGTCGCCGAGGACGTGGGCAAGTTCCCCGACCTCAACCTGGCCGAATCGCTGCAACGCATCCCCGGCGTGGTGATCACCCGCGACGCCGGCGAAGGCCGCAACATCTCGGTGCGCGGCCTGGGTCCGGACTTCACCCGCGTGCGCATCAATGGCATGGAGGCGCTGACCACGGTCAACTCCTCCGACCAGAACGGCGGCACCAATCGCAGCCGCGGGTTCGACTTCAACGTGTTCGCGTCGGACCTGTTCCAGCAGATGATCGTGCGCAAGACCGCCTCGGCCGAGGTGGACGAGGGTTCGCTGGGCGCGACCGTGGACCTGCGCACCGCCCGCCCGTTCGACTACGACGGCCTGACCGTGGCCGCCAGCGGCCAGGTCAGCTACGGCGACATGGGCGGCGACGCCGACCCGCGCGTGGCCGCGCTGGTGTCCAACACCTGGGCCGACGGCCGCTTCGGCGCCCTGCTGTCGGTGGCCTACTCGGAGAAGACCACGCTCGAGGAAGGCACCGGCTCCGGCCGCTGGGCCAACGGCACCAGCAACGGCGGCTTCAACCCGGCCTCGACCTTCACCGACGCCATGCGCGCCGACGTGTTCCATCCGCGNTTCCCGCGCTACACCTGGATGGAGCACGACCAGAAGCGCACCGGCGTGACCGGCGCCCTGCAGTTCAAGCCGGGCGACGACACCGAAATCACCCTGGAAGGCCTGTACTCGAAGATCGACGCCACCCGCCGCGAGCACTACATCGAGGCCATCTCCTTCAGCCGCGGCGCCTCGCAGGGCGGCAAGCCGGAGACCATCGTCCGCGACGGCTACGTCGACCCGGCCACCGGCGCCCTGCTGTACGGCCAGTTCGACAACGTCGACGTGCGCGCCGAGCACCGCTACGACGAGTGGGACACGGTGTTCAAGCAGATCGGCCTGAACCTGACCCACGACTTCACCGACGCGTTCACCGTCAACGCCAAGGTCGGCACGTCCTCGTCCGAGCACCAGAACCCGGTGCAGACGACGATCATGATGGACAAGCTCAACGTCGGCGGCTACAGCTACGACTACCGCGGCAACAAGTGGGCGCCGGTGCTCAACTACGGCATCGACCCCAACGACCCGAACGGCTGGACGCTGTCCACCATCCGCATGCGCCAGAACCGGGTGGACAACGACTTCGACGTCGGCCAGGTGGACTTCAACTGGGCCATCAGCCCCGGCTTCCGCCTGAAGGGCGGCGTGCAGGCCAAGGACTACTCCTTCGACTCGAAGGAGTGGCGCCGCACCGCCAACGAGGCCATCGTCCCGGCGTTCCCGGGCGGCGACGCCACCGTGCCGGCCGAGTACGTGCAGCAGGCGCGCCTGAAGGGCGTGAAGGGCTCGCCGGGCGCCTGGGTGGTGCCGGACTTCGATGCCATCGCCGACCTGTTCGACATCTTCAGCGGCCAGGGCACCTTCGAGCTGAGCCCGTACGCGGCCAGCACCCGCAGCGTCGAGGAAAAGGACCGCGGCGTGTGGGTGCAGGGCGAGTTCTCGGTGGACCTGGGCCCGATCCCGCTTTCGGGCAACTTCGGCGTGCGCCACGTCAAGACCAAGCAGCGCTCCAGCGGTGTGGCCACCATCGCCGGCACTCCGACCACGCTCACCGTCGAGCGCGAGTACAGCGACACCCTGCCGGCGATGAACCTGGTGGCGGAGATCACCCCGGACTTCCTGCTGCGTCTGGGCGCGGCCAAGGTGATGACCCGTCCGGGCCTGGGCAGCCTGACCCCGGGCGTGACCGTCAGCGTCAGCGGCGGCTCGCGCAACGTCAGCGGCGGCAACCCGAACCTGGATCCGATCCGCGCCAAGACCTACGACCTGAGCGCCGAGTGGTACTTCCAGGACGGCGCCATGGCCAGCGTGGGCCTGTTCCTGAAGGACATCGACAGCTTCGTCCAGACCACCCGCGAGGTGCGGCCGTTCTACACNAGCGGCCTGCCGGCCAGCATCGCCGAGTCCTTCGGCGTCAGCGCCAACGACGACTTCGTGTTCTCGGTGCCGGTCAACACCCCGGGCGGCGACCTGAAGGGCGTGGAGGCCAACTACGTCCAGCCCTTCACCTTCCTGCCAGGCTTCTGGAGCAACTTCGGCGTCCAGCTGAACTACACCTGGGTGGACTCGAAGATCCAGTACCTGACCTCCTCGGGCGCGCTGTCGTACAAGACCGACCTGACCGGCCTGTCGCGCCATTCGTGGAACGCCACCCTGTTCTACGAGGGCGAGAAGTTCTCCGGCCGCATCTCGGCGACCAACCGCGACGACTACCTGATCCAGGTGCCGGCGACCGAGGCGGGCTTCGACGTGCACGGCCAGACCGGCACCACCTACGTGGACATGTCGCTGCGCTACAAGCTCAGCGAGCAGCTGGAGCTGAGCCTGGAGGGCATCAACCTGACCAACGAGCCGCAGCAGTCCTGGGTCGGCTCGGCCTGGCAGCTGCCGCTGGACTACAGCGAGACCGGCCGCCATTACCTGCTGGGCCTGCGCTACCGGTTCTGACCGGCAGCGCAGGGACCGTACCGGGGCGCCCGCCGCCGTGCAGGCGGCGGCGTCGCCGGCCGGGCAGCGGGGCTGCTGCGCTGCAAGATGCCGCACGTGCCCGGCCCTGCTAGCTTTTGCTTTGACCATCGGTGTCATCCAGCCGTGGCCTGCAACGCCCCCGCGCCCCGGATGACGCTGTTCCGCACCCTGGGAGGGGGACACATGCAGCACGCCAACCGCCGCCGGAAGACACCGGTTACCCTGCTCGCCGCCGCGATCGCGGCCGCCCTGTCGGCCCCGGTCGCGGCCCAGGAAGCGGACGCTCCCGGCCAGTCCGTCACCGACCTGGACCAAGTGGTGGTCACCGGCTACCGGCAGAGCCTGCAGAAGTCGCTGGAGGAAAAGCGCTACTCCACCGAGCAGGTCGACGCGATCTTCGCCGAGGACATCGGCAAGTTCCCGGACCAGAACCTGGCCGAGTCGATGCAGCGCATCGCCGGCGTGTCCATCGACCGCGAGGGCGGCGAGGGCCAGCGCATCTCCATCCGCGGGCTGGGCTCGGACTTCACCCGGGTGCGCCTGAACGGGCTGGAGGCGCTGGCCACGGCCGGCACCGGCAGCGCCGGCGTCAACCGCAGCCGCGGCTTCGATTTCAACACCTTCGCCTCCGAGCTGTTCAGCCAGGTCAAGGTCAACAAGACCCAGTCGGCGCAGATGGACGAGGGCTCGCTCGGTTCGACCGTGGACCTGCGCGGCTCGCGCCCGTTCGACTTCGACGGCTTCCGCGCCTCGGCCAGCGCCCAGGTCGGCTACGGCGAGATGGCCGAGGAATACGACCCGCGCGTGTCCGGGCTGCTGTCCAACACCTGGGCCGACGGCCGCTTCGGCGCCTTGCTGTCGGCCTCCTACAGCAAGCGCAACGTGTTCGAGGAGGGCTACAATCCGGTGCGCTGGGAGCACGGCAACCACCGCAACTCCAACCAGTCCAACGCCAACAACAACGGTACCTACGGCTTCTGCTCGCCGGTCGGCTACGACCCGCAGACCCCGCGCAACCCGCTGCCCAACGAGACCCCGGCCGGCACCGGCAGCCAAGCCGACCAGGACCGCAACAACGGCTGGGGCAGCTACGGCATCAGCCCGACCCACTGCGGCACCGGACTGCCGCGCCCGGCGGCCACGCCGGAGAACATCGCCGCCTACGAGACCGCGACCAACGCCTGGCACCCGCGCTACCCGCGCTACATCCGCACCGCGCACGAGATCGAGCGCCTGGGCGTGACCGGCGCGCTGCAGTGGCGGGCCTCCGACGACACCCTGCTCAGCTTCGACGCCATGTACTCGCGCCTGTCCAAGGACCAGCGCGAGGACTCGCTGGGCGCCAACCTGCACCGCGCAGCCAACCTCGGCGGGAAGACCCAGATCGTGGTTCGCGAGGCCGAGGTGGACGCGATGAACCGCCTGGTCTACGGCGTGTTCGACAACGTCGATTTCCGCACCGAGTCCACTGCGATCGAGGAGACCACCGAGTTCCAGCAGTACAGCCTGTCGCTGGAGCACCACGTCAACGATGCGGTGCGGGTGGACGCGCAGCTGGGGCATTCCAGCTCCAAGTACGAGCGCCCGGTGTTCTCGATGGTGAGCTTCGACAACACCAACCTCGACGGATTCGTGCTGGACCTGCGCGGCAACCACAACGTGCCGGCCCTGACCTTCCCGTTCGACCTGAACGACCCGGCTTCCTGGTCCTGGCGGGGCTACGGCGCGGTGCCGGTCAACAGCAACGGCACCGCCCGCGGCGCCAACATCAGCGAGGTGCGGTTGAACCCGCAGTACGTGGACAACGCCTTCGACACCGCCAAGGTCGACCTGCAATTCATCCTTAACCCGACCTTCACCTTCCGTGCCGGCCTTGCCTACAAGGACTACGACATGAGCACGGAGGAGTACCGGCACATCAGCTACGGCCGCTTGGCCCAGGCGCTGCCCGACGGGCTGACCGTGGCCGACCTGAGCACGCGCCTGGACGGCTTCGGCAAGAATCTGCCGGGCCACGTCCCGAACGGCTGGCTGGTGCCGGACTTCGGCAAGATCGCCGACTTGCTGGACATCTACTGCAACTGCGACAACGGCGCGCAAGGCGGCGACTACCGCCTTTCCAGCGTCGGCCACTTCGGCGCTTCCAACAACAACTTCGAAGTCAACGAGCGCAGCCTGGGCAGCTACCTGCAACTGGACTTCAACACCGACCTGCTGGACCGCGCCCTGCGCGGCAACATCGGCGTGCGCGTGGTCGAGACCCAGATCACCGCCAGCGGCTGGGCCCCCTGCACCGCCAGCAACGCCGCCAACAACTCGGCCAATTGCCAGGCTTTCTTCGGCGTGGCCAACGCCACTTCCGCACCGGGCGACCGCTATCTGGTGCGCAGCGTGGTCAACCACCGCTACCGCGACGTGCTGCCATCGCTGAACCTGGCTTGGGACCTGAGCGACGAGCTGGTCCTGCGCTTCGGCGCGGCCAAGACCATGGCCCGCCCGACGCTGACCTACCTGTCGCCCAGCGTCAGCGGCGGCCCGACCCAGTACTTCGATGACGGCCGGGTGTTCTCGATCAACCTCGGCAACCCGAAGCTGGACCCGTACCGCTCCACCAACTACGACCTGAGCCTGGAGTGGTACTTCCAGGAGGGCGCGCTGTTGTCGGCCGCGCTGTTCTACAAGGACATCGACAGCTACGTGCAGCGCACCCGCCTGCTGACCACCTGGCGCGACATGGGCTACTCGCTGGACCTGCTGCCGGTGGGGTTCACCGCCGACACCCTGTTCAACGTGCAGAGCTACTACAACACCCCAGGGGGCCCGCTGAAGGGCTACGAGCTGACCTACCAGCAGCCCTTCACCTTCCTGCCCGGGTTCTGGAGCCGGTTCGGCGTGCAGCTCAACTACACCCACGTCGAATCCAGCATCCAGTACATGTTCAGCACTGCGGCCAACAACAACCGGACCGTGGTGACCACGTACACAGAGAACGACCTGGTCAACCTGTCGCCGAACTCGTACAACGCCACCCTGTACTACGACGACGGCAAGTTCAGCGCGCGCGTGTCCACCAGCTACCGCGACGGCTACATCGGCGAGGTGCTCAGCCGCGAGAACGTGTGGGACCTGGACGGCAACGAACTGGTGACCGCCGACGTGACCGGCAAGCACGACGTGCGCAACGTGGACTTCAACATGTCCTACCGCCTCAACAAGAAGCTGACGATGACCTTCGAGGCGATCAACCTGCTCGACACCCCCGACCGGCGCTACGTCGACTCGGCGCTGCAGATGCCCGATCGCTACACCGTCAATGGACGCCAGTATTACCTCGGTGCCCGCTATCGCTTCTGACGTGTCGCTCCGGCCCCGCCCATTCTCCTTCCTCTCCCGTGGGCGGGACCGGGCGGTCCGGCCCGGTCTCCCGCCGTCGCTCCAGCGACGTCGGCGACCGGCCGGGCTTCTTCTCCTGACGCTTTTCGCCACCGCAGCGGCCTCGGTCGATGCCGCGCCGGTGGCCGGCTTCGACGTGGCCGCCGATGGCAGCGCGCCGTTCACGACGGTGCAGGCCGCAGTCGATGCCGCGGTGGCGGCCGGGACACCGGCCACGATCCGCATCCATGCCGGGACCTACCGCGAAACGGTCCGGATCCCGGCCGGCGCGCCGCCGATGGAGCTGGCCGGCGACGGGCCGGAACGCACCGTCATCGTGTTCGACAACCACGCCGCACGGCTCGACCCGGCCAGCGGCCGGCCGTTCGGCACCTTCGGCTCGGCCACGGTGGCAGTGGACGCGGACGACTTCCGCGCCCGCGACCTGACCATCGCCAACGACGCCGGCCCGGTGGGACAAGCCGTGGCGCTGCGGCTGACCGGTACCCGCGCCGCCTTCCGCCGGGTTCACCTGCGCGGCCACCAGGACACGCTCTACCTGCAGGGACGCGACAGCCTGGCCTGGTTCGAGGACTGCGCGGTGGCGGGCACGGTGGACTTCATCTTCGGCGCGGGCACCGCGCTGTTCGAGCGCTGCCGCATCCACTCCCTCGGCGACGGCTACGTTACCGCCGCCGCCACGCCGCAGGGCCGGCGCTTCGGCCTGGTGTTCCGCGAGTGTCGCCTGACCGCCGTGCCCGGCGTGCACGCGGTGTACCTGGGCCGGCCATGGCGCGATCATGCCCGGGTCGCCTTCCTGGACAGCGTCCTGGGCGCGCACGTGCTGCCGGCCGGCTGGCACGACTGGGACCGGCCGGAACGGCGCGCCACCGCGCATTTCGCCGAGGCCGGCAATACCGGTCCAGGGGCCGATGCCGGCGCGCGCGCGCCTTGGGCGCACCGGCTCGGTCGGCAGCAGGCCGCGGCCTACTCGCGCCAAGCCATCCTCGGCGACTGGAGACCATACGAATGACCGCACCGGCCCTGCTGCGCCCGCTCCTGGCCCTGCTGTTCGCGCTACCGGCGCTGGCCGCCGCCGCGCCGCCGCCGGCGCAGGATCCCGTGGCCGAGAACATGCTGCTGCTGCAGACCGCATCGGGCGGTTGGCCCAAGCACTGGCGTGGCCGCGCGGTCGACTATGGGCGGGTGTTCGACGACACCGAGCGCCAGGCCTTGCGTGCGCCCGACCGGCCCGACGACGCGACCCTGGACAACAAGGCCACCACCCGGGAGATCGCCCACCTGGCCCAGGCCTGGGAACGCACCGGCAATCCCGCCTACCTGAACGCGGCCCGGCGCGGGGTGGAATGGCTGCTGCGCGCGCAATACCCCAATGGCGGCTGGCCGCAGTACTACCCGGACCGTGCGTTCTACCGGCACCAGATCACCTTCAACGACGACGCGATGGTGCGCGCGCTGCACCTGCTGCAGGACATCGCCGAGGCGCGCGGGGCGCTGGCCGCGCTGACCCCGGAGTTCGGCGTGCGCGCGCGGCAGGCGCTGGAACGCGGCATCGCGTGCATCCTCGCCACCCAGGTGCGCATCGATGGCCGTCCGACGATCTGGGCGGCGCAGTACGACGAAGTCACGCTGCAACCGGCCAAGGCCCGCGCCTACGAATTGCCTTCGCTGGCGGTGGCCGAGTCGGTGGGCGTGGTGCGCCTGCTGATGCGCCAGCCCGCTCCGGACGCAGGCATCGTCGCCGCGGTCGAGTCGGCCGCCGCCTGGCTGGAGGCGCACCGCCTGCCTGACCTGGCACTGCGCCAGGTCGATGCGCCGCACGAGGAGACCGGCCGCGACGTCCTGGTGGTGGCGCAGCCCGGGGCCTCGCTGTGGGCGCGCTTCTACGATCTGGAGCGGCAGCAGCCGCTGTTCGTGAACCGCGAAGGTGAGCGCGTGGCCGACTTCCGCCGCATGCCCAACGAGCGCCGCGTCGGCTATGCCTGGTACGGCACCTGGCCGGAGAAGCTGCTGGCGGTGGAGCTGCCGCGCTGGCGCCAGGCCCACGCCGCCGCCGTGGCCGCCTACCGTCGTGCGACCGACGCCTCCGATCCATCGCAAGTGGAAGACCGATGAAGATCCGCCACACCCTGCTCGCCCTCCTCCTGGCCGCCGGCGCGGCGTCGCCCGCCGCCGCGCACGCCGGCGAACCGGAACTGCTGTTCCGGGTCTCGGCCGACGCCGGCTTCGTCGCCGACCACGCCGCCGGCGATCCGGTGCCCAACTT
>JGI25326J35508_1002515_pt1 | contig 12300 bp, 10 predicted proteins | sample HigsolmetaAR201D_FD_35508 | JGI IMG/M metagenome (IMG submission 35508)
CTCCTGGTCTGGCGGCTAAAGACAGCGCCGACTTGCGGTCAATCGGTGGCATCATCGATGTCGGGTATCGGATGCCTTTCGGTTCGGCCAGCACGTTCATAGAGCCTGGTGTTACGTTGGCGTACGTCAACTCGAACATCGACAATGTCACGATCTTCGGGACAAAGGTCGACTTCAAGGACGGCGATAGCCTCCGTGGTCGGTTGGGTGTGCGGCTTGGTACCTCTATGATTGCTGGCAATCATAAGATTGAGCCGTTCGTCGGCGCGAGCGCTTGGTACGAGTTCAAGGGCGAGAACGAGATTACTGCGAAGAGCAACGGCTATGAACTCGCGGCCAAGGACGACGTAGGCGGATGGATTGGAGAGGTGTCTGGTGGCATCAACCTCTTCGACATGAGCAACGCTGGGGTCAGCGGCTTCGCGAAAGGTAACTATCAGTTCGGCGACGACGACTACAGGAGCTTCAGCGGACAGCTTGGTATTCGCGTCCAGTGGTAGGACATATAGGAAGAATCAAGAGGGGCCGGCGCAGTCGGCCCCTTTGCCTTTATGGAAGAAAAAGTCCTGAGGGATAACAAACCGTGTCAGGTCAAAAGTTTTGGACGCTTGCAACTTCGGGGTTCATCTCACTGATTTGCGTAGCATCGGCACTGGCGCAAACTTCAAATACCAAAAAGGAGGAGCTACCAGTCACTAAGCGCTGGCAGCAGTCCGTTGGTGATTGGATCGTGAATTGCGCCGAAGATCAAAACGCCCGCAAATCGTGCGCCATGTCCCAAACGCTCAGCAACTCGAAGACGCGGCAGACCATCGCATCCTGGGCAATTTCGCGCGATGGCAACGGCAAGACGAACGCTACCGTAACTGTACCGTTGGGCGTCTTGGTGAGTGTTGGGTTGAGGGCTGGCGTGGATGAGAAGTCCGCGTTCGATGTGCCATATCGCACTTGTATTGCCCAAGGCTGCGTGGCGACATTCGAAATGAGCAATCAACTCATCGCCCAGTTGGGAAAAGCAGAAAAGTTTTCATTCGTGACGCGAACAGCGCAGGAACAGCCGCTAACCGTCGAATTTTCGCTACGCGGTTTCGCAAAAGCACATGAGATTTTAGTGCAAGAGACGGGCAAGTAAACGAAGCATTTAACTTGCTAAAGGCCCTCGCCCTGTCGGAAGAGGGCCTTTTGCGTTAAAGCCGCGAAAGGCCAAATTAAGATTTGGAAGGATGCGCCTACTCCACCCCCGNAACCGCGATAATCCGCGTGCGCGACGCCCCGTCACGCACTTTACGCGCCTCGATATATTCAGGCGACTCGTACCAGGCGCGAGCCTGCTCCAAGGTGTCAAACTCAAGGATCGCGATGCGTTGTGAGGTCCAGCCACCCTCAAGGCTGATAGTTTCGCCGCCGCGAGCCAAATAGCGGCCGCCGTATTTCTGAACCGCAGCGGCGCCGAACGGGCGATAGGCGTTCAGCTTTTCCGGGTCGATGATTTCCTGCAAATCCACGATGACGTAGGCGGGCATAGTCGCTCCTTATAGCTTCGAAAATTTTCGGAGGTTTCTTAGGGGCCGTAGATCTCTTTGTAGGTGCCGTGCTCGATTTCATGGAGCAGCGACGGACCTTTCGGTTCCCACCCCAAAACTTTGCGCGCTTTGTCAGCTTTTACGCGGCTATTGGAGCCAAAGGTGAGATGCGCCCCGGGTCCGAGAAATTCGACGGCTTCTTCGATGGGCCACTCGGCCGTGCTTCCGCCCAGACCAAGCATTCGGCTGATGGCCTCGACCGCTGTCTTCATCGAGGCCTCGCCATTCTCCACGTAGAACAAGGAGCCGGCGGGCGCCCGTTGGAGGGCCAGAAGATAAAGGTCAACGACGTCCGTGATGTGGACATGAGACCAGACGTTGAGCCCGCGGCCGATATGGCGGGCCACACCGGTCTTCTTCGCCTGCTCGATGAGCTTCGGGATCTGAACGCTGCTGGAATTTACCCCGATGCCACGGCCGTAGATGAGCGACGGGCGGATGACGACCGACCGAATGCCGTCGAGCGCCGCTCTCAGCACCTGCTCATCGATCGCGACGCGAGTCGCCTTTTCCGGCATGGGTGTGAATGGCGTGTCCTCGGTGAACACGCGATCCACGAATTCGCCCTTGTCGTAGGTGCTGACGACACTCGATCCGCTCGTTTGGATGAAAACTTTGCCACTCCCTCGAAATTCCTCGAGAAACGGCAAAACGACGAATGGATTGTCAGCCTGGGCGGCGTTGACGACGCCATCGACCGTTCGCGCGACCTGTTTCAGCAAGCCATAGTCGTTCAGAGTGCCCGCGACGGGCGTGATGCCCCGCTGGCGAAGGCTCTCCGCAGCTGCATCGCTGCGGGCCAGCCCAAGAACCTCGTAGCCTTCGGCCAGGAGCCGCGTCGCGATGGAGCCGCCAATGTAGCCCGTCGCGCCGGTGACGAATATCTTCATGGATCCCGCGTCCTTTCGTTGGGGCAGATTTATCGTTATCAGGAGCTTGCGGTTGCAGTCTGCTGAAGGGAAGCACTAGGTGCCAGAGCGAAGACGGGAACAACGGCCATGAACAGAATTCATGGTGAGCGGGTGCGGAGCATGGAGAGAGAACAGGATCGGACATCCCGCATGGAGGCCTTCGTGCGCGTGGTCAATGCGGGAAGCTTCTCCGCAGCCGCGCGTGCCATGAATCTGACGCCGTCAGCCGTCAGCAAGCTCGTTTCGCGCATCGAAAGTCATTTCGGCGTGCGGCTCATCGATCGGTCAACCCGGCAATTCAGGCTGACGCCGGAAGGCGAGCTCTACTATGAGCGCTGCCAAAAAATCGTGGCCGAAATCGAGGAAGCCGAGCGGGCGGTTTCGGAGTTCACGTCGCAGCCGAGAGGACGGCTCAGCGTCAACGCCAGCATGGGGATCGGCATTCACCGCATTACGCCGCTGATCCCGGAATTTCAGCGGCGCTATCCGCAAATCGAGCTGGATCTGTCGTTGAGCGATCACCTGGTCGATCTCGTCGAGAAGCAGGCCGAGGTGGCCATCCGGGTTGGCCCCCTCGAGGACAGCACGCTGGTGGCCCGCAAGATCTGCGACAGCCGGCGCGTAGTCGTTGCGTCTCCCGATTATCTGGCGCGGAACGGGACACCAAAGCATCCGGAGGATCTTCTTGCGCACAATTGTCTCACCTACAACATGCGGGCGACCCTGAACGAGTGGCCCTTCCTGATCGACGGAAACATGCGCAAAATCGTTGTCGGAGGCCCTGTGCGCGGTGATAGCGGCGAGACCCTGCGGCACATGGCGCTTGCCGGCGCGGGAATCGCACGCCTGGGGTGGTTTCAGGTCGGGCCTGATGTTCGTGCGGGGCGGCTGGTGCCGCTGCTCGAGGAGTACCACGCAGGGGAGCTGCAGGGAATTTATGCCGTTTTCTTCGGAATGCGGCACACATCCATGCGCGTGAAATGCTTCGTGAATTTTCTGGTCGAGCAGATGGGGCGGGAGCAGCCGTGGCTGGCGGCGGAATATGCCACCTCAGCAGCTGCGTAGTGCCTCAAGATCTGCGATATCCGAAGTGCGCGCAGCATGAACCCAGGGCAAAAGTTCTATGACGCTTTTGCATTGCGCGCGCTGTTACCGTGGGGTATCGCAAGGCTCATAATTGCCGATGTGAAACGGAGATCCCCAGCAGGGTGCGGGGAGTAGACGGGAGGATGGAATGAAACCAAGGAAATGGCTTGGGCTGCTGGCGAGTGCCTGCGCCATGGTGTTCGGAATGGCTGCCCCATCGCAGGCGGCATTTCCAGAGCGGCCAATCACGCTTATCGTTCCGTGGGCTGCGGGCGGCGGTACGGACGCTGTCGCAAGATACATCGCCTCTGTCATGCAAGAGGAGTTCGGCCAGCCGGTCAACGTCGTCAATCGTACCGGCGGCAATGGCGTAGTCGGACACTCTGCTATCGCAACAGCTCCGCCGGACGGCTACACGATTGGTCTCATCACGCTCGAGATCAACATGATGCACTGGATGGGGCTAACGGACCTGACCTATGAGGCCTATACCCCACTAGCGCTCATGAATGCTGACCCGGCCGCGATCCACGTTCGGGCTGACTCGGAGTTCAAGACAATCAACGAGCTTGTTGAAGCCATCAAAGCCAATCCGGGCAAGTTCAGCTCGTCGGGCACCGCTCAGGGCGGCAGCTGGCACCTTGCGCTCGCGGGTATGCTGCACTCGCTTGGAGCCGATCCCAATTCAACGCGCTGGGTGCCGAGCACGGGCGCTGCGACGGCCATGACCGATCTGGCGGCTGGCGGCGTTGACCTCGTGTCCTGTTCGTTGCCGGAGGCGCGCGCCCTTAGAGACGCAGGCCGCGTGCGTAGCCTTGTTGTGATGGCCGAGAAGCGGTTGGCGCAGTTCCCGGATGTCCCGACGCTCAAAGAAGCGACGGGCTCGGATTGGGTCAAGGGGGTGTGGCGCGGCATGGCAGCTCCCAAAGGCTTGCCGGAAGACATCACTAAGCGCTACGAGGAAGTCCTGAGGAAGATCTACGACAGCGAGGGCTTCAAGAAGTTCATGTCCGACCGTGGCTTCGAAATGGTCTGGGCCAATTCCGCCGATTTCGGCGCCTTCATGGAGCGCGACAACAAGGAAATCGGCGAGATGATGAAATTGATGGGGCTGGCGAAGTAACTGCCAGCTCGAAGCCTCCAAAAGAAAACAGCGCGGTTCAATGGACCGCGCTGTTTTTTGTTTGGGAATTTGCTTTTCGGCGCTAAGGGGGGGCCGTGTGTGCCCCCGCAATAAGCCCTTCCGGCGTCTTTAGTTGTCGAGGAAGCTCCGAAGCTTCCGGCTGCGGCTCGGATGCTTCAGCTTCCGCAACGCCTTGGCCTCGATCTGACGGATGCGCTCACGGGTCACGGAGAACTGCTGACCAACCTCTTCGAGCGTGTGGTCCGTGTTCATGCCAATGCCAAACCGCATGCGCAGCACGCGCTCCTCACGCGGAGTGAGAGAGGCAAGAACACGGGTCGTCGTCTCGCGCAAATTCGACTGGATCGCCGCGTCGATCGGGAGGATCGCGTTCTTGTCCTCGATGAAGTCACCGAGATGGCTGTCCTCCTCGTCACCGATCGGCGTCTCGAGGCTGATCGGCTCCTTGGCAATCTTCAGCACCTTCCGCACTTTCTCGAGCGGCATGCCGAGCTTCTCGGCCAGCTCTTCAGGCGTCGGCTCTCGGCCGATCTCATGCAGCATCTGCCGGCTCGTGCGCACGATCTTGTTGATGGTCTCGATCATGTGCACGGGAATGCGGATGGTACGAGCCTGGTCGGCGATCGAGCGCGTGATCGCCTGCCGGATCCACCACGTCGCGTACGTCGAGAACTTGTAGCCGCGGCGGTATTCGAACTTGTCGACCGCCTTCATCAGGCCGATGTTGCCCTCCTGGATCAGGTCCAGGAACTGCAGGCCACGGTTCGTGTATTTCTTGGCGATGGAGATCACGAGGCGCAGGTTGGCCTCCACCATCTCCTTCTTCGCCTGCCGGGCCTCACGCTCGCCCTTCTGCACGGTCTGGACGATGCGCCGGAACTCGGGGATCTCCAGGCCAGTCTCGGTCGCGAGAGTGTGGATCTCCGCCCGGATCTCCTCGATCTTGGGCCGCTCGTTGTTGATGAACTTTGCCCAGTTCTTCTTGCCACACTGGGCCATGCGGTCGAGCCATGTCTGGTCGAGCTCGTTGCCGTAATACTCGTCCCGGAACTCGGGGCGCGAGACGCCGTAATTCTCGGCAAGCCGCATCAACTGGCCTTCAAGCGTCACCAGACGCTTGTTGATCGCATAGAGCTGCTCGACGAGGCTCTCGATGCGGTTGTTATTGAGCTGCAGGCTCTTGACGTCCTTGATGATCTCTTCGCGTAGCTTGGCGTAGGCCTTCTGCTGCTGGCGCGTGCTCTGCTCGCCCGCAACCTGCATCTCGAGGTTGCGATCCTGAAGCTTGCGCAGCTTCTTGTAATTGGCCGCGATGCGGTCGAACGTTTCGAGGACCTTGGGCTTGAGCTCCGCCTCCATCGCGGCGAGCGACATGGCGTTCTCGTAGTCGTCTTCGTCGTCCAGGTCGCCCAGCGGCTCGCCATTGGCCCGGTCTTCGGAGTCCGAGTCGACGATGGGGGCCGCCTTTGCATCCGGGCCCTCGTAGGTGGCCTCGAGATCAATGATGTCGCGAAGCAGAACCTTGCCTTCGTTGAGCTCGTCACGCCAGATGATGATGGCCTGGAAGGTGAGGGGGCTCTCACAAAGCCCGGCAATCATCGCCTCGCGCCCAGCCTCGATCCGCTTGGCGATGGCAATCTCGCCCTCGCGTGACAGGAGCTCCACGGACCCCATTTCGCGCAGATACATGCGCACAGGGTCGTCCGTGCGCTCGACGGGCTCGGAGCGCGTCTCAGATTTAGACGGCAGCGATTGCGTCGTCAGCGCGCGGCCGACGTCATCATCGTCGTAGCTGTCCCCTTCCTCCTCGGCCTCGTCCAGGTCATCGGCATCGATAACATTGATGCCCATGTCCGAGAACATGGCCATCACGTCCTCGATCTGCTCCGAAGACACCTCCTCAGAGGGCAGGACGGCGTTTATCTCGTCATACGTAACGTAGCCGCGGGCCTTGGCGGTCTTGATCAGCCGCTTGACAGCCTGGTCCGTCAGATCGAGCACCGGGCTGTCGCGTTCCGGCGTCTCTACCTGGGGTGGCGTCTGCTCTTCTGTTTTCTGTGTCATCGGCATGCGGGGCTCAGCGGATTAACTGCATTCAAATGGGCAGCGTTAAGCTTCCCTACTAACCGTAAGGCGGAAAAGTCGCGGGGCGAGGAGCCGGCGTAGAAAGCCACATTATCGGAACTGACCGGCAGTCCCGAACGGCAAAGGCATGCCACAAGCCAACGGAAAAAAGCCATATCTAACAGGCAACACCTTTCAACTTTGGCTCCGGACACGCTCACGCCTGCCAAACGTATGCCCCAAACACCAACGTGGCCGCATCCTTTCGGATGCTGCCTGCTGCTCGGATGGGGCAGCTTTAATCCAAAGATGTTTCAGCGTCCAAGCTTGCAACCAGGCGCTGCACCTCACACAGTCTAGCCAACGACTCCTCGCTCCCCTCCTCGAGGAATTCGCGCTCCGCCGCTTCGAGGGCTCTCTTCAGGCCTATCTGGCGCTCGTGGAGCGCAAGGGCGTGGCAAAAGCCAGCCTCAACCTCGGCACTGTCTGCATCAGCCTCTGCGAACCGGTCGCTCTTATGGGTAATCGCCCGCTCGACGAGATCGATCACCTGCTGCAAGCTTTGCGCCTCCAATTGGGTACGCAAGTGGCTGCTGTCAAGTGAAATATCGTTGCTCTTTAGTGACAGTATGGCATCTCTGAGTTTCGCAAATGCCGGCAGACTGAATTCAATATTCGAAATTCTTTCGGCGTAGTGGTCCACCAGCCAAGGGTGATTGAGAAGCGTCCGTAGCAGCAGCGCCTCGCGATAAGGGACGTGGACCGGCCCCACCAAAGCGCTTCGTTTGAGGCTGGCGCTTGCCTGCGGTCTTACCGGGTAGCCCCATCTCCCACCAAAGCGGCTTGCCGGCCCGAACATTCTGTTTGACGCAGCGAAGCGCGGCACCCCGGGTCGCTGCCAGGAGGTTGCGCGGGAAGTCGACATGTGACCAGCCGAAAATGCAGGCCAGGCCTCCGTGAGCTTTGCGCGCAACTCGCGACCATAGTGCTCCCGCACGGTCAGGTCACCGATGCGGCCGAGCAGGGTGGCGATGCGCTTCTCAAGGTAGGCGCGGCGCTCCGGCGTCGACCACTGGCCGGATTTCCACTCTCGCTCCCACAAGACCTCGACAAGCGGTTGCGCCTTGTCGAGCACCGCGCGCATGGCCTCCGCGCCGTGCTGGCGCACCAGGTCATCGGGGTCCACCCCATCAGGAAGGAAAGCGAAACGCAGACTGCGCCCCGGCTGGAGCAAGGGGAGGGCGACGTCGATGGCCCGATAAGCGGCCCGACGCCCCGCTGAGTCGCCATCGAAACAAAGGATGGGCTCAGGTGCCATCCGCCACAGCAGACGGAGCTGATCGTCGGTCAGGGCTGTTCCGAGAGGAGCGACACAGTTTTCAAACCCCGCCTGATGGAGCGAGATCACGTCCATGTAGCCTTCGACGACGATGATCTCATCCCTATCGTGCGCTGGCCCCCGCGCGCGGGCAGCGTTGAAGAGCACGCTGCCCTTATGGAAGAGAGGCGTCTCGGGCGAATTGAGGTATTTGGCTGGCGCATCCGCATCGAGCGCACGCCCGCCGAATGCAATGACCCGGCCCTTGAGGTCGGTGATGGGAAACATNACGCGATGCCGGAAACGGTCATAGGAGACCGGGATGTCCTCGCCGGCGACGACCATTCCGGAAAGCGTCATTTCCTCGGCGGTGAAGCCCAACTGGGCCAAGTGCTCTTTCAGGACCGAGCGGCCCGCAGGCGCATAGCCGAGGTGGAAATGCGCGATCGTCTCTGGGGTGAGGCCACGGCCCTCGAGATACCGGCGCGCCTCGGCTCCGGCGCTGCCCTTGAGCTGAGCCTCGAAGAAATCGGCTGCCGCGGCAACGGCGGACTGAACGCGGGCCCGCTGATCCTCTTTCCGCGTGTCGGCGTCGCTGACACGGGGAAGCGGCACCCCGGCCTCGGCGGCGAGACGCTCGACGGCCTCGGGGAACGAGAGGCCCTCCGTTTTCATCAGAAATGTGAAGATGTCCCCGTGTTCGCCCGAGGCGAAGCAATGATAGAAGCCCTTCTGGTCATTGACGAAAAAAGAAGGGGTCTTCTCGGCCTTGAAGGGAGAAAGCCCGGCATACTCACGTCCCCTCCGCTTCAGCGCCACCTTGCGCGATACCACCTGGCTGACGGGCAGCCGAGCGCGGATTTCGTCGAGGAAAGCGGGGGGATAGCGCATCGAAACCCGTGTCCCGTGTTGCGACGCGACTTCGATAGGTGATTCGCAACAAGAATGCTGCCCCACCAAGGCCTTGATGGGGCAGCCATACCCATAATCCACAGGAGTGAGAAAAAGAGGGCTACTTGAGCAGCTCTTTCACGATGCTGCTGGCCTTCGCGAAATCCATGCGGCCGGAGTAGCGCTCCTTCAGGACGCCCATGACGCGGCCCATGTCCTTGAGCCCACCGCACTCGATTTCGCGCATTACCTCCTCGACGGCGGCGCGCGTCTCCGCCTCGTCGAGCTGCTTCGGCAGAAACTCCTCAATGACGGCGATTTCAGCCATCTCCTGCTCAGCGAGATCCTCGCGCCCGCCCTTCCGGTAGGTCTCGGCGGAGTCCCGACGCTGCTTCACCATCTTTTGCAGGAGTTGCAGCACCTCGGCGTCGGAAATCTTGTCACGACCGCTGGGCTGCCCGGCGCTGTCGACCTGGGCAGCAATGTCGCGATCCTTGATCGCAGCCGAGATAAGCCGCAGCGTCGCCAGCCGGCGCTTGTCGCCGGATTTCATTGCGTCCTTGATGGCCTGGCTGATCCGATCGCGCATGATGTCTCCTATCGATTCCGGGGAGCGTCGTGTACGCTCCAATGACGATTGTCGCAACCCGGGTCCCTTGATTGACGGGCAAGGAGACCTCAAATAGGTTGCCGGTCCGCGAACCCATATTGCGGTGCAATGAAAGCGGCGCTCCGGACGCGATCCTGCACCGCCTGGAGCTACTCACTCATGACACCGACCACCGACTATAGCGCCCGGTCAGCCAGCCGCAGCGCACCAGCCCCCTGGACTGATGCACCGTTGACGGCCCGCCTGGTTTTGGCAGATGGAACCGTCATCAGCGGACGCGGTCTTGGCGCTGTCGGGTCGGCGGTCGGCGAAGTGTGCTTCAACACCGCCATGACCGGCTATCAGGAGATCCTTACGGATCCAAGCTACGCCGGCCAGATCATAACATTCACTTTCCCTCATATAGGGAACGTCGGGACGAATTCCGAGGACACCGAAACGTCCAACCTTGCCATGCGCTCCGGCGTGCGGGGCTGCGTGCTGCGGGCAGACATCACAGCGCCATCCAATTACCGGGCCGCGGAACATCTCGACACCTGGCTGAAGGCGCGGGGCATTATTGCCATTACGGGTGTGGATACGCGAGCGCTGACGGCGAAGATTCGCAAGGGTGGCGCGATAAATGCGGTCATCGCGCATAACCCATCCGGCACCTTCGATGTTGAGAAGCTGAAGGCCGAGGCGAGGGCATGGTCCGGGCTTGTAGGCCTTGACCTCGTACCGGAGGTGACCACGGGGCAGAGCTACACGTGGGACGAGATGCGCTGGGTTTGGGGCAAAGGGTATTCCCGGAACCTCAATCCCGAATTTCACGTCGTCGCAATCGACTACGGCCTGAAGCGGAACATCCTGCGTTCGCTCGCCAATGCCGGGTGCAGGGTCACGGTCGTGCCGGCTACGACGACGGCTGAGGATATTCTGGAGCGGAATCCGGATGGCGTGTTCCTGTCCAACGGCCCGGGCGATCCGGCGGCCACGGGCAAGTATGCGGTCCCCGAAATCCGGAAGCTGATCGACTCAGGCCTGCCGATGTTCGGGATCTGCCTCGGCCACCAGATGCTCGGTCTGGCGCTCGGGGCGCGCACGGAAAAGATGCACCAGGGCCATCACGGCGCAAATCACCCAGTAAAGGATTTCACGACCGGCAAGGTCGAGATTACCTCCATGAACCACGGCTTTGCCGTGGATCGGGCGTCGTTGCCGAGCGACGTCGAGGAGACGCACGTGTCTCTGTTCGATGGCAGCAATTGCGGCCTGAGGCTCAAAGGACAGCCTATCTTCTCGGTCCAGTACCATCCCGAGGCCTCGCCGGGCCCGCAGGACAGCCATTACCTCTTCACTCGCTTCGTGAATCTCATTCGCGAGCGCAAAGGGTTGCCGCTCCGCAAGGAACGCTAAAATCGTGATCACACAGGCGGCGCGTGGTCTGATTGCAGTCGCAATCGGGTTGCTGACTCTCGACCCCGCGCCCTCTGTGGGGAACAGCGAGAGCACACCTCTCTCAAGCTGGGTCTCAACAATCCATCGCGACCATCCGCTGGCCGGCACCATCTGGTCGGTAAGAGAGGGGCGCAAGCTCACGGGGGATGAGCTCGTCGAGCAGCTGAAGCCCAATGAAGTCGTCTTGCTTGGTGAGGTCCACGACAATCCGGACCATCACCGGCTCCGGGCCTGGTTGATCGGAAGGCTGGCGCGAGAAAGAGAGGGCACAGCCGGCAGCAAAGCTCCCGCCGTCGTCTTCGAGCATATACGCGCTGACCAGCAACCCATCGTGACGGCGTTTCTTGCTTCACAGGATCGAGGCACCGCTGCCCGTTTGCTTGAGCGGTTGGACTGGAGCCGGAGCGGTTGGCCAGCGGCCGAGATGTTCCAGCCCCTGTTCGATGTGGTCTTGCGGCACGAGCTGCCCATCTTGGCTGGCAACGCGCCGGGGAATCAGGTCCGGCAGGTCGCCAAGCAGGGACTGACAGCTATTCCCGGGGATGAGCGAGTCCGGCTCAAGCTGGAACAGCAACTTGAGCAGCCTCTCAAGGAGGCTCTCATCAAGGAAATCGAAGAGAACCATTGCGGGTTACTACCGCACAGCGCGTTCGCGCCGATGGCCCTGGCTCAGCAGTATCGGGATGCGCACCTCGCTGATGTTTTGTTGATTGCGCAGCGCCAGCACGGCGCAGCGGTGCTCATAGCGGGGAACGGACATGTGCGAGTAGACAGGGCTGTCCCCTGGCATCTTCGCCAGCGTGCGCCTGAATTGGTTACGGCAGTCGTGAGCTTCGTCGAGGTCGAGGCGGGCCGCGAAGAGCCGACAGATCAAATCCCTCGCGATCCGGATGGGCAGCCGGCCGTCGACTACGCCTGGTTCACGCCCAAGGCCGAGCGGGAAGATCCCTGCGAGCGGATGCGCCGGCAAATGAAGGGGATGAATGGAGGCTCGCCCAAACACCTTTCCGCGCAGTGAAAGCGAACGCACAAACCGGCGCCTGATTTTCTGGACCTCTGCACCGTGAGTTGAAGCCGAGCGACGATCCAAGTCCTCGTATGGCGACTCGCGGACGGTGGCTCTCAGGGGGACCGGCAACGGCGGGTTTGGCGAAGGCGGCTCTCCCTGACGACAGATGCTTGCGGGCCCGATTCGATGTCGCCTGTATTGCGAAGCCGACATCATTTCCTTTTTTCAAAAAGACCGTTTTGGG
>JGI25326J35508_1002522_pt1 | contig 12277 bp, 7 predicted proteins | sample HigsolmetaAR201D_FD_35508 | JGI IMG/M metagenome (IMG submission 35508)
GCCGGCGCTNGCATCGGCGGCGGCCAGCCAGACCTGTGCGCCGCGCGCATGGAACTGCGCGGCGGCCGATCCGGCATCGGCGCCGGTGGCGTCGGGCTGGGCGAAGGCCAGCACCGGGAAGCCCGGGCCGACCAGCGCCATCGGCCCGTGCCGCACCTCGGCCGAGCTGTAGGCCTCCGCATGCAGGCCGCAGGTTTCCTTGAACTTGAGCGCCGCTTCCTGGGCCCCGGCCAGGCCCAGGCCGCGGCCGAGCACGAACAGGTTGTGCGCATCGGCCAGGCCATCGACCAGCGGCGACCAGTCCTGCGCCCACGCCTCCGCGAGCGCGTCCGGCAGCGCCTCGAGCGCGCGCAGCAGGGCCGCGTCCTGGCTCCAGTGCGCGACCAGCTGGGCGATGGCCGCCAGCGAGGCCAGGTAGCTCTTGGTCGCCGCCACGCTGCGCTCCGGCCCGGCGCCCAGCGGCAGCACCGCGTCGGCCAGCCGAGCCAGCGGCGAATCCTCGACGTTGACCAGCGCCACCACGCAGGCGCCGGCCGCGCGCGCGGCCTCGGCGTTGCGCAGCAGGTCCGGGCTGCGCCCGGACTGCGAGATCGCCAGGAACAACGCGCCGCGCAGCCGCAGTGGCGCGGCGTAGACCGAGCCCACCGAGGGCGACAGCGAGGCAGTCACCACGCCCAGCCGGGTCTCCACCAGGTACTTGGCGTAGGTGGCGGCATGGTCGGAGCTGCCGCGCGCGCAGGTGGCCACGAACGGCGGCGTGTCCGCGCGCAGGCGCGCAGCCAGCGCGGCCACGGCATCGTGGTTGCGGCGCAGCTGCGCGGCCACCACCTCGGCCGCCTGCGCGGCCTCGCGGAACATCAGGGTCTGGTCTTGCGCGGGCAGGGCCATGGCGGGTTCAGGCCTCGTCGGAGGATGGCGAAGCGGCGCGGGCGCGCGGCAGCGGCGCCGGGCCGGTGGAGCCGCGCACCACCAGCTGCGGCACGAAGCCCTGGTTGGACAGGCCCAGCGGGTGTTCGGCGTACGCGTCCTGGCGCAGGCTGCCGATCAGCAGCCGCGCGGCATGGCGGGCGATGTCCTCGGTGGCCTGCTTGGCGGTGGTCAGCGCCGGCCAGGACTGGCGCGAGAACGGGCTGTCCTCGAATCCGGCGATCGACAGGTCGTAGGGCACGTTGAGCCCCACCGACTTGGCCGCGGCCAGCACGCCGGCGGCGATCTCGTCGTTGGAGCCGAAGATCGCCGTGGGTGGCTCGCGCAGCGCCAGCAGCCGGCGCGCGCCGCGGAAACCGTCGTCGAAGGTGTAGTCGCCCGGGATCACCAGGTGCTTGTCCAGGGTGATGCCGTAGTCGTTGAGCGCGGCCTCGTAGCCGGCGTAGCGCTCGGCCGAGGAGCGGTGCTGCGGCCCGCCCCAGAGGAAGCCGATCCGCTGGTGGCCAAGCTGGATCAGGTGCTCGGTGATCTCGTAGGCGGCGTCGCGGTCGTCGATGTACACGCAGGGACCATCGCCAGGGTCCTCGGTGGCGGCGATGATCCGCACCACGCGGATGCCGCGCGCCACCAGCGCCGCCACCAGGTCCGGCCGCTCCGACATCGGCGCGGTCAGCACCAGCCCGGCCAGGCGCGAGCGCTGCACCAGCTCGGCCAGCTCCTCGGCCAGCAGCGGCGAGGTCGAGTCGCACGGATGGATCTGCAGGCCGAAGCCGGTCTCGCGGCAGGCCGCCAGCACGCCGTTCTGCACCGCGATGATGTGGTACGGGTTGGGGTTGTCGTACACCAGCCCGATCACGAACGGGGTGCCGCTGCGCAGGTTGCGCGCGGTGGCGTCCGGCTCGTAGTCCAGCTCGGCGATCGCCGCCAGCACCCGCGAGCGGGTCGCCTGCATCACCGAAGGCTCGTTGTTGATGACCCGCGACACGGTCTTGAGCGAGACCTTCGCCCGTTCCGCGACGTCCTTGATGGTGGGCCTGCGCATGCCGTCCGTCTTCCTGGAAACCGTGTCCATGATGCGCGATCAGCGACCGGCCGGCAGCCCGGCGCGGTGGCCGCGCAGGGCGTAGTAGAGGATGTACAGGTAGCAGGGCACGCCCAGCGCGGCGAACACCCACTGGAAGTGGAAGTACTGCTTGAGCACGGCGAACGCCTGCGGGATGACCGCGCCGCCGGCGATGCCCATGATCAGCAGCGCCGAGCCGGTCTCGGTGAAGCGGCCCAGGCCGCGGATCGCCAGCGGGAAGATCGCCGGCCACATCATCGCGTTGGCGAAGCCCAGCGCGGCGACGAAGCCCACCGAGGCGTAGCCATGGGTCAGCAGGGCGCCCAGCGACAGCAGCACGCCCAGCACCGCCGACACGCTCAGCCAGCGCTCCTGGGTGAACACCCGCGGGATCAGCGCCAGCCCGGCCAGGTAGCCCAGCAGCATCGCCGCCAGGGTGAAGGAGGTGAAGAACTTGGTCTGGTCCAGCGGCAGGTGGAAGGCGTGGCCGTAGGTGCCGATGGCATCGCCGGCCAGCACTTCCACCCCGACGTAGGCGAACAGGCAGGCCACGCCCAGCCACAGGTGCGGGAAGCCGAAGATGCTGCGCGGCCCCCCGCCGCCGGCGTGCGCGGGGGTGGCGTTGGCTTCCTCGCTGCGCAGCTCCGGCAGCGGCGAGAACAGCACCGCCACCGCCACCACCAGCAGCACCGCGGCCATCGCCAGGTACGGCGCGTGGATGCGGGTGGCGAAGCCCTCCAGCAGCTGCGCGCGCAGCGCCGGGTCGGCCGCCTGCACCTGCGCCGCCAGGTCGCCGATGCCGCGCAGCACCAGCGAGCCGAGCACCACCGGGGCGAGGATGCCGGCGATCTTGTTGCAGATGCCCATCAGCGCGATGCGCCGCGCCGCGGTCTCGATCGGGCCGAGGATGGAGATGTACGGGTTGACCGCGGTCTGCAGCAGGGCCAGGCCGCCGCCGATCACGAACAGCCCGCCGAGGGCGCCGCCGAACCAGCGGCGGGTGGCGAACTCGCCGAACAGCGCCGCGCCGGCGGCCATCACCGCCAGGCTCAGCGCCAGGCCCTTCTTCAGGCCGGTGCGGCGCAGGATCCACGACGCCGGCAGGGCGAGGAAGAAGTACGACAGGTAGAACACCATCAGCACCAGGAACGCGGCGATCTCGCTCACGTCGAAGGCCAGCTGCACGAAGGTGATCAGCGGGCCGTTGATCCAGGTGAAGAAGCCGATGATGAAGAACAGCCCGCCGACGATGGCGATCGAGGCGGCGAGGCTGGAACGCGCTTGCGTGGCGGTGGTCGCGGACATCTGGTGGAGCCCTCCCCGGCGGCTGGATGCCGTTCCCGCGCAGCTCCCGGGGGCGCGACGGGCGCCAGCCAGGTGGGAACAACGTTGTCACATTCTTTCCGCGAGACTTGCCCGGATGTCAACCGCCCCGCGCGCCGTCCGGCGCATCCGTGGTGCTGCCCCGCAACATCGCCCTGCCTCGCTTGACCCGGCTGTTTTTTGCTGAATACGAGGGAATGCCGGGATTCGTGCCGGGTGCCGCCGTAACCCACGGCCAGCGCCCCGGGATAGTCCGGGGGAAGTGTTGACATCGTTGTCACGATGACCCAAGACTCGGCCCGTCCGGTGGGCGCCCGGGATGGCCGCCCACGCCAACCATGCCGCCCAACGGGAGCCCGCGTGACCGCATCGATCCAATCCCGCATCGCGCCCTTCATCGCCGCCGACGTCGGCGGCACCCACGTGCGCATCAGCCTGGTCGCCGCCGACGGCGACGGCGGCGCGCCACAGGTGCTGGCCTACAGCAAGTTCCGCTGCTCCGACTACGCCAGCCTCGGCGACATCCTCGCCGAGTTCATCGCCAGCCTCGGCCGCCATCCGGTGTCGGTGGCGGTGATCGCGAGCGCCGGCTACCCGCTGGCCGATGGCACGGTGATCACCAACAACCTGCCCTGGCCGCTGTCGCCGCGCGAACTGCGCGAGCGCTTCGGCCTGGACGCGGTGCACCTGATCAATGACTTCGAGGCGGTGGCCAACGCGGTCAACCAGCTCGGCTCCAGCGAGGTGCTGCAGCTTTGCGGCCCTGCCCAGGCCGCACCCGGCCCGCTGCTGGTGCTGGGCCCCGGTACCGGCCTGGGCGCGGCGGTGTGGATCCCCACCGGCCGCCGCGGCGTGGTGCTGGCCACCGAGGCCGGGCAGGCGGCGCTGGCGGTGGGCACGGAACTGGAGATGCAGCTGCTGCAGCACATGCTCGGCCAGCGCAGCCACGTGCCGATCGAGCACGCGCTGTCCGGGCCCGGCCTGCTGAACCTGTACCAGGCGCTGTGCGCGCTGCGCGGCGCCGCGCCGGTGCACGCGCGCCCGGGCGAGATCACCGCCGCCGCGCTGGGCGGCGGCGACCCGCTGGCACGCGAGGCGCTGGAGGTGTTCTGCGGCCTGCTCGGCAGCACGGTCGGCGACATGGCCCTGCTGTACGGCGTGCACGGCGTGTACCTGGCCGGCGGGATCCTGCCGCAGATCGGCCGCTTCCTCGCCGGCAGCCGCTTCCGCGAGCGCTTCCTCAACAAGGGTTCGATGCGCGAGGCGCTGGAGCGGGTCTCGGTGAAGCTGGTCGAGCACGGGCAGCTGGGCGTGATCGGCGCCGCTAGCTGGTACCTGGGTTCGGAATTCGTGGAGCAGTGAGTGGAACGGCGCGCCAGGCGCCGGGTGTAGTCGTGCCGCGGAGTCGAGCGGTCGTGCCGTTCCGTCGCACCTGATGCAGTCCGTTGCCGGCATGCCGGCACAACCAAACCGATGATGGGAGAGACATCATGAAGTACTGCAAGTCAGCACTGAGCGCGGCGATCCTTGCCAGCCTGGCCGTGGCCGCCGGCGCGCAAGCCCAGGATGCGGGGGAACGGGCCACCGAGCTGGACACGGTCGTGGTCACCGGCATCCGCGGCTCGATGGAACGCTCGCTGGACACCAAGCGCGAGGCCGACGCGCGCCTGGAGGTGGTCACCGCCGAGGACGTGGGCAAGCTGCCGGCNCACAACGTCGCCGACACCCTGCAGCGCCTNCCGGGCGTGAACATCAGCTCCTCCTCCGCCGACGAAGGCGGCTTCGACGAGGCCGACCGGGTCAGCCTGCGCGGCACCAGCCCCAGCCTCACCCAGACCCTGATCAACGGCCACAGCGTCGGCTCGGCCGACTGGTTCGTGCTCAGCCAGGGCAACAACGTCGGCCGCAGCGTCAGCTACACCCTGCTGCCCTCGGAACTGGTCAGCTCGGTCGAGGTGCACAAGTCCTCGCAGGCCAAGCTGCCGGACGGCGGCACCACCGGCAGCGTCAACATCGTCACCCGCAAGCCGCTGCAATTCGCCGACGCGATCACCGCCGAGGCCTCGCTGGGCGTGGTCAACTCCGAGCAGGCCGACTCCACCGACCCGCAGCTGTCGGCGCTGTTCAACTACCGCAACGAGCAGGGCACCTTCGGCATNCTGGTCCAGGCCTTCAGCCAGAAGCGCGAGCTGCGCCGCGAGGCGCAGGAGATCCCGGGCGGCTTCTTCCAGATCGGCGAGGACGACCCGGTNGCCGCGACCAACCCCGACCTGGTCGGGGTGCGGGCGCCGGGCCTGCTGGGCTCGACCCTGTTCGAGCAGACGCGCGAGCGCAAGGGCGGACTGGTCGACGTCCAGTTCAAGCCGGCCGACAACCTCACCCTGGGCGTGAGCGCCTTCAGCTCGGACATGGACGCGGACAACTACAACCGCAACTTCATGCTCTGGGGCGGCAACTTCGCCCGCGCGCAGGCGCCTGAGCCGGGCTACGTGGTGCGCGACGGCGTGCTGGCCCAGGCCAGCTACGCCGGCGACCCGGACCGCGACTACGCGGTGTACGACATGATCTACCGCGAGGCCAGCGCCAAGACCCGCTACGCCACCTTCGACGTGGACTGGGACATCAGCCCGGACCTGCGCTCGCGCTTCCAGGCCGGCACCACCAAGGGCGAAGGCACCACCAACCGCCAGTACATCGCCGAGGTCACACTCGCCCGCGGCGGCGGCGCCAGCTGGAACACCCACGGCGCCAGCGCGCCGGTGGACTGGAGCGTGGGCGGCGACACCAGCCCGGCCGGCGTCACCAGCTTCGGCACCTGGGGCAACCAGCTGGTGAGCGCGATCGACGAGGAGGACTGGTTCAGCGCCGACTTCACCCGCTACTTCGACGTTGGCGTGCTGTCCTCGCTGGACTTCGGCCTGCGCTACGCCGACCACGAGCGCGAGGCACGCTCGCCCGAGGGCGCGACCCCGGGCGACATCTGGAGCGACCTGCAGGACGGCGCCACCGCGCCCTACCCGTCCGGCTTCGCCGACGGCATCGGCGGCAGCTTCCCGCGCAACCTGTGGTACTTCACCCCCGGCGCGCTGCGCGACGCGGTGGTCGGCAACTCCACCTGGCTGTCCGGCGACGACGGCCCCACCGGCCGCCACAACTACGGCGCCGAGTGGAAGGTGGCCGAGGAAAGCCTGGCCGCCTACGTGCAGGCCAACTTCCGCGGCGACAACTGGAGCGGCAACGTCGGCCTGCGCTACGTCGACATCGACCAGGACATCCACTCCTACCAGGCGGTCAGCAATCCGGCCAACGCCNAGGTCTCCAGCCTGTTCGGGCAGTGGATCCGGGTCCGCACCAGCAACTCGCACAGCCGCGTGCTGCCCAGCGCGAACCTGAAGTTCAACCTGGCCCCGGACCTGGTGTTCCGCTTCGCCGCCTCGCAGACCCAGACCCTGCCCGACTACTCGGCGCTGGGCGCCGCGTCCTGGGGCTCGGACCTCAACAAGACCGGCGGCGGCGGCAATCCCAACCTCAAGCCGGTGGTGTCGACCAACTTCGACGCCAACCTGGAGTGGTACTTCATGCCGCGCGGCCTGCTCTCGGTCGGCGCCTATGCCATGGACCTGAAGGACTACGTGGCCTTCGGCACCGAGACCCGGCAGCTGTTCTCGGAGCTGACCAACCAGCTGGAGGACTACCTGGTCTCGGTGCCGGTGAACTCCGACGGCAAGGTGCACGGCGTCGAGCTGGCCTACGAGCAGCCGATCGGCGAGAACTTCGGCGTCAGCGCCAACTACACCTTCGCCGACGGCAGCACCGCGCACACCTGGGCCGACGGCAGCAACAACCTGCTGGGTACCTCCAGGCACACCTACAACGTCGGCGCCTGGTTCGAGAACGAGGCCTTCGGCGCGCGGCTCAGCTACACCCGCCGCTCGGNNTTCCTGATCGGCCTGTCCGGCGCCAACCCGTACTACCAGGACGACTTCGGCACCCTGTCGGCGGCACTGAGCTACAAGCTCAACGACCAGCTCAGCTTCAGCCTGGACGCGCTGAACCTCAACGACCCGGAGATCACCTACTACCAGAGCTCCACCATCCCCACGGCCTTCTACAGCAACGGCCGCCAGTACTACTTCAACGTCCGCCTGAAGTACTGAGCGGGGACGCCGGCGCGGCGCGGTCGACCCGCGTCCGCGCCGGCCGCATCATCGGGCCCGGANCCTTCCGGGTCCGCTGCATTGCCGAAGGCCATGACCAGGGAGCACGCATGACCCGATCCAACCCGTTGCGGCGGCTGTGCCTGCTGGGCGCCGTCGTGCTGGCAGGCACGCTGGCCGGTACCGCCACCGCCTCCGCCCCGGCGCAACCGCTGCCGCTGATCCCGATGCCGGCCTCGCTCGAGCCGCTGCGCGGGCAGTTCGCGCTGGACGCGGACACGCCGCTGCTGGCCGCCGGCGAGGCCGAGCGCACCGTGGCCGCGCAGTTTTCCGCGCTGCTGGAAAAGAGCCGCGGCATCGCGCCGAAGGTGGTGGCCGGCAGCCGCCGCCCCGGCATCCGCTTCCGCCTGGACCCGGCGCACGGTGGCGGCNGCGAAAGCTACCTGCTGGAAGTCGCGCCCGGCGGCGCCAGCATCACCGCCGGCGACCAGGCCGGCCTGTTCTACGGCGCGGTGACCCTGCTGCAGCTGGCCACCCTGGACGAGTCCGGCCCCATCCGGCTGCCGGCGCTGCGGATCGAGGACGCGCCGCGCTTCCCCTGGCGCGGCTTCATGCTCGATNCGGCCCGGCACTTCTGGAGCGTGGAGCAGGTCAAGCAGGTCATCGACGCGATGGCCCTGCACAAGCTCAACACCCTGCACTGGCACCTGACCGACGACCAGGGCTGGCGGGTGGAAATCAGGCGCCATCCGCGCCTGGTGGAGGCCGGCAGCTGCCGCCTGCCGGCCGGCGACGGCGCCATCGATCCGGCCAGCGGCCAGCCGCGCCCTTACTGCGGCCACTACACCCAGGAGCAGGTGCGCGAGGTCGTGGCCTACGCCGCGCAGCACCACATCACCGTGGTGCCGGAGTTCGACGTGCCCGGCCACGCCACCGCGGCGATCGCCGCCTACCCGGAGCTGGGCAGCACCGATGCGCCGCTGCGCCCGACCAGCGAGTGGGGCGTGTTCCCCAACCTGTTCAACACCGAGGAAGCCACCCTGGCCTTCCTCGAGGACGTGATCGCCGAGCTGCTGCCGCTGTTCCCCGGCCGCTACTTCCACATCGGCGGCGACGAGGCGGTCAAGGACCAGTGGCAGGCCTCGGCGCGGGTGCAGGCGCGCATGCGCGAGCTGGGACTGGCCGACGAGACCGCGATGCAGGCGCATGTCGTCCATCGCCTCGCCGCCTTCCTGGAGAAGCACGGCAAGCGCGCGATCGGCTGGGACGAGATCCTCGACGGCGAACTGCCGGCCGGCGCGGCGGTGATGTCCTGGCGCGGCACCGAGGGCGGGCTCAAGGCCGCGCGCCTGGGCCACGACGTGGTCATGGCGCCGGTGTCGGCGCTGTACCTGGACTACCTGCAGACCGGTTCCCCGCACGAGCCGCCGGGCCGCCCGGCCACCATCACCCTGCAGCAGGTCTACGGCTTCGAGCCGGTGCCCGAGGGCCTGGAGCCGGAGCGGCAGCACCACATCCTCGGCGTGCAGGCCAACCTGTGGACCGAGCACACGCGCAGCTTCGAGCGCCTGCAGCACCACATGTTCCCGCGCCTGGCGGCGCTGGCCGAGGTGGCCTGGTCGCCGCGCCAGGCGCGCGACCTGGGTTCCTTCCTGCAGCGCCTGCCGGTGCAGCTGCAGCGCTACCGGCGCTGGGGCATCGGCTACGCGTCCACCCCGTTCCAGGTGGACGTGGAACTGCAGGACGAAAGCGACGCCGGCGTGCGCGTGGCCCTGTCCAACCCGCTGGGCTACGAGATCCGCTACAGCAGCGACGGCAGCGCGCCGACCGCGGCCTCGCCGCGCTACCAGGCGCCGCTGCAGCTGCCGCTGCCGGCGCGGCTGCAGGCCGCGGCGTTCTTCGCCGGCAAGCCGCTGGCGCCGGCGCGCGCCTGGCACTGGGACGCGGCCTCGCTGCTGACCCGCAGCGACGAGCAGCTGGACGCCTGCCGCGGGCGCGCGGCGCTGCGCCTGCGCCTGGAGGACGACGGCCCGGCCGAGGGCGAGCGCGCGATCTTCGACACCGACATCTTCTATCCGTGCTGGCAATGGACCGCCGCGCGCCTGGACGGGGTGGTCGCGGTGAAGGTGCGCGCCGGGCGCATCCCCTACTACTTCCAGCTGGCGCACGACGAACCGCACCGCCGCTTCGAGCCGGCGCGTTCGGCGCATGGCGAGCTGGACGTGCATGCCGGCGGCTGCGACGGCCAGCGCGTGGCCAGCGTGCCGCTGCCGGCGGCGCCGGACGCGGACGGTTTCGTCGAACTGGAGGCGCCGCTGGCGCCCGCGCTGTCCGGGCGCCAGGACCTGTGCCTGCGCTTTACCGGCGATACCCGCCCGCAAATGTGGGTGGTCGACCGGGTGACGCTGGAAAGGCGCTGACCGCGCGGCGCGACGCCGGCCCGCGGCTGCGGCCGGCGTCGCGTTCAGCCGCCGCGCCGCAGCAGCAGGTCGCGCCAGCGGGTCAGGCGGGTGCCCAGGCCCAGCAGCACGCCAGCGGTATTGGCCAGCGCATCGGCCGGATCGGCCAGGCGCGTGGCGGTGAGCGCGCCCTGGGCCAGTTCCAGGGCCGCGCCCATCAGCACCAGGCCGATGCCCGCCGTCCACAGCGCACGCCCGGGGCGGAACAGCTGCACCGCCGCCGCGGCCAGCGCGGCGTAGGCCAGCAGGTGCTCGAGCTTGTCGCCGTGGCGCGGCAGCTCGACGGGCGGCGGCGGGACCAGGCTGGCCACGCAGACCACGGCCAGCGCCAGCAGCCACAGCCCCAGCCACAGGCGCGGCCGCCGCAGCGGCTTGAGCACGCCCGCCACGCTCACAGCCGCCAGCTGAGGTCGCCGAGCAGGAAGGCCGGACTCAGGTCCACGTCGCGGCAGAAGGCCATGGCCTGGAAGCGTTCGCCCATCTGCTCCGGCAGGGTCAGGCGCTTGAGCTCCTGGCGCAGGCGCAGCGCGCCCACCTCGTCGGTGCGCGCCTCGGCCTCGGCCAGCAGGCGGTCGATGCCGTTGCCCAGCAGGAAGCTGGCCTGGGTGCAGTAGCCGGCCAGGTCGAAGCCGGCGCCGGTGCCGGCCTCGGCCAGCGCGGTGAAGTCCACCGAGGCGGTGATGTCCTGCAGGCCCGGCCACAGCAGCACGTCCCCGTGCATGCGCTGGCGGTAGAACGCGCGCAGGGTGCCGTCGCAGCGCTGCGGCAGGTAGTACTCGCGGCGCGGATAACCGTAGTCGAAGAACAGCATCGCACCCGAGCGCAGGCCGCCGGCCACCGCCTGCAGCCAGTACGGCAGCTGCGGCAGCAGCTCGGAGCGGTAGCCGTCGGCAAAGCGCGTGTCCAGGTACTGCTCGACGTGGCGCACCGCCGCGGTCAGCAGCGCNTCGGCCGGCCGGTCGATGCGCACGAAGGCGCCGTCGGAACCCACCGCCACATGCTCCTCCAGCACCTGGCTGTCGCGCAGGGTGAAGCGCGGCGTGGGCAGGGCGTCGACCACCTCGTTGGCGAACAGCACGCCGTCCCACTCGTCCTCGAACGGCCGTTCCAGCCACTCCACCAGCCCGAACACGGTGGGCGTGAGCGTGCGCTGCAGGTGCTCGCGCTGGCGGTGGCGCAGGTCGGCCGAGGGCTCGAGGATGGCGTAGCGGTCCGGCAGCGCGTCCAGCTCCAGCATGCGCTTGAGGGCGACCTCGGCGAACACGCCGCTGCCGCCGCCGACCTCCAGCACCCGTGCGTACGGGCCCAGCTCGCGCAGCACCTCGGCCAGCACGCCGGCCACGGTGGCGGCGAACAGGCGGCCGCTCTCGGGCGCGGTGACGAAGTCACCGGCCGCGCCGAACTTGGTGGCGCCCGCGCTGTAGTAGCCCAGGCCGGGTGCGTACAGGCACAGCTCCATGAAGCGCGAGAACGGCACGCTGCCGCCGGAGGCGGCGATCTCCGCGCGGATGTGCTCGGCCAGGAGCTGGCTGTGGCGCAGGGCGTCTTCGTCGGGCGGCGGCAGGTCGGCGTGCATCGTGGGAACGGGCATTGGAGAATGGCCAGCATAGCCGAGGAGGCCTTTGCATGACCTCACCCCATCCCGTGGCCCTGGTCACCGGCGCCGCGCGCCGCATCGGCGCGGCGATCGCCCGGCGCCTGCACGCGGCCGGCTACGACCTGGCCCTGCACCANCGCCGCTCGGACGCGGAGATGNCGGCGCTGGCCGCGCAGCTGCGCGCCGCGCGCCCGGACAGCGTACTGGTGCTGCGCGCCGACCTGCGCCAGCCCGACGGCCTGCCGGACCTGGTGGCGCGCTGCGTGGGCCACTACGGCCGCCTGGACGCGCTGGTGAACAACGCCTCCAGCTTCCACCCCACGCCGCTGGGCCGGGCCACGCCGGAAGACTGGGACGACCTGTTCGGGGTCAACGCGCGCGCGCCGTTCTTCCTGGCCCAGGCCGCGGCGCCACACCTGCAGGCGGCCGGCGGGGCCATCGTCAACCTGGCCGACGTCTACGCCGGCCGGCCGCTGGCCGGCCACCCGCTGTACTCGGCGGCCAAGGCCGCGCTCGTGTCGCTGACCCGCTCGCTGGCGCTGGCGCTGGCGCCGCGGGTGCGGGTCAACGCGGTGGCGCCGGGCGCGATCCTGTGGCCGGAGCAGGAACAGGACCCGGCCGCGCGCGCGGCGATCCTGGCCGCCACCGCGCTGGGCCGCACCGGCACGCCGGAGGACATCGCCGGCGCGGTGCACTGGCTGCTGTCGGACGAGGCCGGCTACGTCACCGGGCAGGTGCTGCACGTGGACGG
>JGI25326J35508_1002531_pt1 | contig 12253 bp, 8 predicted proteins | sample HigsolmetaAR201D_FD_35508 | JGI IMG/M metagenome (IMG submission 35508)
CCACCGGCCGATGATCCGCAAGGATCATCCGGACCTCGTCTATCTGACGGCCAAGGACAAGTTCGAGGCCATCATCGAGGACATTCGCGACTGCGTCGCACGCGGGCAGCCGACGCTCGTCGGCACGACGTCGATCGAAACCTCGGAGATGCTCTCGAAGCTGCTCAAGCAGCACAACATTCCGCACGAAGTACTGAACGCCAAGCAGCACGAGCGCGAGGCGATGATCGTCGCGCAAGCAGGTCGTCCCGGCGCCGTGACCATCGCGACGAACATGGCCGGCCGCGGTACGGACATCGTGCTCGGCGGCAATCTCGAGGCCGAGCTCGCGCAGATCGATCCGAACGACGAAGCCGCTCGTCAGCGCGCACGCGAGGAGTGGCAGAAGCGGCACGATGCGGTGGTTGCGGCCGGCGGTCTGCACATCATCGGCACCGAGCGACACGAATCGCGGCGTATCGACAACCAGCTGCGCGGCCGTGCCGGCCGTCAGGGCGATCCCGGCTCGAGCCGGTTCTATCTCTCGCTCGAAGACAACTTGATGCGCATCTTCGGCGATCCCGAGCGCACGAAACGTTGGCTGCAGACGGCCGGCATGAAAGAAGGCGAGGTCATCGAGAGCCGCATGCTCACCAAGCAGATCGAGCGGGCGCAGCGCAAAGTCGAAGCGCACAACTTCGATGCCCGTAAGAATCTGCTCGAGTACGACGACGTCGCCAACGACCAGCGCAAGGTGATCTATCAGCAACGCACGGAGCTGATGGCCGCCGAGGACATCTCCGATTCGATCGCGGGCATTCGGCACGAAGTCGTCAACGGCATCATCGACAAGTACATCCCGCCGAAGAGCGTGGAGGAAATGTGGGATGTCGATGGTCTTGCGGAAGCGATCGCCAAGGATTTCGCGATTCGTCTCGACATCAAGGACTGGATGGCGAAAGACGAGAACCTGAACGAAGAGGAGCTGCGCAAGCGCGTGCTCGCGGAAATCGATCAGGCTTACGAAGCGAAGGTGCAGCAGTACGGCGCACCTGTCGTCCGCTATCTCGAGAAGGCCATCATGTTGCAGCAGCTCGACCATCATTGGCGCGAGCACCTGGCGGCGATGGACTACCTGCGTCAAGGCATCCACCTGCGCAGCTACGCGCAGAAGAACCCGAAGCAGGAGTACAAGCGCGAGGCCTTCGAGCTGTTCACGGCCATGCTCGATCGGATCAAACACGACACGGTCTCGCTGCTCTCGCGCATGCAGCTGCGCACGCAAGAAGAGATCGATGCCGAAGAGGCGGAGCGGCAGCGCCGTCTCGCGCAAGCCATGCAGTTCCAGCACGCCGCTCCGCAGAACCTGGCGGCGCCGCAGCCGGAAGCCGAAGAACAAGCCCCTGCGGCGGTCACACCGTTCGTGCGCGAGGCGCGCAAAGTCGGACGCAACGAACCGTGTCCATGCGGTTCGGGCAAGAAGTACAAGCATTGTCACGGGGCGTTGGCGCAAGGGCGCTAACGCGCAGGCTGTAGACTGTAGGCTGTAGGTAAGAGCGCGCGGTGCGCGCAATGTCTGACCGTCGCCCGTGGTCCGTAGCCCTTTCTCGCATGTCCCGCGCCCCACGCCCTCTTGACGCGCACGTCGTCGCCGCCGCGCTCTTCGATGCGACCGGTCGCGTGCTGCTGGCACAGCGCCCTCCGGGCAAGCACATGGCCGGCGGCTGGGAATTTCCGGGCGGCAAATGCGAGCCAGGCGAAGAGCGCCTCGAAGCATTGAAGCGCGAGCTGCGCGAAGAAATCGGCGTCGAGTTGATCGAAGCAGAGCCGCTCATCGCATACGACCACGAATTCGCCGATCGCACGATCAGATTGGATTTGTGGTTCGTGCTCGAGTACCGCGGCACGCCGCAGTCGCTCGAGAATCAGAACCTCAAATGGGTGAGGCTCGAAGACATCGAGAATGTCGGGTTGCTCGAAGCGGATACGCCGATGATTGAGCCGCTGCGCAAGCGCGCTCGGCGCGCGCTGTGCAGACAGAAGACGGAAGGCTGAAGGAGATCCGCGGACTGCGCGGGACTTCCCCTCACCCGCACGCTGCGCTCTGCGTGCCTCTCCCAAAGGGAGAGGCCAGATTTTGCGCGCAGTGCGCTTCTACCTTCAGTCTTCAGCCTTCAGCCTTTCTTGAGCTCACGCTCAAAAAACGCCAACACCATCTCGTAGTAGTGCTTGCCGGTGTCGGGAAAGCGGATCAGCCCGTGTTTGCCGCCCGGATACGTCATCAGCTCGAACTGCCTGCCCAGTGACTGAAGTTTCTGCATCAGCATCGTGCTGTTCGTGAACAGCACGTTGTCGTCCGCCATGCCGTGCACGAGCAATAGCCGGCCCTTGAAGTTGTCGACATACGGCAAGACGGAGCTGCGTTCGTAGCCTTCCCGATTCGCTTGCGGCGTGCCGAGATAACGCTCGGTGTAGTGCGTGTCGTAGAGCGTCCAGTCGACGACGGGTGCACCGGCGACGGCCGCGCGGATTTCCGGCTGCGCGAGCGCCATCAGCGCCATGTATCCGCCGTAGCTCCAGCCCATGATGCCGATGCGCTCTGGATCGACGTACGGCAGCGTCTTCAAGAATTCGATGCCGCGCAATTGATCCTCGATCTCGACTTTGCCGAGCTGGCCCTGTAGAGCCGACTCGAAGGCCACGCCGCGGAAGCCGGTGCCGCGGTTGTCGAGCGAGAACACGACGAAGCCGCGCTGAGCGAGTACCTGACGGAAATAACCTTGCGAGGCGCGGGCACCTCCCAACCAATCCTTGCGCACGTATTGCGCGTGCGGGCCGCCGTAGATGTCGATGACGACGGGGAAGCGGCCGCCGCGCTCGACATTTGCAGGCCTGATCAGCCGATAGTAGAGATCCTGACCGTCGCTCGCCTTGATCGATCCGTATTCTTCCGGCAGATGCGCGGCCTTGAACCGATGATAGGGATGCGATTCGTCCAACGCATTGCGCACGACCCAACGTTTCACCTTGCCGTCGAGCGTACGCAGGCTCACGGAAGGCGGCTGCTCCGGCGATGACCAAGTATCGAGGTACTGCCGATTGCCGGGCGCGAGCCGCACGTTGTGCGTGCCCGGCTCCTGGGAAATGCGGCGCACTTGCTGCGGGGTTTTCGTGTCGAGCGAGGTCACATACAGATGGCGTTCGAGCGGCGAGACTTCCGTCGCCGTGAAGTACACGAGCCCGCGTTGTTCGTCGACGCCGACCAGTCCGGATTCGACGCCGTCGCCGACGACCATCCACTCGCCTTGCGTGAGCGGTCGGATCAACTTCCCGTCGAGATCGTAAAGATACAGGTGCTTGTAGCCGCTGCGGCGCGAGCTCCAGATGAATGCATCGCGCGTCTCGAGGAATTTGAGATCGTCGTGCAGCTCGACCCAGCTCGTGCTCGTTTCCGTGAGCAAGGTCGTCGAGGCTCCGGTCGTCGTGTCGAGCTTGATGAGATCGAGGCGGCGTTGATCGCGCGTCTGCCATTGCACGGCTAGGTGTTTCGAATCCGGAAACCAATTCACACGCGCCAGATAGCCGTCCGTTTGCGGCAGCGGCATCGCAGTCACCTGCCCTGAGCCGAGCGCGATCACTTTCAGCTCGATTTTGGTGTTCGGCGTGCCGGCGGCCGGATAGCGCTGTTTCACCACGCGTGCGCTGTCCGCAAAGATCTCGAACCGCTCGACTTCTTGTACGGGGGAGTCGTCGATGCGTGTGAATGCGATTTGCGATTCGTCGGGTGCCCACCAGTAACCCGTGTTGCGACCCATCTCCTCCTGTGCGATGAATTCAGCAACGCCGTTTTGGATCAGCCCATCGCCGTCGGTCGTCAGCGTCCGCTCTGTGCCGGTGACAAGGTCGACGACGAATAGATTCTGCTCGCGGATGAAGCTGACGTAGCGGCCGCGCGGCGAGAAGCGCGCGTCGGTTTCATACGCTTCGGTTGCTGTAATTCGACGCACGGGGTCCTTGCGCGCCTTGAGGTCGTATACAAACAAATCTCCACCGAGCGGCACGAGCAGTTTGGTACCGTCGTGCGAGAACTCGTATTCGACGATGCCGCGCAGCGATGCCGTACGCTGGCGTTCGCGCCGCGCTTCTTCTTCCGGCGACAGTTGCTCGGGGCCGGAGATGAAGGCTTGCGAGTCGACGAGCAGCCGCGGCTCGCCGGTCCGCGTATCGAATGCCCAGAGATCCAATTGATCCTGGTTCGTGGTTTTCCCTTGCAAGTAGGTGAGGTAACGCCCGTCGGGGGAGAACTTCGGCTCGCGCAGGCGTGGACCGGTGAGATCCGGTGCTGAGAAGATGCGCTGGACGGTGAGCTCGTCGGCAAAGACGTTCAAGCTGAGCATGAGCGCGACGAAAGCCGTTGAATACCGCATTCGGCGAAAACCCGCGAAACCAGATGTGCCTATAGTAAGGGGATGAAAGTGCAGAAGTCAGTGCGCCGCTCGTTGACGATCGGTTTGTATGCAGGCATCGGCGCGCTCTGCGCTTGCAGCAGCGCAAACGATTCGACGAAGTCCGCCGCTCGGCTGACCTATCCTGTCGCGCCGCGCTCCGAGCACGTCGACGACTACCACGGCACGAAAGTGCCGGATCCCTATCGCCCCTTCGAAAATCTGGACGCGCCCGAGACCAAGCGGTTCGTCGCCGAGCAGAATGCGCTGGCTCAGCCGTTTCTCGAGAGCATCCCCGCGCGCGAGCGCATCAAGGCGCGGATGACCGAGCTTTGGAGTTACGAGCGTTTCGACGTGCCGGTGAAGGCGGGCTCGCGCTACTTCTACCTGCGTAACGACGGGAAACAGAACCAGAGCGTGCTGTACGTCGCCGATGCGCTGGATGCGCCGCCGCGCGTGCTGATCGATCCGAACGCGATGAGCGAGGACGCTACGATTGCACTCGGCGAGTTCGTGCCGAGCCCGGACGGCAAGCTCGTCGCCTATTCGATCTCGGACGGCGGGACGGATTGGCGCATTTGGCGGTTCCGCAACGTGGCCACCGGCGAGGACCTGCCGGACACGTTGCGGCACATCAAATTTCGCCAACCGCAATGGACGGCCGATGCACGAGCCGTTTACTACGCGCGGTATCCGCAGAAGCCGTCCGGCGAAGGCGACGACTCGAAGCAGATGTCGGTTTATCGGCATCGCATCGGCGAGCCGGTCGAAAAGGATCGCCACATCTACAGCATCACGGACCATCCGACACGATATCCCTATCCGTACGTGTCGGACGATGGGCGTTATCTCGTGCACTACGTGTACGACGGCCGTCAATCGACCGGTATTCACTATCATCGGCTCGACGGAAACGGCGAGGTCGTCGGTCCGGTCGTCAAGCTGATCGATACGTTCGATGCGGAGTATGGGTTTCTCGACGTCATAGACGACGTCATGTACTTGCGTACCAACGCCGGCGCGCCGAACGGCCGGATCGTCGCGATCGATCTGAAGTCCAAGGACAAGACGTGGCGCGACGTGGTGCCCGAACAGAACTACGCGATCGTCAGCGCGTCGATCGTCGGCAAGAAGATCTTCGTCGTGTACTCGCGCGATGCGTCCTCCGTCGCGCGTATGAGCAATCTGGACGGCAGCGAGCCGACCGAGATCGCTTTGCCCGGTTTGGGCGAGGCAGCCGGTTTCCGCGGCAGCACGAACGACTCCGAAACGTTCTTTTCCTACACGGATTTCTTAACGCCGAAATCGATTTACCGTTACGACATTCGCGCCAAACGCGCCGAACCGTATCGGGTGCCGAAGATCGCGGCAGACACCTCGCGCTTCATCACCGAGCAGGTGTTCTTCACCAGCAAGGACGGCACGCGCGTGCCGATGTTCATCACGCGCAAACGCGATTTCGTCAAGGACGGCAGTGCGCCGCTGCTGCTGCTCGGTTACGGCGGTTTCAACATCGCCGAGCAGCCGGAGTTCTCGGTGCCGAACCTCGTATGGCTCGAGATGGGCGGCGTGTACGCGGTCGCGAACATTCGCGGCGGCGGCGAGTACGGCGAGGCGTGGCATCGCGCGGGGACCAAGCTCAACAAACAAAACGTCTTCGACGATTTCATCGCCGCGGGCGAGTGGCTCATCGCGCAGAAATACACGTCGACACCGAAGTTCGCGGTCCGCGGACGCAGCAACGGCGGTCTGCTCGTGGGTGCCGTCCTCACGCAACGGCCGGATCTGTTCGGTGCGACGCTTCCGGCAGTGGGTGTGCTCGACATGCTCCGCTATCACACAGCGAGCGCGAACGCCCGGCAATGGTCGACCGACTACGGATTGAGCGAGAACCCCGACGAGTTCAAGGCGCAGTACGCGTACTCGCCGGTGCACAACGTGAAGCCGGGTACGTGCTATCCGCCGACGCTCGTGACGACCGCCGAGTACGACGATCGCGTCATGCCGTGGCACAGCTACAAGTTCACGGCCGCTTTACAGGCGGCGCAGTCCTGTGCGAATCCGATCCTGTTGCGTGTCGAAACGCGAGCGGGACACGGTGCCGGGAAGCCCGTGTGGATGCAGATCGAGGACTTCGCCGATCAATGGGCGTTCCTCGTTCGCGCATTGGGGATGGAGTGAACTCGCGGGAGACTGCGATTTCTGTCAATCATCGTTGTTCTGAGGACCGCGGCCTGGCTCGGCCGCGTCCTGCGGGACCTCGCTGTTCGATGCGGACACGGGCTCGCCGGGAATGACATGTCGTCCCGATGCCCACGCCCCCAAGTCGATCAGCTTGCAACGCTCGCTACAGAACGGGCGCCAGCGCGATGCTTCCGACCATTCGACGGGACGCTTGCAAGTTGGACAGGGGACGGTGCGCATGGTGGGCTCTCGACGTAACTCGTGATTCGTGACTCGATGGCGGCGCGCGGCGCCGCCCGTCAGCCTCGCTCGCTGCGCGAGCTCACGTGCACTGCGTCAGTAGAAACTGCACGTCCTCGGTCGTCTGGACCGGGCGCGCGTTGACGTCCTTCCACGTCATGAAACGGATGCTGCACCGGTGATGGCTGCCGCTGATCTCCGGGAAGAGATCCGTTCCGGGGGGCAGGGTGATGCGCAGGAGCTGGCACGGGTTGTCGCGATCGAAGGTGATCTGAAACGTGCCTCCGACGGCGACTTCGGGGCGGGGCCGAGCTGCTTCGCGCGTCAGCCATAGCAATTCGGTCACGGCATCGCAGAGCGGCCGGATCGTCAGCATCCACTCGTCGAAGTCGGCGGCGCGCTTCTCGAACGGCTGATCGAGCCAATGTCGGTAGTCGGGCAGGTCGAACTCGCAAGTGCCGCCGGGAATGGCACTGCGGTGCTTGATCGAGTTCAGGAATTCCGAATCGCGCAGCTTTTGCATGAAGAGGGCGCCCGCGGCATTGAGCTCGCTGCGGAGGCGAGCGAGGTTCGACAACACCGCCTTCAGCCGGCCGCCGTCGACGCCCGGCCGGCTGCCGTACTCGTTCATGATCGTCATCTGCCGCTCGAGCTCCTTCAGCACTTCGCTGCGGATGTCGCCGCGCGCAGTGATGGCCAGAATTTCCAGGAGCGAGCTGACAGCGGCCCGCGTGGACCACGGGTCGGGACGTTCTTCGTGATACATCGTCTGGGCGTACAGGAAGTCCAGACGCAGGAATGTGCGCATCCGCTCGTTGAGCGGCTGCTCGTACACGACCGGTGCCGCAGCAGCGTCCGTCGTTGGTGTACGTGACTCGGGGGCGATCATCGTCCGATTGTGAAACAGTCCGGGGCCGCGAAGCTAGCCCGGCAACGTGCGCGCAGCGGCCAGCATCTCGTAGTTCTCGTGGAGCGTGTCCACGAAGCCGCGCAGATCTTCCAAGGTTCCCGTGTTCACGATGACGTCGTCTGCCGCCGACAGGCGTTCGGCGCGCGTCGCTTGTGCCGCGAGGATGCGACGTGCGCCGTCCTCGTCGGTGCCGTCGCGTTGCTGCAGGCGTTGAATCTGCGTTTCTTCGGGGACATCGACGACCAGCACTCGATCGTAAGCCTCGGCGCGGCCCGATTCGATCAGCAGAGGAATGACATGGATCTGGTAGAGCCCGTCGGCTTCTCGGGAACGCCGCGCGAGCTCTGCGCGAATCGCCGGATGCGTGATGGCTTCGAGTCGCTTCCGTTTCTCGTCATCCGCAAACACGATCTCCCGCATGCGCTTGCGGTCGAGCCGGCCGTCCGCACCGAGCACGTCCGACCCGAATTCGGCGACGATCTGGGCAAGGGCGGGCGTGCCCGGCTCGACGACGTCGCGCGCAATCTGATCCGTATCGAACACCGGAACGCCTTTCTCCGCGAACAGCGCGGCGACGGCGCTCTTGCCGCTCGCGATGCCGCCTGTCAGGGCGATGAGCATGGGGGATGCGGTCGTCGTCATCGGCTGCGAGGACTCCGTCTGGAACCGAGACTCACGATGCTAAAGGTTGCCCGATACTGACGCGAGCGGCGAGGCTGGTCAAAGCAGCGATGTCATCCGCCCCCGAAGCCGGTCAATTCCAGGTATGGACGGATGATCGAGTCTCCCCACATCAGCGCGATCCAACCCGCGGCCGATAAGTACGGTCCGAACGGGATCGGAATGTTTCGGTCGTGTCTGCGCGTCACGATCAAGGTGATGCCGACGATCGCGCCGACGAAGGACGACAGCAGGACGATCAACAACAGCGACTGCCAGCCGAGCCAGGCGCCCAAGGCGCCGAGCAGCTTGAAGTCGCCGTGAGCCATGCCTTCCTTGCCGGTGAGGAGCTTGAAGAGGTGGTAGACGCTCCACAGGCTCAAGTAACCGGCTGCAGCGCCGATGATGCTCGACTTCGGGTCGACCGGGAGCCCCAGCATCGGATCGGTGCCCGCGAGGCTCACGATCAGGCCAACCCATAGAAGGAGCAGTGTGAGCTGGTCTGGGAGCAGCGTCGTGTCGAAATCGATGAAGCCCATCGCGAGCAGCATCCAAGTGAAGAAGAGCGCAGCCGCCGTGTACCAGTGCACGCCGAACTTCCAGGCGACGAGCACCGAGAGAATTCCTGTGAGGAGCTCGACGAGCGGATAACGGATCGAGATCGGCGCTTTGCAGTTGGCGCACTTGCCGCCCAAGAGCAGCCAGCTCACGACCGGAATGTTTTGCCATGCCTTGATCGGTGCCGAGCACTTCGGGCAGGCGGAGCGGGGGACGATCAGGTTGTACTTCTGAGAGGCTGTAGGCTGTAGGCTGTAGGCTGGAGGTGCCGCGGCGTCGCCGCTCGACTGTTCTTCGCTCAGGATTTCGCGGGCCTGAGCTTTCCAGTCGCGCTCGAGCATGATCGGCAGCCGATGGATCACGACATTGAGAAAGCTGCCGACGATCAGCCCGATCGCGAAGATGAAGCCGAACCAAACGGCTGGCCATGTCTCGAACATCTCGCGCAGCACGGTCAGTAGCTCGTCCATCCTTCGTTCTCGTTTGCGTTCTTGTCGTCGATAAGAAAACGCCGCGCAAAGCGCGGCGTCTCTGTCTACCACAGCCTGGGGCTGAAGTCCTTAGATCGCGGCGCCCAGCTTGAAGATCGGCAGGTACATCGCGACCACGAGACCGCCGACCAGGATGCCGAGGATCGCCATGATCAACGGCTCCAACAAGCTGCTCATCGAGTCCACGGCTGCATCCACGTCGGCTTCGTAGAAATCCGCAACCTTGGCAGCCATCGCGTCCAGCGAGCCCGATTCCTCGCCCACGGCAATCATCTGGACCACCATGTTCGGGAACAGACCGGTGTTTTCCATCGACCGTTGCAAGCGATTACCGGTCGCAACCTCGTCGCGAATCTTCAGCGTCGCTTCCTCATAAACGATGTTGCCGGTGGCGCCGGCGACCGATGTGAGCGCCTCGACGAGCGGCACACCTGCGGCGAACATGGTCGACAGCGTTCGCGCGTACCGCGCGATCGAGGCTTTGACCATGATCGGGCCGATCACAGGCACCTTGAGCAACAATCTGTCGAGTGCTCGACGCATCGCCCGCGATCGCTTCTTGAAATAAAAGAACGCATAACCGGCAGCACCTGCAGCCAAGCCTATGTAGATACCTTTGGCCTGCATGAACCGCGAGAGGTTGATGACCATCTGAGTGAAGGCCGGGAGGTCCGCGCCGAATCCCTTGAACAGGGACTCGAACTGCGGGATCACGAAGATCAGCAAGATGACGGTCACGACGACCGCGACGACCATGACGGCGGCCGGGTAGAACAGCGCCTTCTTGATCTTCTTTTTCAGGGCCTCGGTCTTTTCCTTGTATGTCGCAACCTTGTCGAGCAGCGTCTCCAAGGCACCCGCGTGCTCGCCGGCTTCGACGAGATTGACGAACAGGTCATCGAAATAGAGCGGGTGCTTGGCGAGGGCTTCGTGCAGCGAAGTACCTGCCTCGATATCCGCCTTGATGGACAGCACGAGCTTCTGCATCGCCGGCTTGTCGTGACCGTTACCGATGATGTCGAAGCACTGCACCATCGGAATGCCTGCCTGCAGCATCGTCGCGAGCTGGCGCGAGAACAGTGCGATGTCTTCCGCCGTGATCTTCTTGCCGCCCTTGAAGAGCTGCGTTTCCTTGCGGACTCTCTTGGCAAGCACGCCTTGCCGGCGCAGATCGGCTTTGACCTCTGCTTCGGAAGTGGCGAGCATCCGCCCCTTGACCTTCTTTCCTCTCTTGTCCGTGCCTTCCCAGATGAATGGGAACTGCTGTGCTGGAGCTGCTTGTGCCATGGTGAGGTCCTGCGATTACCTGCTCACTCGACCGTGCATTGGTTGACTTCGTCCAGGCTCGTGATACCCGCCTTTACTTTGGCGAGCCCGGACTTGCGCAAGTCCCAGATCCCTTCGGCGGCGGCTTGGTTCGCGATGTCCACTGCAGAGCCGCCTTGCAGGATGATGCGTTGGATCTCTTCGGAAACGGGCATGACCTGGTAGATGCCGGTGCGACCCTTGTAGCCGTCCGTGCACTGCGGGCAGCCGACAGGTCTGTAAATGCGAAGACCTTCGGCTACTTCCTGCTCGGTGAAGCCTTCTTGCAAGAGCGCTTCCGGCGGCATGTCGACGGGCGCCTTGCAGTTGTTGCAAAGCCTTCGCGCCAAGCGCTGGGCAATGATGAGACTGACCGAGGTTGCGATTGCATAGGGCTTCACGCCCATGTCCACCAGACGGGTCAGCGTTTTCGGGGCGTCGTTCGTGTGCAGCGTCGACAGCACCAAGTGACCGGTCTGTGCGGCTTTGATCGCGATCTCGGCCGTCTCGAGGTCGCGGATTTCGCCGACCATGATCACGTCCGGGTCTTGGCGAAGGAACGCGCGCAGCGCGCTGGCGAACGTGAGGCCGACCTTGGGATTGATGTTGACCTGGTTGATGCCGGGAATATTGATTTCCGCGGGATCTTCCGCCGTCGAGATGTTCGTGTCCTCGCGGTTCAGGATGTTCAAGCCCGTATAGAGCGACACGGTCTTACCGCTACCGGTCGGGCCGGTGACCAGGATCATGCCGTGCGGCTGATTCAGTGCCTTGAGGTATAGCTCTTTCTGTTGGGGCTCGTAGCCGAGCGCGTCGATGCCGAGCATCGCGCTCGAAGGATCCAGAATACGGCAGACGATTTTCTCGCCGAACAGCGTGGGGCACGTGCTCACACGGAAGTCGATGGCGCGATTCTTCGAGATGCGCATCTTGATGCGCCCGTCCTGAGGAATGCGCCGTTCCGCAATGTCGAGCCGCGCCATGACCTTGATTCGCGCGGCGAGCTTCACGGCAAGCTGTACGGGTGGCGTGGCCACCTCTTTCAAGTAGCCGTCGAGACGGAATCGGATTCGATACGACTTCTCGTAAGGCTCGAAGTGAATGTCCGATGCGCCTTTCTTGATCGCATCGAGCAGCACCTTGTTGACGAACCTGACGATCGGCGCGTCTTCGACGTCGTCGCGGCCGACAGCTTCACCTTCGAGGTCCTCTTCGCCGCTGGTGACGTCGAGATTTTCGAGATCCAAGTCGTCGTCCGCGAGATTCGGCATCTGCGTGTCGACCTGCTCGATCGCACGGTTGGCGACCTTCTGCAGCTTGTCCTCTTCGACGACGATGGCTTCGACGGACAGCCCGGTCTGAAACTTGATTTCATCGAGGGCGTGCAGGTTCGTCGGATCGGAGACGCCGACGAACAGGCGCTTGCCGCGCTTGACCAGCGGCAACACGCGATGTTTCTGCAGCAGCTTGTCCGAGACGAG
>JGI25326J35508_1002552_pt1 | contig 12173 bp, 10 predicted proteins | sample HigsolmetaAR201D_FD_35508 | JGI IMG/M metagenome (IMG submission 35508)
GGATTGGGAGTCGCGGCCCGATGCGCCCTCGGAGCGCTGCATCTTTCCAGTATGGCCTCAGCCGACGGATGCGGGATCGGTGTTGGCGCCGGAGACGACGACACAGACCCGTTCCGACGGCGCCACCCCACAGGCTTCCGAGAGCACCGCGGCGAGTGCGGTGGCAGCGCCGGGCTCGGCGACGAGGCGCGCCTGTCGCCACAGCCATCGCTGGGCCTCGTGACGTCGGCATCGTCGACCACCACGGCGGCATCGACCCAGCGACGGGCCGCCTCGAAGGCGATCTCTCCCACCATCGCCGCCCCGAGTGAGTCGGCGGCCACGCCTCCGACCTCGACGGCGACGGGGTGCCCGGCATCCAGCGCCGCGCCGAGGGCGTTGGTGGTCCTGGTCTCGGCGGCCACCACGCGGGCGTCGTCTCGGATCCACGAGGCGATGCCGGCGATGAGGCCGCCTCCGCCCACGGCGACCACGACCGTGTCCACGTCCGGGACCTGCTCCAGGATCTCCCGACCCAGCGTGCCCTGGCCGGCCACCACCAGGGGGTCGTCGAAAGCGTGCACCTCGACGGCGTCGGAGGCTTCGAGATGTCGACGCGACGCCTCCAGGGCGTCGTCGTAGTAACCCTCGATCTCGTGGAGGCGGACACCGGTGGCCCGGATCCGCTCGATCTTCGCCTCGGGTGAGGTGGTGGGCACGAATATGTCCGCTAGCCGGCCCAAAGTGGTGGCGGCGTGGGCCACCGCCAGGCCGTGGTTGCCGCCCGAAGCGGCCACCACCGCCTCGACATCGGGGCGGGCGGTGAGAAACGAGAAGGCTCCCCTCACCTTGAACGAGCCCGTCCTCTGCAGCTGCTCGAGCTTCAAGAACAGGTTCGGTTCCACCTCGAGCACCGGCGTTCGCCGCACGTAGGACTCGATCCGCTGCGCGGCGGCTTCGATGTCGGCCCTGGTGACTTCCATCGGCGCCAAGGTAGCCCCGACGCGCAAGATGGAGTTTTCCCATACCCTTTGGGCGATGGAGGAGCTGGAGAAAGCGGTCGAAGCGCTGCGGGGAGCGGACCGGATCACCGTCTACACCGGCGCGGGCATCTCCACGGAGTCGGGCATCCCCGACTTCCGCGGGCCGAACGGCCTGTGGACCAAGGTCGACCCCGACGACTTCACGATCGAGCGCTACGTCCGCAACCGCGAGGTCCGCGTCCGCAAGTGGCGCATGCACGCCAACGGGGAACTGTGGGGCGCACGGTCCTCGGTGAAGCCGAACCGGGGCCACATGGCGATCGTCGACCTCTACCGGGCGGGCCGTCTCGCCGGCTGCGTCACCCAGAACATCGACGGGCTCCATCTCGTCTCCGGGCTTCCCGAGTCGATGGTCGCCGAGGTCCACGGGAACGTCCGGCGGGTCGTGTGCCTCGGCTGCGAGGCCACCTGGCCCACCGAGGAGGTGCTGAAGCGGGTCGATGCCGGCGAGGAGGACCCGGCGTGCCCGCACTGCGGAGGCATCCTCAAGACGTCGACCGTGATGTTCGGCGAGGTCCTCCCCGCCGAGGAGATGGCGAAGGCGTGGGAGTTCGCCAAGAACGGCGACGCGGTGCTGGTCGTGGGGTCCACCGTCGGGGTGTGGCCGGCGGCAGAGATCCCGATGACGATGGCCCGCGAGGGAAAGCCGATGGTGATCGTCAACCAGGGCCCGACCGAAGCCGACCTGTTCGCCACGGTCCGCATCGACGGCTCCGCCGGAGAGGTCCTCCCCCGGCTCGTCCACGACCTCCTGGCGGGCTGAGACACCCGTTTTGTGGGCCGGGAAAGCGCCCAACACCGCCCTTTCCGGACCACAAAACGTTGCAGGCGGTACCCTTCGATGCATGTCCGAATACCGCCCGCCGCTCGAAGACATCGAGTTCACCCTGCATCACGTCGCCGACCTGCCGGCGGTCGCCAAGCTCGACGGGTTCCAGCACCTCGACCCCGACACCGTGAGCGGGATCCTGTCCGAGGCGGGCCGCTTCTTCTCCGAGGTCATCGCCCCGCTCAACAGGATCGGCGACCAGCAAGGCAGCGTGCTCGACGAGAACGGCCAGGTGCGCACCCCGGATGGCTTCAAGGAGGCGTATCGCAAGTTCGTCGAGGCCGGCTGGGCCGGTGCCCACATCCCGGAGGAATACGGGGGCGGCGGGCTGCCGTACACCGTCGGCATCGTCCTCCAGGAGATGTTCAAGTCCGCCAACATGGCGTTCTCGCTGTGCCCGCTCCTGACGCAGGCGGCGATCGAGGCGCTGATCCAGCACGGGTCGGAAGAGCAGCGGGAGCTGTACCTGGAGAAGCTCGTCACCGGGGAGTGGGCGGGAACCATGTGCCTCACCGAGCCGCACGCCGGCTCCGACGTCGGCGCTCTCTCCACCAAGGCGGTGCGGCAAGACGACGGCACCTACCGGATCACCGGCACGAAGATCTTCATCACCTGGGGCGACCAGGACCTCACCGAGAACATCATCCACCTGGTGCTCGCCCGCACCCCCGGCGCCGCTCCGGGCACCAAGGGTATCTCGATGTTCGTCGTCCCCAAGTACCTGGTGAACCCGGACGGCACGCTCGGCGAGCGCAACGACATCAAGATCGTCTCGCTCGAGCACAAGCTCGGCATCCACGCCTCGCCGACCTGCGTGGTCAGCTTCGGCGACTCCGGTGAGGGAGCGGTCGGCTACCTCATCGGCGAGGAGCAGTCGGGGATGCGGTACATGTTCACGATGATGAACTCGGCTCGCATCGGCGTCGGCGTCGAAGGGCTGGCGATCACCGAGCGGGTGTACCAGCAGTCGGTCGCCTACGCCCTCGAACGTGTGCAGGGACGCGAGGTGGGAGCTCCCCCGACGCAGTCGACTCCCATCGTGCGCCACCCCGACGTGCGGCGGATGCTGATGACGATGCGGGCTTATCGGGAGGCTCTGCGCGGCCTGCTGTATCTCACCGCCCGGTATCTGGACGAGGAACGCCACGCCGACACCCCGGAGGAGCGCAAGCAGGCCGGCGAGATGGTGGCGCTGCTCACCCCCATCACGAAGGCGTGGTCGACCGACGTGGGCGTGGAGATGGCGTCTCTGGGCATCCAGGTCCACGGTGGCGTCGGCTACATCGAGGAGACCGGCGCCGCCCAGCACTACCGGGACGTGCGCATCGCCCCGATCTACGAAGGCACCAACGGCATCCAGGCCATCGACCTCGTGATGCGGAAGCTGCCGATGGGCGGCGGCGAGGTGGTCGAGCGGCTCATCGCCCAGATCGACGAGACCGCCGCCGAGCTGCGCCAGAGCCCGGCGCTCGAAGACTTCGCGGCGTGCCTCGACGACGGCGTCGAGGCGGTGAGCGAAGCGGTCGACATCCTCCTGTCCCGGCTGCAGGGCTCGCCCAACGACGCTCTCGCCGGCGCCACGCCGTTCCTCAGGCTGTTCGGCACCGTCATCGGCGGGTGGCTCCTCGGCAAGGCCGCCCTCGCCGCCCAACGGCAACTGGCGGCCGGGTCGGGCGACTCGCCGTTCCTGGAGGCGAAGATCGCCACGGCTCGCTTCTACGGGGAGCAGATCCTCCCCAGCGCCCTCGGCCTGGTCGACTCGGTGAAGGCGACGTCGGAGGTCTTGTTCGCGATCCCCGACGCCGACCTGGCCCGCTGAGGCCGCCGGCGCCGGTCCGTCAGCCGACGGCCGTTCCGCCGAAGAGGTCCTGGGCGAAAAACACCAGGAAGGCCAGCGCCACGATCCACAGCAGCGGCCTCACTTCGTCGGCTTTCCCCCGGAAGATCTTGACGAGGACGTACATCACGAACCCGGCGCCGATGCCGACCGTGATGCTGTAGGTGAGGGGCATCAGGATCATCGTCATCAGGGCGGGGAGCCCTTCTTCGATGTCGTCGAAGTCGATGTCCTTTATCAACGAGCACATCAGGAACCCCACCAGGATCAGCACCGGGGCGGTGGCCTGTGACGGGACGAGGCCAGCGAGCGGCGAGAGGAAGATCGCCAACAGGAACAGCACGCCGACGGTCACCGACGTGAGGCCGGTCCGACCGCCTTCGGCCACACCGGCGGCGCTCTCGATGTAGCTCGTGTTGGAGCTGACGCCGGCGAGGCCGCCGAGTGCCGCCCCGGCCGAGTCGACGATCAGCAGCGGGCCGATGTTGGGGATCGAGCCGTCCTCTTCGACCAGTCCCGCCTGCTCGACGATCGCCGTGGCGGTGCCCATCGTGTCGAAGAAGTCGGTGAGCATGAAGGCGAAGATCGTCAGCAGGGCGGCCACGAACCCGAGGACGGAGAACACCTCGCCGAGGTCGAACTGGCCGAGGGTGGCGAACGACGGAGTGGCCGTCCACGTGTCGGGCAAGGAGGCAACGCCCATCAGATGGGCGATGACCGTCGTCACCAGGATGCTGAGGATCAGCGCCCCCTTGACCTTGCGGGAGTAGAGGAAGACGGTGATCGCCAACCCGATGAGCGTGACGGCGGCGCCGCGGGTGCTCGGGAAGAGGAACTGGACGGGGACGGGGCCCTCGGGGATCTGGGCGATCAGCCCGCCGTTGACGAACCCGATGAACAGGATGAACAGGCCGATGCCGACGCCGATCGCCCGCTTGAGAGCCATCGGCACCGCTTCCATGATCGCCTGACGGAAGCCCACGAGCACCAGCACCAGGACGACGAGGCCCTCGAGGACGATCACGCCCATCGCCCCCGCCGGGCTGAGCCCGTCGCCCAGAACCAGGCCGAAGGCTACGGCTCCGTTGATCCCCAGCCCGGCAGCGAGCGCGATCGGGTAGTTGGAGAACACGCCCATGGCGATGGAGAGGACGCCGGCGACGAGGGCGGTGCCGGCCGCAACGGCTGCCGGGTCCATCCCCGCGGCACCGAGGATGTCGGCGTTGACGAAGATGATGTAGGCCATCACCAGGAAGGTGGTGATGCCGGCGCGTATCTCGGTGCCGACAGATGTGCCTCGTTCCGAGAGCTTGAAGAACGAGTCGAGGCCGGATCCGCTCGACCCTGCGCGGGCGTCTGTGTCGGTCATCGTCTCCTCCGTCTCGCTACGCCCCACCAGGCGTCACGGCGCTACACGCTAGACGACCGGGACCGCCGCTCGCAGGCATGCGGGTATCCGACGCGGGGTTTCTCGGCGCCGTAACCTCCGGCCGATGGATCTGCACGACAAGGTCATCGTGATCACCGGCGCGGCCCGGGGGATCGGCGAGGCGATGGCCCGCCGCTTCGCCCGGGAACGCCCGGCGGGTCTCGTGGTGTCCGACATCGACGCCGAGGCCCTGGAAGAGGTCGCCTCCGACATCGGAGCCTTCCCCGTGGTCGCCGACGTGTCGAAAGAACAGGACACGGTGGCTCTGATCGACGCCGCCGAAGAGCGGTTCGGCCCTCTCGACCTGTTCTGCGCCAACGCCGGGATCGGCATCGGCGGCGACGAGCAGACCCCCGACGACGAGTGGCAACGGCTGTGGGAAGTGAACGTGATGTCTCACGTCTACGCCGCCCGCCGGCTCGTACCGGAATGGCGCGCCCGCGGCGAGGGCTATTTCCTGCCGACGGTCTCTGCCGCCGGGCTGTTGACCAACCTGAAGGCCGCCCAGTACTCGGTCACCAAACACGCCGCCCTGGCCTTCGCCGAATGGCTGGCGATCACCTACGGGGACGAGGGCATCAAGGTGTCGGCGCTGTGCCCGCAGGGAGTGCGCACGCGCCTCCTCGACGCCGCCGACGAGTTCCGCACCCTCCTCGAGCCGGTCGCCATCGACCCCGACGACGTCGCCGAGGCGGTGGTGCAGGGAGTCGCCGAGGAGCGGTTCCTGATCCTCCCCCACCCCGAGGTGGCCCGCTATTTCCAGAACAAGGCCAACGACTACGACCGCTGGCTGGGAGGGATGCGCAAGCTCCAACGCAACCTGTTCGGTAGCTGACGCCCCGGCGCCGACCGTCTCCGGTTCGGTACCCCCTCGCGTTGGGGCAGAATGACGGTCATGGAGAGGAGGAGAGCGGTCGTCACCGGCGTCGGCGTCGTCGCCTCGCCCGGCGTGGGCCGCGAGATGTTCTGGAAAGGGCTCAGCGAGTTCCCGGGCGCCGGCCCGCACGAGGTGCGCAACTGGGACCCCGAGCCGGCCATCCCCCGCCGCGAGGCGCGGCGTCTCGACCGATTCGCCCAGTTCGCCGTCATCGCCGCCGAGGAGGCCCTCAGCCAGGCCGGCGAGCTCGACGTCGACCCCAACCGCGTCACCGTCAACGTCGCCTCCGGGATCGGCGGCCTGGAGACCCTCGAGGTGCTGATCGGCAACGCCTACCAGGACGAGCCGAGGGTCTCTCCTTTGTGGATCCCGATGATGATGTGCAACGCCGCCGCCGCCGCCATATCGATCCGCTACGGCTTCGGCGGCCAGGCATCGACGCCGGTGGTGGCGTGTGCCGCCGGTGCCCAGGCGATCCTCGACGGGCTGCGCCAGGTGGAGTGGGGGTACGCCGACGTCGCCGTGGTCGGCGGATCCGAGGCGGCGATCCGCCAGTCGACCGTGCAGGGGTTCGCCTCCGCCCGGGCGCTCTCGCCGACGATGACCGCCCGGCCGTTCGACCGCGACCGCGACGGGTTCGTCCTCGGTGAAGGAGCGGCGATCCTCGTGATCGAGGAGCGGGAGCGGGCCCTGGCCCGCGGCGCCACGATCATCGCCGAGATCGCCGGCGGCGCCTCCACCGCCGACGCCCACCACATCACCGCCCCGCACCCGGACGGCGACGGCGCCGAGCGGGCGATCCGCCTCGCCCTGGAGGACGCCGGCTTGTCCCCGGCCGACATCGGCTACGTCAACGCCCACGGCACCGGCACCGAGCTAAACGACCGCACCGAAGGAAAGGTGATCGCCCGCGTGTTCGACCGCCAGCCGCCGGTGTCGTCGGTCAAGGGGGTGACCGGCCACGCCCTGGGGGCGTCCGGCGCCATCGAGGCCGCGGCCACAGTCCTGGCCATCGACCGGGGCGAGCTTCCCCCCAACGCCGGGCTCGTCGAAAAGGACCCCGAGATCCCGCTCGACAACATCGCCACCGAGCGGACGTCCTGGAATCCCCGCCCGGCGATCTCGAACTCGTTCGGGTTCGGCGGCCACAACACCGTCCTGGTGTTCGGGCCCGCCGAGTAGCCCCGGGGAGGGGGCGTTCACGCCCGCCTAGAATGGGCTCCGACGCGGGAGCCCGGCGGGACCGGGCTGAGAGGGAGCCTGTGGGGCTCCGACCGTTTGAACCTGATCCGGGTAATACCGGCGAAGGGAACTTCTCGGCCTGCCATGCGGGGCGCCGGCGTCGCAAGCGACAAAGGACGACGCATTGACTGAAGGCAGGCTTTCGATCCTCCTCTCCGCATTGGCGGCCCTGCTCCTGGCGGCGTGCAACGGCGGCACTGCCGACACCACCCCGGGCACGTCACCGGACACCACCGGAGCTGCGGGCGGGACGCTGCGGATCCTCTCCCACGACTCGTTCGCCGGCGGCGTCGACGACGAGACGTTCGCTGCCTTCACCGAGGAGACGGGCTTCACCGTGGAGGTGGTGGCGGCTGGTGACGCCGGCGGCGCCGTCAACCAGGCGATCCTTACCAAGGACAACCCCGTCGCCGACGTGCTCTTCGGGGTCGACAACACGTTCCTCAGCCGGGCGCTGGCAGAAGACGTGTTCGTCGCCTACGAGTCCCCGGCGCTGGACCGGGTGGACCCACGGCTGATCGTCGACGAGGAGCTGCGAGTCACCCCGATCGACTACGGCGACGTGTGCCTCAACTACGACGTTGCCTGGTTCGAGGAGAACCAGCTCGAACCGCCGGATTCGCTCGACGACCTGGTCGCCCCCGAATACCAGGGCTTGCTCGTCACAGAGGACCCGGCGGCGTCGTCGCCGGGACTGGCTTTCCTCCTCGCCACCATCGAGCGCTACGGCTCGGAATGGCAGGGGTACTGGGAATCCTTGGTCGCCAACGACGTCGCCATCGTCAACGACTGGGACACCGCCTACTACTCGAACTTCACCCGATACGGGGGTGACGACCCGATCGTCGTGTCGTATGCCTCCTCGCCACCGGCCGAGGTGATGTTCGCCGAGGAGCCCCTGGACGCCGCGCCTACCGCCGTGGTGACCGACGGCTGCTTCCGCCAGATCGAGTTCGCCGGGATCCTCGCCGGCACCGACAACGAGGAAGCGGCGGGGCGGCTGATCGATTTCATGCTCAGCCCCGGGTTCCAGGAGCAGATCCCGACGACGTGGTTCGTCTTCCCCGCCAACGTCGACGTGGAGCTCCCCGAGGTGTTCGCCGAGAACACGGTGATCCCCGAGGAGCCGATCACGATGGACCCGGCGGAGATCGAGCAGAATCGGGAGCAGTGGCTGGACCAGTGGCGCGACATCGTGACGCCGTGAGCATCGCGGCGACCGGATGACCCCGCGCCGTGCCATCTGGGCGGCGGCCGCGCTGCCCCTGCTGTTCATCGGGTACCTCTTCCTGTACCCGCTGATCCGCATCCTGTGGCTCGGGATCTCCGAGCTGCAGCTCGCCGACCTGCTCGCCGAGCGGCGGATCGCCCGGGTGGCGTGGTTCACGCTGTGGCAGGCGGCGGCGTCCACCGGCCTGACGTTGCTTCTCGCCGCCCCGCTCACCTGGGCGGTGTCGCGCTACGAGTTCCCCGGTCGGCGGCTCGCCCAGGCCCTGGTGATCGTGCCGTTCGTGCTGCCGACGGTGGTCGTCGGCACCGCCTTCGCCGCCCTCGGGTGGCGGGACTCGGTGTGGGCGATCCTCGCCGCCCACGTCTTCTACAACGTGGCCGTGGTGGTGCGGACCGTGGGCGGGATGTGGGCGCGGCTGGATCGCAAGGTCGAGGAGGCCGCAGCGACGCTGGGGGCGTCCCCATGGCGGGTGTTCCGAACGGTCACCCTGCCGATCCTGCGTCCGGCGATCATCGCCGCCGCTTCGATCGTGTTCCTGTTCACGTTCACGTCGTTCGGGACGGTGCTGATCCTCGGCGGCTTCCGGTACTCGACGATCGAGGTGGAGATCTACCGCCAGGCGGTGACCCTGTTCGACCTGCCGATGGCGGCGGCCCTGTCGATCGGCCAGATGGTGGCGGTGACGACGCTCCTGGCGGTGTATGCCCGCCGCCAGGAGCGGACGGCGTCGCCGCTCGTGCTCGCCCCCGAGGCGTCCACGCGACGCCGGCCCGAGGGGCGCACCGCCTGGGCCGTCGCCGTCTCGGTGGTGGCCACGCTCACCGCCCTGTTCGTCCCTCCGGCGGTCCTCGTCTACCGGGCCGCAGCCGACGGAGGGTTCCGGCGCCTGTTCGTCGACGAGCCGGTGCTGGGCCGCCCGCTCGACGCCGTGCCCACTTCGCTCTCCTTCGCGGTCGCGGCCACGGCCGTCGCCGTGGTGGTGGGCATGTGCGCCGCCTACGTGATCTCCCGGCGCGGCAGCCGCCTGTCCCAGGTCTTCGACGTGGTGTTGATGCTGCCGCTCGGCACCTCGGCGGTGACGATCGGCTTCGGGTTCCTGATCGCCCTGGACTGGCCGATCGACCTGCGCGCCACCGTGGCACTGGTGCCCCTCGCCCACGCCCTCGTCGCGGTGCCGTTCGTGGTGCGGGCGACGGTGCCGCTGATGCGGTCCATCCATCCTTCGGTGCGCGAGGCGGCGGCCATGCTGGGGGCCTCGCCGGGCCGGGTGTTCNGATACATCGACCTGCCGATCGTCGCCCGGGCGGCGCTGGTGGGCGCGGGCTTCGCTTTCGTGGTCAGCCTCGGCGAGTTCGGCGCCACCGCCTTCATCGCCCGCCCCAACACGGTGACCATCCCGGTGATGATCTTCCGGCTGCTGGGCCGGCCGGGCTTGGGCAACTTCGCCGCCGCCATGGCGCTCGCCACGGTCCTGGGAGCGGTCACCGCCGCTGCCATCATGATCATGGACCGATTCCGCTCGACCGACCTGGGGACGTTCTGAGTGCTCACCGTCGACGCCGTCACCGTCCGCTTCGGAGAGTTGCGCGCCGTGGACGGCGCCAGCCTGGAAGTAGGCGACGGCGAGCGGGTGGCGATCCTCGGCCCGAGCGGGTCGGGAAAATCGACCCTCCTGCGGGCGATCGCCGGCCTGGAGAAGTTGGAGAACGGCCGAATCCTCTGGGACGGGGTCGACCTCGCCGGCGTGCCGCCGCACGAGCGAAGGTTCGGTTTCATGTTCCAGGGGTACGCACTCTTCCCGCACATGACGGTCGGCGAGAACGTCGCCTTCGGCCTGAGGATGCAAGGGCGGGACGCGGCGGAGATCCGCTCCCGGGTGGCACAGGTGCTCGAGTGGGTCGGGCTGGCGGGCTTCGACCACCGCACCGTCGACAACCTCTCCGGAGGGGAGCAGCAACGGGTGGCGTTGGCGAGGACGCTGGCTCCGGACCCCCGCCTCGTGATGCTCGACGAGCCGCTCGGGGCGCTCGACCGGGCCCTGCGGGAGCGGCTCATCGTCGAGATGACCGACCTCCTGGCCCGGGCGGGAACCACCGCCCTGTACGTGACCCACGACCACGACGAAGCGGCCTTCTTCGCCCACCGCGTCGCCCTCATGCGCCAGGGCCGGATCGTCCAGATCGGGAAGATGGAAGAGCTGCGCCGCAACCCGGCCGACGACTGGGTGGCGGACTTCCTCGGCTAGGTCAGAGGGTGGGAGCGGGAGCGGCCGAGACCAGCGCCGCCACATAGGACGGCTCCACGTTGGCCCCGCTGATCACGATCACGACCGGGCCCCGCACCGACCCGGGCCGGCGGGCGAGGAGGGCGGCGACTCCCACCGCGGCTCCTCCCTCGACGATCAGCCGATGCTCTCGGAAGAGGAACCGCATCGCCTCCCATATCTCCTCTTCGTCGACGAGGACGAACTGCTGGACTAGGCGGCGGACCAGGTCGAACGTGTAGCGGTTGTCCAACTCGATCCCGCCCCGCAGCGAGTCGGCGAGGGTCTCCTCTTCGGGAGCGTCGACCGGGTGTCCCGCCTGGAGGCTCATGTACATGACCGGCACCCGGGTCATGGAGACGCCGACCGCCTCCGCCCCCGGGGAGAACTGGCGGAGACCCTCGGCGATGCCGGAGAGGAGGCCCCCGCCGGACAACGGCACGAAGACGGTGGCGACGTCGGGGAGATCCTCCGCTATCTCGGCGGCGATCGTGCCCTGGCCGGCGATCACTTCCGGGTCGTCGAAGGGGTGGATGAACGTGCGATTCTCTTCTTCGACTATCTCGAAGGCGCGGCGCATCGCTTCGGTCTGTGACGCCCCCGCCACGACCACCCGGGCACCGAGATCCCGCAGGGCAGCCACCTTTCCCGGCGGCACGCCGTCGGAGATGCACACCGTGGCCTCGATGCCCAACCGGCGGGCGACGTAGGCCACGGCGCGGCCGTGGTTGCCGGTGGAGGCGGTGACCACCCCGGCAGCACGGTCCTCCTCGGGGAGTGAGAGGATCTTCGAAGCGGCGCCGCGCAGCTTGAAGGCGGCGGTGGGCTGGGTGGTCTCGAGCTTCAGATAGACGTCGGTTCCGGCCGCCTCGCTGAGAGGAAGCGAAGGAACGAGCGGGGTGCGGACCGCGATGCCGGAGATCCGTTGCCGGGCGGCGACGATGTCGATCTCAGGTGTCGATGACATCACCCACGCCTCTCTCCCAGGCACGGCGCACTGCCAGGGCGGCGATGGCGGTGTCCTGGGCCCCGGTGCCCGTCAGGTCGCAGATCGTCACCGCGTCGGCCGATGGACGCCCGGGGTGGTCACCGGCGACGACCTGGCCGAGTTCGACCAGTCGAGAAGGGTCGAAGCCCTCTGCCACCGCGGCGCGGGCTTCGCCGAGGCGGACGCTCTGGGGAATCGAGTCGACCACCACCAGGTCCGCCGCCTCCAGCACGCCGGAGCCGAGTTCACGCTTGTGCTCGGCGTCGGAGCCGACTGCGGTGACGTGGAGGCCGGGATGCAGGTCGTCGGCGGAGACGAGGCCTTCGGTTGCAGGTGTGGCGGTGACGACGACGTCGGTGGATCTGGCGCGGCGCCTGACCGGCAACCCGGAGCCGAGGGTCGTCTCGTTCGGGACCGAAGCCGGGCTGTATCAGGAGGCGGGTATCGCCCCGGTC
>JGI25326J35508_1002590_pt1 | contig 12052 bp, 10 predicted proteins | sample HigsolmetaAR201D_FD_35508 | JGI IMG/M metagenome (IMG submission 35508)
CGAGCCGTGGACAGAAGCGGAGCTCGAGCCGATGAATTGATGGTTAGGCTGTAAGTTGTCGGCGGTAGCTGTAGGTGGTGATGCGCACGACCAGCAAGTCACGAATCAGCAATCACTTGACGCGACGCCATGACGTTCAGTGCGCAGCAGTCACACCAAGCTTCACCCGCGGCCCGAGCTCCGAGGCCCTGGTCCGTGCCCGCGTTGATGCTCGGTTGTCTCGCCTGCGCTGCAACAGTGCTGGCGGCGGACGAGGAGGGATGGGTCACGCTGTTCGACGGCAAGACGCTACGCGGCTGGAAGCAAGTGAGCGGCACAGCCTTTTTCGAGGTGATCGACGGCGCCATCGTCGGCACGACACGCCTGAATTCTTTGAATAGCTTTCTCGCAACGGACGAGACATACCGCGACTTCGTGCTCGAGTTCGAAGTGAAACAGGACGGTGGTCCCGCCAACAGTGGCGTGCAGATCCGCAGCGCGACCGATCCGAGCTACAACGAGGGCCGTGTGTTCGGATATCAGGTAGAAATCGATCCCTTCGAGCGCGCATGGAGCGGCGGGATATACGATGAGCAACGCCGCGGTTGGCTGTACCCGTTGACTCTCAATCCGAGCGCCCGCGGCGTGTACCGGCCACAGGAATGGAATCGCTTCCGCATCGAGGCAATCGGCACGACGATTCGCACGTGGGTGAACGACGTGCCCGTTGCGCATGTCATCGACGCGGTCTCCAGCGAAGGCTTCATCGCGCTGCAGATCCACAGCATCGAGCGAGCTGACGAAGTCGATCGCCGCACGTTGTGGCGCAATATCAGGTTGCGCGAGACGACCGCTGCAACGCCGCCGGTGGAAACGCTCTTCGTGCGCAACCTGATACCCAACGATCTGAGCGACATCGAACGGCGTCAAGGCTGGCGCTTGCTGTTCGACGGGCGTACGACCGATGGCTGGAGGGGGGTCGATGGCGCTTCGTTCCCGACGCGACGATGGAAGGTCGAGAACGGCGAGCTCGTCCTGTTGAGCGGCGGTAAAGGCGAGCACATCGTCACAGAGGATCAATATGCGGCGTTCGAGCTGCAGCTCGAATTCAAGCTCTCGCCGGGTGCCGACAGCGGCATCGTGTACTTCGTGCCTGACCGTTCGGTGACGCCAACATCCCCCTTCCTCGGTCTCGAGTATCAGCTGCGGGACGATGCCGTTGATCCAGATCTTGCACGCGGTGTCATCACTTCGAATACGTTGGGCTCGTTGTTCGGTGTCCTTCCTCGCAAGCAGCTGATGCCCAATCTCGGGCTCGCACCGCGAGTCGGCGAGTGGCAACACGCCCGCATCGTCGCCCATTTCGACAGTCGCGTGGAGCACTGGTTGAACGGCGTGAAGGTGCTCGAGTACGTGCGCGGCTCGCCCGCATATCGTAAGGCCGTCGCGGCCAGTCCGTTGCATGCGTTGATTGATTTTGGAGAAAACGCCCGAGGCCGTATCGTGTTGCAAGACGGCGGACGGGAAGTTCGGTTTCGGAGCGTTAAGATACGAGCGCTCTGACGCGCTACCAGCGCCCGATGGTGTACTGCCGACAGTCTGGATTGGAGAAACGATGCTCAGTCTCTCGGGCGTGACTCATATCTACCCCACGGGCACACGAGCGCTGGATAACGTGGCGCTCGAGATTCCAAAAGGGATGTTCGGCCTGCTCGGGCCCAATGGAGCCGGCAAATCGACGCTCATGCGGTGCATCGCAACACTGCAGACGCCGTCGCAGGGAAGCATTCGTTTCGGCGACATCGATGTGCTCGCGGAGCCAGAGAGACTGCGTGCGATGCTTGGCTACCTGCCTCAGGACTTCGGCGTCTACCCGCGGGTGTCGGCCTACGATCTTCTCGACCATCTCGCAGTATTGAAAGGCATCGCGAATCGAGCGGAGCGCAAGGAAGCCGTTGAAACGCTCCTGGCACAAGTCAATCTCTGGAACGTCCGCAAGCTTCCCGTGGCCGGCTTCTCAGGGGGCATGCGCCAGCGCTTCGGCATCGCGCAGGCGTTGCTGGGTAATCCGAAGCTCGTCATCGTCGATGAGCCCACTGCCGGGCTCGATCCGGAGGAGCGAAACCGTTTCAACAATCTGCTTGCGGAGATCGGTGAGAACATCGTCGTGATCCTCTCGACGCACATCGTCGACGACGTCACGGATCTGTGCTCGCGCACGGCGATCATCGTTGATGGTCGCATCGTGCAGGTGGGTGCACCGACGGAGTTGATTGCACGCCTCAAAGGCCGTGTCTGGCAGAAGACCATCCCCAAGGCCGAGCTCGAGGACTATCGTGCCCGCATGAACGTGATCTCCACTCGTTTGCGTGCAGGCCAGACGGTCATCCACGTCGTCGCGGACGAGGCGCCGGAGCACGGCTTCGAGCCGGTTGCAGCGGAGCTCGAGGATCTGTACTTCGCGACACTCGCCAGCACGCGGCGGCGCGCGGTGGCGGCCTGAGGAGCCCGAATGCTGTGGCGAATCGTCACCTTTGAGCTGCGCTATCAGCTGCGCACGCCGCTCTTCTTGGTCAGCTACGCGCTGTTCTTCCTCTTGACGTTCGGCTCGGTGACAATCGACCAGATACAGATCGGCGCGCCGGGCAACGTCCACGTCAATTCTCCATACGCGCTGCTCCAGACCGTCGCGATCATGAACGTCTTCGGCATCTTCGTGCTGACGGCGTTCGTCGCCAACGCAGTCATTCGCGACGATGAAAGTGGTTTCGCGCCCATCGTACGCTCCACGCGCATCACAAAGTTCAATTATCTCGTCGGACGCTTTCTTGGCGCGTGGCTGGTGGCGCTCATCGTCATGACGAGCGTGCCGCTCGCAGTATTGATCGGTGCTCTGATGCCGTGGCTCGACGTCGAGAAGGTCGGGCCGTTGGTGCTCTCGCATTACGTATACGCATTGTTCATCTACACGGCGCCGACGTTGCTGGTCGCAGGAGCCGGCTTTTTCGCGCTGGCAACGGCGACACGCTCCATGATGTGGACGTATGTCGGCGTCGTCGCATTCCTGGTCGGCTACCTCACCGCGCAGGTGTTGCTCGCCGAGCCGGAGCTCGAGACGTGGAGCGCATTGTCGGACCCGTTCGCGCTGGGTTCGCTTGCCCTCGAGACACGCTACTGGACCGCCGCGGAGCGCAGTACGCAGCTGCCGCCGGTTCAAGGGCTCCTGCTATACAACCGACTGCTATGGATCGGGGTGGCGGCCGCCCTGTTCGTGCTGGCCTATGCGCTTTTCCGTTTCGATGCGAAGGGCGCCAAGGTGCGCAAATCGCGGCGGGCGAAGGGGGCGGAAACGCCGCCGGCTGCGCCGTACTTGCCGGTTTCTCCGCGGGCCGATCGGAGGACGAAGTGGCGGCAATTCGCTGCGCTGACGCGCTTCGACATGGCTTTCGTCTTCAAGAGCCCGGCATTTTTCGTCTTGCTGGCGCTCGGCGTGCTCAACACCCTGGGCACGCTTGCGACGGCGGTGGAGAGTCACGGCACGCAGTACTTCCCCGTGACGCGCGCAATGGTTGAAGCGCTGCAGGGAGCCTTCACGCTGTTTCCGATCATCATTGCGATCTACTACTCCGGCGAGCTCGTGTGGCGCGACCGGGAGCGACGCATTCACGAGATCGTGGATGCGACTGCAGCACCGAACTGGGCCTTCATGGTGCCGAAATTTGCAGCGATCGTGCTGGTGCTGACGGCGTCCTTCGTCGTGGCGACGCTGGCTGCCATCGCCTTTCAGCTCTACCACGGCTACACGCGGATCGAGCTTGCAGCGTACCTCTGGTGGTTCATCGTGCCCGGGGTCATTGCCGCTGTGTTGCTCGCGATTCTCTCGGTGTTCGTGCAAGCGCTCGTTCCGCACAAAGCATTGGGTTGGGCGGTGATGCTCGTCTATATCGTCGCCGGTGTGGCCCTGAGCGGCGCCGGCTTCGAGCACAACCTTTATCACTACGGTGGTTCGCCCGCGGTGCCACTCTCTGACATGAACGGCATGGGGCGGTTTTGGATCGGGCGGGCATGGTTCCAAGCCTATTGGTTGGGCTTTGCGCTTATCCTGCTCGTCCTGGCCCACTTGTTGTGGCGGCGCGGAGTCGAAACGAGCCTGAGACCGCGACTGCGTCGCTTGCCGGCGCGCCTGCGCGGCGCTCCGGGCCGCATCATTGCAGCCGCCGCGGTTTCTTGGGTTCTGCTCGGCGGATACATCTTCTACAACACGAACGTTCTCAACGAATATCTCACCGAGAACGATCTGGACGAATACGCCGCCGACTTCGAGAGAACGTTGCTGCACTTCGAGAGCACGCCGCAGCCGCGGATCATTGATGTGAAGCTGGCCGTCGATCTGTACCCGAAGCAAGTCCGCGCGATCACGAAGGGTGAGTACACGCTCGAAAATCGCACGGGAATGCCGTTATCGGAAGTGCACGTGCGTTGACCACGGCAGCTCGCGATGCAAACGCTCGAGCTCGAGGGTGGTGCGCTCAAGCAGGAATACGCACGATTCAACTATCGCATTTATGAGCTTGCAACGCCGATGCAGCCGGGCGAACGCCGGCAACTGCGTTTCGAAACACTGCTAGAGGAACGCGGGTTCCCGAACGACAATCCGCTGACACGCATCGTCGAGAACGGCACGTTCCTCAACAACTACGAGATCGCCCCTACGATCGGCATGGATCGCGACGGGTTGCTGCAGGACCGCGCCAAACGACGCAAGCACGGACTGCCGCCCGAGTTGCGTCCTGCGAAGCTCGAGGATGAGGCTGCCAACGAATTTCATTATCTGCGCCGCGATAGCGATTGGGTGACGGCAGAGCTGACGCTCACGACGGACATCGACCAAACGCCGATTGCGCCCGGCTACACGGTGAGCGATACCGTGCGGGACGGCCGCCGCACGCTCGTGACGCGAACGGACGTCCCGATCATGCACTTCTTCTCGATCCAATCGGCGCGTTACGCGCAGAAGAAAGACACATGGCGTGATCGGGATGGGAAGACGGTGGAGCTGGCGGTGTACTACCACCCCGAGCACGAGCACAACGTGCAGCACATGCTGGATGCGATGAAGCGTTCGCTGGAGATTTTCAGCGAACGCTTCTCGCCTTTTCAATTTCATCAGCTGAGGATTCTCGAGTTTCCTGCGTACGAGAGCTTCGCGCAGTCGTTCGCCAACACCGTGCCGTACTCGGAGCGGATCGGATTCATCCAAAACTACGACGAGCAGCGCAGCGATGAGATGATCGATCTCGTGACCTACGTGACTGCGCACGAGGTGGCTCATCAGTGGTGGGCGCACCAGATCATCGGCGCGTACAAGCAGGGCATGACGTTGCTTTCTGAGACATTAGCTCAGTACTCCGCGCTGCTCGTCATGGAGGCGCTGTATGGGCCGGAACAGATTCGCAAGTTCCTGAAAGGCGAGCTCGATGGTCACCTGCGCAGCCGCGGTGGAGAGATCCTCGAGGAGTTGCCGCTGGTTCGTGTGGAGAACCAACCTTACATTCACTATCAAAAGGGCTCACTCGCCATGTACTGGCTCAAGGAGGTGGTCGGCGAGGAGGTCGTGAATCGAGCATTGCACCGTCTACTGGAGCAGTTCGCCTTCAAGCCGGCGCCGTATCCGTCATCCACAGACTTTCTGCGCTTGCTTCGGGAAGAGGCAGGCCCGGAGCACGATCAGCTCATCGCGGATCTGTTCGAACGCATCACGTTATACGACGTGCGAGCGAGCGACGCACGGGCACGCCGCTTGCCCGACGGACGCTACGAAGTCGCCTTCAAAGTGCATGGGCGCAAGCTCTACGCCGACGGGCAAGGCAGGGAAACGGAAGTTCCACTCGACGAGCTGTTCGATGTCGGGGCATTCGCCGTCGAGCCCGGCAAGAAGGGCTATACGAGAGAAGCGGTTTTGCTGATGCAACGTCAGCCTATAAAATCGGGCGAGCAAGTTGTCACGCTCGTCGTAGACAAGCCCCCACGTTTCGTCGGAGTGGATCCGTACAACAAGCGCATCGATCGCAACTCCGATGACAATCTCACGCCGGTGACGATGGAGACGGAGTAGCGGAGTCGAGGCCGGGGCTGCTAGGGCGAAGGTGCGAAGAGCTTTTCAGCCCGGCTTATTCCCAGGAACTGACGCACCGCTTCATTTGGCGGCCGGGTGCACTTAACCAAACTAGGATGTTCGATGTCGGAGAACAATCGTATCTATCGGGTGGACAAGTTCGTGGTGCCGCAGGCAGTACGAGGGGAATTCTTGCAAAAGGTGGATGCCACGCATCGGATACTTCGACAGCAGCCCGGCTTCGTTCGAGATGTGATCCTGGAGCAGATCGCGGGTCCGGGGCGCTTCAACATCGTGACGATCGTCGAATGGGAAAGCCAAGCGGCCATCGATGCTGCACGTGAGGCGGTGACCAAGGTGCACGCCGAGAACGGTTTTAATCCGCAAGCGTTCATGGCGCGGCTCGGTGTCCAGGCGGATATTGCGAACTACAGGCCGACTGCGGTGTGAGGCGCTCGTAGGGNTCGGATTTGGCATTCGGGCCAATACGCGCAATGCACACTTGCCAGCGCTACGGCCTAGAGCTTACAGCCTCATAGTGNCATTCGTTGCGCTTGTTGGTGCATCGTCAGGTTGCCTTCAAGGCTCTATCTGGGGCCGAAGATCCGCCGTGTACTGGCAGAATGCAGCGGGGTGGTGGTCGTGTGTCGTACCAAGGCAAGACCCGAGAGCGTCGATGAGTACATCGCTGCTGCACCCGAGATGGCGCAATGCAGGCTCCGTGAAATGCAGCAGTGCTTGCGTGACGCTGCGCCCGGTGCCACAGAGAGCCTCAAGTGGGGCAAGCCCGCGCTGTCCTACGACACCATACTTTTCATTTTCGCGGCGCATAGGAACCACATCAGCCTGCATCCTACGGTTGCAGCGATCGATGCCTTTGCCAAAGAGCTAGGGGCATACAAGACCTCCGGCGGAACGGTGCAGTTTCCTCTGGGGGAGCCGCTGCCTCTAACATTGATTCGACGCATCGCAGCCTTCCGCGTGAAGGCGGTCGCGGAGGAGGGTGCGCCGTGGAAATGATGATCCGCTCAAGACGTGCACGATACCGGCGAAGTGGCTGGCTGTACGCGCGCAGCACGTCGAGGTCGCCAGAGGGGCGTGGAAGTCCTCAAACCCTGGCTGCCGAGCACGAAGGGATGCGCACGCGCGGCAGTTGACCAGGATCTGTACGTGAAGACGCAGTACTACGTTGCTTCGACATTGGACGGCTCATCGCCACCGAGAACGACTCAGTGGAGTGGCTGTTTCCGCTGGGGAGCGTGCAGGACTCGAGCTATCCAGAGTTCATCGAAGAAGTGGGCGCCTTGGCGATGGGCGCGACGACCTATGAGTGGATTCTGAGAAACGCGGACGCCGTTGCGGCTGAGACCGGGTCTCCTTGGCCGTACACCCAACCCGCATGGGTGTTCACACATCGCAGCCTGCCCGCGGTGCCAGACGCAAACGTCAAGTTCATGAACGGCGATGTTCGTCCGGTGCATGCAGAGATGTGTCACGCGGCGAACGGGAAAAACATCTGGATCGTCGGCGGCGGCGAGCTTGCGGGACAGTTCTACGATGCCTCGCTTCTCGACGAGCTGATCATTCAGGTGGGATCGGTCACGCTGGGCTCGGGCAAGCCGTTGTTTCCGCGTCGCGTCCTCAGCCCGGCATTGCGCCTGACGTCCGTGCGTAAAATGGGAACGGGCATGGTGGATTACGATACGCCGTTCAAAGAACGGCATAGGGTTCTCGACCACAGCCTCGAGATCGGCTGCGGTCACGGTGTCGCTGCAACGCTCATCTGTGAGAGACTTACGGTCACCTCGTGGCGATCGACCGCTCGAAGAAAATCATCGATGCTGCAATGGCGCGGAACCAGAAACCAGCTTTAATCTGCACGTCGTTCGATTGGGTGGTGCCCATTGCCGCTCGAACATAGCGCTTCGGGAGTATCTCAAGCGCAACGAAAGCGCTCGAGCCCGCTACGCCCAAGCGAAGCTTGCTGCGGGGCGAACAACGCTGCTTGCGTGCTCTGAAGCAAAAGCCCCGGTCATAGCGGAGTTGCTGGCGTCGGCGCGAGCCGGGGATCTGCAGTACCGGGCAACGATGACTCTGATATTTCACGCTACACCGCTTCTGTACCGACAAACGAATGAAGAATTGGCTATTCCTCGCCGGTGCGATTGTCTCCGAGGTGATCGCCACGTCGGCGTTGAAAGCGAGCGACGGGTTCTCCAAGTTGGTGCCATCCGTGGTCGTGGTGATCGGCTATGCGTTCGCGTTCTACTTGCTTTCGCTTGCTCTGAGGACCATTGCCGTTGGCGTGGCGTATGCCGTGTGGTCGGGGATGGGTATCGTGTTGTTGTCGGTCATTGCGTGGGTGGCGTTCGACCAGAAGTTGGATGCTTGGGGTGTGCTCGGTATCACGCTCATCTTGAGTGGCGTGCTCGTCCTCAATCTGTTATCTAAGACCAGCGTGCACTAGGCATCTTCTTGGGCTCATGAGTTCGCTCGCCAAGAGATCGCGCTTTGAGGCGCGACTGCTACGTCCAGCCGATCCCGGAGAGGGCCAGCCATGGGCATTCTTGGTCTTGCCGAAAGCGGTGAGCGAGATGCTGCCGCGGCGCGGTCGGACGAGCGTAGAAGGCACGATCAACGGCCATCCCTTTCAGGCAACGCTCGAGCCAGACGGCCAGTTGAGTCATTGGCTGAAAGTCGATCAGGCACTGTGCAACCAGGCTGGCGTGACGTTCGGCGATACCGTTGTTGTGGAGGTGGCGCCCATGGCGAGAGAGCCCGAGCCGAAGTTGCCGCCGGATGTCCAACAAGCTCTTGCTGCCTCGCCGGAGGCGAAACGCATCTGGGAAGCGACGACTACGGTCGCGCGAATTGACTGGATTCATTGGATCGAGTCCGCAAAGCAGGCGAAGACTCGCCAGAAGCGAATCAAGGGCGCCTGTGACATGCTGGCGTCGGGCAAGAAGCGCGTCTGTTGTTTCGATCCCTCGGGTTTCTATAGCAAGGCACTTAGGGCACCTCGGACAGCGGAGTAATCGCCGGCCGCGGCGTCGCAGTGTACGCTGTCGTCGAGTGCAAGCATGAGCTGACGAACGGGAGCAGATCCTTTTCTCGAAATCTGGCCGCTGTTTCAAGCGCGCATTCCGGATCGCGAGATCCGAATCGACCTCACGGCACAGCTTCTCGAGCTGTTCGTTCATTGGGATATGGATCCTCAGGACGTCGAGCATGCGCATCCGGAGATAAGGTCCGCGTTGAGGCGCTCCAAGTATTGCGTGCGGGAGCCGGAACGCTACGTTGATGACGAAGACGCATACCTGGACAAGCTCAAGCCACGTGAATAAGCCCAAGCACCCGCCAGGCCTCGTGCGGCTGATCGGCTGGAAGCAGCGCGAAGGTCGGAGGCAGTCATTCCACGGGAAAGTCCGCGCCTTCGCGTCACGAAGGACGTCGTACGCGATCACGTTTCAGGTTGCTCGCGAACGAGCAGCACTGGAACGGGCGATAGACGCACGACCAGTTCCGCGTCGCTGCCGAGCGCGAGGCGCTTGAGCCCTCTGCGGCCGTGGGTGCCGAGCGCGATCAGGTCTGCGCCGGATGCTTTCGCCTCGGCAACGATCAGATCCGCAGGGCGCTCCCCGAGCCCTGTCACCAGCTTCTGTTCGTACGGGACGCCTGCCTGCTGCACTACCGCGGCGGCCTTCTCCAGGATCTTCTTCCCCCCTTCGCGCACGGCCTCGAGGACCTGATCGTAATACGCGGATGCAGCGAGGTCGGGGCTGAGTAGCTCGCTCACGACGTGAACGAGCAGCAACTTGCCCCCCGTGACCTGCGCCAAGCGAATGGCTTCCTCCAAACCGCGCTTCGATGCCGAGCTGCCGTCAACGGCCACTAGTATTTGCTTGTACATGCCGGCTCCTTTGAGACGCCCACGCGTTCGAATGTAACACCCGCCGATGTGGTCGTCTGCTTAGGGATTGGTGCAGGTGGAATAGGGAAAGGGAGGGTGTGCAGTGCGCGACGGCATGGGCGTCCTCGTCGTGCTAGCGTTCCAGCTTGGCATTCGGCGCACCCTCATGCCGCGACTGGCCACGAATCGGTGTTTTCGAGACAGCCATATGCATTGCGGGAAATCTTGTTTGTTGAATCAGGGGTTCCCCGAGTGCGCATCGCGACGTTCGCGTCGACTGCGGTGATCCTGGCTCGAGCACCTTAGTCGCTCTAACCGCATTGTTACGGGGACGGTGATCGGTCACGGATATCGTTCGTCATACATACATTCATGACAGCGATGTTCATCCTTTCTGCGGTGACCTTTCCGTAACCGTTTCGTCACAGGAACTGTTACCTACAGTATGTCCAGCTCAAGCGAGCATCGCTTGTCACACCTCGCGCGCCAAGAATTTCATGATGACGAATTCGCATTTGGCTGCGATGCGATGCAACGCTTTAATCGCGCGCCCGCTTGCATTCATGTGTTGGAGCGCGATTCATGTATCAGGTGTCTGCTTTGGTTCGTGCGGCGATCGCAGCGTCTCTTTCTGCTGCTGTGACGTCTGTTGCGTGCGGCGCCGAGCTAAGTGACGTTGGACGTTTGGTCGATTCCACGGAAGACAGCAAAGAGATGCCCACCATCGTGGTGACTGGCTCGAACATTAAGCGCACGGACGAGGAAGGGCCAAGCCCGGTGCAGGTGATCAGTGAAGCGGAGTTGCAGACATCGAGCAAGGTCACCGTTGCGGATGTGCTGCGCTCGATATCGGCGAACACGGGTAACGCATACAACGAGACGAGCAACAGTGGATGGGCTGCAGGCTCTGCTGGCATCGGCTTGCGCGGCCTGTCGCAGAAGAACACGCTCGTTCTGCTCAATGGTCGCCGCGTGGCCAACTACGGTTTCCCTTCGGGCGGACTTTCCGACACGTTCGTCAACCTGAATGCGTTGCCGCTTGCCGCGGTGGAGCGTATCGAGGTGCTGAAGGACGGTGCATCGGCGGTATACGGTTCCGATGCCGTGGCCGGTGTCGTGAACATCATCACGCGTCAGCACTTCCAAGGGCTCGAGGTCGGCGCGAGCGCCGGTGTTGCCGATGCCGGCGGTCTCGAGACCTGGCGGGCCCGGATCGTCGGCGGATTGGGCGATCTCGATGCAGATGGTTGGAACGTCCTGGTGAGCTTTGAAGGCTACAACCGCGAGCGGCTCGACCAAGATGAGCGTGACCTGACCCGTTCAGGCATCTACACAGACAAGCCGGGCGGGACGTGGAACGGATGGACTGCCAAAGGTGCGCGATTCCTGATCGACGGCGTCTCGGTTCCGTTTCTAAATCCCGATGGAGAATGCCCCGAAGGAATGGTCTTGATGCCGAGTGCGCCGATCGATGGGCGGCCAGGGGACACCTGCGCGATCAATCTCGTGCCTTACACGACCTTGATCCCTGGGACGGAGCGCTACCAGGGCTACGTCAATGCCACCGTGCGTATCAACGATACGGTCGAGGCGTTCGGGGAGGCATTGTTCAGCCACATCCGCGGTGCGTCGATCTTTGGTAACAGCCCGTTCTTCACTCTTGAGGGTGGCCGGTTCGCGCTCAATGCAGAGACGAAGCTGGCGGAGCCTGTCTCATCGCTGCTCCCGGCCAGCAATCCCTACAATCCGTACGGCGTGGACGTGCCGATCGAATACACGTTCTTCGACCTCGGCCAAACGATCAAGACGAATCGTTCCGATGCTTGGCGTATCGTCGCGGGCGTTCGTGGCCGGCGTGAGAGCTGGGATTGGGAACTGTCTGCGTTCTCTGCGCGCAGCAAGGAGCGTGAGCATGTGTCAGCCGGCTTCGCCAATCGTTGGACACTGTACGCTGCCCTCGCCGATGGCAGTTACAACCTGCACTATCCGTCGCAGACACCACGCTCGGTCATCGATTCGATCTCGTTGAGCACATTGCGGCCCGCCGA
>JGI25326J35508_1002592_pt1 | contig 12043 bp, 8 predicted proteins | sample HigsolmetaAR201D_FD_35508 | JGI IMG/M metagenome (IMG submission 35508)
GACCCAGAAGAAGAAAAGGAGGCTGCATAAAGATGTTGCGCTCCGATCTCAATAGCACACAACTTAAGGCGACCGAAGGAGGTCTGAATGCGTAGTTATACATACGGCACCAACATTGCCGACTTCGATGCAGTGCGACTCGCGGTCGCGTCTGCGGCTGACATTCTCGACTGGTCTTACGGTGAGGTTACCAAACCAGAGACGATTAACTATCGTACTCAGAAGCCGGAGCGCGACGGTCTGTTCTGCGAGCGTATCTTTGGCCCGGTCAAGGACATCAATCCGCACGATGCCAAATACAAGGGCGTGCGCAGCCGCGAAGCTGCTGTCGACAAGAACGGCGAACTGGTCACCAAGAGCATCGTCCGCCGCGAGCGCATGGGCCACATCAGCNTGGCCGTGCCGGTGGCGCACATCTGGTTCCTGCGCGGCACGCCGAGCGCCATTGGTCTCTTGCTCGGTATGACCGTCAAGGCACTGGAGCGCGTCGCGTACTTCGCCAGCCACATTATCAAGCGTGTCGACGAAAAGAAGCGCGACCAGCTGCGCCAAGACAAGGAGGCCGAGTTCAACGCTGCAAAAGAGGCCATTCGCGCCCGCTATGAGAAAGAGGCCCAGGCTGAAGGCGCTAACCTTAAGGCTTTGGCCGAGATGCAAACCAAAGAGCTCAACGAGCTTGAGAAAGAGTGGGAGCAGTTCAAGAACCAAATCGACAGCCTCAACAAGCTGGCACTCCTTAGTGAGTCCGACTACCGTAACATGCCTGAAGAGCTGCGCGAGCTCATCGAAGTTGGCATGGGCGGCCAGGCNCTGAAAGAGCTGCTGGATGAGATTGACCTCAAGCAGCTGATTGCCGAGCTGACCAAAGAGGCCGAGGAGGCCAAGGGCCAGCGCCGCAAGAAGATTATGAAGCGTTTGCGCCTGCTGGAGAGNATGGAGCGCGCCGGCATCGAGCCGGGCAGCATGTGTCTGACCGTNNTGCCGGTGATNCCGCCGGACCTCCGCCCAATGGTCCAGCTGACCGGCGGCCGCTTTGCTACCAGCGACCTCAACGACCTCTACCGCCGCGTCATCAACCGTAACAACCGTCTGAAGAAGCTGATCGAGCTCAACGCCCCAGAGGTTATCCGCCGCAATGAAATGCGCATGCTGCAGGAGGCGGTCGATGCGCTCATCGACAACAACGCCGCCCGTAGCGGCCGCGCCGTTGCTGCTACCGGCCAGCGCCGCCGCCTAAAGAGCCTCAGCGACATGCTGAAGGGTAAGCAGGGTCGCTTCCGCCAGAACCTGCTGGGTAAGCGCGTTGACTACTCCGGCCGTTCGGTGATTGTTGCCGGTCCGGAGCTCAAGATCTACCAGTGTGGTCTGCCCAAGATGATGGCGCTTGAACTGTTCAAGCCGTTCGTCATCGGTGAGCTGATCGCCCGTGAGCAAGCCCACAACATCCGTTCTACAACCCGCATGATCGAGGCTGGCGAAACCGCTGTGTGGGACGCCCTGGACGAGGTAATTAAGGACAAGTACGTACTGCTCAACCGTGCGCCGTCCTTGCACCGCTTGAGCATCCAGGCCTTCCAGCCGGTACTGATCGAAGGCCGTGCTATCCAGCTCCACCCGCTGGTATGTAAGGGCTTTAACGCCGACTTCGACGGTGACCAGATGGCCGTACATCTGCCGCTATCCGAGGACGCACAGGCCGAAGCTCGCGAAATCATGGCTTCCAACAAGAACCTGCTCAAGCCTGCTGACGGTACCCCGATCCTGTACATCGAGCAGGACATGGTGCTCGGTTGTTACTACCTGACATTTGAGCGCGCCGGTATCACTACTGAGCCGCGTCCGTTCTCAAGCTACGAAGAGGCTTTGATGGCCCTGGACCGCGGCGCTATCAAGCTGCAAACCCGCGTGCGCGTGCCGTTCCGCGGCGAAATCCGCGAAACCACTGTTGGCCGCCTGATCTTTAACGAAGTCTTCCCGGAGGACTTCCCGTTCCAGGACGAGCCAATGACCAAGAAGAAGCTACAGCAGGTTATGGCGCTGGTGTACGGCAAGTACGGCCAGGACAAGACCGCGGAAATCGCTGACGAACTTAAAGACCTTGGTTTCCACTACGCGACCGTGAGCGGCCTGTCCACTGGTGTAAGCGACTTCGTCGACATCAAGGGCATGGAGAAGCTGCTCGAAGAGGGCGAAGAGCGCGCCAAGGCCATTAACGAGCAGTACGAGCAAGGCTTCATTACCGAGGAAGAGCGTCACCGTCTGACCGTTGAAACCTGGAAGAAAGTTGACAGCCAGGTTCAGGAGCTGCTCGCTGAGCAGTTGGTTGGTCAGGAAGGTCCGGTGGCATTGGCTCTGACCTCCGGCGCCCGTGGTAACATCTCGCAGATGAAGATGAGTGTGGGTATGCTGGGTGTGATGCAGGACGCTGCCGGTAACGTTATCGAGCTGCCGGTTAAGTCCGGTTACATCAAGGGCCTGAACCCGCTCGAGTACTTCACCGGTACCCGTGGTACCCGTAAGGCGCTCATCGACATCGCGCTCAAGACCGCTGACGCTGGTTATCTAACCCGCCGTCTGGTTGACGTTGCTCAGGACGTCTTTACTATCGAAGAAGAGGGCGAAGACCTCGACCCAGGCTTCACCATGTACAGGAGCGACGCTATCGAAATCGGCGTCACTTTTGCTTCGCGCTTGGAGGGCCGTTTCGCCGCCGAAGATGTTCCGAAGCACGTCAAGCGCGGTGAGCTGATTACTAAGGAGATTGCACACGGCATCGAAGCCGACGAGGCCATCGAAAGCGTCAAGATCATGAGCGTGCTCAGCGCCACCACCGTGCACGGTGTGCCGCGCAAGTCCTACGGTGTCGACCCGGCAACTGGTGAACTCGTGGACAGCCACCACCCGATCGGCGTTATTGCTGCGCAGTCCATCGGTGAGCCTGGTACGCAGTTGAGCCTGGACTCCAAGCACCGTTCTGGTGCGGCTGTGGCTGATGACACCGCCCAGGGTCTGTCCCGTGTCGAAGAGTTGTTCGAGGTCCGCACTCCGAAAGGTCAGGCATACCTCAGCGACATCTCTGGTACTGCCAACGTCTGGGAGGACGGCGACAACTACATCGTTCAGATCACTGCCAAAGAGAAAGAGAACATTGTCTTCAAGCTTGGCGAGCGCACCGCCAAGGTTCGCAGCGGCCAGGACGTCGCTATCGGTGATGTTGTAGCAAGCCTCGAAGACGGCAGCGAACCGTTGATCGTTCCAATGGCCGGCAAGGCCGAGGTAACTGATGAGGAGATCATCATTGTACCGACCGGCCAGAGCGTTGTCCGCTACGAGATCCCTGGCTTCAAGCAGCTGCTCGTTGAGGACGGCCAGGAAGTTGTAGCTGGCCAGCGCCTGACAAGCGGTTCGATCCACCTGCCGGAGCTGATGCGTCTGCAGGGCGTCGAGGCAACTCAGCGCTACATCATGAACGAAGTCCTCAAGATCTTTGCTGCGCAGGGGCAGAACATCTCGGACAAGCACCTCGAGGTTATCGTGCGCCAGATGTTCAGCCGCGTACAGATCGAGGACCCGGGCGACAGCGACTTTGTCACCGGCGACATCGTCAGTAAGCTCGCCGTTGTCGAAGCTAACGACGCACTGGTGAAGGCTGGCAAGGTTCCGGCCAAGTACAACCAGCTGATCCTCGGTATTACCAAGGCGTCACTTAGCACCGACTCGTTCCTGAGCGCAGCATCGTTCCAGGACACTACCCGCGTGCTAATCAACGCTGCTGTTGCCGGCCGCGTGGATCGTCTCTTCGGCCTCAAGGAGAACGTTATCCTTGGTCGCAAGATTCCGGTTGGCACCGGCCGCAAGAAGCAGGCCGAACCCGCCGACCTCGCCGTCGCGGATGTCTAACAAAAACTCCGGCCACCAAAAATCCCGCCTCTTTCGCGAGGCGGGATTTCTTTTACCAAAGGATTTTAACTATTTACAAAGAATACAATACCCTATCTTTTTATTATACCACAACCATAACCACTTTGTCAATCTCCACCTCTGTTCTGACTAACGCCATACAGTCCAGCTCCCATCGCCGTCATTCCGGACTTAATCCGGCATCTATCCACCATTTGCGTCATTCCCGCTTTAGGCGGGAATCCAGTCAATCAAAGAAGATTCCTTTTTCTCTTTTGTTTTTCGGTCAGTCGCCTTCGGCGCCTGCCACGACCTTCTTTTGACTGGCCAAAAGAAGGCAAAACCCACCGGGCTACGTTTTTGACTCGGCGCAGCTGTTGTCATTTGCAGGCTCGCTTGCGGAACTCGCTCCAAGACTGCCACTGGCAGTCTTTCCGCTCAAACATCCGCTTGGGCTAAAAGCCCAAGCATCCCTCGCTGCTCGGCAAAACAATGCAAACACATTGCATTGTTTTGCCTGCGCGGCTTACGTCCTCGCGGCGAAGCACGCTTGCAAATCACAACATCTGCCCGGGTCAAAAGCCGATACCCGGACCCTCCAAGTGGAAAATCCAGCTTCGCTGGATTTCATTAATTAAAGGCTATTCTTGTGCGGGCTGTTATAGCAGCCCCGCTTTCTTGAGTATTTTATGGAATTTTTTATTCATTTTGGTATATTCATCGATATTTTCGATGTAGTATTGAGCGGTACGTTCCCACTCATCATTACTATGATGTAGCTTTATTGTTCCACAACGCTGATATATCCAGTTAGTTGTACCTGGCGGTGAAACCCAAAACGATCGCGCTTCTAGTGCGTTGTCTCCTGTCGGTATGAGCTCTAGGTGTGCACAGTGATTCCTGGCTTTTCTTTTCAGACGCTCTTGTCTGTTTTCTATGTATCTGTTTATATCAAAGTTGAGACTTATTCTTATTGCTACCACGCCAACAATGATGCCAACAATGAGAGTGATGAGCAGTGTAAGAATTTGCGCGAAACTCAGCTCGGGAATGTCTTTTAATCCTTTGATTGCAGAGTAACATTACTTTATCTATTTGACAACTACCATTAAGGAGTTGTGCGATATGGATAGAGGATTGCCAATGCATGCTGTTTTTGGTACAATTACAGAGGTTCTTAATATAAATTCGAGCTGAGTCGTGGGAGCTTAAGTGGCATCGCTCCTAAGTCGCCGACCTAGGCCAGCGGCGATGAGACTCTTGGCGGTAGATTTATCTCTCGTAGATAGAAAGGAAAGTATGCCAACAATCAACCAATTGGTTCGCAAGCCGCGCCAGAAGGTGACGAGCAAGAGCAAGTCGCCGGCGTTGCAGCGCGTGGTGAACAACCTCAAAAACAGTAGTTACGAAAAGTCTGCGCCCCTGAAGCGCGGCGTATGTATCAAGGTGACCACCAAGACCCCGAAGAAGCCGAACTCGGCACTTCGTAAGGTTGCCCGCGTGCGCTTGAGTAGCGGGTACGAAGTATGGGCGTACATTGGTGGTGAGGGCCACAACCTGCAGGAGCACGCTGTGGTGCTCGTCCGCGGCGGCCGTGTAAAGGACCTTCCGGGTGTGCGTTACCACATCGTCCGTGGCGCGCTTGACCTGCAGGGTGTTCAGAACCGCAAGAAGGCACGCTCCAAGTACGGTGCCAAGAAGGAGGGCAAGTAGTCTATGCCACGACACAAGACAAAAGCTCTGGTTCGCCAGGTTGCACCAGACCGCGTATACAACTCTGTNCACGTCGCCCGCGTNATTAACCGCGTGATGCGCAANGGTAAGAAGCAGCTNGCCGANCGCCTGGTCTACACCGGCATGCAGAAGGCTGCTGACAAGTTGAAGATTGACAACCCGCTGGAAGTCTTCGAGCAGGCAATGAACAACATCAAGCCGAGCCTGGAGACCCGTTCCCGTCGCGTCGGTGGTGCGAACTACCAGATTCCATTTGAGGTGAAAGGCCAGCGCCAGCAGCACCTAACCACCATGTGGTTCGTGCAGGCTGCCCGCGCCCGCAAGGGTATGAGCATGGCTGACCGCATTGCGCTTGAATTGGTGGACGCCTACAACAACACCGGCGCCGCTGTCAAGAAGAAGGAAGACACCCACAAGATGGCTGAAGCTAACCGCGCCTTCGCCCACTTCGCAAGAAGCTAAGCTACATAGTAATAGTATAAGAAAAGTCGGGTCTATAGTAGAACAAAGAGGGCGCACTGCCCTCTTTGTTTGTGCATAGCAGTATCATAGAACAGTACGCCCACCCGGATTTTGGAGATAGATATGGCAAAGAATGTAAACAGATTTTCATTTGTCGGTCCTGACAATGTGGAGCGAGTGGTTAACCTGATGCCAAAGTTTACTGGAGACACCAGAGAGGTGGCAATAATCATACCGCCAATACCCGGCAAAACACAGTTAGAGGGCGTCTCCTCGGCTGGACATCAGGTAGGCTGCGACCCTGACTACAGAAACTATCGTATTACCCCAGGTAGTCTTATACACAACACCTACAGCAGTACAAGCTATGCTACGCGTACAGGAGACGTAAAGGCAACAGCATTGCAGATAACATCGGGGCTTGAGGGCGGTGTACCCTTAAAGCCGCTTGCCGCTGCTCAAGCTGTTGTTGAGATTGCTCTTACTGCGATGGGCGTAGAGCCAGGCTTGGCTGCTGAGCAAGCCACTACAAGCATTCAGGCGGTACCGCCGATACGTCCGCGTTATACGTAGCAAGGGAGATGTGTCATGAATTCAAATGCGCACAGGAAAATTTGTACCGAGGCTGGATTGTCGGAATTATGCCAACTGCGCTGTCCTATTGTGGCTGAGTTTGTAGCCGGTGACCTAGAAATGGCACTCGAAGATGTTGCTGAGGCGCGCCAGTCGATATCTAACGCGGAAGCAGTCGCGGAATTGGATGAACTGGAGCAGGAAGCACTGAATACGGCCAGTACCAGAGCTGAATGGTTGGCCGCCAGATGCCCTGAAGGGGGACCCATTAAGAAGGGTGGTGCATTCATTTGTGCGGCAACGATGGGCGACGAGCCGCCCGGGGAATTTTTTGGAGATGATATTGATTCCGACCCAACCCCAGACCCTGGTCGCCGTAGCGGTCGCCGAGGGATCATAGACATCGACACCAAAGGGCTGCTTTAAGATGATTAACACATCGAGTCCTATCTTGGGATGTTCCGAGATCGTTAGGGAAACATAAGAAGTTTGCGTTTTCAATAGGCTTATTGTGTAAAGCTTGACAATTGTCAACCACTCGTTAATAATAAGTTTCGACTAAAAGCTAAATCAGAAGGAGATACTTGCTATGAGTTTCATGCCTGGCAAAGGTTTTGTTGTGGGAGAACCGTCGGTTGAACACCCCAAGGTTGCACTAGCACACAACGCGGCAGAACTCGAAACATTAGGAGCGCACGAGCTAACTGCTGGCGAGCAGCTAGCAAACGCCGGTATCGCACTTTCAGCGGCCCTTACTGCGCTTCGTCAAGCACTTGACCACATGGGCATTTACCAGCCGGGAGTCGAACAGGCCTACAGTGCGCACAAGCCAGTTGAGCAGGGTTTGAAGGATCTTGCACCCAAGGTCGAAACGAATCTTAGGCGTTCCCCGCGCCCGGACGCACATGATGCCGAACGCAGAGTTGCTGCGGAGGTAGATCCCGCAGCGAAAGACACCCGGACATTGTCGGAGCTGGTTATTCTCGGGAAGGATGTAGTCGGCGCGATCAAGACCGTGATTAAGAAGATTGAAGACGCCGGTGCTGTGAATAATGCCAATAAGACTGCAGAAGGATTGAAAGAGAGGGGTGGCGGCGTCAAGAAGGCTGCGGCAACACTTGCCGAAACTGCCAGGGATTGGTAGAAGTCTCTGACGTCATTGTTTGGCTATGATGACACCCAACGGCAACGACAGAAGGGCGGCCGAAAAGTTGTGGTCGGCAGCCCCGGGCGGCTTTGAATCAGCACCACCGCCAGGCGATGCATTTAGGGAGCAATACGCCCAGTTTCTTGAGCAGCACGCACCGCCTCTTGACAGTGCGGCAGGGGCAGATTGGCCCACGTGGCGGCCAACCCCCAATGACCAGCCGTCATCTTTGATTCGCATTGGGCGTGCTCGGTTGCGCGAATATGGTCCTGACCCGGTTGTCTGTTTTGGTGGCATGGGCGAGTATCACACATCGCTGGCCGCCGGTAAAGAGTCAGAAGAACTAGCAAGACAGCTTGCCCTGCGCATAGCGGGTGATGCAAAGCATGTGCGAATTTTGGTGTGTGATTTTGCGCGAACAGGTGCGTTCAGGGATTTTGTTGGAACGAACATTTCACGGAACGTGTTTCCGGCCGAAGCCGACGAGGTATTCGAGGAGCTGGATAGGCACATGCACAAGATGGCCACCGTTCGCGGTGCGCGTCCCGGAACACCGAGAGATCCTTGGCGGCTGCTGCTGATGACCGGGCAACCCCCAACACGTTATTCGGAGGCAGTTTTTAAGAATCTGATTGATTCTACAAACTGGGGTGCCCTGATAGCGGTCGGAACAGAAATTCCTTACAGGGAGCATATCCAATCAGGTGTTTCCGATAGATTGAACTACTATCCCGACCCGCCGGTTCCCCGCGAGCTGATCAGCCGCACTATGGAAACGCTTGCAGAAACATCCCGCGTAAAACCGCTAACCTCAGACGAACTCGTTGCTGCGGGCGAACGCTTGCCATCAAGTAAGGGCATAGAGATACGTTTTGGCACAGCCGAAGATGGATCTATTCACAAGATTATTCTTGATGACAGTGGCGCTCATTTGGTCATGGTTGGTCGTACCGGTAGTGGTAAAACAATAGCCTTCAGCCAGATAGCCCGCGATGTCTTGGCTGGTTATCCGGAAGACGTTGAGGTCTGGTTGTTTGATGGTAAGGGTGCCGACTTTACGGCTTTTGTATCTGAGGGCAAAAATGATCCCGATTTCCCGAACCTCAGGGTATTGGGAAATAACGTGGAAGACCCCGAAGATTGGCTGGCAAACATACAAAGCCTGGTGGATGTCATGGAAGACCGATACAGACAAATGCGTCTTGCAGGCGTAAAAAGTCTGGACGAGTTGCGCCGAAAGACGGGCCAGACTTTTCCCAGGATCCTATTCATGTGCGACGAGGTCGACAAAATGCTGAATAATCCGTTAGGAATGCAGATACTCACCTCTGTTAATTTGCTGGCAACAAAAGCACGGCAAGCCGGCATCCACCTGGCGCTCGCCGCACAGAGCTGGAAGAACATTGATCTAATGCATGTGAAGGCTGGCACATTCGAACAGTTCACTCACCGCATCGTGATGAAGGGTAAGGACGATGAGACAGTAACAGCCAGCTGGATCGATGAGCGCGCAATGGCCAGAGCTCTGCCAAACCAGGCAGTCATAAACAACAAGGATATTGTCACCGTACCACTCGTGACCTTTGATGACGTTAGAAGGCTGAGAAGGTTGGCAGGGGGTCGTGCCGGCACAACGGCAATAGTCGACGGGATGATCAGTCCGGTGCTTGCTGAGAGTAGGCCATACCAGGAGCTTCGCCCAGCTCGGGGTCGGGCTGCCGCTGGGCTGGTAGGCCAGATGCCAGGGTTTGATGGTCGCGCCGGACGATTTGAGTTTAGTGACATACCCGGCCGGAACATTGGCATAGTCGGTGCAGCCAGCCCCGAAGAAACCACACAGGTTATGCGAAGCGTAGCGACTTCAGTTGGTGTACAACACGTGCCAGGCGAAGTTAAGTTCACCATACTCAACCACAACCAGACATACCTGAGCGCCGCTAAGAGTCTCGAAGCACAGTTGGCAGAACTTGGCCACACTGTTGCTATGCGTACCGGACAGGCCGCGCACGCAACATTGGAAGAAATCGCCGAGCAGCTTGAGGGTTCAAATGTTGATGGCAAGCACTACGTTATCGTTTACGGCGCCGATGCTGTACAAGCTGATAAATTTGGCAAAGTATTGAGCAAAGGTTCTGAACGCGGGACGCATGTCATAGCTACTGCGGCCAGCCTGGGCAGGCTGATGAGTGCAGCGGGGCCGTACGTGTCCTTGTCGGAGTTGGCTTCTATGATGAACGGTATCGTATCGGTCGGCATTGATCACCGTGAGCTAGCCGCGCTGACTGGCGAGCCTATAACTGGCAGTCACCCGACATGGCAAGGTGGTCCTCGTCCGGGTCGGGCGCTCTTCTTTGATGCCCTGGGAAACACGGGCCGGATGGGCTTGACGGTTAAAACTTACAAGTAGAGGCCGGACAGCAACCGGACATCAAGCTAAACACGCGCAACAATTGCAACACAACAATTGAGTATCTGTTGGAAGGTCCGCCTAGCTATCCTTGACTGACGACTTGCCCGGTAATCCAAGCCAGCCGACAGGATCTGTTACAAAATCTCTTACGGCAGCAGCAAGCTGTCTAAAGTATTCGCGCGCGTCGTCGAAACGATGCTCACGGTGATATTCTATCAATTGGTTAAACGTGTTCCGAGCCTTCTCGGGCAGCGAGCTCGCACCGACCTGTGCGCTCAGCGCAGCATTGTGGACGCGGCGGGCTAATAATCTATAAACTTCGGAGCTGGCATTCGGCAGGTCATGCGCCTCGGCGGCGACGAGTTCGGCCAAAACGCGAAGCTCGCTCGGCACGGTAACCCAGTGCGGGTCGATGTCCTTGCGCAAAAGCTCGCGGGGTACTTCGTAGCCGTATCGTTCCCGTGCAGCAAAGGCAGCGCTCCTCACAACGTGCACCCATTCATCCCTACTTAGGGGTAAGGCTTGGGGGTTGTGCAGTACATCGGCGGCCAATATGGCTGCGACGGGGTGTGCTGTCCTGGGGATGACCGGCAGGGTTTCGTAGTACCGACGCCTCATAAGATCTTTTTGAGTAATACCCGCTGGATCGTTCTTGGGCATTCTCATCAGTGTTTCGTCGGATAGGCTTAGTATGCCAAGTGGTGCCCGGTACGGTCCTATATAGCTGTCCGGGTGTCCGGTCGAAATAAGGAGATATCGGGCGGCAAGTTGTGCATTGCGGCTATAGTGATTCCTGACAAGTAGCGGTTCTCCGGGTTCGCCGGTTGTGCTTACGGCGGCAAATCGGGCTGCGGCTTCACCAGTGCCCCTTGCCGGCTCTCCCAGGGATCCCCTAAGTGCTGTTGGCTCTGTGAGCATTCGGTCGTAAGCCTGCATAACCGACAAGTGTTCGAGTAATCTGTCGGGTGCTATTTCGGAGTATCTTCCGTGCAGCTTTGCTACTCCATTTGCAACCCGCTGTGCATCCTCGGCGTCTCTACGCTCCCTTTCTGCCCGCTCTGCCTCTGCCTGAGCTAGGCGTGTGTCATAATCGTCTTGCTGACGGGCGAGTGCTGCCAGTCCTGCAAAGTAATCACGGGCGCTGACGTGTTCACCTTGCGGTGCATTCGTCGTCACATGTGTCTGGTGCTGATCTGCAAAGATTTCAGCGACATCAGAAAAACCGATGCCGTCATCAGGGAAACCATAGCGGTCCCCAATAGCCGGTGTTGTCATGTCAAGAATATTGACATAAAAGTATTGTTAAGTCAATAACGTCCCTTCACGAATTCGGAACATGCACGACCTGTTTGCTTACTCTGGAATTAAGATAGAAGATCTGCTACAATGCTAGCGAAAATGCAGCTTCGGTGACCTCATTTGTGTGGCCAAGGCGGCACAATCAATAATTTAAATGTAGGAATAACGGCTAACTCTATTATGGCAAAATATAGTATTCAAGACCTCAGAAACATTGGTATCATCGCGCACATCGACGCGGGTAAGACCACGACGACCGAAGGTATCCTGTACCGCACCGGTTTGAAGCACAAGATTGGCGCCGTGCACGAGGGCGAAACCACCACTGACTGGATGGCTCAGGAACGTGAGCGCGGTATTACCATCGTGTCTGCTGCTGTGACTTGTTTCTGGAAGGGCAAGCAGATCAACATCATCGACACCCCGGGTCACATCGACTTTACCGTCGAGGTGGAGCGCTCTTTGCGCGTGCTGGACGGTGCCATCGTTGTCTTCGACGGCAAGATGGGCGTGGAATC
>JGI25326J35508_1002601_pt1 | contig 12016 bp, 9 predicted proteins | sample HigsolmetaAR201D_FD_35508 | JGI IMG/M metagenome (IMG submission 35508)
CCGGACTTGGGTGAAGAACCAAGTATTACGCAGGCCGACCCTGCATGCACCCGGCGGGCTAAAGCCCGCCGGATGTCGAAGGGTTCAGACTAGCTCGCTGGAACTCCGCGAATGTCGCCGTCGCGATGCAGCCAGCGATAGAGCGCTGGCAGCACGATGAGCGTCAGGAGGGTTGACGACACGATCCCGCCGATCACGACGGTGGCGAGTGGACGTTGAACCTCCGAGCCGGCCCCGACATTCAGGGCCATGGGCACGAACCCGAGCGAGGCCACGAGAGCTGTCATCAGGACGGGCCGCAGGCGACCGATCGCACCGTCTAAGATTGCGTTGTCCAGCGGATCGCCCTGCTCCCGCAGCTTGCGGATGAACGCGATCATAACCAGGCCGTTGAGTACGGCCACGCCCGACAGTGCGATGAAGCCCACCCCCGCCGAGATCGAAAGCGGGATGCCACGCAGCGCCAACGCGACGACGCCGCCCGTGAGCGCGAGCGGCACTCCGCTGAACACGATCGCCGCGTCCTTCGCTGATCCAAACGCCATGAACAGCAGGCCGAAGATGATCACCAAGGTCACGGGAACGACGATTGCCAGCCGGCGGCTGGCCGAGATCAGCTGCTCGAACGTGCCGCCGTAGTCCACCCAGTAGCCCGTGGGCAGCTTGACGTCGGCACGGACGCGTTCCTGCAGCTCCTTGACGAAGCTGCCGAGGTCCCGGTCACGCACGTTGGCCGTCACCACGATCCGTCGCTTTCCGTTCTCGCGATTGATCTGGTTCGGTCCGGGCTTGGTGTCGATCTGTGCAACCTCACGCAATGGCACGGTCTTGGGGGTGCCGGCAGCCCAGCGCGCATCCAGTGCGGACTCGTCCGGCTCGGCCTCGCGAAGCGGGATCGGCAGATCGAGCAGCGCGGCCGGATCCTGGCGCAGCTCCTCGGGCAGGCGAACGACGATTTCGAAGCGACGATCGCCCTCGAAGAGGTGACCGGCGACCTCGCCGCCAATGGCCGTCGCCACGGTCTCCTGCACATCCCCCGGGTTGAGCCCGTAGCGCGCCAGCGCAGCGCGATCGGGCGTCACTGTCAGCAGCGGAAGGCCTGTGACTTGTTCGGCCTTCACGTCGGCGGCGCCATCAATCGAGGCGAGCACCCGCTGGATCTGCGCACCCGTGCGAACCAGTTGCTCGAGATCATCGCCATAGATCTTGACCGCCACATCGGCGCGCACGCCCGAGATGAGCTCGTTCGTCCGCAGCTGAATGGGCTGGCTGATCTCGTAGTTGCTGCCGGGGATCGCCTCGAGCGCCTCTTCCAGCTCTTCTATGAGCTCCTGCTTGGGCTTTCGCGGGTCCGGCCATTCCTCACGCGGCTTGAGGATCACGAATGTATCGCCTATGGACGGCGGCATGGGGTCGCTCGCCACTTCCGCGGTGCCAAGTTTGGAGAAGACGCGCTTGACCTCCGGAAAGCCGGCCAGCGTTCGCTCCAGCGATTCCTGCATTCCGATCGCCTGCGTCAGGCTGGTGCCGGGGATGCGGATGGGCTGGATGACGATGTCCCCCTCGTCCAGGTTCGGGATGAACTCCGAGCCCAGGCGGGTCGCCAGCAGGCCCGAGAGCACCACCAGCGCGGCCGCGCCGGCCATCACCGCCATACGGCGTCGGAGTGCCCACGCCAGGATCGGCTCATAGCGGCGCCGGACCCAGGCCACGAGCCGGTTCTCCTTTTCCTCGACCTTGCCATTCAGGAAGACGGCGATCGCGGCGGGAACGAAGGTGAGCGACAGGATCATCGCGCCGGTCAGCGCGAGGACCACCGTGATCGCCATCGGATGGAAGAGCTTCCCCTCGATCCCGCTCAAGGCAAAGATCGGCAGGTACACCGCTCCGATGATGCCGAGGCCAAACAGACTCGGCCGGATCACCTCCGCCGTGGCGGAGGCCGTGACATCAAAGCGTTCCTCGTCGGTCATCTTCCGGCCGAGGCTGTGCTGCATCTCCCCGAACCGGCGCAGGCAGTTCTCGATGATGATCACCGCGCCATCGACAATGAGGCCGAAATCCAGCGCGCCCAGGCTCATGAGGTTGCCCGACACGCCGCCCCGCACCATTCCCATGATGGTGAACAGCATCGCCAGCGGGATGACAGCTGCGGTGATCAGGGCCGCCCGGATGTTGCCGAGCAGCAGGAACAGCACGACGACGACGAGCAACGCACCTTCGATCAGNTTCTTGGAGACCGTATGGATGGTGCGGTCGACCAGGGCCGTGCGGTNGTAGACCGGCTCGGCGCGCACGCCCTCCGGCAGGCTGGCATTGGCCGCCTCCAGACGGGCACCCACCGCCTGCGAGACCTCGCGGCTGTTGGCGCCGACCAGCATCACGACNGTGCCGAGGACCACCTCGTGCCCGTTCTGGGTCGCGGCGCCCGAGCGCAGCTCGCGCCCCTCGGCCACCGTGGCGATATCGCCTACCCGGATCGGGACGCCACCGCGCCGGTCGAGCACGATGCTGCGGATGGCATCNAGGTCCCCGACCTGCCCGGGCACGCGGACGAGGAACTGCTGGCCGTTGCGCTCGATGTAGCCGGCGCCCACGTTCTGGTTGTTGGCCGAGATCGCCGAAACGACGTCCCGCAGCGTCAGATTGAGCGCGACCAGCTGGGCCGGGTCCGGGGTGANGTGGATCTGGCGCTCATACCCACCGATCGTGTTGACTTCGGCGACCCCGGGTNTGTTGCGCAGCTGCGGGCGGATGACCCAGTCCTGCAGCGTTCGAAGGTCAGTCGTGGTGTAGGGCGTGCCGTCTTTCTTCAGCGCCTTGGCATCGGCCTCCACGGTGTACATGAAGATCTCGCCCATGCCCGTTGCGATGGGGCCCATCTCGGGTTCCATCCCCCCGGGCAGCTGCGAACGCACCTGCTGGAGTCGCTCGGCCACCTGCTGGCGGGCAAAGAAGATGTCGGTACCGTCCTTGAAGACGACCGTGACCTGCGAAAGCCCATAGCGCGACAGCGATCGCGTGTAGTCGAGCCCCGGCAGGCCCGCGAGTGCCGTCTCGATAGGAAACGTAATGCGTTGCTCGGTCTCGAGCGGTGAGTAACCTTCTGCCTGCGTGTTGATCTGGACCTGGACGTTGGTCACGTCCGGAGTGACGTCGATCGGCAGCTTCGTGAAGCTCCAGACGCCAAGCCCCACGAGGGCGAGAGTCAGGAGCAGCATCAGCCACCGATGCGTGATCGCGAATCGGATGATTTTCTCGAGCATGGTGGCGGCCCTAATGCTCTTCGGCGGTGGACTTTTCCATGTCCGCCTTGATCAGGNAGCTCTGCTGGACGACGACCTGCTCGCCGGGCTTCAACCCGGCCAGGATCTCCACGGTGTCGGCGTCGCGCCGCCCCGTTTTCACCGGTCGCCTGTGGTAGGTCTCGCCCTTCTGCACATAGACGACCTCCTCGCCGTTGGACGTCTGCAGTGCACTGAGTGGCACGACGAGATTGGCGCGCGCCTGGTCCACGATTACGCGAGCCTTGACTGCCGACCCTGGACGCCANAGGCCGTCCAGGTTGCGCAGGCGCGCGCGGGCGACCGTGCTCTGACTCGCTGTCGCCGTGCTGGGCAGGATCCGTTCGATCTGGGTCTCAGAGGTGACCCCATCGCTCATGCGCGTCACGATGACCGGGCTGCCGACGCGCAGACGCTGGGCGTCGCGCCCGAAGACATGCAGGTCGACCCACAGGTCCGAGAGATTTGCGATCTCGTACAGGGCCGCACCCTCGCCTGCCACAGTCCCCACCGATGCATCGCGGGACAACACCACACCCGAGATGGGGGCAGTGACCGTGTAGGTGGTCAGGCTCAGGTTGCTCTCGATCGTCGCCAGCGGCTGGCCGGCGCGGACCTGGTCGCCGACGTTGGCGTGTAGCGCGCGCACCAGTCCGGGGAAGCGCGCCATGACCCGCGCGATTGCTCCGTCGACCGGGGTCAGGAGCCCCTGCACTTCANGGTCGTCCGAGATCTCGCCCGGCCCGGCAGGGCTCACGCGCACGCCCGCCGCCGCAGCGGCCTGCGTGCCGATCTTGGTGCTCGTCGGCAGCTCGCCGTGCTCGCCCTCCTCACCTTCCTCGCCCGCCTCGCCTCCCGTCGGAGATGACGCGTTGCATGCTGCCAGCAGCGCGGCCAACGACAGGGCTGCAATCCAATGAAGTTTCACGGGGTGTCTCCTTGTTCAATGGACGGGCCGGCCGAAACGAACGGCTGCCCGGTCAGGCGCTGGATCTCGAGCAGTGCCGAGTGGGCCTCGAGTGCAGCTTCGAGTTGGTCGCGGAGGGCGGCCGTGCGCTCGGCTTGCAGCTGCGCCCACTCCAGATAGCTCGCCGCGCCTGCGCGGTAGGCGCGCTCGGCAGCCGCCTCGGCGCGCGAGAGCCTCGGGATCACGTCGCTCCCCAAGCGGCGCACTTCGAGCTGTGCGGTGAGAAACCGTCCATGCGCTTCGGCGAGGGTGGAATACAGCGACAGGCTCTTGACCTCGCGCTCGAGGCCGAGCAGTGCCAGCTCCGCTTCCGCAGCCCGAATTTCCGGCTGCGCCCTCACCTTGGTGCCCAGCGGCATCGATACGCTGACGACCAACCCGAAGTCGTCGGTNGCCTGCAAACGCCGGACGCCGACCTGCCAGTCCAGGTCGGGAGTGGCAGCGGTTCGCGCGAGCNGGAGGCGAGCCTCTCGAATGCGCTGCTCGCCGGCGAACTGGGCAAGCTCGGGTGTCTTGGCGAGCCAGGAGGCGAGCTCGTCGAACGAGGCGATCTTCGGCAGCGCCAACGGGTTGATGGGCACGACGTCGAAGCTCGGTGCGCGCTCGCCCCAGAGGGTCGCCAGATGCTGTCGGGCCGCCCGTGCCTGCTGCACCGCGCGCGCCTGATCGAGTTCCGCACGCGCGAGCGCGGCCTCTGCAGTCAGCACGACCGATTCCGGCGATGCCCCGGCCTGAAGGCGTTGCCGAGCGNCGGCCACCGCGCGTTTGCGCTGCGCGATATCCAGGCGCGCGATCTCCGCGCGCTTCTCGGCCGCTACGACCGCCAGGTAGCGGCGAGCCACCTCGGCGAGCAGGTCCAGGCGACGGGCTTCACGCTCCACTGCAAGTACATCGATGCGGCTCTGCGCCAGCGCGCGGCGGGCGTCGAGCTTGCCGCCCCGCTCCAGCACAGAGGCCAGGCTCAAGGTGATCTCGGCGCCCTGCAGGCCGCTGGCCTCGCCGGTGCCGAGTACGTTCTCGGCTTCGATGCCAACGACCAGAGGCGGCTTGAAGGCCGCGCGGTCCAGCTCGGTCGTCAGAACATCCCGGCGTCCGCCAAAGAGCCTGAGTTCCGGATGGGTCTGCTCGACACGGCGGAACGCGTCGTCGAGGGTCAAACTTTCCGCCGCATGGGCAGCGGATGCAGCCAGCACGGCCGCACACAAGGCGGCGCGAGCCGCCAGTCGAATCGACATGATGGAAATTCCGAATGCAGGTTGAAATTCCGAATGCAGGTTGAGGGTCTGGCGGTGCCGGGTGGCACTCAACTGACGATTGGGGGTCGAAACGGTGCCGGCCATCGCCCAGCCGTTGGGGGCTGTGCAATATCGAGTCGGGGCACAGCTTGGGCCGGAATCATCTGCGGGACTGCGATCTCGGCCGTCGCCATCGCGGCGATGTGACCGCAGCAATGCGCGATATGGTGGACGAGCTGGAGCGCATCGGAGTCGTCCGTCGCTGCGGCGAGGCTCGAGCGTCCATCCAGCGAGCCGGAGGAGATCGCTTCGGCGTGCCGGGTGGACATCAGCTCGTGCAGCTCGCCCATGGCACCAATGACCAGCTGGACGAGCAGGCCCAGGACAAGGCCGGCCGTCATCAGCCACCTCACCCAGAAAGCCGGCACTCGTCTCGAACGGATCACTCGGGGGTACCTCCTGCGTTGTGGCGAGCCTCGCGCGCCTCGCGGAGGATCTCGACCGCTTCCTTGACCACGTAGAGGCCGATCAGCGTTCCGATCACAAAGTCCGGGTACGGTGACCCCAGCCACAGCACCAGCACGCCCGCGAGAATGACGCCGACGTTGGCGACCATGTCGGCGCGGGTGAAGATCCAGGTCGCCCGCAGATGCACTTCAGCCGACTTGAGCGGCGCGAGCATGCGAAGGACCGCCATGTTGACGATGAGGGAAAGGATGGCGGTGCCGATCATCCAGCCACTGGCGGGCTCGGCGCCGTAGATCACCCGTCGCCCCACCTCGAACAGCACGCCGAGACCGAGGAGCAGCAGCGCAGCGCCGCTGAGCATGGCGGCATTGGCCTTGAAACTCGCGGCGCGGCCGATGGCGACCAGGCCGATGGCGTAGGCCGTGGCGTCCGACAGCATGTCGAGCGCATCGGCGAGCAGGCCTGTGGACTGGCCGATCCAGCCTGCGATGCCGCCGACGACGGCCATCGTCGCATTGAGGGCAAGCGCGATTGTCAGGATCTTGCGCTCCTGAGCATTTTTCGCTTCGTGGTGGCAGCCGCAGTCACTCATCGGTAGGGTTCCAGAAACGGACGGAGTTCATCGGCAACCGGCATCGAGCGCAGCGCACCCACGCGTGCACCACCGGTATTGCCGCGGGGCATCCATAGCCAGGTAAACAGCAAGGACGCGGGAATTCGAACGAGCTGACCGGCCGCCTCGCGCCAGTCACGGGCGCTGATCGCCCATCTCAGGAATGCGATGTGACTGCAGACGTGCCGGATCGTGTGCGTCTGCGCCAGCACGTGGGCCCGCTCGAACGCCGCGTACGCGCCTTTCAAATCACCTGCGTATAGCGCCGAATACCCTGCCGACAGGTGCTGGGCGAAGGCCAAAATCCCAGCGGCAGTTTCGCGATGACGGGCGTGCTGCCGGAATGGCCAGGTGAGCTGGCCCCGGTAGTCGAGTGGAAGCTTCTCTTCGCGCAGCCCCACGTCGCCCGCCCGCAGGGCTTCCGGTCGGTCCAGGTACGTTCCACACAAGTGGTCCCAGATCATGAAGAACTCGCCAAAATTCACCTGGGCATTTTCGTACTCGCGCTTGTGATGCCATCGATGCACTTCGGCCACCCCAAGCCAACGTCGCAGGGGGCCGACGCGATAGTCCAGGTTCGCGTGCTGGAACGCGAGCTGGACGCTGAGCAGGGTGAGCCATGCACTCAGCACGTGAGGCGGCGCGCCGAGCAGCACCGCGACCGCCAGGCCAGGGCCCGCCATCAGCAACGCACTCAGCGGATGACGCCGCTCGCCGTTGAGCCAGTAGAGACGTTCGGCACCGTGGTGTACCGCATGCAGCCGCCACGCCCAGGCGTACCGATGGCTCAGTCGGTGCATCGTATAGAGGCCTGCATCCACAATCAGCCCGGCCAGCAGCAGCTGCATCGCGCCAGGCCACTGGTGGGGCCACCCGCCGTCGATAGGCAGGAACTGGCGCAGCGCATGGAGAAGCACGCCGGCCAGCGCAAGCAGACCGAAGTTGACGACGCCATGCACCACATCAGCATTCAGGTCGCCATGGTCCCTCTGCCACTCGGGCTCGTAAGGGGAGAGCCTTTCCAGCAAGGCCACGGCCGTGACACCAACGGATGCGATCAAGGCAAGCGCGGGCCACGCGGGCAGGGCGCTGCTGGCCACGGCNACGGCCGCGACTGCCGCCGGCAGCATGACCACGGGATAGCTCCCATAACGAATCACCACCTGGCGAAGTGCTGCACTCATGCATTACCTCTCGGACGTTCGTGCGCGGAAGGCATGGCCTTTGCGCCACGCGCATTGGCGACGAAGCCGAGGACGGCGATCGCCGCGACGGCGATCTGGGCGAGGATCGACTGCCACGTCGGGTAAAGGCCCAGCCACTCGATCTGTGGCACAGCAGCCAAGGCCTGGCTGATCCAGCCGGCTTCCTGCAGCGCCGCCACGCCCTTGCCCACAAGCACCACGGCAAGGACGGCGATCAGGATCGAGCTGAAGCGGAAGAACTGGCCGATCGGCAAGCGCGTTCCCAGTCGCAGCAGCGCGAATGCGATGACGGCCAGGACGGCCAGGCCCAAGCCCAGCCCGGCGAGGATCGCGGAGCTGTCCTGTTCGTTCCACATCGCGGCGTAGAACAGGATGGTCTCGAAGACCTCGCGGTACACGGCGACGAACGACAGCACGAACAGGAAGGTCGCGGAACGACGTGTGAGCGCTGCGGACATCTTTTCCGACTCAAGTCAATCCCTGGCGAGGCCCAAGGTACGGTCCCGCACGGGTGCCGTCGGCGAGGGCGGTACGGCGGCCGACTTGGCCAGGCGAAGTGCATTGGCCACCACCGATACCGAACTCAAGCTCATTGCCAGCGCCGCGACCATCGGACTCAGCAGGATCCCGAACGCGGGGTAGAGCACCCCGGCCGCGACCGGCACCCCAAGCGCGTTGTACAGGAACGCGAAGGTGAGGTTCTGCTTCATGTTGGCCACGGTGGCCTGGGAGATCTTGCGGGCGCGCAGGATGCCGCGCAGGTCGCCCTTGACCAGGGTGATCTGGGCGCTGGACATCGCGACGTCGGTGCCCGTGCCCATGGCGATGCCGACGTCGGCGGCGGCCAGCGCGGGAGCATCGTTGATGCCGTCGCCGGCCATCGCCACCCGCCGGCCTTCGCCCTTGAGGCGCTGCACCAGTTCGGCCTTGTCCTCGGGGCGGACCTCGCCATGCACTTCGTCCAGGCCTAGCTCGGTGGCTACGGCCCGTGCGGTGGTGAGCCCGTCACCGGTGGCCATGATGATGCGCAGCCCGGCGGCGTGCAGCTCATTGATGGCGGTCGCGGCCGACGCCTTGATCGGGTCTGCGACCGCGATCAGACCCGCCAAGCGACCGTCCACGGCGAGGAACATGACGCTAGCACCCTCGCGGCGCAGACGCTCGGCGACGTCGAGATGCGCACCGGGATCGGCGCCCATATCATCCATGAGTGCGGTATTGCCCAACGCAAGCGCGTGACCCGCTACGGTTCCGCGCACACCCATGCCGGTCACCGAGTCGAAGTCCTCCACGCGGTCGAACTCGAAGTTCCGGCGTCGGGCCTCGGCCACGATGGCATCGGCCAGCGGATGCTCGCTGCCCTGGTCCAGGCTGGCCGCCAGGTGCAGCACCTGGTCGGCGTCGAAGCTCTCGAAGGCCACGACTTCCTTGAAGGCCGGGCGCCCTTCGGTGAGCGTGCCGGTCTTGTCGACGATCAGGGTGTCGATGCGGCGCATGTGCTCGATGGCCTCGGCATCGCGGAACAGCACGCCCACCTGCGCCGCCTTGCCCGTGGCGACCATGATCGACATCGGCGTCGCCAGGCCCAGCGCGCAGGGGCAGGCGATGATCAGCACCGAGACCGCGTTCAGGATGGCAAAGGTCCAGGCCGGGTCCGGGCCGAAGAAGCCCCAGATGAAGAAGGTGGCCACCGCGATCGCCAGCACTGCGAGCACGAACCAGTAGGCGACGGTATCAGCCATCCGCTGCATCGGCGCGTGGGAGCGCTGCGCCTGCGCGACCAGCTGCACGATCTGCGACAGCACCGTATCGGAACCCACCTTGGCGGCGCGGATCACCAGTGCGCCAGTGCCGTTCTGGGTCCCGCCGATGACCTGGTCGCCCGCGGTCTTCTCGACCGGGATCGGCTCGCCGGTGAGCATCGATTCGTCGACGCTGGAGCGGCCCTCGACCACTTCGCCATCCACCGGCACCTTCTCGCCAGGACGCACGCGCAGGTGATCGCCGACATGCACGTGGGTCAGCGGGATGTCTTCCTCGGTACCGTCGGGGTTGACCCGCCGTGCTTCCTTGGGCGCGAGACCGAGCAGGCCCTTGATCGCCGCGGAGGTTTTCGAACGTGCCCGCAGCTCCAGCATCTGGCCCAGGAGCGTCAACGATACGATTACCGCTGCCGCCTCGTAATACACACCGACGCGCCCGTGCTCGGTAAACGACGGCGGGAACAAGCCGGGTGCCAGCGTGGCGACCAGGCTGTAGCCAAAGGCGGCCGCAACGCCAATCCCGATGAGGGTGAACATGTTCGGGCTGCGGTTGCGGATCGACTGCACGCAGCGCTCGAAGAACGGCCAGCCGGCCCACAGCACGACCGGTGTGGTCAGGACCAGCTCGACCCAGGTTTGCAGGTCGATCGACAGCGGCAGGATCTGCACGCCGCCCAGCACGATACGCGGGAGGTACTGGCCGAACATGGCCAGCACGAGCGTCACCACCGTCAGCGGAAGCGTCCACCAGAACCGGCGCGAGAAGTCGCGAAGTTCCGGATTGTCGTCGTCCTCCAGGTTGGGCATTTCCGGCTCCAGCGCCATGCCGCAGAAGGGACAGTTGCCTGGACCCTGTTGTCGAACTTCCGGGTGCATCGGGCAGGTGTAGATGGCGCCGGGCCGTGCCACCTCGGGTTCGTCCCGGGACGTCAGGTAGCGCTCGGGATCAGCCACGAACTTCGCGCGGCATCGCTCCGAGCAGAAGTGAAAATGGGCGCCGGCGTGGTCCGCATGATGCGGCGTGGTGGCGGGATCTACCTGCATGCCACAGACCGGGTCGGTTACCCGTCCATCTGCAGTCTCGACAGGGACAGCGCCTGCGGAGTGATGGTCATGGGACGACGGTGAGTTCATGCCGATGCTCGCTTTAGTGGGGATGGACTGCCAAGGCAGTGTGCCATTGGGGGTTACACAGCTATTCGGGGCTGAGCGTCCCGAGCACTGAAACAACAACCAGGATCAAGATGGCCAGCGCGGCCTCAGCCGTAACACTCTGCCGCAAAGCCCGCACCTCCTGCGCGGGATCTCCGCTGGTCAGCGCCCGTCCCAGGCGCGGCACCAGCGTCCATCGGTGCAGCGCCCCTAGGCCCAGCATTCCGCCGAACAGAGCCAGTTTGAACAGCAGCAACTTCCCGTAGGTGCTCTGAAACAGGGCCGAAAACGACCACGCGGTGAGATCCCCGTAGTGCACGATGCCGGACACGACGAGCGCAGCAACGAAAATCGTTCCCAGCGTCGAAAATCCATGCAGAAAGTCATGCGTTGATCGCAGACGCCCGCTGCCGGAGGCCTCCTTGCCGCGCAGGAGCATCCCCAGGAACATCAGGACCGCTGCGATCCAGCCGCCTGCCGCAAGAAGATGGACAAGGCCCGCAGCAAGCCGGACCGCGCCTGCCACGCCCTCACCAGCGGCCGCGTGGCCGTTCCATGCCAGAGAAGCGAGTGCGCCGCCCGCCAGCGTCACCGCCAGCGGGAAGGCGGGCTCCACCTTCCCGCGGCGACGATGCCATCCAAGCACAAACATCAGGGCGAGCAGCAGCGCGCCTCTCGCCATCGCTGCCCGGCCCGCGGACGTCTCGAGCAGATACCAGCCAAGCGATGCGCGATCAACGTCGGCGACCGGCATCCCCATGATGCCCGCGGTCTTGAAGACGACTTCGGCCCCGGTGAGCACGAGACCGACGGTGGCACTCACCAACAGAACGCCCATAAGTGGCCATCCGGCCAGGGCATCGGTGAGTGCCGCTCGACGCGAACCGTACCACCCGAGCAATGGGACCCCGAAAAGAACCATGAGGACNAGGTATTCCAGGAACCTCACTGCATAAGCCGACAGGTCGAGCATTTGTGGCTCCTCAGCGCACCGTGAAGCTGAAACTGCCCGTCATGGGGTGGTTGTCGCCACCGACTGCGCGGTATTCCACGGTATAGACGCCCGGAGCCAGCGGCTGGGGCAACTTGGCACGCAGGGTCTTGCCGTTGTTGACGATCTCGGTCGTGAAATTCTCGATCGGCATGGTGGAACTNCCGTGCTTCATGAGCAACTTGAGACGCGACGCCCGCGGAATCAATGTTTCGTTGAATACGAGATCGATCTGGNCTGGCGAGGCCACCACCGCATTTGCCGCCGGTGTGGACTGCTGCAGCGCGGCGTGGGCGTGCGCGATCTGCAGGGAGAACTGCCCAGCCGCAATCGCGAGG
>JGI25326J35508_1002602_pt1 | contig 12015 bp, 16 predicted proteins | sample HigsolmetaAR201D_FD_35508 | JGI IMG/M metagenome (IMG submission 35508)
GTACCCACCTCGACTCGGCCCGCGCCAGAAGCGCGTGCATCTGACGACGTCGTTCGATCTCACGAGTCAGAATGTCGTCCTGCGCGATCTTCGTCGGCTCGTTTGACGTAGGAATATGGTGAGCAATGCGGTGTGATACCTTGTGCTGCGCGCCCGTACGCAGCGCCGCGCAGCGAACAGCGCGCACGGTCCGCCCCACAGCTCATACGATCAACGGCTCCCCGGGTTCTCGAGAAAATGCGCGAACCATCGCCTCAGTGACTTGCTCGAGATTGGTGCCGTCGTACCGGATAACGTTCGGATGGGTGATGCTCACGTTGTACGGCTGCGCGGGCATGATTACGAGCCCCCGAGGTCTGTGCGCGAGCCAGTCAAGAACGTACTCCGGATAGTCGTCCACGAGTACCCGCGCGTAAGTGCGGCGCTTGGTGGCTCCAACAATGTTGATGGCCACATCCTGGCCAAAGTCCTTCCAGACACGCTCAGCCTTCTCTGACCACGCGCTGAAGTTGCGTGCGGGTCCTTTCGTCAGCACTTCCACGGAGTACCCGATGTCACGGGCGACCGCATAGATATCCCAGCCGAGCTGCAAGCGCGGAAGATTCAGCCACCACCCGGGCTGACTCTTGATCAAATTCATACGCCGGCGGAGCCATGCTGGGGTATCGCGGAACAGGTTTTCCGGAAGCGGTGGCTCGTGCGGCGACTGCAGGGCCTCCAGGTCACGACGCAGTTGTCCGACGTAGTCGTACAACGTGTCGTCCATGTCAAACATGCATACCTTGTCGCTCATCGGTTGAGCACCTCCTACGTACGACGGCGATGCTTCTGGAGACGGTGCTCGAAGCACGCTGCCGCGTTTCAATGACTACCGGCTGCCTGCAAGCCTCTCGTTGATTGCGGTGCGAAGCAACGCTTCCTCGCGATCGGTGAACTCGTCATTGCACAGTACCAGGGGAGCGTCGGGCTCAAAGTTGTCCGCGTGATCGTCGAGCGCGATCCAGGGAACGCCCTCGAGTTTCTGCTCGCGCAGGAACGCTTCGATCTCGCGCTGCCGCGGCGCGGGAGTTCCTTCCGGCAAGCGAAGGGAGGGCGTTTTTCCGATCACACGTGGACGGATGTCTTCGCTGAAGAACGCCCGAAGCTCATCGAGGCTGCGGGTGAGTCTCCAGTCACTTGACACAACGATCTGGAGGATCGGGAACTCGCGAATCACCGCCTCCACTCGCGGCAGGTAAGCGAAGTACTGGTTCTGCTCGTCCGTCCGATCCGCGCGCGGAAACCAGTGGTGCAGGACCCCATCGAAATCCAGGAAGAGCAGGATGGCGTTCGGTGTAGTCACCTAGTTTTGCTCGCGTTGCGTTGTTCTTGTGGCGTCGGACGCGGACCCGGGAACGATGTGCCTCTGGAGCCCGTCCGACGGAGTACGTTGGTACCACGTTGGAGATGTAAGGGGAACGGGGCTTCTTTTGGCATCCCGCTCGGTACTATCCAGCCCGCTCAACGGGGGTACCGCAGTGCCTGACAGCGAGAGCGCAGGGGAGTTCCCACGGGAGGCCACCCCTCTTTTGAGGCCACCGCGAGGGGTCGCGCCAATTATTGCCAACTCGCGACTCTTACTCGTATTCAGCTCCCCCGTTGAGTGCGTCATGGTGCCGCCATGGAGCGCATGAGAATTCGAGTGATGTCAGTGGCCATGTGCCCTGAGGACCGCGTGGCAGTTGCACGCGTGCAAGCGGTAAGTGCACGGAAGCTTCGTGGCAGGCCGGTGGCGATTATTGAGGTGGAGGTGAGACTTCAGGTCCCTGCCGACGAGTCACCCCACGTTACTCGCCGGCGGGCCAGGGAGGCCGCCGTAGACTTCCTCGACGTGCTGTAGGCACGCGCGCCTGCGACCACGACCGGTGCGATCCCCGCGCGGTTACTTCCGGCCGTGCTCTGTTTATGCGAGGCTCAGCGGTAGGCCCTGAAGGGGCGTGCTGCAAGTGTTGCGAAGGTCTCGGTAGACCTCGTCGCGAGCTCCACAGATCCAAAGGCAGGTACGTCAGCCGCCACGATATTGGCGACCCGTCGTGAATCGCGGGACGGTGGATTCGGTGCCGGCCTGGCTGAAAACGCGATTGCGTTCAGCGGGGCAGGGCGATGAGTGATTTCATGGAGTGGGCGCCGAAGCCGGATCAGAGCACCGAACGAGTCGATGCATGGGAGGCCTTGCTTGCCGCACGCAGAGAGCTGCTCGATGAGGCAGGCGGTTACTTCACCAGTGAAGAGATCGCCAGGGCTCTCGGCTGCCGATCGGACAGCTTCAGTCTGCGCATCGCCGACGCGCGTAAGCGAGACGAGGTACTGGGCGTTGCGTACCTCGGCCGCTGGTGCCATCCGCGGTTTCAGTTCAGGGTCAATAGTGACTTCCAGCCGTATCCCGAGATGCGGCCGATCCTGCAGGCTTTGACGCCGGATCACAGGGGCTGGGACCGGCTCCACTGGTTCCTGACCCGACATCCTTTGCTTGAGGGTCGCACGCCGCTTGAGGTGTGGCAGAAGGACCGCCAGAAGGTGGTCGAGGCGGCGCGCAGGGAAGGATGGGACGGGCGGGACTGAGCGCCTGCTGCCTCGACTGTGAGCTTGGAGTCGCCACGCGCCGAGCGAACGTCCGCGGGCGCACAGCCTCTCGCAAGCTCCCGAGCTTCTGCTGTCCCCGCATCCCGGAGCCTGCCACGCTCCGCAGCGCCAGGTGCATGTGCGTCCCACCCAACGGAGGTGGAGTGATCTGCACCGTGCGAGTCAGCGGCTTGGTAGGTCGGGGGGAGGGACATCGCAGGTATGGGCTCTGCCTTGGATCGCGATCTGTTCCTGGCAGGAGAAAACAAAGCCGGCGGCGGACGCGCCGCCGGCTGATGAATGACCGGGCTGAATGGAAGGGCAATCGACCCTGCCCGGCCGCATGCAGACGTGTTCCTCATTGGTCTGCACAGACGGTTCATCGGGGTGCCACGCCCGATTTCCGTCGACCCCATCGCTGTCGTCATCGACCCGGTGCCACCCGGGCAGACGCTTGCAGACAGCATGCGGGCTCGGTGGGTACGCCGCCAGGCGTACCGGTTCCCCGCCGCTCCCGGTGCCACCCGGGAGTGGCGTTCATCACGGGCCTCGTCAGACCCTTCCGACTCGGCAACAACCTCCCGATGAGGCTGCGCCGGCCGCTCGTTCGCACACTCCGGTTTCAACATCCCGGGACTGCTCCGCTGTTACCAGCGGCCCGGCCGTCATCGTGAGCGAACGTCTCATACGCCTTGGTTTCCGGGGTCGCCATCTCCCCGGACCGCGGCGCATTTCGCATCGGTTAGATCAGTCGAGCTTGACGAGCAGACCACTCGCCCCTCGCGAACCGACTGGCCATTCGGGCGCATCTCCCGACTTCCTCCCCCCGAACCCATTAAGCGGGGGAGTACTGATAGATGGCCAGGAGCTCGGCTCACTTCCAGGGTTGCCAGGCACTTGAGGCCCTATCGAGTTCTTGCTCTCCTCATGCCCTCGCGGGCACTTACACGCTTGCGCTCCAGGCGAGACAGGATGCTTGCGGGTGCGACCCCGCTCACGTCCTGTTCCCGTGTCCGACTCCTCGATCGACGCGCGTCGATCTCATGTCAGACCCTGCAGGCTTCGGGCGAGAAGCCGATCCGGGTGGATCGGCTCCCGACACCCTCGCGACTGCGTAGCCTTTCAGCGTGGAGGCTCTCCGTCGTGCATCTGCGTCCGGTCAGGGACCGCAGGTAGCACGCCGGCGGCGGGCTTCGGCGCGAGATCCCCGTGGGGATTCCTCACGCCATACCGCGTTCGACTGATCAGGAGCTTGCGCAGGGGGATGAGCCCTGCGGTCACAGGCATTGCTGCCCCGACGGCACTGCGGTGCCGCCGTCCGTTTCCCGATCGCACGGGTCCTTATCCGGCAAAGCGCATGAAGTAGAGGCTGGGGATTACTGCATCGGCAGATGCGATTACTCCCAGCCCCCCTTCGGGCACGTAGCGGGCGCCCATTTGAGACGCACTACGCGCTGCGGCGACACAGGTGGCGAGCCTGTGAGCGCCGGAAGGACTGACGAGGCTGTGAGCACGGTCACCGGGTGGCAGCCGGGACTCGCTCACGATGACGAGGGAACGCGTTTTCGTGAGCGGGCGTTGGCGGCGCCCGGGGACCTTGTGCGATGTGAGACACATCGGCGACCACTGTCCTGTCCCGTATAGCAACCGCCTCTGCAGAAGCTGACGTCGCGCGACGCGCCCTCGCTGATCGCGGTCAAAGTGAATTCGGTGCGGCCAATTGCAGTGGATTGCGACGAAAGAACGATGCATCGACGTGGCCTCAGGAGCAGCGAAAGCAGCACCTGACGATGGTGCGTCGGTCTGTGCTGCCGCCTGCATGCGGAGGGCTGGTATGCGCGGCTTCGCGCTCGCGCTCGAGCATGCCGGGAGGGGCGGTGCTCGCAATCCTGCCGGCTCTCCACCCCTCCCAGCTGTATGGGTTCAGTGTTCGCTTTCAATCCGTTGTCATTGGATGCGTACCCGAAAGAGGGCGGTCGCTATACGCGAGGACTTCACTTGCAAAGAGGAGTTCTCGCCGATGGGATACAACTCGCCGCTTGATCTTCCCGTGCCGCGGAACCTGACCGCGCTCATGCAGCACCTGCAGCGCCTGGTCGGGCCGGAGCAGCATCCGTACTGGTGCGGCGGCACCGTTCCTGTTCACAAGCTCGACGCGTTCGTGCACAAGATGGCGGACCGCTATCCGCTCCTTCGGAACACACGGCAGCGCAGCTACGACCGCCGGTGCGGGCGCGCGGTCGTGCACATGATCGTGTACCCGCTCTGGCCCATCGCAAGTGACACGCGGTGTGCCGGATCCGGCCCCGCATTGATGTCGCCCCGCACACCGCACGCTGCATCAGCAGGTGCGCCATCTTGCCCCGAGTCTGTACCGCGAGTGGCCTGGTGGATCGTCTCATCTGCTGGAGCGGGCGGTCTGCAGGATCCTCGCACGCCGGATGCGCACGTGGCGAAGGATGCGATGAGTGCAGCAGGACACATCACATTGGGCGATTACGTGCTGCTGTACGCGACGAAGAAAGAGCCGCATCGCGTGCGCGACCCTCGCGTGGGTGCGTCACGGACCGAGTATCGCGAACTGTCGACCTGGACCTGGAAGATCCGCACAGAGGTCATGCGCGAGCTGCGCGCGGCGATCGACGAGTGCTGCAGCAGGCTCGAGTACGGCGCGGAGCCGTCGGGGAACACAACCGGGTGGGGCCTTCGGGGGCTGCTCGCCGCACAGCGCGCGCGTCCGCTCTTCTCCGGCGTCAGGAATCAGGTTCTGGAACTGCATGCGTACGCCCGCGATGCATGGGAAGCGCGCCGTCCGCTCTGGCTCACTGCACACCCGCAGCTCGCCGCGCGGTACGGTAAGCACGCCGGGGCGCTTCGCCCCCTGGCGGACATCGTTGCAAATCACCTTCCGATGATGAGTCGTGTCAGGGTGTACGATGATCCGCCACGTCGCATCCGCGAACTGCTGCAGTGAGTGCCGCGGTACGTGGTCATGTCCGAGTACGCCGGCCTCGCAGGCCTGACTGGATGGTCCAATGGTGCCCGGGCGCTGAATCGCTCAACTACCCTTCGGAAGTGCTCTGCGAACCACTTAGCCTGCTGCCAGAGCTCACTCTGAGGTCCCACATACGAGCTGCAGCTGTTGCGATCCCGCGCAATGGGTTACACCCTGTACCCGGCCGGCGACTGACCGTTCTCTCTGGTTCCTCGGGGAAGGATGTGCAAGCTGCAGCCGCATGGGAAATCCCGGCGTGTCCCCATCGGAAGCCGTCTGGAGTGCACTGCGGCGCGTCCCTTGTCGCTTCCGAAGTCCGGCGGCGTACACGCTCTCAGGCTCACCTGAGGCGCAGTTCAGCGTGCACGTGACAGCATGGGACATGCGGGATTTTGGACTCGAGTTCCGATCCATTTGTGATCGAAGAATGAACGTAGATCGAATCGCTTCTGTGTGCACGCACGAGTATCCACGTTGTGTCAAATTGCGTACGCGGTCCGTGAAGAGCGCGATACGATGGAAATTGGGACGTGTGCCCGATTGCTCTTTGACAATTCGGTCCGGAAGGAGCAAGCACTGGAGCAGTGCGTACATCGTCCGGTCGGGTAGAACCCGAGCAGCGAGTGGCCTGACGCAAGTGAGTCACGCTGAGCCTTGTCATGGACGAAAATCGCAATCGTTGAGGGGTGAGCACGCTTCTGGCACTACGGTGTTGGCTCGGCCCGTTGCTGGCCTGACCAGCAGCACGGACGAACACACGGCCTTGAAGGTGCTCTGGTGAGTAGCACGCACAGATGTTGGCGCCGCCGGTGAATGCGCCTGCGAAGCCGACGCGCAAATGGAATAAACAACTACAAGAAAGGATCTGATGTCATGTACTACTACAACAGCGACCGGGACCGATACTTCAATCGGGATTCGGAGCTATTTGAGAACTACTACGCGATCTATGACCGCACGGGAAAGATGCTTGGTGTAATAACTGCGGGCTATCATGAAGAGGCAATCCACTTTGCCAAGATCCTCTCCAGATATGGATTCCTCCGTGGGCGCGAGAGGGACGATATCCGCGTAAGACGCTGCAAGCTCCCACGTGGTCTATGCTCGTTCTACGTGCTGACGAAACGCAGCATTATTCAGATCGAGATGTGGTACAAAACCTGGTGCCCTCGCGAGAAACGGATCTGTGCTCGCAGGGTGCGTCGAACAGCCGCATGAACAGGTGAAGTTCCGCTCCGGGGTTGATACCTCGGGGCGGTTTTCTTTCTGAACCTCGATTATCAACCGCATTGGAACGATGTTCGAGGGACGAGGGATAACTCGTGCGGTAAAGAGCGATCACTGCCCGCGCGCCTTCGAGCCCGGTGAGTATCCAACTGCAGGCCGAAGAACTGCTGTGTTCCCATCTTCTGGTGCAGGCAGAGGCGAGGGTGACGTCTCGCAGGGCCGTCAATCGGAAGCGGAGAAGTCTCGAGCATGCCGATCGGGACGTACCGCGATTCGAGGGTCTGTCGTAAACGGGGCTCACCGTGGTTGGTGGGGGCACAGCGGCGTAAGCGCGGCCTTCTGAAAGTGGGATCGCTATACGAAGTGCACACAGTCGGTGTGCTTTCAAACTAGAGGTGGTCCCATGAAAAGAAAACCGGATTTCGACTATGAGCCGGCAATCGACTACAAGCTGGCGAGCAGGATCGGAAGAATGGCCCGCTGGGTGCGTGAGGATGAAGACTACTTGGGAATCCTGAGCTTCAGTGAGGGAATTGCTGCAGCTCTGGTGCTTGACCGGGAGGACTTGCTGCGTAAGCAGTGTGGAACGATTCTCAAGGCCATTAAGAGGGTCGGCCTGCAGTGGACAATGGCTGCGATAGTGGCTCAGGAACTCGGCCTTGATGAGTATTAGGAGTCGAGTCAGGCCCCCTCGGAAGAGGGGGCCTTTTTCGTCTGCGGATGCCGGCATGCCGCGTGGCTGGCTTGTAAACGAGCGTTTACATGGCAACAGTGCAAACGAACGTTTACAGTCGAGCTCGTCACGGGAGTTCGCACGCCAGGAGCCGTTGGCGCGCTCATCCGCGCGCGCCGACGGGAGCGTAAGCTGGGTCAGGTGGCGCTGGCTGCTCGAGTCGGGGTTTCTTGCCCAGGGCCGAGCGCGGTCGAGAGGGGGAAGCCGGCCGCGGAGATCGGGCTCGTGCTTCGCACGCTGGCGGCGCTCGGTCTCACGCTCGATGCGCGCGTCGAGGGCAGCGTTCAACGGCATTCGTCACCGCCTGCGCGCTCGAGGCTCCCGCAGATAAACATTGACGAGATCGTCGATCGACACCGAAAGAGCCGCTCATGAGGGAGAAGGTTCTTCATGTGCTGATGTACGGGCAGCCGATGGGGCGGCTCATCGACAAAGGCGGTGCTGTCACGTTCCACTACGAGGACAGCTGGCGCGAGCGCCCTGACAGCTTTCCGCTCTCACTGTCGATGCCTCTGTTGGCGAAGGATCACGACAACCGGGTCGTGAACGCTTACCTCTGGAATCTGCTGCCGGACAACGACGAAATCCTTCGCACCTGGGCACGGAGCTTTGGAGTCAAGAAGAACGCCTTTGCGCTGCTGTCATTCACCGGCGAAGACCTCCCCGGCGCCGCGCAGATCGTGCGGCCCGAGCGCCTCGAAGCACTCAACACGCAGCTGACGGCCGTCGTACAGTGGCTCGATGAGGCGCAGATCGCGCAGCGTCTGCGGGAGCTATGGACCGACCGCGCCGCCTGGCGGCGACCGGGGGATGTCGGCTTCTTTGCACTGCCGGGCGCGCAGCCGAAAATTGCTCTGCATCGGCAAGGGGACCGATGGGGTATTCCCGCCGGACGCACGCCGACCACACACATCCTGAAACCCCCGATCCCGAATTTCGAGGGCTTCGCTGAGAACGAGCACTTCTGTCTGCGCCTTGCGTCTCGCGTAGGGCTCCCGGTGGCAAACTCTGCCGTGATGCGCTTTGCAGGTGAGGTCGCGTTCGTTACCGAGCGTTTCGATCGCGTACTCTTCAATGGCGAGCTCATCCGAGTGCACACCGAGGACTTCTGCCAGGCACTCGCAGTGCACCCTGAGCGCAAGTACCAGAACATGGGCGGTCCGGGGCCGCGGGAGATTTTCGGGGTGCTCGTTGAGGAGTCTTCGCGTCCGCAGGAGGATTGCGCGACGTTCTTCGATGCCCTCGCCTTCAACTACCTCATCGGCGGTACGGATGCGCACGCCAAGAACTATTCACTACTCCGCGGCCCTCAACAGGCACGCCTTGCGCCCCTCTACGACATAGCGAGTGCCTTCCCTTACTACGACACGAAGCAGCTCAAGCTCGCGATGAAGGTCGGCGGTCACTACGAGCTCAGAAATATCACCGATCGCGACTGGGATGCGCTCGGCGAAGTGGCAGGACTCCGAGTCGCGGGGAGCGCTCGCGTGAGGAAGCTTGCAGGCCAGATCGTGGAGCAGCTGCCCCTCGTGACGGCAGAGCTGCGCGGACAGGGACTCACTCACCGGATCCTTGAGAGGCTCGAGACCAGCATCCAGAGGTTCGCGGCCGCGAGAGCGGCCTGAAGCGCGTGCGGGATGCAGGACCAACGCCCGACGGTCACACGTGCGTCCGTCAGGAGCGTGGACTGTCGACCGCTGAGCTCCACTCGCCTGGCCGCTCTTCCCTGACACGTCAACTGCGACCGCGATATCGATGCGATGGGGTCACGCGAGACCGTCCTCCTATGCGCAGGCTATGCACTCACGCCGAGTTTCTCCACGGAGATCGCGGCAACGGGATGCTGTTGGACGTCACGGTGAATAGACGTCATGGGGAATAAAGGCGCGCTCCGGAAGGGCGCTGGTTGGGAAAGGTGAAATTGCCGTCCGCAACAATGGGCGCGTTGCTCTTGAGGTGTGATGCGTCCCTTCGCGTGGCGAACCACGAGCGCGCTGAAGCTGACATCGGCGGTGCCCGTGGGAGTGTCGGCACCCATCGAACATGTGCGACCTGTGAGCCTCTGAGGCGTCGAGGCGCAGTTTGTGGCGCGCTCGATGGCGAGCGACAGAGTGATTTCAGGGTTATCAATGACTACGAACTTCAGCCAGTCCGCGGTCACCCAATGCCGTCCATTCCGGACCGCGTGAATGAAAGACGTGAGGCCGCTCTGATCGATCCGTGCTGATGACACAACCGGGGACGCGTGGCTCAGGCAGCTGACCCGCTCCGGAGTGCGTGAAGGCACCACCTGTAAGGCGGGACGCCATTCAGGCCTCTGTGAGTAAGGGGCTACGAGCGGTGGATCGTGTGCGCAGCGGTTCCTTCACGATTGCACGCGCGGTTCTGTGTAGGAGCAGGTGATCACCTCAGCAGTCGCTATACGAAGTGGCTGCAGTCCTCGGAGATCCGGGCGATGCCACTCGGTCGCCAACATGCAGTCGCCCGGCAGATCTCCTCGCAGGACGCGCCCGGCCGGGGCGTGCGTGGGCACGCCCCGGGTCGTCTGAAGGATTTCGAGACTGCAACCGTGCGCTCTCGCACAGGGCGCTCCCTGAGACGGTAGCTGACGAAGAATCGCTCTCGATGCTGAGAGCGTTGAACATCGAGCCTCCAATCGGTGGCTTCCCTCCTCTGTGGCCAATGTCGGGTCGCTGCCTGCCTTTGCCTCGTGAAAAGTGCGTAGCGGCCAGTCTGTCGGCGACTACACCGGGGCCGAAGAAGCCGAGGAAGAGAGTCATCTTCCAGGTACCCAGCGGCGGCGCCGAGTCTTCGAGCGGAACGCAGCAGCGCACGCCGAAAGGAGCGAGACGGAGAGTCCGCAACGCAACAGGCGGCTGAACCGGTTCCGCGGACTGGGCTGCACGCGTTCGGGGGACGTCTCCTTGTGGCGTCGCTGACGATCGTTCCAATCAGGCGGCTCCCCATATCCGGTGTCGCGCAGCNCCGGAGTCTAGGCGCCTTTCGAACTACATCAATGCCGCCTCCTTGAGGGCGATGGGAGGCGCGCGTACTTGATTTGCGTGCTTCAACGCCTCAATCGCACCCCTCCATATGAGTCTCATCGCTCCGTCGAGAAAGTGCTCCAGTCATCTCGCGCGAGCGTCAAAGTCATTAATGGACTTTCACATTCAAACTCATGCGGCGTGCAAGGATGATAGTCATTAATGACTCTGGAACTCCACGAGGAATACTGTCAAAGCAGCGCTACGAACGCCCACGTCGGCGATACGATGGTCAGAAGGCAGCCGTTTCAAGTGACAGCCAGGGTGTGCAGTGAAGCATGTGGTTCTGTTCTTGGATATCGATGGCGTTCTCCATCCCTACGTGCCGGGGCAGCACGATGAATCCGTTCGATCGAACCACTTCGCACACCTGCCGCGACTGGAATCCGTGCTGCGCGACTTCCCGGGTGTTGATGTCGTTGTGACGAGCGACGGGAAGCGCTACCAGACACTCGAGGAACTCCGCTCCTTCTTCTCCAAAAATGTGCGTCCGCGAATCGTAGGTACGACAGCTCTTGTTAAGCAAATTGATGGCGTGATGGGGCGTCGACAGGAGCGGATCGAGGAGTATCTGAACGTGCACGGAATGACAGATGTCGAGTGGATCGCGATCGACGATGAAGCGAGGAACTATCGCACGAACGCGCCGATGCTCCTNTGCACCAACTGCTTCACGGAGGTGAAAGAGGCGCGGCTACGGGGTTGGTTGGTATCGATCACCGCGCACACCGCTGCGGGTGACGATGAGGTGGAGAGGTCAAGTCAGCGTACGCGAGAATCTACGCGCCGCGCGGCGGTGCGGTGGAGCAGGGTGTCTTGGCAGCTTGCGCGGGCGGTCGTTGCATGGAACGACGCTCACGCAGCGGGAGTGTCGCCGGGCCGAAAGTGCGCCGCGGCTTTCGAGGTAGCCGTTCATTGTGGTTTGGTGCTCGCTGAACTGCTGCAGTGCGAGGTCGGCGAGCCCTTACCTGATCGTGTGGTTCAGTACCTGACGCTGGAGAGTCCACTTTCGGCGGACGCGAAGTGGAGCGTGCGGATCCTGCAGGCGTACTGGGAATGGTGGACGGAGGAGCTTCTCTGGGAGCCGGCGGAGGAAGACACCGCGCATCCACGCGAGCACGCGTGCCGGGTTCTTAAAGAGACGCGAGCATACGTGCAGCGGTACAACCCACCGTTCTTGCCGAAGCGATAAGGGCGACGCCCCCAATTCACCGGGGTAAGTAGAACTTATCTCAAAATTCAGCGACGGATCATAGGGCGGTATGATTCGGCCTAATGATTCGGTTGAGCGACGAGCAGTGGGAACGCATCCGCAAGCATTTTCCGGAGGAACACATCCCCGAAAGTCGCCCAGGCCGCAAGCCGGTACCCACGCGCAAGGTGCTCGAAGCGGTGCTGTGGATTCTGAACACCGG
>JGI25326J35508_1002615_pt1 | contig 11957 bp, 4 predicted proteins | sample HigsolmetaAR201D_FD_35508 | JGI IMG/M metagenome (IMG submission 35508)
AAAGCTCCCAGGGTTCGAGCGTTGCGAGGTGGGGATCTCCATGGCTGGCTCGCCAAAATCGGAGGGATTCGCCGGGCTAGGCACGCGCACACGCAGGTATGGCAAGCCATAGAGCGTCATCTCGCTCAGCACCTTCTCATCGAACACGCTGAAGCTCCCCGGCCCAGCGCGGCGCAGATACTCCTGCTTGGCCAGCACCAGCGATTCGCCGATCGAAGCGCCGACGTACTGATTGTTCTGTTGGACATCGCGCCCCAACGCTTGCGTCAGCAGCAACGAGAGGCGCTCGCTGTAGGCGATCAACTCGCTATCGCCGTAGCCAAAGCCCGTATTGCCGATCCAGTTGCCGCCCTGCTTGAGCACACCTTCGGCGAAATCGGCGTGATAGCTGCTTGGAACGCCCGCACGAACCTGCTGATTGATCACGTTCAGGCCCGAATGGCAACCCACCGAGTAGATCAGCGTTGGCACCAACCCGTGCGAGAGCTTCTGTGCTCCAAAGAAGGGCGGCGTCGGCGAAAGGTCGAGCAGCGGCGGCTGATGGGTGGGCTGGCGAAGGCGTTCGGCCAAGAATGAGTCTGCGTAGCCCTGTGTTGAGAAGATCTGATAGTGGGTGAAGTGCGCATTCAGCGACGCCAACTGGTAGTTCGTCTGCAGATGGCTGTAGCTATCCTTGAACTTGGATATTTGGTTATTCGGAAACCACGAGGCGATGAGATCCTGGCTCGTCCACGTATCGTTGATCAGAGTTGTATTCTTGGCCTGGTTGTTCTTGGGATTCAACTGGAAGCCGAGGGCTGCCAATTGCGAGCTGACAGCGTTCGCCTGGTCATCGAGGAAATCGTACCCGCTTACGAACGCTGACCCAGGATTGCTGCTCGTCGTGAGCGCGCTCAGCAGGCTACCCACCAACTCCAACAGCACGCTAAGCAGGTCGTTGTTTGTGGTGGTGAGGTAACGGTTGATGTCGGCTGGATGCTCGACCAAGCGCCCAATCGCGAGATCGGGAATGTAGAGCGCGCGGCCACGCCATGGCGTCGGCTGGCGGTCCGCATAGAAGTTGTCGGTCTGAATGAAGTTGTAGAACAGGCTACCGCGCAATGGCGTGTTATTCGCGAAGAGGCTGCCCTGATTATCGCGTTGCTGCTGGAAATATGTGCTCTCATTTGTGAGCGTCGTTTCATCGGGAACGCGATAGAACGGGATGATGTTATCGCCACCGACGATCACCAAATACTCAATTGAGGGAAACTTCTGCGTAATCAGCGCATCGATCATATACCAGATCTGCTGTGCAACCTCATTAGCATAAAGTGGTTGATCCGCATTGTTATCCCATTCTTGATAGAGTGTTTTGAGGTGATTAACATCGTTTCCTTGGAAAACGCAGCCGAACAGATCGATAATGACGTTATTGTTGCTGTTAATGAATGTTTGAGATTCTAAAGTGTTCTTTAGCGTAGTAACATCGTTAGTGTTATTGGGGTAAACGCTGCGCATCCGCTGATAATTGACCAACACTAGCGTGCGTCGGCTGGCATCCTGCGCAATACAGCCCGTTAGCCCGGCTACCGGCTGCGCGACAATGGTTGGCTGGCGTAGTGCGCTCGGCTGCAACGCAATATCGAGCTGGTAGCTCTGCGTGTTGCTGTAGGCGCCCTCTGGGCTGAACACAAGCACATAGTACGTATCGCTCTCGGGCAGGTACGCCTCGATCGTCTCATCGGACAGCCCGCTAAACGCCGAGATCGAGCTGATACGACCGATCGAGCTGATGCGTCCGATCGAACTGATGCGCCCGATCGAGCTGATGCGTCCGATCGAGCTGATACGACCGATCGAGCTGATGCGCCCAGTATCGGCGATGTTCGACAAATCGATATTATCGCTATGCTCGATCGAGGTGTTGGGATTGCGGATCAGCGCAAGATCATAATCCTCGGGCAATTGAGAGAGCTTGATGGAAACACTCGACCCGGCCTGCGCCTCGAAAGCGTACCAATCGCCCACTTGTTGTTCAACATCGTTTTGATCGAGCTTGCCGCTGATCGTAAGAGCGTTGCTCTCCAATGCTAGCTGCTGAGCACTTTCATACAGATTGTTTGGCTCTTGCTCCAATATGCGAACAGATTCTGCGGCGCTCGAGGCGGCAGACGCTGTAGGTAGAGACTGGGTTGGGCCGATAATCATCGTTGAAAGTATCATCACTATCAATAATACTCTGAAAGGATGATTCAATTGGTTGTAGAAATGATGCATACCTCTCCTCTGATATTTCTCTACATGTTTCGTTTATGTGTATGTTTGTACCGAGTTATTTATTTGAAAAGATATGTTATTTGTGTGAAATGAATGTATTTTTACGTGTTTGATGTTAAAAGTATGAAAAAGGTTAAATTGTTGGGTTATGCCATGGAATGGATGGTATCTGATGCGATTGAGGTTATATTGTGTGGAAGTTATGGTGTATTTGGAGGGAGAAATACAGTGGGCTTGAGTGTGTTTACTCAAGCCCACTGAAGAAAGATCTTCAATATGACAAATTCGTCATTTTGAGGATTCGTATCTAACTATCCGCTCATTACTACCGAAATAAGACGGGTAGCGAGATTTGATGATACGTATTCAACGCGCCTTTACTCGTGTGAGTAGAAGTATTTCCGGCTTGATCGCGCGCCTCGAACATCACTGCGATGTCTCTACCGATGGTAGGTCCCTTGACCATGGCCTGATAGAAGTTCCCACTGGTAGCCTGCAAGCGCAATTGCTTCCATGTCACCCCGTCGATCGTGTAGATCGCAGTTACCTCTGGGTTTGACGTCAGGTTATCGGTGACGCGCACCCGAATCAGGTAGTCGGATAGTCCACCTTGGGCATTCTGCTGCGTGATACTCGCTGAGTTGATCCGTGGCGGCTCACGGTCGTTCACCGCTCCTGGGGCGCTCGGGTTGAGGTAACTCACCTCAAGCACGATCTGGCTGAACTTGCGCTCAATACCAGTTCGCTCGTTTTGCGCGTTGAACTGGACTGGGTGCACTATCAAGGAGTCGAACGTCACTTCATCCCCATTCTCCTGGAGTACCATACGGTTATACGTGTAAGGCACTTCGGGCAGCCAGGCGTTCTGAATCACCATGGCTGGGTCCTGTCGCTGATGTGCATAGATCGAGTCGGTGATGATCGTCGTGACGTGAGGATCGACGTTGTGCTTGTCGGGCAGTAGGGTCGCGCTGAGCAGCCGCACACCCTTGGGCTGCGGTTTCGGGCCGATGCCATCGAGCGATTCAAGGGTGATATCGTAGGTGAGGGATGGCAGCACCGGCTTGCCCAACATCGTTTGTAGCTCACTGGTGAGCGCGATTGGGTTTGCTTGCGTGTGCGGTAAGAAGCTATCGCGCACCAAGCTATTCACCTGAGGCGGCAGCCCGGCACCCTGGTCGCTAAAGCTATTGGTGAAGGTAATGACACGGGTGAACACTCCCGCAACTTGTGGAGGTACATTGCCCGACATATCGATCGGCTCTGGCACGAAGGAGTTGCCGTAGGCTGGTTCCGTAGGATTCGGCACTAACGCTCGTACAAACGGCAGGCCATAGAGCGTCATCTCGAGGAGCGCTTTTTCATCGTAGACGCTGAAGCTTTGTAGCGCTGCCGTGCGAAGATACTCGCGCTTGGCGAAACTGAGCGAATCGCCGATCTCCGCGCCAATATAGTCTTCAGAAGTGTTGTAGAAAGCGCGCCCAAGCGCCTGCGTGAACAGCAACGCCAGCCGCTCGCTGTAACCGATCAACTCGCTATCGCCGTACCCATACCCCGTATTGCCGATCCAATTGCCACCCTGCTTCATCGCTGCGCTTGGCCAATCGGCGCGGTAACGCGACAGTGTGGCGCTGCCATCGGGCACATTCAAGCCCGAATGGCACCCCACCGAGTACACAAGCGAGCCGGAGCCATACAACGGCATCATAAAATAGGCGTGATAGGGACCTGCACTCAGATCAAGAGTTGGTGTCAAGAGCCGTTCGGCATAGAAGGTGGGATTAGAGTTATTGGCAGGGATCGCATCGTAGTGCGTGAAATGCCCATTGATAGACATAAAGTGGTAGCGTGTATTGGGGCCACTACCACAGTTACCAGGGATGCAGTAAGGATCTGTCAACTGCGGCAACTGGTTTGTAAACCAAGTGTCGGTTAGATCGTTGGTGCTCCAGGTATCGCTGATCAGTCTACTAAGCCGATTGCTCGTGCCCAAGATACCGGTTGGGTCGAAACCGAACTGCTCATACGTTTCGGCGATAGCATTGGCTTGATCGGTGAGGAAATCGTAGCCGGTCACGAGGGCCGCGCCTTCGGCTTCTGATCCTCGAATCGTATAGTTACTAGCTTGAGCATCGAGATACGCCATAATGTTGCTTGGCGTCTCGACCAAGCGTCCGATCGCGAGATCGGGGATGTACAGTGCCCGGCCACGCCAGGGGGTCGGCTGCCGATCCGCGTAGAAGTTGTCGGTCTGCACGAAATGGAAGAACAGGCTGCCCGCTAATGGGCTTGTGGTTGTCAGTGCATTGAGGCTATTAAGCTCGTTGTAGTAATCGCTCTCGTTGGCGATCGTTGTTTCATCGAAGACGCGATAAAAAGGAATGATATTATCGCCGCCAACAATGACGATATTCTTGGTATTGGGATAATAATCCTTGATCGCGACATCGAGGATATTCCAAATTTGCTGCGCAACCTCATTTGCAAGTAAGGGTTGTCGGGGTTGAGCATCCCACTGTGCATACAACGAGTTGAGATGGCTTGCAGTCGAATCTATGTGAGAGGAATCGCTAATATCGATGGTCACTCCGTGGCTTAGTGTGAGCAAACTCGAGAATGGATATGTTAACGTGTAGTCTAACAAGGATATCGCACTATCCGTTGAATATGTGTCGATGGTACGCTGCGAATGGAAGATGAAAATAGTTTCTATATTTGTATCAGGGGAATGGACACTCCCAAGCTCAGCGACTGCTTGTGCTTTGAGCGTCGGCTCTACCAAGGCGCCTTGCTGTAGCGAGAAATCGAGTTGATAACGTTGTGTATTGTTGAACTCGCCTTCTGCGCTATACACCAGCACATAATAATCGCCTGTAACCGGCAAATACGCCTCGATCGACTCATCGTTCGTCCCCGGATTGCTCGAAATCGAGCTGATACGACCGATCGAGCTGATACGACCGATCGAGCTGATGCGACCAATCGAGCTGATGCGACCGATCGAGCTGATGCGACCAATCGAGCTGATGCGACCAGTATCAGCGATCATGCCGAGATCGACCTGATCGCTGTTCGCTATCGACTGAGAAGGATCGACCAGCAGAGCGATATCGTAATCGGCCGGCAATTTCGTGAGACTGAGCGAAATAATTGATCCTGCATTGGCCTCGAAGGCGAACCAATCGCCGAGATCGCCGCTCGCATCGTTGGCAGAATCAATCGTGCCCGAGACACTCACTTTACCAGTTGAGAGATCGATTCTATGCGCTTGTGTATACGTATTATTCGGCTCCTGCTCATTGATCGGAGTCGTCGCTTGTTGAATCGGCCCAGCCTGGAGCGTTACTGGCATGGAAGCACAAAGTAACACGAATGCGAGGCTCAAACACGCCAGTCGGAGGCGATGGTGAAGATAACGGATTGTTTTCATCGTTGCTCCTATATGTTCGTGTAAATGTTTGGTATTCTACACGGAGGTAACAGTGGTGGAATGATACACTCTGAGGAAGGCTTAGAATATTTTAGAATGAAAGCATCCGCGTTGCATCTGCCATGCAGACTGATATGGCCTACGAAAATTGTTGGCCATAGCGTGCCGCGATCTCTTGAGCCGTATCAAGATCGCGTTGCGCCCCAACATCCCGCAGAATCGGCAATGCCTCTTGGAGTGCCGCTTGACCTTCCTCATACCGTTCTAACTCAAGCGCAAGCGAGGCGAGTGATACGAGCGATTTCGCGATCTCATGCGGGCTATCGGCTTCTCGAAGGATAGTGAGACTGTGGTGGATCTCGTTCCAAGCCCCTTCACAATCATTCTCCTGAGCCAAGATGTGGCTGAGTGTTCGGCGCGTAGCTCCCTCTTCAGCACGCGCTTCAAGACGAGCAGCATTCGCTAACGAAGATTCGCAGGCTAATCGGGCCTGGACGAGATCGCCATTGCGGAGGTGCATTTCGGCGAGATACCGTTCGAGCTCCGGCAGAAAGTCTTCCGCTCCCGCCTGTTCGAACAGTTGACCACTCTGTTGCAGATGATATTCTGCTTTCCCCAGATCTCCACGTAGCAGATAGGTTGCGCCCAGATTCATGTGCAACACGCCAGTGGCGTAGAGCGAACCAAGCTTTTCGAAAATCTCCTGGCTATGCTCGTATTGCTCGATCGCTTCGTCGAGGTTATCTTGCAAACGCAGCAGATCGCCCAGATTATTGGCGATCATGGCTTGGCCATACACATCGCCAATGGCCTGCTTGATCTCAAGACCTGTCTCGTAGTGCGGTCGTGCTGCCGCCAATCGCCCCAAATCGCAGTAGATATTGGCGAGATCGTTGTGGGCATCGGCCAGTCCCGAAAGGTCCTGCGTTTGCTTATACAACTGCACGCAGCGATCTGTGAAATCGAGCGCGCGGTTGTTATCGCCCAAATTGCGGTAGGTGCCGCCCAACAGCTTGTACGCAGCGGCTTGCAACAGGCGATCATCGAGCTGTTGGGTGAGTTGTAGGGCGCGCTCGCCCCAATCGAGCGATTGCGCGTATCGGCCTTGGCGACGGTGCAGGCCCGCGCCGAGCAGTAGACAGCGGGCCAACTCGTGGCTCTGAGGTGCGCCCTCCAACGCCATCGCCTGTTCGATATACTCAAACGCGCTCTCAAACTCGGCGCGTTTCTCGTAGACACGGGCGATCTGATAGTACAGGCCCATCCGCTTGACCACCGTCTGCGGCGACGGCTGCAGAAGGTCGAGCGCTTTTTGATAGTGCGACAAAGCCGCATCGTACTCGCCGATCAGAGCGTGCACAATGCCCAAACGCTCGTGGAGATCGATGATCTGCTCTGCGCCGTTGGCGGTGAAGAGCGTTTCCTCGCCGGATTCGAGGAAGGGCTGCGCAATCTGAAGGGCACGTTCGTACAGCGTAATCGCCTCACGGTTGGCGTATCGCGATTGCGCCTGCTTCCCGGCTCGTAAGTGATAGGCGAACGCGATCTCCCATTCCTCGGCGCTCAAGTAATGGTGGGCCAATAGGGTCAGTTGCTCATCGAGGCGTTCCGCGTAGTTGATCTCGATCTGCTGGCCCACGCGGCGGTGCAGTTCGCGTCGCCGAGCGTACAGAATCGATTCGTACGTGACATCGCGGGTCAGTGCATGCTTGAACAGGTAGGTCAGATCCTGGTCCTCGGGCAGGATCAGATCGCTCTTCTTCAGCCAGAGCAAGCGATTGAGCAGGTCTTCGTGGGGTGTGATGTTCGACAGGAGTCCATATTGAAAGCGCCGCCCGATCACCGAGGCGACCTGAAGCACCTCCCGATACCGCTCCTCAATGCGATCGAGACGCGCGGTAATGACGCCCTCGATGCTACCGGGCAGTGTCGTCTCGTTCAGCGTGCGCGTGAGATGCCACGAACCCTCGTGTTGCACCAAATTGCCCGAATCGATCAGTTCGTGCACCACCTCCTCGATGAAGAATGGGTTGCCCTGCGCTTTTTCGATCAACGTGTCGAGGCCGGAGGGAGGCTCGGCACGCAGCACTTCACGCAGCAGTTGCGAGCTATCGTTTGGCGTGAGCTCGTTGATCTCCAAGCGAATCGCGTGGTTGTATTCGCGCCACGGTTCTTGGATGGGCGGTTCGGGGCGGTAACCAAGCAGAATCAGCAGAGGATGCTGAGCGACCGCCCGAGTAATGCGAGCGAGCAGGTCGAGTGAAGAAGCATCGATCCACTGTAGGTCGTCGAAGATCAGCAACAGCGGCTGGCGTTGCGCTTCCGCAAGGAGCAGGGCTTCCACCAGGTCTTGCGCACGATCGTGGCGCTGCTCGGGTGTGAGCGCGCTGGTGAGCGGCGTCTCCTCGAACGGCAAGCCCAACAGATCGCCGAGCAGCGGTGTAAAACGCCCCAACTGTGGGGTGAGCTCTTGCACGCGCCGCGTCACCTGGCGAATCTCTTCAAAAGAGCCTACGTTTGGGCCGAGGTAGAAAAACTGTCGCAGCAACTCGCGGATGATCGCATAGGGCGTGTGTTGATTGTAGCTCTGACATTCGGCGCTGTACGGAAAGAACGATGGCAGTTGGCGTCGGCCCGACAACCGCACCAACTCCGCTAGGCCGTCCTCGATCAGCCGCGACTTGCCGACACCCGCATCTCCCACCAAGGTGATCACGCGGCCTTGGCCTTGCAGCGCCTTACTGCCCTCGTTGATGATCATCCCAATTTCGTGAGTGCGCCCGACCAACGTGGTGCGCGCCACGCTATGCCGTAGCTCCTGCGCGATGTTGTAAGCGTACAACACTTCGCTGATCGGTACTGGCTCATTGATGCCCTTGAGCGAAACGGCTGGAAGCTTTTGTAAGGCGATATGGCGCTCGACCGCCCGCGTTGTCGATGGCGAAAGCATGATCGAGCCCTCTTGAGCTACCGACATCAGGCGGGCCGCCAGATTCACCGGCTGCCCCATCACCGTGTACTCGTGGCGGCTGCTCGATCCGACCGTGCCCGCAAAGACCACACCAGTGTTGATGCCGATGCGCTGGCGGAAAAACTGGTCGTCGATCTGGAAGATGTGTCGCCAGGGATGCAGCAACTTCGTCACTTCCTGGTTGACTTCCTCCAGTGCGGCGCGCAGTTCGAGCGCAGCGCGTGTCGCACGGACGGGGTCATCTTCGTGGGCCACCGGAGCGCCGAACAATGCCATCAACTTATCGCCCTTGGTGTACATATCCACCTTGTTGACGATCCCGCCGTATCGGTGAATAACTTCCTGAGCGCGGCTGTAGTAGGCGTTGAGGATTTGTGCGGCAAGTTCGGGCTGATCTCCGATGATATCGAGAGCCATGCTGAACGGGAAGAAATTGGCGAAGAGCACCGTCACAGGGCGAAATTCGCCGATCTCCGGCGTGCCATCGGTGGCGAGGAAGCGGCGGGGTAAGTTGTACGGGAGATATGGGCGCAATCGCTCGATCTGTTCCACCAGATCGAGCAACTCTGCCATATCGCCGGAGCCACGGCGCAGATTCCAACGAGTAACGGACTGGGGCGGCTCAATGGGTGGTAAAGACTGTAGCAGATGAAAGCCCGATTGGCGCTCCTGAGCGCTCGTAGGCCCGAGCAGCCGCAGCGTATCGATGGAGACCACCACCTCGCCAGGCTCGGCGATCTCTTGGGCCATCGCAACGCGGTTGATGTTGCGGCCAGTGACGACCAGCTCGATATGTTCCTGATCGCCGACTTGTCCGGCGAAGACGCGCCCGCTATGAACCCCAATGCGGAGCCGCAACTGGAAGGAGCCCGCCCGCGTATCGAGCGAAGCAAAGGCGCTCATACGCTCCTGCATGGCCAGCGCCGCCCGACACGCGAGCCGCGCATGATCCTCGCCGAGCGAAGCGGCATCGAAGAATGCGGTGATCGCATCGCCACCGAATTTGAGCAGCACGCCTTGGTAACGGTGGATCTCGTCGAGCATCGCCCCAAACAGGCTATTGATGATCGCCGAGACCTCCTCCGCGCCTTGTTTGCCCAACGTGCTGAGTGTACCCGATAACGCAGTAAAGCCCGAGAGATCGGCGAACAATACCGAGCCCTCCCAGTACGCTCCGATAATGCAGCCCGGAGTTACCAACGACGTATCGCGGTGAATGAGCGCTGGGATATAGGAGGTGAGGGCTACGAGTTCAGAGTGAAGCCGAGCACATTCTTTGACTATCACCTCGCTCGGTAGCTTCCCTTGAACCTTCAACTCATTCAAGAGATCCTGAGCGAGATGATCATGTAACCGGGCGGCAAGCTGATTACCGACGGTGTCAAACGTGTTCACTATCGTCCCTTGTATGTTCGCTTGCTAAAATGGCGCTGGCGTAATAGCCGCCTTTTGTCTCTTGGGCACGGTTGGGGAGACCGAGTGTGTAAGAAGTTCCACATTTCATGATACCACAACCTCCCCGCAATCGCCTGAGTTTAAGGGTAAAGATAAAGTTGTAACTATCTCAACACGTTTTCTATTGTATGTTACTGAAATTACCGATAAATGGTATTACCAGATTGATTTGGCTATTGTGCATGGACATAAACGTTGTTTCTCAAGAAATTTTCCTACACGATAAAGACTGTGCGTCCTGTAACAAACTTGCTGAACTCTGGTGATATGTCTACAATAGAAGCAGCCACAGCAGTGCAATGTGCAAAGGGTAAAGGTTGAAATATGTTAGAACTTCAATTGGCTGTCGCAAAAGTACCACGGCATGGCGCAACTGAAAGCGGCGATACGCTTGAAGTGATCGAGCGGCCCAGTGGCGGCTTCTCAGTAGTGTTAGTGGATGGGCAAGGGAGTGGGCGTGGTGCGAAGACGCTCAGCAACCTTGTGATGACTCGAGCGATTACCCAATTGAAGGATGGCGCTCGTGACGGTGTAGTAGCGCGTGCTGCTCACGATTACCTTTACACGTATCGCATGGGTCAGGCCTCGGCCACCTTGAATATTATTTCTGTGGATTTTCAGTCCGGCAGCATCCTGATCTCGCGAAACAACCCAGCGCCGTTCTATGTGCTGGATCGGAGCGGCATGCACATCCACGATGAGCCATCGCTGCCGATCGGCCTCTATCCGATGACCAAGCCTCGCATCACCGAATTCCGGCTGCAGCCCTACACCTACGTGCTCGTGTTCAGCGATGGCTTGCTGAAGGCAGGCGAGCGCTATGGCGAGGACCTAGAATTGGTCAACTTCCTGGCTGGCTGGAATGTGACGGAGGGTGGTAGCGCGCAGGATCTATCCGAGGCGCTGCTCTCTCGTGCTCGCGAGCTTGATCGGGGCGAACCCGCCGATGATATGAGCATCGTGGTGTTGGCGGCGCTCCCCACACGCCATACCGATTCGGTGCGGCGGATGCTGGTCAACGTGCCAATCGAGCCTGTACCCGGCGTTGAACGGCGCGATGAGCCGTGGGACGAAGACCTCGGGTAGTGTCGCCTCCTCGGTGGTTTGCAAAGAGTCACAAGAGTGTACCTTTAGGCGCGGAAGCCCACGCGCTTCAGCCGTGGGTAGTTGACTCTTTTGGTGGAAGCAACCCAGCGTATTTGGCGATAATCCCTAGCATAATCTCATCGGCGCCACCCGCGATGGAGAGCAGCCGCGAATCGCGGAAGTAGCGCGCGATCGGGTATTCCTCCACGTAGCCCATCCCGCCGTGAAATTGCAGACACGTATCAGCGACTTGGCGCGCCAATCGACCTACCTTAAGTTTGGCCATCGATACGGGCAATGTGGCATCCTGCCCGGCCACAATCAGCTCTGTGCAGTGATAGCACAAGTGGCGTAGCGCTTCGACTTCACTGAGCAACTCGGCGAGCTTAAACTGTATCCACTGCTGTGCGATCAGCGGCTTGCCGAACGCCTGGCGTTGCTTGGTGTAGGTCACGGTCAGTTCGATGGCCCGCTCCGCCGCCGCAAGCCCCATCACCGAGGCGATCAAGCGCTCCTTCTGGAACTGCTGCATCTGTAGCGGAAAGCCCGCGCCTTCGTCGCCGATGCGGAACGCCTGCGGCACCCGCACATTGTCGAAAGACAGGATGGCGGTATCGCTGCTGTGCATGCCGAGCTTTTCGAGTTTGCGGCTCACGCTGAAACCGGGCGTGTCGGTGGGCACCACGATCAGCGACATGCCGCGATGGTCGTGGCCTGGGCTGGTGCGAGCGAGCACCACCACGAAATCGGCTTGGG